>Ga0172379_10004463_pt1 | contig 20660 bp, 17 predicted proteins | sample GrowelOW334metaG_FD_119756 | JGI IMG/M metagenome (GOLD analysis project Ga0172379, IMG submission 119756) | Groundwater microbial communities from an aquifer near a municipal landfill in Southern Ontario, Canada - Groundwater well OW334 metaG | ecosystem: Environmental > Aquatic > Deep...
CCATAAAGTGACTTTTTCGCCGCTTCCTGATCCATATGGAAGGATTGGGGATCAAAGTGCATGGCAAAGTCAATGATGGCGCCCTCGGTCATGGTAAGGCCGGGCGATTCAAAACGATCCCCGGGCTGGAAGTCGTCGAAAAAGAAAGCTTTCATCATACACTCACCCCTCGCTGATATGTGATTCCACTGATTATGTAATTCTTAACCCGTGATTCTTCACGGTTCCCCTCTGCGTCTCCCGCGGCATATCTTTACAGAATGAAAGGGATAATCCTTTTCGTCCTTTCCATATATGCCGGGTAGTCCCGGAAGTGCCGTTTCAATATGCCTTCCTCATACAACATTTTAATCATCAGGTCAGCCGTAAGTATCAACCCGACGATCAAGCTTAGCAGCGTAGATCTATCAATGATAAGCGCCCATATGGTCAATAAGACTGACGCGTACATCGGATGTCTGATGAAGCGGTAAGGTCCCCCGGTGATGAGTTCGGCGCCATCTCTTACCGTCGGGGCAATATTCAGATTTTTCCTCCCCATCACCGCCAGGGACCATACCCCCAAAGCAATTCCTGCAGTTTCTAAAACCAGGAGCAAGTAGTTCGCAGCGAAAAGAGGTCCTGACGACAGAATCAGCAGGAGGCAGGCAACCTGGATGGAAACCAGTATGTAGGACTTGATTCTGTCAGGGTTCATTGAGATTTTCATACACTCATCAGTAAAGATCTTCAACCTGAATCTACTATGGCTCAGGACATTAAATAATCGCAACTATAAGTCACCATAAAGCAAATTTATTTGTATTTACTTCTGTTTTATGTAAAAAGGTCACAACGTCACCTAAAGGCTTGCCTATGAATCAGACACCGGAAGAATTGGCCCGTGACAACATCGACAGGCAGCTTGCCGCCTGCGGCTGGGTCGTTCAGCATAAGAAGCAGATCGATCTCAATGCCGGTATCGGCGTCGCCGTGCGGGAGTACCAAACAGAGGTCGGACCGGCCGATTACATCCTCTTTGTGGACAGGAAACCCGTCGGCGTCATCGAGGCCAAAAAAGAGGAGGAAGGCGTCCGCCTGACCGTTGTTGAAGGGCAATCAGCCGAATATGCCGCCAGTAAACTGAAGCACCTCCATAACGATCCCCTGCCCTTCGTGTATGAAAGCACGGGCTCCCTGACCCGCTTTACGGATTATCGCGATCCGAAACCAAGATCACGCCCGGTCTTCCGGTTTCATCGGCCCGAAACGTTCCGGGACGGGTTTAAAAATCCCAAGTCCCTGAGAGAGCGGCTCCTCGCTCTGCCCGCTCTTCCCACCGAAGGCCTGCGCGACTGCCAGATCACGGCGACGACCAACCTCGAAGACTCTTTCAAGGCCAATAAACCCCGCGCCCTCATCCAGATGGCGACCGGTTCGGGTAAGACTTTTGCAGCCATTACCGCAATTTACCGCCTGCTGAGATATGCCGACGCCAAGCGGATTCTTTTTCTGGTGGATACCCGCAACCTGGGGGAACAGGCCGAACAGGAATTCATGGCTTATCTGCCCAATGACGATAACCGCAAATTCACCGAGCTCTACAATGTGCAGCGCCTGAAATCGAGTTATGTCGCCACCGACAGCCAGGTCTGCATCAGCACGATCCAGCGCCTCTATTCCATTCTGAAAGGCGAAGAGCTGGACGATCAAGCGGAAGAAGTCAATCCCGGCGAGATTCAGTGGGGCAAGCGCGAACCCCTGCCCGTGGTGTACAACGGGAAACTCCCCATCGAGTTTTTCGATTTTATCGTCATCGATGAATGCCATCGCAGCATATACAACCTCTGGAAACAGGTTCTGGAATATTTCGACGCCTTTCTCATCGGACTCACGGCCACACCGGATCAGCGGACTTTCGGCTTTTTCAACCAGAATATCGTCAGTGAATACACGCACGAAGAGGCCGTGGCCGATGGGGTCAACGTCGGCTACAATGTCTACCTGATTGAAACGGAAATCACAAAAAAAGGCGCCGTCGTCTGGAAGGGCGAATACGTCGATGTCCGGGAAAAACTCTCCCGTAAGAAGCGTTGGCAGCAGTTGGACGAAGACGTTGCCTACTCCGCCAAAAGTCTTGACGACGACGTGGTAAACCCCAATCAGATCCGCGCCATCATCGGCACATACAAAGAGCATTGGCCGCAGATCTTCCCCCACAGAAAAGAAGTGCCGAAAACACTTATCTTCGCCAAGACCGACAGCCATGCCGATGATATCATCCAGATCGTCCGGGAGGAATTCGCGGAAGGCAACGCCTTCTGTAAAAAGGTGACCTATCTGGCCGATGAAGACCCGAAATCGGTCCTCGCCCAGTTCCGCAATGCTTACAATCCGCGGGTTGCCGTCACCGTTGATATGATCGCCACGGGCACCGACGTGAAACCCTTGGAATGCCTCATCTTCATGCGGGACGTGAAAAGCCGTAACTATTTCGAGCAGATGAAAGGCCGGGGAACGCGCACCATCGCCCTTGACGACCTCCGCAAGGTCACACCTTCCGCCCAATATACGAAAGACCATTTCATTATCGTCGATGCCGTGGGCGTCACAAAATCCTTGAAGACGGACAGCCGCCCCCTGGAACGCAAACCCACCGTCGCGCTAAAAGACCTGCTCGCCGCCGTGGCCGTGGGTGCCCGGGATGAAGACCTCTTCACCACCCTGGCCGGACGCCTTGGCCGTCTGGCGAAGATCATGACGGAGAAGGAAGCGGGACAGTTCAAGGAAAAAGCGAAAGGCAAGCCCATCGGCGAGGCAGTCAAGGACCTCCTCCATTCCTATGATCCTGATATAATTGAGTTATCAGCAAGGAAGCATTTTTACCTGGAAGCCGATGATACGCCCACCCAGGTGCAGCTCGCTGACGCCCAGGATAAGCTGATCACCGAGGCGGCGCGCACCTTTACGGGCGAACTGAATACGTTTATCGAAAATGTCCGCAAGGTTCACGAGCAGGTAATCGACATCATCAATCCCGATACCGTCGAATTTGCCGGGTGGGATGGGCAGGCCAGGGACAAGGCGGCGGAACTCATTCATGATTTTGCAACTTACCTGGAGGTCCACAAGGATGAAATCACGGCCCTCCAGATCTTCTATAACCAGCCGTACCGGCGCAAGGAGCTGACCTATGCCATGATCCGTGAACTCCTGGAACGCCTGAAACTTGACAAACCGGCCCTGGCGCCTTTGCGTATCTGGAGGGCCTATGAACGGATAGAGGCGGTCAGTGGCGGGAACCCGATCAACGAACTGGTGGCGATTGTCTCCCTCATCCGCAGAATCACAGGCATTGATGCGGCCCTGACCCCTTACGACAAGACCGTGGACAAGAATTTTCAGGCCTGGGTTTTCAAGAAACAGGCCGGCCCCCTAAAATTCACGGCGGAACAAATGGCGTGGCTCCGGATGATGAAGGAACATATCGCGACGTCTATTCATATCGGGAAAGACGACCTGGATTTTGCACCATTTGACGCCAGCGGCGGGTTGGGAAAAATGTGGCAGCTCTTTGGTGATAAGACCGACGAGATGATTGACGAGATCAACGAGGCATTGGCAGCGTAATACTTCTGTCATTCCCGCGAAGGCGGGAATCCAGTATTTATGGAACAATCTTACGTATATATTCTGGCCAGCAAAAGAAACGGCACCTTGTATATAGGCGTCACAAGCGATTTAGCCAAACGATGCTATGAACACAAAAATGATATCGTAGAAGGCTTTACAGAGAAATATCAGGTGCATTCTCTCGTATATTATGAAGATCATGACGACATACGGGAAGCGATCAAACGGGAAAAGCAGATCAAAAAATGGAATAGAAACTGGAAGATCAGACTTATCGAGGAAAAGAATCCTGAATGGCTTGATTTATATGATGAAATTGTTTGATTCCCTCTCTATTGTCATGCCCGCATGCTTCTGGCGGGCATCCAGGCTTTTCAGTGTCTGTGATATGGATTCCCGCCTGCGCGGGAATGACAGATAGGTTAAAGGGCGCTGACACGATCAATCTTCAAGGATATGAACGACGAAATGATTAGTGAAATCAACGAGGCATTAGTGGCGTAGGATGGAAGAAGATACCAAAAGCATTGATGATTTTCCAAATGGTTGGGTCAAATGTAAATTGCTCGATTGCGGAGACATTGTGCCAGGAGGCACTCCATCTACCAAGATAGCAGAATATTGGGGAAATGAAGTATCTTGGATTACTCCAGCAGATCTTTCCGGATATGAAAATAAATATATCGCGAAAGGCAAAAAATCAATCACCAGTCAAGGTTTACTAAAATCATCCGCTAAATTAATGCCAAAGGGGACGGTCCTTTTTTCTACTAGAGCACCCATTGGTTATGCGGTCATTGCCTCAAATGATATTTGCACAAACCAGGGTTTTAAAAGCATTATTCCCAACAGCCTTATTTACAATGAATTCCTCTATCATTTTTTTAAATCGGCGAAGCAGCTTGCCGAAAAACATGCAAGTGGAACAACTTTTAAGGAATTATCATTAGAAGCCTTTTCAAAAATACCCATAGATGTGCCCCCCCTCCTTGAACAGCACCGCATCGTCGCCAAGATCGAAGAGCTCTTCAGCGAACTGGACAAAGGCGTGGAAGCCCTCAAGACCGCCCAGCAGCAACTCAAAGTTTACCGCCAGGCCGTCCTCAAATGGGCCTTCGAAGGCAAGTTGACTAATAAACATGTGGTGGAAGGGCGATTGCCTGAGGGGTGGAAATGGAAACAAATACAAAAAATCACTTCAATACTTGGTGATGGATTACACGGAACGCCTATTTATTCTGAAAACGGTGACTATCATTTCATTAATGGCAATAATTTGTTTGATGGTAAAATTGTTTTCAAGGAAAATACAAAGAGAGTTCTTTATGAAGAATATGAAAAATACAAGAAAAATTTGAATGAAAAAAGCATATTAGTCTCAATAAATGGTACTTTAGGGAATACGGCATTTTATAATGGTGAGAGAATTATTCTTGGCAAAAGTGCCTGTTATTTTAATGTTACTGATGAAGTAGATAAGCATTATCTTAGATATTCTATAACAAGCCAACGTTTTATAAACTATGCTCATAAAACAGCAACTGGTAGCACAATACAGAATGTTTCTCTTAAAGCGATGAGAGATTTTGAAATACCATTACCCTCTCTCACCGAACAGCACGCCATCGTCCAGGAAATCGAAACCCGCCTCTCCGTCGCCGACAAAGTGGAAGAAACCATCACCCAAAGCCTCCAACAGGCCGAAGCCTTGCGGCAAAGCATTTTAAAGAGGGCCTTTGAAGGCAAGCTGGTCCCGCAAGATCCCCACGACGAACCGGCGGAAAAGCTGCTGGCGCGCATCCGGGCGGAGAGGGCCGCGCAGACCCCAGTGAACGGCACCGTCAAAAGAAGGAGTGCGAGGAGAAAAGCAGCGTCATCCCTGGGCGCCGCCGCCGGGAAGCCCTAATATCTTTTGATAACTGGATTCCCGCTCCCGCGGGAATGACAGCATATAGCTTGCCGCTTAAAGACATGCCAGTGCATGGTGTATTCTATTTCTCATAAATAGCTTGACAAGGTATAAATAAAAAATACAATGCACCCATGAAAACCACTCTCGGAAAACAGGAGATGCAACTGCTCGCGTACCTGCAGATGCGCAAGCGACAGACCGTCAGGTCGGGAGAGCTGACCGAGCCCCTCCAACTGAGCCGCGATCAGGAATGTAAGCTCTTTAGCCGGCTGGCCCGGGGCGGCCTGATCGCCCGGGTCCGCAACGGTTTCTACCTCGTGCCGCCCCAGCTTCCCCTCGGCGGCGCCTGGAGCCCCGACGAGACCATGGCACTCAATGCCCTGATGGAGGACCGGCAGGGGCGCTACCAGATATGCGGGCCCAACGCCTTCAACCGGTACGGCTTCGACGAACAGATCCCGACCCGTGTCTATGCCTACAACAACCGGATCTCGGGGGTGCGGACCATCGGCGCAGTTAGCCTGACCCTGATCAAGGTGGCCGACGAGCGGCTGGGCGATACGGAGGAGGTGCGGACCCCTGAAGGCCGTTCCGCCGTCTACAGCTCCCGCGTCCGGACCCTCGTGGACGCCGTCTACGACTGGTCGCGTTTTAACAGCCTGCCCCGTGCCTACGACTGGATTCGCGGGGATCTGGCCGCCTCCCGTGTTTCCGACTCCATGCTGGTCGATGCCACCTTGCGTTACGGCGACAAGGGGACGATCCGGCGGATCGGGCTGCTGCTGGAGCGACAAGGGGCGGCTACGGATCTGCTGCAGAAGCTCGAAGGGGTACTGACACCGTCCACCGGCCTGATCCCCTGGATTCCCGGAAGACCGAAGCGGGGGACGATCAGTCGCCGCTGGGGCGTCGTTGTAAACGAGGAGGCGTGAGATGACACTGTATGGCGTTGCATAGTGACAAACCACCTATCTCCTCTTTCTGAATTATCGTGATCGATGGAAAAACGCTCAGCGACCGCATAATCGATCACGGCGCTGGAGTATCTGAGAAGCCAGGTGCAGCAATTGGTTGGAAATGAATTACTGAAGCTCAATTTTCAGTGGAATACCTACTGCCAAACTCGCACGTGACAGAGTCGCCAAGGTAACGCTGGTATCATCTTCGTCCAACAAGCGATTTACAACAGCACGGCTCGTACGCATGCGAGCTGCCATTTCAGTCTTCGTTATGTGCAGCCTCTTCATGGCCTCTGCCAGTTGCCACGCGATAACACGCTTAATAGCGGCTGCGGTTACCTCTTCCCGGATACCCTCTTCTTTTAAGAAGTCATCAAAATCGCTCCCAATATGCTTATTACTCATACACACCTCCTACAACTGATTCTTACGGTCCCTTGCTATCTCTAAGTCTTGACGGGGCGTTCCCTGCGATTTCTTGATAAAAGCGTGAAGCAACACCATTTGGCCGTCAACCACAGTAAACAGCACCCTAAATATCCGTCTTTCAAGATGGCTGCGAACTTCCCATAAGTCTTTTTCCATCTTGCGCACCAGGGGCATACCCAGCGGCCAGCCAAACTGAACCTCTTTGATATCCGTGCCAATGATCTTTCGATCCTCCGGCGGTAAATCCCGCAGCAATTCCCTTACCGGCTCATTACCAGCTTCAGTATGGAAAAACTTTACAGACAGGATGGGCCCACTCATGGCCATGACGTACCAAAATAGATACGTTTATGCAAGTGTTTTATGCCCTCTTCCGGAAAAATGGAGAAGATTACTGCATTCTATTTTACACAAATGGCTTGACAAACCATCCAGAAGCAATACGATGCAGCCATGAAAACAACGCTCGAAAAACAGAAACACATTTGCCGGCTTTCCTGCAAGTACGCAAACAGCAGACGGTAAGAACGGGAGAATTGACCAGCATGAGCCAGTGGACCCGCAAAACCCGAAACGAGGAAAAATCAGCCGCCGCTGGGGGGTTGTATTGAACGAGGAGACAACCCTATGAACGACAACGCATCAAGCATCATTTCCAAAGTCTGGAGTTTCTGCAACACCCTGCGCGATGATGGTGTGGGCTATGGCGACTACCTGGAACAGCTCACGTACCTCCTCTTTCTGAAGCTGGCCGACGAGTTTTCCCGACCACCCTACAACCGCCCCTTGCTGATGCCCAAGACCTACGATTGGGAAAGTCTCACCTCAAAAAAGGGTGCTGAGCTGGAACTCCATTACAGCATCCTCCTGCGAGAGTTGGGAAAACAGAAGGGCATCCTCGGGCAGATCTTCACGAAATCGCAGAACAAGATCCAGGACCCGGCCAAGCTCTCCCGGCTTATCGATATGATCGACAAAGAGCAGTGGAGCACGATGGGGACGGACGTCAAAGGGAAAATTTACGAAGGCCTCCTGGAGAAAAACGCCGAAGACACCAAGAGCGGCGCCGGGCAGTACTTCACGCCGCGGCCGCTGATCAAGGCGATGGTCGAATGCCTCCGGCCCGAGCCCACGAAGACCATTGCCGATCCGGCCTGTGGCACGGGCGGGTTTTTTCTGGCTGCTTACGACTATATCGTGGATCACTACGGCATTGATAAAGAAGAGAAAGAATTCCTGAAATACAAGACCTTCTATGGCAACGAGATCGTGGCGGGCGCCCGCAGGCTGGCTCTCATGAATATGTTTCTCCACAATATCGGCGATATCGACTCGGAGACCTTCATCTCTCCCACCGATTCCCTCGTGGCCGACTCGGGCCTGCGCGTCGATTATGTCCTCACCAATCCGCCCTTCGGGAAGAAGAGCAGTATGACCTTCACCAACGAGGAAGGGGAGCAGGAGAAGGAAGACCTCACCTACAACCGGCAGGACTTCTGGGCAACGACGAGCAACAAGCAACTCAATTTTGTCCAGCACATCTGTACCATGCTCAAAACAACGGGCAAGGCCGCCGTGGTCGTCCCCGACAATGTCCTCTTCGAAGGCGGAGCCGGGGAAACGGTCAGGAAAAGACTTCTGGAATCTGTGGACCTCCACACAATTTTGCGCCTGCCGACAGGTATTTTTTATGCTCAAGGCGTCAAGGCGAACGTCCTTTTCTTTGATGCCAAAACCGCCGCCAAGGATCACTGGACTAAGGAAGTCTGGTATTACGACTACCGGACGAACATTCATCACACCCTGAAAAAGAATCCCCTGAAGTTGGAGGATTTGCGGGATTTTATCCAATGCTACCACCCGGAAAATCGCCATATCCGCAAGGAAACGTGGCACCTGGAAACCAACCCGGAAGGCCAATGGCGCAAGTTCACTTATGACGAGATTATGAGCCGCGACAAAACCAGCCTGGACGTCTTCTGGCTGAGAGACAAAAGCCTGGCGGACCTGGACAATCTGCCGGACCCCGATGTACTGGCGAACGATATCATTGAAAACCTCGAAGCGGCGGTGGAGAGTTTTAAAGAAATTGCCCAGAGGATTTAGAAATGGAAGCAGGAATTGACAGACCCGCCGAATTTCATATAATAGGACCATGCCTGCCAATCTCCCCCCAGACTATTTCGCAGCGGAAGAGCGCTTCCGTGCCGCCAAAACCCCGGAGGACAAGATCGAGGCCCTGGAGGAAATGCTGGCCGTCATGCCCAAGCACAAGGGCACGGACAAGCTCAAGGCCATGCTGCGGGAGCGCATCTCCAAATTCCGGGATCAGGCTCAGCAGAAAAAGGGGGCAGCCAAACACAAGACCGCTTACAGCATCGACAAAGAGGGGGCAGCCCAAGTCGTAGTCATCGGTCCGCCCAACACGGGCAAGTCCTCCCTTGTGGCCTTGGTCACCAACGCCTCTCCGGAGACGGCGGCCTTCCCATATACCACCCACAAACCAACACCGGGGATGATGGAATACGAGAATATCCAATTCCAGCTTATCGACACACCTCCGATCACCCGTCAGTACGCGGACCCGGCCCTGCTGGATCTGCTGCGTCGCACGGACATTGTGATCGTCATGCTGGACCTTCTGGCCGACCCTATGGGGCAGTATGAAGAGATCATGGCCATTCTTCATGACTATCGCATTTACTCGCCCCAATGCCGGCTCCCGGAGAACCTCCCGAAGCAGCCCTTCATCCGGAAGACCCTGGTAGTTGTCAACAAGATGGACCGGACGGAGGATCAGGAGTCCCTGGATATCTTCAGGGAACTCTCCGGTATTGAACAGCCCTGCCTGGGCCTGTCCACAAAAACCGGCCTGAAAGTGTCGCGCCTACCGGAAATACTCTTTTCCCTCGCCGAAATCGTTCGTGTCTATACCAAGCGTCCCGGAAAAGAGGCGGATCTGACGGCCCCCGTTATTCTGCCCACCGGCAGCACCCTGGAAGAACTGGCCGCCAGAATCCACAACGAGTTCGCCTCCAAACTGAAATACGCCCGAATCTGGGGCCAAGGCGTCCGGGACGGCCAGATGGTCCAGAAAAACTACATCATGCAGGACGGCAATATCACGGAATTCTTCATCTGACCGCTTCCCCTTGCAGGCATGTTGCCTTATAGATTACGAATACTCAATCTTTGGCAGTGAGGACGGTCTTGATTGTCGCGGCGATATCCTCGATACGAAATGGCTTTTGAATAAAGGCGCGCACTCCCCGCTCCATCATTCTGGAGGTAAGTTCATTCAGGCTGTAACCACTGGCCAGTATAACCTTGATGCGGGGATTAATCGCCTTGAGGATTTCGAAGGTGTCGCTGCCGCTCAGGCCGGGCATGATCGCATCGAGGATGACCAGGTCGATGGCGGTTGAATTGAGGCGGTACTGCTTGGCGGCTTCCTGGCCGCTGTCGGCGGTGACAACCTGATACCCCAGCTTTTTTGCCATGGCGCCGATCACTTCGATATTTATGGCTTCGTCATCAACAATAAGGATGGTCTCATGGCCTCTGTGGATAACGGAAGCCGGCGTAGCATCTCCTTCCGCCCGGTTTTCCGTTGCGGGCAGAAAAATGTGAAACGTAGTCCCTTTGCCCTTCTCGCTGTCGACGGTGATGATTCCCCCATGATTACAGATGATCCCGTATGCCGAAGCGAGTCCCAATCCGACCCCCCGCCCCATTTCTTTGGTCGTAAAGAAGGGATCGAAGATGCGCCGGCGGGTTGGCTCATCCATACCCATACCCGTGTCCCGTATCGATACCTTAACATACCGTCCCGGTGGGATGTCATAAGCCTGCACATCGCCTTCCCCGAGGCTGACATTTTGCGTTTCCAGGTAAAGGCTGCCCCGGCCGGGCATGGCCTGCCAGGCATTGATGTAGAGATTGAGGAACACCTGATCGATCTGGCCCCGGTCGATTTCTACGGCCCGGAGATCTTCGGCAAAAACCTTATGGATGGTAATTTCTTTCTTCGTTCGCCCGAATAGCTCAGAATTGAACAGAATGAATTTATTGAGGTTTGTCGCCTTGACTTCATATTTTCCTCCCCGGGCAAAACCGAGGAGCTGTTTCGTCAGATTGGCCCCGCTTTGCACCTGCTGTTCGATGCTTTTGAGCTTCGTAAAATAGGGGTGGGAAGAGTCCATATCGAGGAGCATGAGGGATGCGTATCCCTGGATGCCCATAAGGAGGTTATTGAAGTCATGAGCAACGCCGCCGGCAAGGGTGCCGATGGCCTCGAGTTTCTGCGCCTGGAGCAGTTGTTCCTCAAGCTTCTTCTGCTGGGTGACGTCCTTGATGAAATTCAGGGTCGCCGGTTTTCCCTCCCAGGTGATGGCCACCCCGGCAAATTCGCACCAGAGGGTATCCCCGTTTTTATTCACGACCCTTGCGGTGTAACTATGAGGAAATTCTTCACCTCGCAATCTTTTTTGATGGATAACAAGAAACATATCCAAATCATCGGGGTGAATGTAGTTTGCGATTGGCATTCCCAGGAGTTCCTCGTTGCCGTATCCGACCATGTCCGAGGTTTTGGGATTGACATATTTAAGCAGAAGGTCCTGGGCGATGGTGATGGCCATATTGGCGTTTTCGACAAGGAGTTTGTATTTCTCTTCCGATTGTCGCAACGAGTCCTCGGCGTTACGGCTTTCCGTCACATCGGTGACGATCTCGACGGCCCCGATAATCTCTCCCCCTTCGTTCCGGACGGGATACCCCCGGAGGACCCAGCGCTTTCCATATGACTCCAGATCGGGGTGGTTTTGGGGCTCGCCCGTCTCCATGGCCCTGATGGCCGGACAGAAGGGGCATCGGTCCTTTCGCCCGTGGATTTCATAGCATTTCCTGCCATGATAGGTCTCCGGGGATAGATTGAAGGCCTTGTGCATGGCCTGGTTGGCCCAGACAACATTATGGTCCCGGTCAATATAGACGACGATTTCCGACATCGTATCCAGGATGATCGATTTTTCCAGAACTTCCTTTTGCAGACGCTCTTCGGCCTGCTTCCGTTCCGTAATGTTGCGAATGACAATGACGGCTTGATCCTTGAGGAAGGGAACACAGCGGGCCTCGTAATAATGAATCTTGTCGTTTAAATTGACGTTGTAAACGATACTTGCCATGGATCGGGTCGAGTGGGCTTTTGCAAGGAGATCAAGGAAGGGGGCATGCAGCTCCGGGGAGAGAATGTCCGGCAAGGTTTTGCCGAACGGCCTTGCTTCCGTAAAGTTAGGGTCGGGGGCCGCTGGCCCTTTGAAATCGAGGATCTTGCCGACGGGGTCGATAAGAAAAAAAATGTCCGGCAGGGTCTGAAAGAGGGCTCTCATCTCCGAGTTGGCCTGCATCAGTTCCTCTGAACTCAGGTCGAGAGCCCGCTCGAGCATTAGTCGATCAGCGTCGCTCTGGTGGTAAGCGTCATCGACGTTCTTTAGAAAACCCTGCCATTCCGGCATGATGTCATCGGTGCTCCCAAAGATGTTTTTCAATTGACGCGCCAGCAGGCTATGCATGGGGCTTACCCTCGGCAAAGGCGGTAATGGTCATCGTTTGATTGTGGAGTTCGCAGTTGGCCCCTCTCACGGAAGGGGAGATCTCTCCATAGGAATAGAATCCCGTGTAGCAGGCATCGTTGCCCAGGACATCCCGCACCTCCTCAATTTCCTCCTCGATGCGCTGTTTGAGGATGAGCTTGCGGCCGACGCAACTGATCAGAATGACAAGCTCCGGTTTGAAAGAACCGAGAATATCGCAACTCATCTTGGCAGCCTCGGCGGCCCCGTCAATGAGCCGGTCAAAATTGGCCTTCATGAGCCTGGCATAAGATCCCTCGGGGATGTCTCCCGCAAAGGTCATGCTCTTGTCTTCTTCGTTGACGGCTAAAAGGGTGCGGACAAGCGGCCGGTCGCTGTTTTCAGCACGCAGGCTAAGCGGGAAGAGGAGCCCCGACGCCGGCAGATCCACTGCCTGGTCCCCCAGGTAGCGTTTGTAGAGATGGAGGGCCGATTTGCCGTCCATCTCATAAAGGATGTTGCCCCGGGAACGGGTCACGAGTCTTTCCGGACCAAAAGGATCCCATCCCCCGAAAGATCCATAGCCAACCTGCAGGCCCTCGCCATAGAACCCCACGGCTGCCACCCGGTTGCTTTCACCTTGATCGTTCCACAGGACATACGTTTCACCGAAACGGTCGCCGTCCCCGGCCAATCCCCCGGTAATGGATACTTGAGACGGCAGGCCTTCCGTTAAACCACGGACGAGCTCACTGCCGTTCACCTGCAGGCCCTCGGAAAGGACAAAGACATGACGAAGGTGTTTGCGGTCGAAGTGTTCGGCGAGCCTTCTGCCGGCAGTGATGCTGTCTTCGGCATTCTTGATCATCTCACTGGCAAAACGCAACCCAGTATGCTCCCAGTGGATCGCCGTTGCCGTCAGGGTATCGTCAAAGACCCGGGCGCCGAAAATTTCTCCGGCCGTGGAGGACCCGAAGAGCATGGCGGCGGAATAAGTCTCTTTGATATCTTCGATGAGTCGCCGGTTTCTTAACAGGGAAGGCGATCCGAAGACAAGGACCAACTGCGCGTCACGAGGATTGCCCTTTGAAAATCCCGGATTCCAGCCTTTCGATGCCATCCAGAGGTGCTGTTGAATAATCATAGGCAGAACCTATCTTAAAAAACATTTATATTGTCAACCAAAAATACCTGCGATTTCATGGAGGATGGAGATGGGCAAATGCTGTTCTTGCTAGGGTTCGTTAAGAACTTTTCTTATTCTTCCTGTTAAATCGTGGAGTTGGAAAGGTTTCTGGATGAAGTCACGGCAACCCCTTTCCATGATGGAGCGGGCTTCACCGTTAACGCTGTAACCGCTTGCCAGAATGACCTTTACATCGGGATTTATTGCTTTGAGGTAATCAAAGGTCTTGCCGCCGCCGATACCGGGCATGATCATATCCATGACTACCAGATCGATCTCCGCTCCTCTTTCCGAATAGATGGCAAGTGCTTCCTGTCCGTTTCCCGCCGCATAAATATGATAACCGAGCATCTCTAACATCTCCTTTATGACGACGATATTCATCTCTTCATCATCGACGATGAGAATGGTTTCGGTCCCCGCAGCAACAAGATGGCATTCCTGCTCCTCCTCTGCTTGGATGACCTTGTCGGACGCGGGAAGATAGATGTTGAAGGTTGTACCTTTCCCCTTTTCGCTGTAGGCGTGAATCACGCCCTTATGGTTCTTGATAATCCCATAGGCAGAGGCAAGGCCCAGCCCTGTTCCGACGCCTTTGGGCTTGGTTGTAAAAAAAGGCTCGAAGATCCGATCCAAAACCTCTTTTTCCATACCCGCGCCCTCATCGGTTACTGAGATCTTGATATATTTCCCCTCCTGGATTCCGACCGGTTTCACCTCGTTTTCCTGAAAAACAATATTACGGGTTTCCAGGTAGAGGTTCCCCCCTTCCGTCATAGCCTGGGCGGCGTTAATGAACAGATTGAGAAATACCTGATCCATCTGTCCCTGGTCAATCTCCACACTCCAGAGATGTTCTTCGAAGTGCCTGTGAATCCATATTTCTTTGCGGGTTCTTGCGAACATCCCGGCGCTTTTTTCCAGGAAGGCATTAAAATTGGTTGTCTGGACGTCGTATTTGCCGCCTTGGGCAAATCCCAACAATTGACGCGTCAGCTCTGCCCCTCTTTTGATATAAAGTTCGATATTCTCGAGTTTGTTGCGGTGCGGGTGATCCGCTGACAACTCATAGAGGAGCAGGGAAATAAAGCCCTGGATGCCCATGAGAATGTTGTTGAAATCATGGGCCATGCCGCTGGACATGGCGCCGATGGCCTCCATTTTTTGCGACTGAAGCAACTGGTCCTGGAGTTTTTTCCTTTCTTCCTCAGTCTCTTTGAGGCGCGTCCTGTCCATGGCGACCGCCAGGATCCGGGAACTGTCGCCCTTGCCGTTAATCAGGGGAACCTTATAAGTGGAGAACCAGTGGACGGATCCGTCCGCATGGGTTATTTTTTCTTCAGGAATGTATTTTGCCGTCCTGCTTTGTATGACTTCGCGATCATCGTTCAGAAATCTTTCAAACTCATCTGCGGGAAGGTGTAACTCTCCATCTGTCTTGCCGATCATATTCTCTACTGTTGTTCCGTAGGCATTGGCGACGGCGACATTAACCAGTTCATAGCGACCATCAGTATCCCTGACGCCGATGAAGGCAGGAACGGCGTCAATAACCTGCCTCAGGAAGCGCTGTTCCGCTTTAATCCTTTCCTCCGCCTTTTTATAGCGGGTGATTTCATATTGAAAGATGGCGATCTGGATGAGTTTCCCTTCTTTGTCGAAGATGGGATGGATGTTATTATCGAAATAGCGATTATCGATGATCCTTTCAAATCTGGAGGAGCGACCCGTTTCCTTGACTTTTTGCAGGTGATCTGTCCAGACTGGCACCCAGTCCGAGGGGAGACAGTTGTAGAGATTGTCTCCCACGAGTTCCCGGAGCTCTTTTTCCAGCGCCTTTGCCACAAATTTGTTTGCCGCCAGGATTCTGCCTTCCGTATCCATCAGCACGGCGGCGTTGTGCATTGCGTCGATCAAGGCGCGGTTGACCGCGAGGCTCTCATACCACTTCTTCTGGATGTCGATCCGCTGGGAGATATCCCGGGCGGTGATTACAATGCCACGGATGTAAGGATGGGCGAGGAGATTCTGACCAAGGGCCTCGACGTGCACCCATGAGCCGTCGGCCTTCCGGAAACGAAATGCCGTGGGAATGCCGTCCTGCACTGACAGGGCCACGGCCCTAAAATCAGCGATCACTGCGGGCAGATCATCCGGGTGAATAAGGGAGAAGGGATTTTGACCGGCAAAAAAATCATCAGGATAGCCCAGGAGCTTGGCTGCCGAAGAAGTGGCAAAGGAGACAATGCCCTCTTTGTTGAGAATGAAGATCATGTCGGTAAGATTGTTTAGGATAGCCCGGGAAAACTGCTCCTTTTCTTCAAGGGCCAGCTCGACGTTTCTCCTCTCCGTGATATCCGTTGAAACGCCGAGGATCGCCGCGGCACCTGTGGAGGATAAATGAAAAGGAATCTTTGTCGTCTGAAGGATGTGTGGTTGCCCTTGGGCGTCGGTGATCTTTTCCTCAGGGATTATCATGGCAACGCCGCTATCGATTACCTGCCTATCGTCCCTTAGAAAATGTTCCACTTCCTCGGGATTGGGATTGAAGTCAGCGTCGGATTTGCCGATCAGGTTCTCAACACTTGTCCCGTAGGCATCCGCCACGGCCTTGTTGACGAGAATAAAGCGGCCGCTCCGGTCTTTAGCAAAAATGAAATGGGGAACCAGGTCGATAACCTGCCGGAGCCTTGCCTCATTTTCTCGCAGGGTCTGGTCTTTCTTGTCCTTCTCCGCCGTTAAATGGGCAATTTGATCCTCAAGGACCTGTACATGACGACGAAGGGACGTCAGTTCCTCAGCATGCTTATTGATGTTTACCGGATCATCCATAGATTAAGAAGTCCTTTGCTGTCTGAACATACTATCGGGCAAAAGAGCTAAAAACTTTAGCAGGAATAATAGCAGGGCAGAACAGTAAAGATACCTGTGTTTCCAGGTTATTCGATGTCAAAATCAAAATAGGTATCCGGAAAGGGTTCGCCTTTCAGGGTATAATGCCACCATTCTTTATCGTAATTGACGAAGCCATGCTTATCCATGATGTTTTTCAGCAGAGCCCGATGGAGCCGTGGCGACGATCCGATGGCCTTGTTCAGGGTATGTGACTTTTCATCGAAACAGTCGAAGCCGGTTCCCATATCGATGCCGCTGTCGCGGAAACGTTTTTCAAGGGGTAAGTCACAGGCCCGGAGGTTCTTATGGGGTACGTATTCTTCCTGTGGTGCAGCGGGGATCGTTACGATCGTCAGGTCGATGGTACTGCCCCGACTGTGTCCTGATTTTTCGGCAATATAGCCGTCCTTGAAGAGGTTTTTCTTGTCCACTTTGGGATAGAATTCAGCCTTTGTCTGCGTGTCTCCCATGGCGGCGGCCCAGCGGACAAAATGGTTCACCGCCTTCTGGGGACGGTAACAGTCATATATCTTAAGGGTCAGGCCGGATGCGACCAAATCCCTCTGCACGCCCGCCAAGGCCTGGGCAGCCTGAAGGGTGAGATAGCATTTAGGCGCCTTGTACCCGTCCACCCTTGCACCTACGAAATTATGGGGGGTGTAGTAACGGATATCCATCCGTACGGTGGGAAGGACGGCACGGATTTCCGTGAATTCGGCAGGGATGGACGTTGCTCCACTAATGGCTGTTCCGGGATTATAAAGCAAAAACAGACACCAGGCGATAAAGGCAAATTTTCCAATCATGGCTTGGGACATCCGCGACCTCCTGAAAGTAGATTTAAGGTGAAATATTCACGACAGGTAGCTACCACAAAGGAGCAAGAAAACGGCCATCCCTGTAATAAATACCAATGGTGTTGGGGGATTTTGCACAGCCTAAAAGAAATGGCAAGCTTTTTCCTGGCGAGACAATGGTTGGAAATGGCAGCAGACGACATATTTGTCTCGTGATTCATACATCATGCTACTTACTGTTGACACCGGGCGCTGTTTTTCATATATAGCCGGTGAAGAAAAATAATCCACTCCGAGGCATTTCAGATGGACAAACTGACCTTCGGCATCACCATGCTTGTAGTCGGCATGGGGGGGACCCTGCTTACTCTTGGTATCATAAGCGCGGTCATCGCGCTCATGAAAAAAATCTTCCCCTATAAGAAGGAGGAAGAGGAGAAGGCATGATCGCGACGGCTGCAATCAGACCATCCGTAACGAATCTAAACTTATGAACATTATAAACGGGCAATCGAAATCTTGCCGTCATAGGGCAGGATAATAAGGTAAAAAGACATGTTAGAGGCATTTGCCAACGGATTCTCCGGTCTGCTCGCCGGATTTATGCACCTGCAAATATCAAATGTCGTGATGATTATTGTAGGTTGTGTTCTTCTCTACCTTGGCATCAAGAAGGATTTTGAGCCCCTGCTCCTGGTCCCCATCGGCTTCGGATGTATTCTGGTTAATATTCCTCTGGCCAATCTGATGGAACCCCACGGCTTCCTCAGAACCATCTATGACGCCGGCATCATGACGGAACTCTTTCCCCTCCTGATCTTTGTCGGCATCGGGGCCATGACCGATTTCAGCCCGGTCCTGGAGAACCCGGTGACTTTCCTGTTGGGCGCCGCCGGACAATGCGGGATCTTCCTCACCCTGGGCCTCGCCCTCGCCCTGGGATTCACAGAGCTGGATGCGGTCGCCATCGGCGTCATCGGCGCCTGCGACGGTCCTACGGCAATCTACGTAACCGCAAAGTATGCCCCTCATCTTTTAGGGGCCGTGTCCGTTGCGGCTTATTCCTATATGTCTCTGGTTCCCGTTATCCAGCCGCCGATCATGAGAGCCCTGACCACCGAAAAGGAACGAACCGTGGTCATGAGAGCGACAAGAAAATCGGTTTCCAAAACAACACGCATTCTTTTTCCCCTGGTTATTACGATTCTCGGAGGTCTCATCGCCCCCATGGGTCTGCCGCTCCTCGGCACAATCATGCTGGGCAACCTCATGCGGGAAAGCGGTGCCGTGGAAAGGCTGACGAAGGCCTCGGCCAATGAAATCGCCAATGTCGTCACCCTGCTTTTGGGAATTTCCATCGGTGCGACGATGGACGGCAAGATCTTTCTCCAACCCCAAACCCTGATTATCCTGGCCCTGGGATTTATTGCCATTTGCCTGGACACGGCATGTGGGGTCCTCCTTGGCAAGGTTCTATATATAACAAGCAAAGGCAAAATTAATCCCCTCATCGGCGCCGCCGGCATCTCCGCTTTTCCCATGTCCGCCCGGGTGGTCATGAAGGAGGGACAGAGATACAACAAGAAAAATTATCTCCTTATGCATGCCATGGGGGCCAATGCCGCCGGGCAGATCGGTTCGGTCATCGCCGCCGCCGTGATGCTCTCGGTACTGAAGGGGATGGGAATCATTTAATAGCAAGGAGGCCGTCCGCATGAAGATTGAACTGACATCACCTATACCCGGGAAAATCATGAAAGTCCTCGTCAGCGTGGGAGAAGTAGTTAACGAAGACGACGAGGTCATGAAGATCGAATCGATGAAGATGGAAAATCCCATCTACGCCCCGGCGGCAGGAACAATCATCACGATCGGTGTCAAGGAAAACGACGAGGTCGAAGTCGACGATTTACTCCTTGTTATCGAAGAAGGAGGCTGAAACCATAAGACAAAGTCCCATAGCCCGATCCTCGTGAGACTGAGGCATTCTTCAGAGAACTTCGCAAGTGAGATTGAGGCGTACGCTGATTGTTAAAAATTCGCTTTATCCATACAATAGCCTCAAACGGACAGAAAGAGGAGGTGCGATATGGAAACGAAAAAGAGAGGCGAGGAAAAGACGGTCAGGATGAGAGGAAAACTTCGCTATGACGAGGATCTGCAAAAGGGGATCATAAATTGTATCATCAACGGCGAAGTTCCATAACAGGTCCATACAGATTAATTGGAAAACCCCGCCGGTTCTGACACTGACGGGGTTTTTCTTTTGGTGAAGATCTTATTCCGTTTCTAAATCAAAGATGAAATCAAGGCGGCAAGACAGAGGCGACGGAGGCGTATTTTTCATACGTCGAGGAGCCGATTGTCGATGCCAACGAAGATAGCGCTTTGATTTAGAAACGGAATTAACGGCGAACGGTCACCATGACCAGCGTGTCGCCCACGTCCACCGCATCTCCTGGTTCCACAAGAATATCAGCTACCTTTCCATCAACTTCGCAAATGATGTGGGTATGCATCTTCATCGCTTCCAGATCCACCAGGGCATCCCCGACCATCACCTCGTCACCCACCTCCACAAGAATATCCGTCACCTTCCCCTTTATGGAAGACTTTACTACCCCCTCTTTCTTGAGTTCATCGATCTCCTGGGTTGTCAGGGTGCGCTTGTACATCCACCACCCTGCCTGGCGATCCTTTTTTTGCTCCTCTTCCGATCGTCCTTCCATCCCTTCATGAGGCGCCAGCATCAGCTTATAGAGCGCGTCGTCAAAAACATAGTGATCCGCATCGGGATAATTGAACAGATCGGGATGGATCTCCAGATAACCGGTGTCGAATTTTCTGCTCTGAAAATCCGGTTCATCGCAAATGGCCATATACAGGGGAATCGTCGTTTTCGGCCAGACGATATTGAAATCCTTCAGAGCCCGCTGGAGGCGTTTTATCGTCTGGTCCCATTCATATCCCCAGACAATTAGCTTGGCCAGCAGGGAATCGTAAACGGAAGGGACAAAGTAGCCCTTATAAGCATTGCCGTCCACACGGATCCCCGGTCCTCCCGGGGGATTATAAATCTCGATGAGCTTGCCCCCCTCGGGCATAAAGCTGTTTTTCGGATCCTCGGCGTTAATGCGAACCTCAATGGCAATACCGTTTAGGCGGACATCCTCCTGGCGAATCTGCAGGGGTCTGCCTTCGGCGATCCGAATCTGCTCCTGGACAAGGTCTTCGCCGGTAATCATCTCCGTGACCGTATGTTCCACCTGCAGGCGGGTGTTTACCTCCATGAACCAG
>Ga0172379_10004464_pt1 | contig 20660 bp, 12 predicted proteins | sample GrowelOW334metaG_FD_119756 | JGI IMG/M metagenome (GOLD analysis project Ga0172379, IMG submission 119756) | Groundwater microbial communities from an aquifer near a municipal landfill in Southern Ontario, Canada - Groundwater well OW334 metaG | ecosystem: Environmental > Aquatic > Deep...
AAAATGCCAAAAGGTGTAATTACGGGTGTGATTTGCCATTTTACTATTATGCCTCTGGTTGGTTTTTCATTATCAAGGATATTTAATTTCTCCCCCGAAATTGCTGCAGGTGTAGTTCTAATTGGTTGTGTGCCAAGTGCTATGGCTTCGAACGTAATGTCGTTTTTAGCAAAAGCAAATCTGGCATTAGCGGTTACAATTGGGGCGATTGGTACCATGTTAGCACCTTTTTTAACGCCTTTACTTATGAAATGGCTTGGAGGGCAATATATTGAAATTGATGTAATGGGAATGATGATTGAAATTATTAATATGATTATTGTTCCTATTGTTGCTGGTTTTATTTTCAATCTATTTTATTATAACAAAGAAAGTCTTAGGAATAAACTTATTCAATTGTCATCATTTGCTGCTATTATACTCATAACAAACATAATACTGCATTTTACATCTCGGGCCGATCTGTCTAATTCGGTATATATTTGGGGAAAATCAATGTTATGGTTTTATATCGCTCCTATGGCAATTGCCATCTTGTTAAGAAATATCAAATCTATTTCGAACAGTATGATTAGTAGCAGTCTGGGATTTGTTGCTATGCTTGGAATCGTCATAAATACTACGATCATAACAGCTGCAGGAAAAGAAAGTCTTATGCAAGTAGGTGGACTGCTTATCGTTACTTGTTTAATCCATAACCTGATAGGATTCTCAGTTGGTTATGGAACTGCCAGTTTAATGAAATTGCCTGAAAAAGACAGACGTACCATTGCCTTTGAAGTAGGCATGCAAAATGGTGGTGTTGCAACCGGACTCGCATTACAAATGGGAAAAATTGCAACCGTAGGACTTGCATCTGCTATTTTCGGACCACTTCAGAATTTAACCGGATCAGCATTGGTGGATTTCTTTAAAAGACGTCCAATTAAAGAATAAATTATTTGAATTATTTATACACTTTTTAAAATTTATAGTTATGAAAAAAACATTTTTACTCAACATTTGCATGTGTGCGATAATGTTTATCAGTCCGATAATCAGTGCTCAGGCACCTTCGCTCAGGGCTCCCTTCGATAAGAGGGTTTTAGTTCAGGGAACCAATATGGCAATCGGATCAGGCAAAACATTTAAGATGTTGAATGATGGCGGTGCAATACCAGCTACACCACGGTTCAGTGAAGTAACCACTACTACCTACAAACCACCGACTTCCACTGCCGTTGCAGGCATGCAGGATGGAGATGTGGCTGTGTCAAAATGGAACTCACCCTACGGATTATGTTTAGATGCCAGCGGTAATCTGATTGTTGTTGAGAAATGGAATTCACACCGAGTACGAAAGATAAATTTCACAAGCGGTCAGGTAACCACAATTGCCGGAGATAATGCCGCACAGGTTGGAGCTAGTGGATACATTGATGCTAATGGTACAAGCGCCCGCTTTAATCAACCAACTGATGCTATAATAGATAGTAACGGGAATATTTTTGTGTCGGATCTGGGTAATTATTATATACGCAAAATTGCTACAAATGGAGATGTTACAACTTTTGCAGGTTCGGGGGTTTCAGGCAGTGCCGATGGAACAGGTACTGAGGCGTCATTTGGAGGTGTTTTTGGCCTGGCTATTGATGCAGATGATAATATTTATGCCACAGACAGAACGAATCATCTTATTCGAAAAATAACTCCTGCAGGAGTTGTGACAACTTTTGCCGGAAGTACATCAGGTTCATTGGATGGAACAGGAACAGCTGCAAAATTCAACAATCCCGCAGGTATTGACATTGATGATGCAGGGAATTTGTATGTGGCTGATGCCGGTGGCAATCAAATCCGTAAAATAACTCCCGAAGGAGTTGTTACAACTCTTGCCGGTGCCGGTACAGCCGGAGTTGTTGATGGTGAGGGAACTGTTGCTACATTTAATCAACCGATTGGGGTAGCTGTGGATGAATTCGGATATATATATGTTGCCGATTTTACAGGCAGAAAACTACGTCGGGTATCTCCTACAGGATATGTTAAAACTGTCGCCGGTCAGGGCGGTACTAGTTTTGTGGATAATGTTCAGGGTCCTTTAGCCTATTTCAGAGCTCCAAGCGATATCGTTTATGATAAAAACAAACGATGTATTTTTATGGCTGATAATACCAATTATGCCATACGAAAAATAAATATTACCGGATATTTTGCCGATAGATTACCTGCAGGATTCAGTATGAATATGGGAACAGGAGAAATCTACGGAACTCCTTCTACTGTTTCAGCTCCTTTCAATTACATTTTTGAGGGATACAATACCGCTGGTGGTAGTTCCGTAAGTATGAGTATCGAAGTTGTAGCTTCCGGAAGCACTGTATATACCATCAGTTCCAGTGTAACTGGTGGAAACGGGCAGATATCAGGGAAACAGGAAGTAATCAGTGGAGGTAATGCTACATTCACAATCACGCCGAATTCGGGTTATGAAATCGCAACGCTTACTATAAATGGAGTTGATCAGAGTTTTACTCCCGAACAAACGTCATTTACAACTACTAGCGTTGTTGCTGACGCTTCGCTTGTAGTCAGTTTTTCTGAGAAAATAGGTACTTCGGTATTTGAAAAGAATTCCGTTAATGTCAAAGTCACTTCAAACGGAGGAATTATGACAATAGAGGGTATTTTACCTCATCAAAATGTAGCTATTTATACTTGCTCAGGCAATCAGGTTGTTTCCGAAAAAGGGAATTGTGAATTCAACTTATCTCCCGGATTTTACATAATTAAGGTTGATAACACTGTAATCAAACTGATTCACAAATAAAACTAATCTTGCATCCTGTATTTATTTGTTGAATACAGGGTGCAAATTTTTTCTTGAAAATGAAAAGGAAGATTTTTACGATAGCATGCATCTTTACATATTCTTTTCTGCTATTTGGTCAGGCACCTTCAATAAGTTATGGAAATACAGGGTTGGTGTTTTATCAGAATGAAGCTATGCCGCCAATGATTCCCACAAATACTGGAGGAGTTGTTCCCGATGCTATTTATGGTACGGTAAGCACTGTGGCAGGTGGTTGGGCCGGGATGGTGGATGGTACATTGTCTAATGCTCGTTTTAATCAACCTCACGGATTGTGTTTTGATCAGTCAGGCAATCTTATTGTTGTGGAACGCAGCGGTAGCCGTGTTCGTAAAATAGACTTAGTGAGTAATCAGGTTTTAACCATTGCCGGTGATGTAAGTGCGGTAACGCCGACAGGTGCGCGGACTGACGGACAGGGGACAAATGCACGTTTTAATCAGCCGACAGATGTGACGATAGATGAATCGGGTAATTTGTATGTGACTGATATGATGAATAATGTAATACGTAAAATTTCTCCCGACGGAATTGTGTCTGCTTTTGCAGGAAGTGGAACACAGGGCTATCTCGAAGGAACTCCGCAAACAGCCCGGTTCTATTTTCCTTTTGGAATATGTGTTGGTAAGAATGGCAATTTACTGGTTGCCGACAGAAAGAATAACAGGTTACGTGAAATTAACATTGCAACCAGAGAAGTTTCATGCTTTGCCGGTTCTGCCGTTGGAAATAATTCAGGAGCCATTAAAACAGGTACATCATTTTCAGCATGCATGAATGAACCTTTCTCTGTAAAAACGGATGCAGAAGGAAATGTCTTTGTGTCTACCTATGTCGGAGGAATAATCCGTAAAATAGATCTCGCTGCTTTATCTATTTCAACACTTGCCGGAACTTATCTTGATGAATACAATACAAGTCGTGATGAGGTAGGTTTGAATGCAACATTTTTTACTCCGAATGGCATTGCAGTAGATAAGATGGGTGAGGTGTTTGTTGCAGAGAATAACTCTACGTTGACAAACAATAAAATTCGTCGTATATCGCAATCAGGCGTTGTTACTACCCTGGCCGGAAACGGAGATGCCGGAAATATTAACGGCATAGGAAGGACGGCGTGGTTTCGTACTCCTACCGGTGTGGTATGCGATGGTAAAGGAAATGTTTATGTGGCTGATGCCGGAAATCATGCTATTCGTAAAATAATTGCAACTGGTTATACTATCTCACCGGCTTTACCCGAAGGGATGTCTATTAATGGAGCAACAGGTGTAATCAGCGGAACACCTATCGTGGCAAGTTCATCAAAAGATTATGTCGTTACAGCTTATAATGCTTACGGCAAAAGTCAGGTGACCATTACTCTTATTGTAGCTAAACGGGTCGACAGCAGAAATATTGAAAATCCGTATAGTGTTATTCCAGATGATAATTATGCCGATCAGGGCTATGTTGCTATTGCCCCGAATGGAAATTGGGTATCGGTAATGACTACTGGTCCGAGCACTGAACAGGGACCTAAGAATATTGTGTCGTCGATTAGCAACGATAACGGAAAATCATGGAGCGCTATGCAATTGATTGATGATAATGCTACCTGGGCTGTTTGCTATACTAATCCACTCGGACGCATTTTTGCTATTTATAACAAGGAACGTAAGTTTTGGTTTCGATTTAGTGATGATAACGGTGTTAGCTGGAGTGCGGATAAATATATGATGCCGGTTCGCTGGACCAGTGTGGATGAAAATAATGACCTGAATAACGGTTTGCAATATTTTTGGTCGGTTTCCAAGCCTTTCAGTTACAACAATATTATGTATTTATCTTTCACGAAATACAGAACATCAAAGGTTGAGTATGGAGAGGGTTGGATGTTCCTTTCTTCAGAAGTTAATACAGAGAATGATCCTGCAAAAATTTCTTTTATCAACTTACCTCAGGGTGATGTGGGAGTGTTGAGTCCGGTATTTGGAAAAACACAGGAAGAACATACTAGTGTGGTCTTGAGTAATGGAGATTTGTTTATGAATTTCAGAACACTCAACGGCTACATTGGCAGCAGTTATAGCCGTAATTCCGGTGCAACGTGGACAACTCCGGAGTACATGACTTACGCAAGTGGTGGTTATATGAAAAACCCACGGGCATGTCCGCGTCTTTTTATGTGTAAAAATGGCAAATATCTTTTGTGGTATCATAATACAAATAAAATTCAGAATTTCTACTATCGTAATCCTTCGTGGATATCCGGCGGTGTTGAACGCAATGGAATCATTGAATGGAGCGATCCCGAATTATTGCTTTATTCGAATGATACACTGAAAGGTATGAGCTATCCTGATCTCGTCGAAGCTGATGGTAAATACTGGATTACTACCACCGAAAAAACAATATGCTCGGTACATCAGATTGATAACAAACTGATTGAAGGTTTATGGAATCAAAAAAGTAACAACACAAAAGTTACAGAGGATATTTTACTTGAGGAATCAAATATTAATGAATCTAAAGAAATAGCATCATTCAGCATTCCTTCATTGGATGAGGGTGCATTTACAATAGATGTATGGCTTAACGCTACGCGTTGGCAAACCGGCGAGGTAATTCTTGATAACCGGGATGAAAATGGAAATGGATGGTGGCTTTGGGTATCATCTCCCCAAACAATTTGTTTCTCGATGAAACAAGGTGCATTACTCAAATCGTGGGAAAATGACCAGGTTAATCTTCCTTTGGGGGTAAATCAACATTTTGTTTTTATTGTCGATGGGAATGCCAATATAATTTCAACCGTTGTAAATGGAAAGTTTAATGACGGAGGCAGTCAACGACTCCTCGGATGGTGTAGGTTTGATAAAAATTTTACCCAAATAAATAATTCAAACACACTTAAATTGATTCCATCTTTCAGTGGTACAATCAAGAATTTGCGTTTGTATAACAGACATCTCACAACTTCCGAAGCCATTGGTAATTACCGCTACGGAGCTGTTTCGACATGGACGAATGATGTGTTGATAAAAAAAGAGTCCATTGTATCATCCATCTTTGGAAACATAATAGTTGAATGTAATACAAAAGATGTTGTAAGGATATATTCAACACAAGGGGCATTAGTTGCTTCATTCACCGGTAGTGGAAGTTATGCTTGTCAACCCGGATTTTATCTTGTTAAAGTAGGAGGCGAAACACACAAAATAGTACACAAGGAATAAGAAAAAATATTTATAAACTATTAATTTATAATCATCATGAAAAAGTCAATTTCACACAGTTTTGGTTTATGTGTTGTAATACTTATTAGCCAGCTAATAAGTGCTCAGGCACCATCGCTCAGGGCTCCTTTTGCAAAAAGGGTTTTAATTCAGGGAACTAATATGGGAGTAGGATCCGGGAAAACATTCAGGATGGCAAATGATGGGGCAGCAATTCCTGCTACTCCACGATTCAGCGAAGTCACCACGACAACCTACAAGCCAGCAACAACAACACCAGTTGCGGGAATGGAGGATGGTGATGTGGCTGTCTCAAAATGGAAATCACCATATGGATTATGTTTAGATGCCAGTGGCAATTTAATCGTTGTCGAAAAATGGAATTCTCACCGGATACGTAAAATAGATTTTACAAGCGGACAAGTAACTACCATTGCAGGTGATAATTCAGCTGAGACTGGCGCCAGTGGGATGATAAACGCCAATGGAACGAGTGCTCGTTTCAATCAGCCTACTGATGCCATAATGGATAGTCAGGGAAATTTGTTTGTGACTGACTTAGGTAACTATTGTATTCGTAAAATTGCTACAAACGGGGATGTTACAACTTTTGTAGGTTCGGGAGTGTCAGGTAGCACCGATGGAACAGGAGCTGAAGCATCATTTGGCGGCGTGTTTGGTTTGGCTGTTGACGCCAACGATAATATATACGCAACTGATCGTACTAATCATCGTATTTGTAAAATCACCAAGGAAGGTGTGGTTACAACGATTGCCGGAGGGACGCTTGGTTCCGAAGATGGTATAGGAACTGCAGCGAAGTTCAATAATCCTGCAGGTATTGATATCGATGTTGCAGGCAATTTATATGTCGCTGACGCAGGAGGAAACCAGATTCGTAAAATAACCCCTGAAGGACTGGTATCTACTATTGCCGGTGCGGGAACGGCTGGAGTTACAGATGGCGAAGGCACTGTTGCGACCTTTAATCAGCCTATAGGTATTGCGGTGGATGAATACGGATATATTTTTGTTGCTGATTTTACAGGGAAAAAATTACGTCGTGTGTCGCCTACCGGATATGTTAAAACAGTATCAGGTCAGGGTGGCGGAAGCTTTGTGGATAATGTTCAGGGTCTTTTAGCCTATTTCAGAGGACCGAGCGATATAGTTTACAGCAAGAGCAAACGTTGTATTTATATGGCCGACAACTCCAATTATGCCATACGAAAAATAAATCTTACCGGTTTCTTTGCCGACAGATTACCTGCAGGCTTTAGTATGAATATGGGTGTAGGTGAAGTATATGGTACACCTTCAACTGTTGCAGCTCCTTTTGATTATATTTTTGAAGGATATAACGCAACCGGAGGAAGTTCGGTAATTATGAATATAGAAGTAGTGGCTACAGGAACTACAGTCCGTACAATTATTTCAAGTGTAACGGGAGGTAACGGACGCATCACCGCTACACAGGAGGTTGTTGACGGAGGAAGTGCAACATTCACAATTACCCCAAATGAAGGATATAAAATTGATGTATTGAACGTGAATGGTTCACCGGTAACAGCACCTGAGAATAGTTATGCTTTTAATAATGTTACTGCAGATGGAACTATTGAAGTCAGCTTTGTATCAACGAGCACCGGTATTGATAAAGCAAATGAAAGCGCATTTAAGTTATATCCGGTTATACTTGAAAATAACAATTTCACCCTTCAATTATTTAATTCCGTATCAAAACAAAGTATTGTAATTTATAGCACAACTGGAAGCATCGTGTATAGAAATCAGTATGTTCCGGTGAATAATACAATCCATGTTGAACTTCCTGAACTTGTGTCCGGCATTTATTATGTTTCAGTTGAAGGTCAGGGAACTGCGAAAATAATTAAGAAATAAAATTATCTTAAATGAAATCACACAAAATTCTTCTGATAAATCTAATTGCATTTAGTAATCTGTTTATCGGAAATAGTTTATCAGCACAAATACCCAATATACACTATGATAGCAATCATACACTGTATAGCGGCGTGCAAATTTCAAAGATAATACCGATAAACAGTGGAGGTGAAATTCCTCCACTTGTTTACGGCGCTACGACAACTTATGCCGGTAGTGTGTCGGGGTTTGTCAACGGTAATGGCGATGTGGCAAAATTTAAATACCCTCAGGGTGTTGCAGTAAATGCACAAGGAGAGGTCTTTGTTGCCGATCGCAGTAACCATGCAGTGCGGAAAATCTCAGCAACGGGAGTGGTTTCAACTGTTGCGGGTACGGGAAATGCAGGATTTGTAAACGGAAATTCAACTACAGCATTATTTGCTCAACCTGCAGATGTTGCAATCGATTCAAAAGGAAATATCTATGTTACGGAACTTACCAACCACACTTTACGAAAGATTACTCCGGATGGAATTGTATCTACTGTAGCAGGAACCGGAAGTGCCGGATATGTAAATGGCACTGGCGATGTCGCAAAGCTTAATACTCCTATGGGATTGGCAATCGATAAGGTCGACAATATCTATGTGGGTGACCGGTATAATCATAGGGTACGAATGGTTACCACAACAGGAGAGGTTTCCACCTATGCCGGTAATGGTGCGGTTACAGGGATAAATGCACAGGGTGAAAGCGCATCTTTTAATAACACGGCGGGTGTCGCGGTTAATACTTCAGGGATACTTTACGTAAGTGATTATGGTAACAATCTTATTCGTCGTATTAGTACTCAGCGATACGTAACGAGTCTGGCCGGTTGTTTTTGCGGAGGTTTGAGCGACGGTGTGGGGGATGAAGCAGGGTTTAAAAATCCATATGGAATGAGCGTCGGACCAACGGGAGATGTTTTTGTATCGGAGTTCGGATCACACCGTATTCGCCGAGTTACTCCGGATGGTGAAGTGACAACCCTTGCAGGAACGGGTAATCCGGGTAAAAATAATGGCACAGGAATCGAAGCTTCATTCAATATGCCTTCGGATGTGGCTGTCGATAGTGAAGGAAATGTATATGTTGCAGATTATGGAAATCATCAGATTCGCAAAATAATATCAACAGGTTATACCATTACACCTTCCTTACCAGAGGGATTGATTTTCAATTCAGCAACAGGAGAAATCTCCGGAACTCCCTTACAAGCGATTCCACCAACTGAATATGAAATAACCGGATATAACAAAAGCGGTAAATCAACCAACAATATAGTGATACAAGTACTGTCTCTTACTGTATTGGCTAAGCAAGAATACGCAAATGATTTTGTATTGTATCCCAATCCTCTTTCTACCGGAGATAAACTGGTTGCATTGTTGCCAACAGTTGATAATGGATATAAAGAGGTAATTTTAAGAGATGAAAGCGGACGTATATTGTTTTCAAAAGAGTTTCATGTAATAAATAACCGTATGGAAATTGAAATCAATGTTTCAATAGGAGGTCTTGTTTTTGTGGAAATAGCAGGCATTGGAACAAAAGCGATATTGATAGCAAATAAGTAGTAATTTAATAAGGATGAAAATATGATTAAGAAAAATAAAGTAATTGCAAAATTAGAGCAAAACCAATTGTCACTTGGTGCCTGGATTATGAGTAATTCTGCCGTTTCAGCTGAAATTATGTCACAGGCCGGGTTTGACTGGGTCTGTGTTGATGCAGAGCATTCTCAGGTAACCAAAGAAACAGCTTTGGAAATGTTTCGTGCAATCGAGTTACACGGGGCAGAACCTTTTGTAAGAACAAGTTTGAACGACGAAGTGGAGATGAAAAAATATTTAGACATGGGTGCCCGGGGTATTATTGTTCCGATGGTTAAATCGTATGAAGAAGTGAGGCGAGCCATCACATATATAAAATATCCTCCCCAGGGGACTCGTTCATATGCTCTTCCGAGATGTACCGGATATGGAGAGTGGAGTAATGAGTATTTTAAAAAAGCTAATGATGAAATATTTATTGCCATTATGATTGAACACATTGATTCAATTCCTGATCTGGATAAGATATTTTCATGTCCTGAGATAAACGCTGTGTTTGTTGGTCCTTATGATTTGTCAGGTTCAATGGGGATTCCCGGAGAGTTTGATAATCCGAAATTTATTGGTGTCATTGATTTAATCAATCGAAAAGCCAGGGAACATCGTATTACTATGGGTTTTCATGAGGTACATCCTACTCCTGAAAAAATAAATAAACTTATTGAAAATGGGGTTCGCTTCATAGCCTGTGGAATTGATACGGTTTTTTTGATTGAAAAGTCGAAAGAATTTGCCAGAATGGGTTTGCCAGAATAAACTATTGAATTTATGAAAAGATTATTGATTGCGGTTTTAAGTTTGTTAAGTTATTATTCAGTACAATCTCAATCTGGTGCTGCCGAAAGAAATTATTGGGAAAATGAACAGATAAATTATGTAAACACGCTCCCTTTCAGGGCAACTTCTTATTCATATTATAATGAAGAAAAAGCATTAAAAGGTGATGTCCCTTCTACAATATACTCTCTGAATGGAAGTTGGAAATTTAACTATTCGGAAAAACCGGAGGAACGTCCGATGGATTTTTATTTACCCGCTGTCAGCGTTGATGGCTGGAGCGAAATAAAAGTTCCTTATTCTTGGGAAAGAGCCGGATATGGTCAGCCGATTTACACCAATACACTTTATCCGTTCGACTTTAAACCTCCATATATAACTACAAACGAAAAGGTTAGAAATTACAATAATGTAGGATCGTATCGCCGGACTTTTACTTTACCCGCGAATTATAAGAACCGAAGATTAGTGCTTCATTTTGGAGGAGTGTATTCAGGATATTATGTCTGGATTAACGGTCAGTTTGTCGGATATAAAGAAGATAGTTGCCTCCCTGGTGAATTTGATGTCACTGATCTGGTTTTGGAAGATAAGGAAAATGTCATTGCAGTTCAGGTTTTTCGTTATACCGACGGTTCTTATCTGGAAGATCAGGACCATTGGAGGCTAAGCGGAATAACGAGGGATGTTTATATTGAAGCAACTCCGCAAACGTATATTTCCGACTTCACGGTGCGAACTGTTTTCGATAAAGATTTTAATCACGCTTCGCTGCAAATTCGCCCTTTACTTAAATCGCGAAACAATACCAACGTGTGGAAGTGGGTTGTTGAAGCGCAACTTTATGATGATGCCGGGAATAAAGTAGGCGATACATTGTCGGTTGATGCCCGTACAGCTATTGATCCACTTTCATTTGTACGTTGGTCACAACCTTTTGCTCTGATGAGCAAAAATATCGAGTCACCCCGAAAATGGAGTGCAGAAGATCCGTATTTATATACACTGATTCTCACATTAAAGGATCGTAACGGAAAAGTTATTGAATCCCGAACTTGTCGTGTCGGATTCAGAGATTTTAGGATAAATAGCGAAGGAGAGTTTTTAGTAAACGGCAAAGCTGTTAAGTTGTATGGCGTTAACAGGCATGATTTCAGTTTGCTTGGTGGCAAATATGTGACAAAGAAGGAGATGGAACGCGATGTTCAGTTAATGAAACAATTTAATATCAATTGTGTCAGAACCTCACATTATCCCAACGATTCGTACTGGTATGAGTTGTGCGATGAATATGGCTTGTATGTAATGGATGAAGCGAACATTGAGAACCATGGAAAATGGACCGGTGTGTTTACAATGCTTTCTCAATGGAATAGTGCTTTTATGGCACGCGTCATGGGAATGGTAGAGCGGGATAAAAATCATCCATGCATATTTTCCTGGTCGTTGGGGAATGAGTCCGGTTACGGACCTAATCACGCCGCGGCCGCAGGATGGATAAAAGCTTTTGATCCCACACGACTGGTGCATTACGAGGGTGCCAGCGGCCTTCCTGGAAGAGATCCTTTAGATTTTCAGGATTTTATCAGTCGCATGTATCCTACAATTCATGATATCGACAGTTTGTCGCAGCCTGAAACTGGCACGAAACCTGTTTTTATGTGTGAATATGCCCATTCGATGGGGAACTCAACCGGCAATCTTAAGGAATACTGGGATCTTATCCACAGTAAAAAAAGATTAATTGGCGGATGTATCTGGGACTGGGCTGATCAGGGTTTCCTCGAAAAAACTAATGAAGGATTGCCCTTTTATTCTTATGGCGGGTTTTATGGCGAGCGCATTCACTCCGGTAATTTTTGCCTGAATGGAATTATAGCTCCCGATAAAACTCCTAAGCCGGCGCTATGGGAAGTTAAATATGTATTCCAACCAATAATTTTCAAAGCAGTTAACCTCAGGAAAGGAATGGTGGAAATTATAAACAGAAGTTCGTTCACCGATCTTTCACATTATATTATAAAATGGTCGGTAGAAGAAGATGGTCGTGAGATTGATACCGATACACTTTCACCGGTGTTCTTAGCGCCGGGACAAAGTAAGCAGGTACGTGTCCCTTTTCGTAAAATCAATCCAGCTCCTCAAAGTGAATATTTATTGCGCATTTCAGTTGTCACTCGTAAATCAACAAAGTGGGCTGACAAGAGCTTCGAAATCGCAAAAGAAAAATGGATATTGCCTGTTTTTAATAAAAGTGCTGTCGAAAATAATCTTCCTCAGTATGATATGAGACTTGAGGAGACAAATAATGATATAGTAATTCATTTTGGCAATCAAAGTAAATATGTCTTTAATGATAGGTCGGCATGTTTATCATCGGTTATAATGGCAGGACAGGAAATATTGAGAGCGCCATTAAAACCAAACTTTTGGCGACCACAGACTGATAACGATGTGCGCTGCTGGAAATCACATATTAGCAGAAGTATGTGGAAAGAAGTCTCGATGAATTTTCCGGAAAATGAACTTTCAATCATAAACAAATCAGCTCGGGAAATTATACTGCAGGTTAAACGAAAGAATGTTTCCTGTATGATTGAAACGGTGGAATTATATACAATCAACAGTACGGGAACTGTAAAAGTAGATTTTTCGGTGTCAATAGGAGATACTGTCCCTGATCCTATGCGAGTGGGCATGCAAATGGGATTAAACAATGATTTAATTCATATGGAATATTACGGAAAAGGACCGCAGGAAAATTATATTGACCGAAACGGAGCTGCTGAATTAGGGTTATTCAGGACTACAGTCGAAGAGGCTTTTTATTCATACATTCAACCTCAGGAGTCGAGTAATCGAACAGATATTCGATGGCTTAATCTGAGATCGGATCAGTCGGGTGTGCTCTTTGTTGCACATAAGCAGCCCCTGAGTTGTTCTGTATGGCCTTATACCTCAGATAATATGGAATCAGCAAAATACACATTTGAACTGAAAAAATCTTCTGTGTTGACAGTTAACATTGATCATATGCAAGCTGGTATTGGTGGTAATACTTCGTGGAATGCTGATGGGATGCCGCTTGAGAAATATCGGTTATTGAAAAAGCAATATAACTATAGTTATACCATTTATCCGTTTGAAAAAGGGATAGAACCATCAGGTGTTTACAAGATACTTAATAGTGGTCAACAATGAAACAAGATGTTATTGATGCATTATCCGGAAGATTTCCTAAATGTATTCCATCAAAAGAAACACTTAATCATCCGGGAATAATTAAATATGTTACCGGAATCGACCCTTTTGAAGATACGCCCAAAGCATTTGAGCTGGCATGGGAACGTTTGGGAATAGATATTCACGTTGCCAAACCTACTACTAATGCTCCTCGTCCATTTTCACAAGATACATGGCAGGAGGGTAATTTGCGGTTTTCACCATTAGGGGTCTATCCAACTTCTGCCCCAATTGAATTTTGTCCAGAGATTCAAAAAGATGATATTGACTGGCCGTTTCTGCATGATGCTTCTCAGGATGGTTTTTTGTCTCCGGACATGGAAGAGAAAATTGCAAATGCTGAAATGCATGCTACTTTTCGTCCGGAGGGTGGATTGGCAGGAGAAGGACAGCAAGGTACCATCGAACAACTCAGTGCAATAACATCCGATTTTAATAATTACTTCGGTGATAAGGCAGTGCAATACCACATTTATTACACAACACTTTTCATGTGGCCTGTCGTTAAGTTCGGATGGGAATCGTTTATGTTGGCAGCAGCAGTGTATCCTGAACGTTTTGACGAGATGTTATGGAAACCATGGGCGGAAGTTTCCCGAAAATATACAGAGCTTGCAGCCACATTGGATAGTGAAGTTATTTTTATGCATGACGATTTAGTTGCTGGTTCAGGACCTGTATTTGCACCGGAATTCTATGAGACATATATCTTTCCAAAGTACAATTATATTTTTGAACCATTGGTTAAGGCTGGAAAGAAGATCGTATATGTTTGTGATGGTAACCTGGATTGTTTTCTTGAACGTCTTCTCGAATTTCCTATTGACGGACTCCAGTTCGAAAATCCGGCAACACCCTTTCAACGGGTCTTAGATACCTGGGGTAAAGCCGGCAGAGGATTTATTGGCGGGATTTCAACAGAGTTACTCACTTCGGGAACACCAGATGACGTCAGAAAACATACAAAAGAAGTTATTGAGAGCGGAAGTAAATATCCGGGATTTATTATCAGTTCCTGTGGTGGTTTGCATGGTAATATTCCTTTCGAGAATATTAAAGCATATTTTGAAACAAGAAAAATTATGGGTATCCATGCCCGTTTGGATTAAAGAAAAATACAATTATGAATGTAGTATTGCAAAAAGATTTATTTCTAAGGAGTAGCGAAGTGTTTTTGAACGCATCGGTAGCGCACGATATTAATTTTATTTTAACGGATGTTCTTGATGAAACCGCTATGATTGAACATCACGCAGATGGGGTTGACTGTTTTGTTATAGGTGCTGAGGCTTATTCCCGTCAATTTTACGAAAACTTACGTCAAGGGTCGGCCGTTATTCGATATGGTGTCGGATACAATGCTGTCGCTGTTGATGTTTGTCTCGAACGAAATATTAAAGTAGGTTATACACCGGGTACACTTACCGACTCGGTTGCCGAATATACATTTGCTCTGGTGATGGCTTTAAACAGACATATTGCACCATTGCATTCAGCTATGAAACAGGGCATATGGAATGGGATGACAGGATTGGAACTGAAAGGTAAAACAATTGCCGTATTGGGTTTCGGGCAAATAGGACGTGAGGTTGCACGCATAGCGAAATACGGTTTTGGTATGCGTGTTCACGCTTTCGATGTCCTTATGTCAGTTGATAGTGATTTGTATGATTTCTATTCCAATGATTTTGCAGCAGTCGTCAAGGATGCTGATATTGTAACCATCCATATGGCATCAGTTCCGGAAACTAAAAATTTTATTTCAGCCGAACGTATAGCTCAATGTAAAGAAGGAGCTCAATTTATCAATACTTCCCGTGGTGATTTAGTGGATGAGACATCGTTATATAATGTCTTGAAAAGTAAGAAAATTTCGTCTGCAGCAATCGACGTATTTGTTAATGAACCTTATGTTCCATCAGGAGGAGCTGACTTCAGAGAATTAGATAATGTTTTATTAACTCCTCATTGTGGCTCAAATACAAAAGAAGCAAGTAACAGAATGGCAGAGATGGTGGTGCAGAATATTATTGCATATAGAGCCGGTGAGCGTATGATACTTATTCCAGAACTCCGAAAATAAATATCCATATAAAATATATCATAAGTTATGATTTTAGATTCCTTACATAATAGTGCTCAGATTGAGTCGTTACATCCGCTTTTCAAAAAAGCATTTGATTATATTAAATCAACTGATTTTTCAATAATTGAAAATGAAAAAATATTTTTAGAAGGTGATGATTTATTTGTCATGATAAATGAATTTACCGGAAAAACAATCGAAGAAGCTATAGTGGAAACACACAAGAAATATATTGACATACAAATACCTCTTACCAAACCGGAAATAATAGGATGGATTAATGAGCGAAAATTATCATTACCTAAGACTCCTTTTGATAATGAAAAAGATATTGCATTTTTTTCAGACCAACCAACGACCTATCTGACGGTTTTGCCTCAGGAATTTGTAATTTTCTTTCCTGCGGATGGTCATGCACCTGGCATTTGTGATGGTGTGGCACGTAAAGTTGTTGTAAAAATAAAGTTATGAATAAACGAGAAGTTGTTCGACTGGTACTTAACGGAGAAAAACCTCCTTATGTGCCATGGTCATATAAATTTACTCAGGAGCCGGCACAAATGCTCAGAGATTATTATCATATGGATGATCTGGATATTGCAGTCGACAATCATTTGCTACTATTTGGCTGTGATGCAGGCCTTACTGTTCAGATTGACGAACATTTGTATCAGGATTATTTTGGAGTTGTTTGGGATCGTAGCATTGATAAGGATATTGGAGATGTGAAAAGCTTCTTGCTTCCTGAACCGACACTTCAACACTATGTGTTTCCTGATCCTTGCGACGAAAGATTTTTTGCGGACATAGAAACTTCAATACAAAAGAAGCCGGATCTTTTTCGTGTTTTTCAGATAGGTTTCTCTCTTTATGAGCGGGCATGGACATTGAGAGGAATAGAAAATATGTTGATGGATTTTTACATAAATCCTGAATTTGTTCATCAGTTGCTTGATACTATTTGTGACTTTAATGTCGCTCAGATTAAAAAAGCGTGTACGTATGATATTGATGCGGTAACATTTGGAGATGATTGGGGACAACAAAGCGGATTGATTATGGGTTATGATTTGTGGAAAGAATTCATATACCCTCGTTTGAAAAGGATGTACTGTGCGGTGCATGAAGGAGGTAAATTTGTAATGATTCATAGTTGCGGGGATGTAGATGAACTGTTTGACGATTTGATAGAAATCGGAGTTAATTGTTTTAATCCGTTTCAGCCTGAGGTGATGAATATTCAAGAGAAGCTTCCCCAATACAGAGGAAAACTAGCTTTTCATGGTGGTTTGTCGATGCAGAAAACTTTGCCTTACGGGACAGTGGAAGATGTGATAACTGAATCAAAAATGTTAATTGAATTAGGGAAAGAGGGTGGCTATATTTTTTCTCCATCTCATTCCGTTGAAGGCGATACTTCGCTGGAAAATATACTCGCATTCATTGAGGTAGCAAAATCACAAAAAAATTATTCTCTGTAAAACGCTGAGGATTATGAAAAGATTGTTTTTATTAATAGCTTTATTTGCAATTTTTATTTCAGCATTGTATGCACAAATTACTCTTCCTGCTTTCTTCTCCGATAAGATGGTGTTGCAACAGCAGTCTGAAATATCTGTTTGGGGAAAGGCTGCCCCTGATAAGAAATTAACTATAAACGTTTCCTGGTCAACAACAAAATATAGTGTTGTTGTAAATAATGATAGTACATGGAAATTAAAAATTCAAACTCCTGAAGCTGGTTATGGACACCATACGTTAGTTTTCAAACAAGGAAAACTGACAAAGTCAATTAAAGAAGTCCTGATTGGAGAAGTTTGGCTATGCAGTGGCCAGTCGAATATGGAAATGCCTATGCAGGGAGCGAGTAATCAACCTGTACTTGGTGGACTCGAAGCAATTATGTTATCAACCAATGATGCTATTCGTTGCTTTACAGTTAAAAAGGATTATTCGCTACAACCCAAAAAAGATGTCGCCGGAGAATGGCAAAGTGCATCTCCACTGACAACACCGACTTTTAGCGCGGCAGGCTATTATTTTGCCCGACTTCTTGAACAGGTTTTAAGAGTTCCCGTTGGCATTATTAACAGCAGTTATGGAGGATCATGGATTGAGGCATGGATGCCAAAAGAAGCTGCCTTTCCGTTCGGTTTTAAAAACGATATTAAGAAAGAAAGTGAGATTATTGAACCTAAAAAAGAACCCTGGGTTATGTACAATGCCATGCTTTCTCCTTTAGTAGGTTATAATATAAAAGGGGTGCTTTGGTATCAGGGAGAAAGTAACCGAAATGATTATAAACAATATCCGGCATATTTTGCTGCAATGCATAAAGATTGGCAACAACGTTGGGGAATTGGTAAATTTCCCATTTATTTCGTACAACTTGCTCCTTATGATTATGGAGATGGAACAGGGGTTCTTATGCGTGAAGCTCAGGAGAAAATTGCACAAAATCAATCAGGCACCGGCATGGCAGTATTGACTGATATTGGGGAAGAGAAAATAATTCATCCATCAAATAAAAAACTGGTTGGTGAGAGATTGGCATATCTTGCCTTGGGTAAAACTTATTATCCAATGAATGAGAAGTTCAATATAAATTATTTCTTTTTTCAAAGTCCTGTTTACAGATATATGGAAGTGAAAGACAATGTCGCTATCCTTTATTTTAAATATGTGACCAGAGGTTTTTCCAGTTTTGGGGCATCAACTGATGGTCTTTTTGAGATTGCCGGAGAAGACAGAAAATTCTATCCTGCCACCATGAAATTAGTGAATCAGACAAATGCCATACAAGTGTCTGCTCCTGAAGTTAAAAATCCCGTTGCGGTACGTTATGCATTTAAAGATTATGTAAAAGGAACCATCTATTCTGCACAAGGTTTTCCGCTTTCGTCTTTCCGAACGGATAAATGGGAATAATATATTTCAAGATCAGCCGATAACAAAAAAGTACATGAGATTATCCGTAAAAATATTTCTGTTCATCTCTTATGTGTATTGTACAGCATTATATGCTGAAGATATGCGGAACATCCGAAATCCATTCAGTGTTATTCCGGATGATAATTATTGCGACCAGGCTTATGTAGTCGTGGCTAAAAACGGTAACTGGGTAAGTGCAATGACAACTGGCCCTGAAAGTGAACTGGGGGTAAAAAATATTGTATCATCAATAAGCACAGATGACGGGAAAACCTGGATGCCAATGAAACTCGTTGCCCCGGGTGCCGCATGGGCTATACCTTACATCACTCCGTATGGAAGAATTTATATTATCTATTGCTCTAAGCGTAAATTCATCTGTCAATTCTCTGACGACCATGGTGTCACCTGGTCGTTGGGTAAGTATGAGATTCCGGTACGTTTAACAGCCATTGATTTAATTAATGACTTAAAGGCTGATCAAAGCTATTTCTGGTCGGTGGCTAAGCCACTTTCTGTAAATGGAGAAATGTGTTTTACTTTTTCCAAATATGCACTTCATTCAATGGATATTGAGGAAGGTTGGTTAATGAAATCGAAGAATATTGATACGGAAAAAGATCCCAACAAAATACAATGGACAATGTTGCCGGAAGGTGATACCGGGATAGTAAATCCGACCATGGGTTCCGTACAGGAAGAACATACTTTATTAGCACTTAAAAATGGTAGCCTGTTTTGTAATTTCAGAACAAAACAAGGATATATAGGTGAAAGTTATAGTCATGATGGCGGTTATACATGGTCGGTGCCGCAATATATGACTTATGCCGATGGCCGGGCAATAAAACACCCACGTGCATGTCCCCGTCTTTTTCAATGTAAAAACGGGAAATTTCTATTGTGGTTCCACAATACAAGTAAAGTTCACTGGTGGAATTACCGCAACCCTGTGTGGGTTTCGGGAGGTGTTGAAAAGAACGGGCGTATCGAGTGGTCGCAACCGGAGATACTGCTTTTTGATAATGATAGTACAGTGAAAATGAGTTATCCTGATTTGGTAGAGTCAAAAGGAAAGTATTTTATCACTGAAACTCAAAAAACCGTTTGCGGTGTTCATGAAATCAGTAATGAATTTTTAGACGCTTTGTGGGCGCAAACTGAAAATAAGGATCAAACTAAGAAAGGAATTATATTTGAGGAAAGAAATATTTCAACAAAAAAGGAAGTAGGCCTTGTATCGCTTCCAGACCTTGCTTTGGGTGGCTTTTCTGTGGAATTGACCATTGAAATACATAAGTTTATTGCTGGACAGGTAATTGCTGATAACAGAGATGCTAAAGGGAATGGCTTCTGGTTATGGGTAACAAAACAGAAAACCGTCATGTTTTCGATGAAACAAGAAGATGAAATTATGTCTTGGGGTACAGATCCATGTGTGTTATCGGAAGGCAAACATCAACATATAGTTTTTAATGTTGATGGAAGTCCAAATATTATTTCGGTAGTTGTCAACGGTAAATTTTGTGATGGCGGACATTACAGACATGTTGGATGGAACTGGTTTAGTTGGAAATACAGAAATATCAACGTCTCAAAAAAAATAGTATTACTCCCCGATTTTAATGGGAAGATTAATATTATTCGTTTATATGACAGGTATCTTAGCACTTCAGAATCGATAGGAAACTATAAAAACATGAATTTTTGATTTATGCCAGCTATATCATCAGCAAATGTGGGCAGGTACTACGAATGTTCCTTGATTCCTCTCTGTTTAGTGGATCAATTATAGCTTAAAATTCTCTTTCCTGAATTGATTCGGAGAAATCCCAAGTGTTCTTGAAAATACTCTTGAGAAATGAAAACTATCGGCATACCCGACTTTTGCAGCAATCTGGCTGATTCTCATATCAGTGGTAATGAGTAAAATTGATGCTTTGTTGATTTTCATTTTGGTGAAATAGTTCATGGGAGAGCATTCCATTTCCTGTACAAATTTTCGGTAGAAG
>Ga0172379_10004465_pt1 | contig 20660 bp, 32 predicted proteins | sample GrowelOW334metaG_FD_119756 | JGI IMG/M metagenome (GOLD analysis project Ga0172379, IMG submission 119756) | Groundwater microbial communities from an aquifer near a municipal landfill in Southern Ontario, Canada - Groundwater well OW334 metaG | ecosystem: Environmental > Aquatic > Deep...
ATCATTAAAACATGAAAACATTAAAACATTAAAACATGAAAACATTGAAACATTAAAACAAGAAGATATTGAAGAAGATCGGAAAGAACAAGCTGAAAACGAAGAACAAAAAATAAATGAAACTACGGAGGCTAAAAAAGAAGTTGAAGTTGAAAAAGAAGAAGAAAAGAAAGAGGAAGCCGTAGCAATTTAAATAGCAATTTAGCAATTTTATGAAAGTAAAAGTTTACAACCAAAACGCGGAAACAGTCGGAGAACAAGATTTAAATCCGGCGGTGTTTGCCGTGAAAGCGGCGGAAGCCTTGGTGCACCAAGCGGCGATAGCGCAGATGTCCAACGAGCGGCAAGTACTCGCCCATACCAAAACCAAAGGTGAGGTTCGCGGCGGCGGACGCAAGCCTTGGCGCCAAAAAGGCACCGGTCGAGCGCGCGCCGGCTCCACTCGCAGTCCGTTATGGAAAGGCGGCGGCATTACTTTTGGTCCGCGCGCGGATAGAAATTTTTCCAAAAAAATAAACACCAAAATGAGACAGAAGGCCTTGCTGGGTGTTTTATCGGACAAAGTAAAAAATAACAATTTGATTTTGATTGATAAGCTAGAATTAGCGGCGGCCAAAACAAAACAAGCGGCTTTGATAATTAATAATTTTGCCATTAAGGTGATAGGCGAAAAGAAAATCATAAAAAAACCGCAAATGCTTTTAGTCATCACCGGCAAAGACGAAACAACGGAACGGGCGATGCGTAATTTAGTGTCAGTTAAGGTGATAAAAATAAATAACATCAATATTTTAGATTTATTGAAACATAAAAATTTGATATTAACATTAGAGACGGTAAAGAAATTAGAAAAACAATATTCAGAAGTTAAGTAAAAAGTTATGAGTATTTTTAATAAAAAACAAAACACACCGGCCAAAAAAGACGTTAAGAAAAACGTTAAGATTAAAAATGAACCGGCTGAAAAAGCGAGCATGAAAGATTTGTATGATGGCGCGGGAGAAAAGTCGGTTTCACCAAAAGCCGCAGAAGCCAAAAGCGGTGTCAGATATTCCGAAGCTTACCGCGTTTTAGTCAGACCGTTAGTAACGGAAAAAGCGGCCAAATTGGGAACGCAGAATAAATACGGTTTTGTGGTTGCTAATTCCGCCAATAAAATTATGGTAGCGCGGGCGATTGAATATGTTTATGGTATTAAGCCAATAAGAGTTAACATTATCAAAATGGAAGGAAAAACAGTCCGCAGCCGACGGGGAAACGGAAAACGAAAAGATTGGAAAAAGGCGATAGTCACTTTACCGACAGGAAAAAATATTAATATTTACGAAGGAGTTTAAGACAATTAACAATTAAAAATTACGAATGAAAAATTAAATAATTCGTAATTGATAATTCGTAATTGATAATTGAATGTATGGGTATAAGAACAGTAAAACCAACCAACAACGCTTTACGCCAAGTAACCTTTGACGATTTTTCGGATATAACTGAAAAGCGGCCCTTTAAACGTTTAACCGCCCACAAAAAGCAAAAAGGCGGCCGCAACGCGCAGGGCAAGATTACTGTCCGCCATCAAGGCGGCGGAGTAAAACAGCGCGTGCGTTTAATTGATTTCAAACAAGATAAATTTGATATTCCGGCGCAGGTTAAAACGATAGAATATGACCCGACCAGAGGCGCGCGCGTGGCGTTATTAAGTTATCGCGACGGAGAAAAACGCTACATTATCGCGGCCGACGGCTTAAAAGTGGGCGATATGATTATGAATTCCATGCAGAAACAGGAAGTGAAAATAGGCATGCGTTTGCCCCTAAAATATATTCCGGTCGGAATGGAAATACATAATGTGGAATTGATCCGCGGCGCGGGCGGTAAATTGGCGCGCGGCGCGGGGAATTTAATTCAACTGATGGCGATTGACGGCGATAATGCCCAATTAAAATTGCCGTCCGGAGAAATCAGATTTGTAAAAAATGATTGCCTGGCAACGATTGGTAAGGTAAGTAATCCTGATCGGCGTTTGATTTCTATCGGTAAAGCCGGTCGCAGCCGCTTGTTGGGCATCAGACCGACAGTCCGCGGTACGGCGATGAATCCGGTAGACCATCCGCACGGCGGCGGTGAAGGCAATCAATCAATCGGTTTGAAAGCGCCTAAAACTCCATGGGGAAAGAAAGCGCTCGGTGTTAAAACCCGAAAACCGAAACCGTCCGACAAGTGGATTATTCAAAGAAGAAAGAAAAGAAAGTAGTCCTTCGCTAAAGCTACGGACTATAAATAAAAAGTTATAAAGTTTACAATCCGGCTACTAATGTGTAAAATTTATACATTGATAAACGGATTGTAAAAAAGATTTTAAATAGATAAAAAAATAAGAATTTAGAAATTAGAATTAGGAGATTAAATTCTTAATTCGTAATTCTTAATTCGTAATTTAATTCCATGTCCAGAAGTTTAAAAAAAGGCCCTTATGTGAATGAGGACTTAATGAAAAAAATAAAAAATTTAAAGCCGAACGATAAAACGGTAATTAAAACCTGGGACCGGTCTTGCACAATCACGCCGGAAATGGTAGGTTTTACTATCGGTGTTTATAATGGACGCCAGCACGTACCGGTAAGAGTAACGGAAAATATGGTCGGTCATAAATTAGGCGAATTTTCTTTAACGCGAAAGTTTATCGTGCACGGCGGTAAAAAAGCCAAAGAGCAAGAGCGTGAAGCGGCCCAAAAAACAGCCGCTCCCGTTGCCGCGCCGGCTAAAAAATAGTAACAGCTAATATTTTTAAATATGCAGACAACCGTAAAAGTACAAAATATCAGAATGGCGCCCCGCAAATTGCGGTTGGTGGCTGATTTTGTCCGCAAAATGAAAGTGGAAGAAGCATTGCAGAAGTTACGCTGGCTGAATAAAATAGGCAGTCCGATTGTTCAAAAGGCGATTCGCTCAGCTATCGCCAATGCCGAACATAATTTTGAATTGGATAAGAATAATTTATTTATTCAAGCGATTAAGGTTAATGAAGCGGCCGCTTTAAAACGCTGGATGCCGCGGGCGCACGGACGCGCCACTCCGTTATTAAAAAGAGGAAGCCATTTGGAAATAACTTTGGCGGAAATAAAAGACAGCGGCATGAAGGCAGGAAAAAAACCGAAAGCCGAAGCACCGGTAAAATTAACGGAAGTAGCCAAAGAAGCGACAGAAAAGCAAACTAAGCCGGAAACAAAACCGAAAGATATTTTTGATGCGGAAGCGAAAGATACCTCCAAAGAAGAAGTAAAAGAAATAACCAATGTTCAACGCGAAGGCAGAGCCGGCCATAGTCGATTGGAAGGCGGAAAGAAAGGTTTTTCCAGTAAAATGTTCAGACGCAAAAGCGGATAAATAAGTTTAAAAGTTAACAAAGGTATAAAGTCAAAAAAGCGGAATTATTAAAAAACAACTTTATAAACTTTCTAACTTTTAACTTTCTAACTAATTAGTATGGGACAAAAAGTACATCCAAGAATTTTTCGCACCGGTGTGATTTACGGTTGGCCGTCAAAATGGTTCAGCTCGCGTCGTTATTTGGCTGATAAGTTGAAACAAGACGTGCAGATCCGTCGCTTTTTAATAAAAAAATTGAGAGAAGCGGGCGTGGATAAGATAGAAATAGACCGCGAAGCCAATAAAATAATTATTTCCGTGCATACCGCAAAGCCGGGATTGGTTATCGGCCGTGGCGGAGCCGGAGCGGAAGATTTGAAAAAAGAAATAAAACGAAATTTTTTACCAAAAGTTAAAATGGGGGAAATCAGTTTAAATATCAACGAAGTTGACCGGCCGAATTTATCCGCGCAAATAGTGGTGCAAGCAATGATATTGGATTTGGAAAAGCGCTTGCCGTTTAAGCGGGTGATGAAACAGGCGATTATGCATGTCCAGCGCGCCGGCGCTTTGGGCGTAAAGGTACAGGCCAAAGGGCGTTTGGGCGGAGCGGAAATAGCGCGGGAAGAAAAAATGGTCGCGGGTAAAATCCCGCTGCACACTTTGCGCGCCGATATTGATTACGCGCGCGCCGCAGCGCATACGACTTACGGCGCGATTGGCGTTAAAGTTTGGATCTATCGCGGTGAAATATTCAGCAAAGAAGAAAATAAAACGGGCGATGTCGTCGGTAGAAATAATAAATAAAATCATTAATTGAAAATTAGAAATTGGAAATTGAAAATTAATTTGTATGTTAGCACCAAAAAAAACCAAACACCGTAAATACCATCAAATAAAACCCTCCGGTAAAAGTACCCGCGGGACGGAATTAAATTTCGGCAGTTTCGGTTTAAAAGCGCTGGAATCGCGTTGGATTACCTCCCGCCAAATTGAAGCGGCGCGGCGGGTCGTCACTCATTATACGTCTCGAGGAGGAAAAATGTGGATTCGAATTTTTCCGGATATAGTGATTACTAAAAAAAGCGGCGAGATTCCAATGGGAAAAGGAAAAGGCGAACCGGATCATTTTGTGGCGATTGTTAAACGGGGCAGGATGTTATTTGAACTGGAAGGAATAAAAGAAGAACAAGCAAAAGAAGCGTTGACTTTGGCGGCGCATAAACTGCCGATCAAATGCAAATTTATAAAAAAATAATATGGAGATTAAAGAAATAAAAAATAAAGCTGTTGGCGAATTACAAAAGATACTGGCGGACAAGCGGGATAAACTGCGTGAGTTGCGTTTCAAAGACGCGGCCAAGCAGTTAAAAAACGTGCGGGAAATCAGAATGACAAAAAAAGATATCGCCCAGGTTTTGACTTTAATCAATGCTAATAAAGTTAAATAATTTTGATATGGAAAATAAGGAGTTAGAAAAAATCAGCAAACATTTTCAAGGCATAGTGGTAAGCGATAAAATGGATAAGACCCGGGTGATTAAAGTCGATCGCGTGAAACAGCATGCCAAATACCAAAAGAGCTTTGTTCGGAGCAGAAAGTATAAAGTGCATGACGAACGCAACCAGTTTAAAACCGGCGACAAAGTTACTTTTGTGGAGTGTCGGCCGTTATCTAAAGATAAACGCTGGCGGGTACTATACAGTTAAAAGTTATAAAGTATAAAGTTATAATATGATACAGCATCGATCAATGTTAAAATTAGCCGATAATACAGGCGCAAAAATGGCGCAATGTATTAAGGTTTTAGGCGGCCACAAAAAACGTTACGCGCGAATCGGCGATATTATTACTGTGGCGATAAAAGAAGCAGTGCCGCACAGCACGGTGAAAAAAGGCGATGTGATGCAAGCGGTCATTGTGCGCACGCGCAAAGAAATCAAACGCGATAATGGCGTCTGCGTTCGGTTTGATGAAAATGCCTGCGTTTTGATTGATCCGAAAAGCAAAGAACCGAAAGGTACTCGTATTTTTGGTCCGGTTACCAGAGAATTGCGTGACAGAGGATATATTAAAATAATTTCGTTAGCGCCGGAGGTACTATAAAATAGTTATAAAGTAAAAAGTATGAAGATAAAATCAGGAGATAAAGTTAAAATAATCGCTGGCAAAGATAAAGGCAAAACCGGAAAGGTGTTGCAGATTTTTCCCAATGAACGGAAGGCGAGCATTGAAGGTTTGAATTTATTAATCAAACATTTGCGGCCGCGTCGGCAGGGAGAAAAAGGACAGCGGATAGAATTTCCGGCGCCGCTCAGTATTTCCAATGTTGAACTTATGTGCCCGCAATGCGGACGGCCGGCAAGAGTCGGATTTAAAATTTTAGAAAACGGTAAAAAATCAAGAATTTGCAAAAAATGTAAACAAGTAATAGATTAATATGAGATTGCAAGAAAAATACAAAAAACAAATACTGCCCGCCTTGAAAGAAAAATTCGGCTACACGAATAATTTAGCCGTGCCGAGAATAACCAAAGTCACGGTCAATATCGGCGGCGGTAAATTTGTCAAAGATAGCGGTTTTATTGAAGCGGCGGAAGACGCGCTGAAAAAGATTACCGGGCAAGCGCCGGTTAAAACCAAAGCTAAAAAATCAATTTCTTCTTTCAAGATCCGCGAAGGCATGGTAATCGGTTTAAAAGTGACTTTACGCAAAGACAGGATGTTTGATTTTTTGGAAAAATTGATCAATATCACTTTGCCGCGCGTTCGTGATTTTCGCGGGTTAACGGCAAAAGCGATTGATGATCAGGGAAATTTTAATATTGGTTTCAGCGAGCATATGGCTTTTCCGGAAGTGAGCCCAGATGATATTGATAAAGTCCACGGTTTGGAAGTCTGTATCACCACCACCGCCCGCACCAAAGAAGAGGGCGTGGAACTTTTTAAACTATTCGGCTTTCCATTTAAACAGCCGGAAGAAAAAAATAAATAATTAATTAAATACCATGGCAACAACCGCCCAAATAGTAAAATCAAAGAGACATCCGAAATATTCCACCCGCTTAGTCCGGCGTTGCTGGCGTTGCGGGCGCAAACACGGATATATGCGCGATTTTAAGTTGTGCCGTATTTGTTTTCGCGAGCTTGCCAATAACGCTGAAATACCGGGGATTACCAAATCTTCATGGTAGTTCGCGGCGATTTATAGATAATAACTATTGAATTATGACCGATCAAATAGCAGACATGTTAACTCGCATCCGAAACGCCCAGGCTGTTAAAAAAGCCGAGGTGGTTTTACCGTTCAGCAAATTCAAATTCAGTCTCGCCGAATTATTGGTAAAAGAGGGCTGGCTGGGAGAAGTGGAAAAAATAGAACAGGGAGAAAAACGGGTTAACAGCGAAATCAGAATAAAATTGAAATATAACAAATCCGGCAAGCCGGTGATTATGAGCTTAAAGCGGGTTAGTAAGCCCGGCCGAAGAGTTTATGCCGATTATGAACATCTGCCTTATGTGTTAAGCGGTTTGGGTATAGCGGTTGTTTCCACTTCCCGCGGGTTAATGACGAATAAAGAAGCTCGGCGCGCCAAAGTAGGCGGGGAAGTTCTTTGCGAAATATATTAATCTACTAATTACGAATAGATATTCAGCCATAATTTTATTCGTATATTTGCACTAATTCGTAATTTGTAAGAATAACTTATGTCAAGATTAGGAAAATTGCCAATTGAGATTACGCCAGGCACTGAAGTAAAACTGCAGGATAATTTTGTTGTGGTCAAAGGACCGAAAGGGGAATTGAAACAAGCGTTGCATCCGGCGGTACAAGTAATTATTGGCGATAACGAAGCGGGTAAAAAAGAGGTAAAAATAAGCGTTAGAGATGAAGCGGATAAAAAAGTTCGGGCGTTATGGGGTCTTTATCGGGTGTTGATCAATAACATGGTTGAAGGAGTAAACAAAGGTTACGTTAAACAATTGGAAATAAACGGCGTCGGCTACCGCGCGGCGGTTAGCGGCAATAAATTGACTTTGAATTTGGGTTTTTCCCATCCGATTGATTTTCCTTTGCCCGCGGGCATCGTTGCGAGCGTTGAAAAAAATATTATTACTATCACTGGTATTGATAAACAATTAGTAGGAGAAATTTCCGCACAGATTAGAAAACTCAGAAAGCCGGAGCCGTATAAAGGCAAGGGCATTAAATATGTAACGGAGATATTAAGACGCAAAGCGGGAAAAACCGCCGCTTCCACTTCTAAATAAAATTATATGCAAAAAGAGCAGAAAAAAATACAACAAAATAAAAAACGGCGCCAGGCGCGCGCTCGGTTTAAAATTTCCGGCACGGCTTCTCGCCCTCGCTTAAGCGTATTCCGCAGCAACCGCGGGGTTTATTTGCAATTAATTGATGATCAAGCAGGAAAAACACTGGTAAGCGTCGGTAACAAAGAGATAAAGGATAAAGGGACAAAAACGGAAGTTAGCGCGGCAATTGGAAAGGTATTGGCGGAAAAAGCGGCGGAAAAAGGAATTAAACAGGCGGTGTTTGATCGCGGCGGCAATAAGTATCACGGCCGGATAAAAGCGGCGGCGGAAGCGGCCAGAGAGGCCGGATTAAAGATATAAGTCGAAAGTCTATAAAGTTTATAAAGTCAAAAATTATGACAGAAGAAATTAAAAAAAACGAAGAAGAGAAAATAGAAGAGCCGGTAGTGGCAGTGGAAGAGATTGAAGTAGGAGACGAGGAAGCAAAAAAAGTTCCGGTAGCCCAGCTTAAAAGCAAGGGTCGCCGCAGTTTTGGCGCGCCGAACGGAGGAGACAGAAGACGAGGCGGACGTGATAATCGGCGAGAAGCGGAAAAAAGCGAGTACGAACAAAAAATTATTGATATCGCCCGCGTGACGCGCGTTATGGCCGGCGGCAAACGTATGCGTTTTCGCGCTTGCGTCGCTTTAGGCAACCGCAACGGCAAAGTGGCTATCGGTTTGGCCAAAGCGGCGGACGTGACCAACGCCATCACCAAGGCGGTTGAACAAGCAAAAAAAGATGTTTTTATATTGCAAATAGTCAATGGTACAATCGCTCATGAAGTAAAACATAAATTCGGCGCGGCGCGGATTTTATTAAAGCCATCAAAACAAGGAACCGGTATTATCGCCGGCGGCGCGGTGCGCATTGTTTTGGAACTCGCGGGAGTAAAAAATATCGTCAGCAAAATTTTTGGCACGAACAATCCGGTTAATAACGTTAAATGCGTAATGGAAGCGTTAAAAAGTCTGAAGCATGTGGAAATAAGAGCGGAAAAAAACAATAAACCGGGCGAACCAAAAGCGATTAATAATCCAACTGACAAACAGAAAGAATAAAACATTAAATATAATTTTATGTTATCTTTGCATACTATCAAACCAGGAAAAGGCGCGACTAAAAAACGCAAACGAATCGGACGAGGCGACTCTTCCGGTCACGGTACTTATTCCGGCCGCGGACAAAAAGGGCAAAAATCTCGCAGCGGCGGCAAAAAAGGCTTAAAGCGTTTTGGCATGAAACAAATTTTGTTAAAGACGCCGAAACTGCGCGGTTTCCGAAGCTTGCAGGCAAAAAATCAAGTGGTTAATTTAACGGACATCAGCCGTTGCTTCAAAGAAGGGTCTTCCGTTTCACCCAAAAGTTTAGCGGGCGCCGATTTGATCACCTCGGCGACGGAAAAAGTTAAAATTTTAGGAACCGGCGAATTGAAAATAAAAAATTTAACGTTTGAAAATGTAAAAGTAAGCAAGAGCGTCGCAGAACAAGTTGCGAAAATGGGCGGGACAATAAAGTAGAAAACGATTTAAATTACGATTTTTTTACCGTCATTCCCGCTTTCGTAGGAATGACAACCTAAATATGTTGGAAAAACTTTCAAAAATTTGGAAAGCGAAAGATTTGCGGCAAAGCATCATATTTGTTTTGGCTATGCTCGCAATTTTTCGTCTGGCGGCGCACGTGCCGATTCCGGGAGTGGATGTAACCGCGTTAAAACAATTTTTCGCCTCTAACCAAATATTAGGCTTGATTAATTTATTCTCCGGCGGCGGCATGGAGAATTTTTCTTTGGTGATGATGGGCGTCGGACCGTACATCACCGCTTCCATTATTTTTCAATTACTCGCGATGATCGTCCCGTCGCTGGAAGAAATGCAAAAAGAAGAATCCGGCCGGCATAAAATAAATATGTGGACTCGTTATTTAACCGTGCCAATGGCGGCAATGCAGGCTTACGGCATGATCGCGATTTTAAAACGCTCCACTTTGGGTATTATGTCGGATGTGAGCGGCTGGCCGTTGATAGCGACTATTATCACGATCACCGCCGGCACAATTTTTCTGATGTGGCTCGGAGAGTTGATCTCGGAAAAACATATCGGCAACGGGATATCATTATTGATTTTTGCCGGCATTGTCGCTAGTTTGCCGGGATCGTTACAACAAATAATCGTTACTTTTGACGCCTCGCAATTATTCATGGTTATTGGTTTTATCGCCATCGCGATAATCACGGTTATCGGCGTGGTAATCATTAACGAGGGTCAACGGAACGTGCCGGTAGTGTACGCGAAACAAGTTCGCGGCAATCACATCTACGGCGGCACTCAGTCGCATTTGCCCCTGCGCGTTAATATGGCGGGCGTGATGCCGATTATTTTCGCGATTTCGGTGGTTTTGTTTCCTTCCATGATCGCCCAGTTTTTTATCCACGCGCGCACGGAATTTATCGCCAAAGCGGCGGAGTGGACGATACAGGCGCTTAATAATCAGTTGATTTACGGTATTGTTTATTTTATTTTGGTTTTCGGCTTCACTTATTTTTATACCGAAGTTATTTTTCATCCGACGCAAATCGCGGAGAATCTGCAAAAGCAAGGCGCGTTTATTCCCGGCATTCGACCCGGAAAACACACCGAAGATTATATCGGCAAAACCACTTACAAAATCATTTTTGTCGGCGCGCTGTTTTTAGCTTTAATCGCCATCTTGCCTTTAATTTTACGCTACTTTACCGGTGTTCAATCACTCGCTATCGGCGGCACAAGTATTTTAATTGTGGTGGCGGTGGTGATTGAAACGGTTAAACAAATTGAAGCGCAATTGACGATGCGCGAGTACGAAGGGTACTAATCAATTTGCCGGTATAGACAAATTAACAATTATCGACTACATATACGTAAAAACAGGCGAAATAAGCCTGTTTTTTGTTGTTGGTTGACGCGATATCTTTTATATGATAGTATTCAAAATAACTTTAATTGATCTTTTTATGTTGAAAAGTCTAGGAAACAAAATTTATAAGTTTTGAATAAGGGAGAAAAAAATGGAAAAGGAAGCAGACAGTGGGAAGCAGATTTTAGTATTGTCAAGCGATGAACAATTTAGCGGTTTTTTATTAAAACTCATGCTTAATCCCGGTGGATTCACGGGGGTTGCTGTCACTGATATTAATCAGGCGGCAAATTTGATAGGGGAGCAAAAGTTTTTATCAGCCATTGTTGAAGTGGGATATGAAGTTGATATTTTAAACCAAACCGATTGGAACATTAAGAATAAAAAGGCTATAGAAAAACTCCGAGCTCTTGATGAAAAAATTTCTATAATTTTGCTCTCAAATTTTTCCATTGATGAGGAAAAAGCGAGACAATTAGGAATAGCCGCTATTTTAAAGAAACCATTCGGAAGAGAAGAGTTAATGGAAATTATAGGGAAATTATAATAACGGTTGGCTAAACTCATTGGGTGTTGTTTATTAACAACACCCTTTTTTTATTTGCCATTTTTTTAAACTTACGGTAAAGTTAAAATATTATGTTAACATTTATTGTTGATTGTTTGGCAAATTTTGTAATAAGCGTGATAAACTTTACCGGCTACGCCGGACTTTTTTTGTTAATGCTGATAGAGAGTTGCGGCGTACCTATGCCTTCGGAAGTAATAATGCCTTTTGCCGGATTTTTAGTCGCGCAAGGAAAGTTAACTTTTTGGACGGTAGTATTTTTGGGCGCGTTAGGAAATTTAATTGGTTCAATTTTAGCTTACTACATCGGCTTAAAAGGCGGGCGGCCGCTACTCGAAAAATACGGCAAATATATTTTAATTTCACGCCATGATTTGGATATTGCCGACCGGTGGTTTTTAAAATATGGAGAACTGGCGGTTTTTTTCGGTCGGCTTCTGCCAATCATCCGCACTTATATTTCTTTTCCGGCCGGTATTTCCGGTATGGGCATTAAGAAGTTTTCAGTTTATACCTTTGCCGGCGCCCTGCCTTGGTGTTTGTTATTCGCGTGGCTCGGAGTAAAAATGGGGGACAACTGGAATTTGATCCGCGTTAAATTGGAAGAATTTGATTTAACCATCGCGATCATAATTGTCATCGCGATTGGGTTATATATTTGGCGGCATTTAAAACAGCGGAATAAAATTTGATGGGGTTAGTAGAGACGTTGCATGCGACGATATGATGCGATTGTCGTAGAGACGTTGCAATGCAACGTCTCTACGCAGGCCAATCTGATAATTTTTGTTAGATTTTGGTCACGCGCATTTAGGTTTGTCTTCTATCTGAGCGGCTGACGCGCGGTTAGAAATAGACAGTAAAAATAAAAGCGCCCGCCAAAATGGCAGGCGCTTTTTAAATTTAAAAAAATTATTTTTATTTTCTGCCCGCGCGCACGCGCTCGTTTTCCGTTAACAGCTGTTTGCGCAAACGCACGCTTTGGGGCGTGATTTCCAGGTATTCATCCGCGCGCATTACTTCCAACCCGCGTTCCAGCGTCAATTCTAAAGGCGGCACGAGCAACAGCGCGTCGTCGGATGACTTGGAGCGCATATTGGTCAACTGCTTTCCTTTGGTCGGGTTAACCGCCATATCGTTTCCTTTGGCGACGTTGCCGATCACCATGCCTTCATAAACTTCAATGTTGGGGCTGATATAGAGCACGCCGCGGTCCTGCAAATTCCACAAGGAAAAAGCGAGCGCTTTGCCGTTGGTCATAGAAATCATAGAGCCTAAATCGCTGTGATCAATCGCGCCGGCATGCGGCTTAAATCCTAAAAAATGGCTGCACAAAATCCCTTCGCCGCGCGTATCCACGACGAATTCGCCGCGGTAGCCCAGAAGCCCGCGTGTCGGAATTTCATAAATTAAACGCGTATGATTTTGTTCGGGGCGCATCTCAAGCATCACGCCTTTGCGTTTGGCCATTTTGGCGATTACCGCGCCGCAAATTTCCGGCGGGATATCAATAATCACTTCTTCAAACGGTTCGTGTTTCACGCCGTCAATTTCTTTGATAATCACTTGCGGTTGCGACACCTGCAATTCAAAACCCTCGCGCCGCATATTTTCCAATAATATCGCAATATGCAGTTCGCCGCGGCCGTAGACTTTGTAATAATCCGAGGTGGAAAAATCTATTTTTAAACCGACGTTGACTTCCAGTTCTTTTTCCAGCCGCTCTTTGATTTGGCGGTTGGTGACAAATTTGCCTTCTTTGCCGGCGAACGGGGAATTGTTTACCAAAAAATTAAGCGAAATCGTCGGCTCGTCAATTCGGATAGCGGGTAAAAGTTCCTGCTCTTTATCCACGCAAACGGTATCGCTGATATAAATATCCGGCAATCCGGCCAACATCACAATATCGCCGGCAGTCGCTGCCGGCATTTCTTTGCGGGTTAAACCCTCAAAGGTGAAAAGTTTGGTAATGCTGCCGGCAATGATTTCGCCGGTTATTTTTTTGACAAAAACTTTATCACCCGTTTTAATGGAACCTTGATAAACGCGGCCGATACCCAAGCGTCCCAAATAATTGTCGTAAGCCAGGTTAAACGGCTGAAAAGCAAACGGCAAAGCGATGTCCGCTTTCGCCGCCGGCACTTTGGCTAATATCGTATCTAACAGGGGAGTTAAATTTTTACTGTCATCGGCCAGGTTCATTTTGGCAATGCCTTCTTTGGCAATCGCGTAGACGGTTGTAAAATTCAACTGCTCATCAGACGCGCCCAAGTCCATAAATAATTCCAAAACCTGTTCATGCGTCCATTCAGGTCGCGCCGCGGGTTTATCAATTTTATTTATGACCACAATCGGTTTTAATCCCAGTTCCAGCGATTTTTTCAGCACGAATTTGGTCTGCGGCATCGGGCCTTCCTGCGCGTCCACCACCAACAGCACCGAATCAATGGAACGCAAAACGCGCTCCACTTCTGATCCGAAGTCGGCGTGTCCGGGCGTATCCACGATATTTATTTTGGTGTCTTTATAAAACACCGAAGTGTTTTTGGAGTAAATAGTAATGCCGCGTTCGCGTTCCAAATCGTTTGAATCCATACTGACGCTGTCGTCAGTCACCATGCCGGTTTGGCGCATCAAAGCATCGGTCAAGCGGGTCTTGCCGTGGTCAACGTGAGCGATAATGGCGATATTTCTGATTTCCATAATTTTTAGAAAAAAATAAGCCGCCGTAACAGCTATTTATTGTTAATACAGTATAGTAAAAAAAATTATTGTTGTCAACTGAAATTTTTAGTTTAATTAAATCTTCTTTTGGGTTGAAAGTTGCGGCGGGCGCGAAAAGGCGGGCGCGCAAACGGCCGGCGATTTTTTTGAAAATCGCGCGCAGTTTTTTTTGGTTCAGTATTTTTTGAGGCGGCATTAAGCGGAATTGAAGCAATGTCCGCGGGTAATTTTGAGACCGGCAATTCTTTTTTTATCAATCGTTCAATCGCCATAATATCGCGCCGCTGGGCGGGCGTGGCAAAAGAAATCGCGTGGCCGAAATGATTGGCGCGGCCGGTGCGTCCGATGCGGTGCACGTAGTCTTCCGGTTTTTCCGGCAAGTCATAGTTAATAACGACCTCAATATTTTTTACATCCAAGCCGCGAGCGGCGATATCGGTTGCCACCAAGCACCGAAACAAGCCGGATTTAAAACCGGCTAGCGATTGCAGGCGCTGGTTAAGCGTGCGGTTGGAATGGATTTCCGCCGCGGTATATCCCATAGAGCGGATATCGGTCGCGATTTTTTTGGCGCTGTGTTTGGTGCGGATAAATATCAGCGTGCTACCCGAGCGCTCTTCTAAAATCGTTTTCAATAAACTGGTTTTGGAATCTTTATGCACAAAAAATATTTCATGCGTTACGTTTGCGGCAGTAGTGCCGGGCGGCGCTACTTCCACGCGCACCGGCAGTTGCATGTAAGAATTGGCGATTTTAATAATTTCCGCCGGCATGGTCGCGGAAAAAAGCATGGTTTGACGCTCGCGCGGCACGGTTTGCAAGATTTTTTTCAGTTGCGGCGCAAAGCCCATATCCAGCATTCGGTCCGCTTCATCCAATACCAAAATACTGACTTTTTCCAAAGAGATGGTTTTTTGTTGCAAATGGTCAATTAAGCGTCCGGGAGTGGCGATAAAAATTTGCGGGTTTTGGCGCAGTTGTCTGATTTGTCTGCCCATATTGCCGCCGCCGATCAATACGACCGCTTTTAAATTAAAAAATTTGCCGACTTTTCCCAGCGCTTCGTCCACCTGCATTGCCAGTTCGCGGGTCGGAAGAATAATCAAAGCGTTGCCCTTAACTGACGCGAGGCGCTGGATCAGCGGGATACCGAAAGCGAGTGTTTTGCCGGTGCCGGTTTGGGCAACGCCAATAATATCTTTTCCTTCCAAAGCGGCGGGAATAGATTGATATTGAATGGGGGTGGGCTCAGTGAAGCGCAATTTGTCCAAAATGTCTAAGATTTTGGGCGCAATGCCCAGCCCGCTGAAGGTTTGAGGTGTTGATTCCATATAAAATTAAAAAATCTGACCCAAATGTTTTTAAGCCAGATTAAAGTGTCTGATTCAAAAAATTGACTCAATGTTAATTACCGCCATATAATAGCACGGATAAATAATTATGTCAAATGTAGCATCCACGCAAATTCGTTAAATCCGTATAATCCGTGTCCCATTATTTATTTTTTAGCACACGGATTTGCACGGATAAAACAGATTTACACAGATATTATCTAAAAAAATACTTTTGTTATTTTCTAATCACAATAATATTTTTTTCTACTGTTTTAATCGCCTTATGGTTGCCGGTCGGATAATCGCGAATGGCGGAAAACAGAGTCTCTTTTTGATAACGGAAATTTTCGCCGCGGCGCGTGCCGGCATCGTTGGTGATAAACTCATTCGTCGCCTCATCATAGCCGCGAATGACTATCATGTGCCGCTCGGGTCCGGGCGCGGTATAATATGGATTTTTTAATTTTTGTCCGTTAAACGGCGCGATCACCAAGTTGCCGTTTTTCAGTTCGTTGATAATATCGTCAACCGCGGCGTTATTTTTTAGCGCCGCTTTATCATATTTAAAATAGTTTTTTATTATCCGCGCGAGCGTATCCGCGGCGGAAGTATCGGTATAACCGCCATATTTTTTTTGCTCGTACGCCGCAATTTTTATTATTTCCTGTTTCGCTTGTGTTTTGGTTAAACTTTTTCCCTGCGCCCAACGCACCGCGATCAGCGCGGCCGCTTCTTCGCAGCCGTCCTGAAAACGTTTATCACTCCATTCGCCAAACGGCGCCTGCGGCACAAACGGCACATTGGCAATATAATATTTTTGCGCTAATTTTTCACCGGTACTGGTTGCGGTTTGCGCTTGCCCCAAAGCGGGCATTATCATATTGCCCGAAATAAACAAGAAAACAAAAATTGGTAATAATTTTGATTTCATATTTTATAATTTATCGCCGGTTTTACTTATCCATTCCACAATGTCCCCGATTTGAATTTCCAATTTATTCGCTTTTCTTAAATTTGCGATTTGCTTGCGGGTTAAAAGCGGGAAGTGCTTCACGTCCGCGAGATACTCCGGAATATAATCAATATCTTCCATAGTCGTCATCCAGCCGAGTTTATCAAAGCGGGATAAATCAACGGGCGCGGAATATTTTCTTAAATTTTTTCGACCCAGTTTATCGGTATATTCATGAAAAAAACTCATCACCAGCTCGTGGATGGAATTATAAACCGGCTCGCGGTAGCACAACACGCCGTGGTTTGTTTTGGAAATGGCGCCCCATTTGCCGTATTGTTTAAAAACGGCGATGACATGATCCCAGTCAATTTTATTCGCTTCCAAATCAACCACCAGCGGCGGCCAGCCGTTCACCCGCAAGGCCAAAGCCGCTAGCGCCGCGCCTTCCATACAATGGCAAGTCTTTTGCTCCAAAACCGCCAGCGGCGACAAAAAAGTATCGCCGTCTTCTTCAAAATTTATTTTAAGCGTATCCAAAAAATCCTGAATTTTTTTCGGGGTGTTCAGGCGCTTTAAAATTTTCAATTTGTCCTTGGGTATGCCGAACATTGTATCATTATTTATACGGTTTATTGCGCGCCTAAATATTTCAAAACGGCATAAACTAAAAACGCCGGCCAGACCAAAGCTTTTAAAAATCCTAAAACTCCGGCCCAAAAACCGGTTGCGGTTGCGATGTAATAAACGGCGGCGCCGATGAATCCGAGGCCGTAGACCGCCCCGCCGCCGGCATGATTTGCGTTGCATTTAAGCATAGTTTTGTTGGTTATATTTATATTAATAATTTTATTATAACACAAAAAATAAAAAAACACCCCGTTTTTGGCAGAGTATTTTTAGATAATTTTAAAGCCGTATTTTAATTTTGTTAAATGATAAAAACTGTAATTTTTCCGCTCTGGTAAGTTGTTTTATGCGGAGTTCTTCTTTTAACGCCGCGGACTTATTTTTTAGTGTTTTTGTATATACCAGTTTTACCGGACGCCGGCCGCGGGTATATTTTGCGCCCAAGGTTGAAGTATTGTGTTCCTTAACCCTTCTTTTTAAATCGGTTGTTATGCCGGTATAAAAAGTTTTGTCTTTGCATTGTAAAATATAGATATGCCACATAGTCCCTGATTATTATAGGATGAAGACGGACTTGCCCACCGTAGCTTTGGCGTAGGTGGGTTATTTTTCGCGGTCTTCTCTTACGCCGATAATTATCGCGATGATAGCGAGTATGAGAATTATGGCGATTGCGGATATTATTAACATATTTTTATTTACTGAATAATATTTATTATAGCACAAAATCGCCGGTTAAGGCGATTTTTATTTTACTGTCGTGATTGTGCTTCGCGCGAGGTTTGTAGATAGAAGATTGACTTTTGTATTGCGTATGGTCTAACACTATGTGGCTCATTTATTAAATAGTTAGTTGGTTTATTTATTTTCGTTTAAAAATTTAGTTATTTTAGTAATAGCTTTATCAGAGTTTTTCCGGATGTCATGTTCCCAAACTCTAAAAATTTTCCAACCATATTTTTTATAATATTTATTAACCCCTTTATCTCTTTTTTTGTTACTGTTTATTTTAGCAAACCAATATTTTTTGTTGGTTGCTGGTAATCGGCAATGTTTTTTACAACCGTGCCAAAAGCACGAATCTATAAAAATAACGGTTTTGTATTTCAACAACATTAGATCAGGTTTCCCAAAATATTTTGTCGAATTTTTGCCATATCTAAAACCGGATTTCCATAATTTTTTTCTGAATTCAATCTCTATTTTACTATCCTTGCTGCGAACACGGCTCATTATTTCACTTCTCTTCTTTTTGGAAATACTATCAGCCATAAATTAGTTATTAAATAACTCGATCGGGTTAATTTTAAACTGCAACATTTTGGCAGTATCTCTTCCGTTATCCCCGCCTTTCCTTTGCATTCCGATTTTTCCAATTTTCAAACTTCCTCGATTAGCGATCCTAACATCACCTTGCCCAAAAATATTCATTGTTTCGTTAATTGATTTCAAAATCCAATTATTTCCGCCGTTTGTTTTTAAAATTACCAAAACCCAATCGGCAGAAAATTCACCTCTGCCTTTTAATAGATCGGAGATGATAAGAATTTTATTTTTTTCAAAAAAATTGATAATTTTATTTTGGTCATTTTCACTCATTTCCGATAAAAACATTCTTCTTTTATCTTTTAAATTTTTGGTGGTAGGCTTTATTTCACCAGTAAATAATTTTAGAATTTTAACGACATCGACTGGTATATTCCAAAACTCAACATATTTGTCAACCCGCCTTTTATCTATTTGATTAAAACCTTGCGGATTACTAACTAGCTTAACTTGCAAATTTTGTAAATCTTCTTGTGATTTTAATTTTATCGTGATTCTGACTCTAACTTGAATATCGGCCTTATATTGTCCGCGAATTTTCTCAGCTTTTACATATTAGCAAGAAGAAATTTGTCAGCATAAGTTAATTTAAATGTATCTTCATTTATCCTGTGAAATTCGAATAAACAATCAGCACCCGCCTCTTCAACGCTAATCATATTTTCATCTTTCAGACAGTCAACGGTAATAAGTCCATTTTTATCGCAAATATTTATAATTTTTCGTAACGAATAATTTTTGTTTTTTATAAAAATATTCATAGTTAAACAGATGTATTCCAATTAATTTGTGTAATAACATTTTCAACTCGCTTAAAGCTCATATTTGCTATTGGATCTTGATAAACATTATGAAATGGCTTTTCTCTAAAGTTTTTTACAACAAAAATGAAATATCTATCTTTCAAAAAATTTGCGACCACGTGTTCTTTATTTGTCAAAGCAATATTGCCCTTTATTTCATTAAGCCCTTTTACTTCAATGCCAAAGTAATGCTCTTTCTCCTCTGGCACTAATTTAAAATCAAATCCGCACCCGACCTTGGTAGTATCTTCAATTCTATATTTTTTGAATAAATCAACACTTAAAAAATTATCTCTGAAATACTGTTCTGCCGCCTGCCCAGTGATAAGTCTTTTTGCAAAAGAACTTTCTTTTTCCCCCTCGCTTTTAGCTATTTCCTCCATTAAAACATCCGTGTCATGATCCTTGTAAATAATGTCTTTTAGCAAATTTGAAAAATCAACTAAATTCAGACCTTTAAAAGTATCAAAAATATCTTTACAATATTTTCTGACTTCTCTTTTATGCCAACCCTTCCTGTCATTTGGAAATAATGGATCAAATTCGTCTCTATAATTTTTTACTGACATGGGCTGAACCCCCATTGCTAAACCAATAACATTAAAAGCTTCTGTAAAATTATCAAAACCTAAATATTTTAGACCTTCAAAATCAAATTTTGATAAATACAAGCCAGCCAATATAGATTTTTCACGAGGAGTTAATTTTTTCATAATTTTGCGTTAAATAACCGAAAAAGATTGACAAGGAAAACCCGCGATCATTAAATCAAAATTAGGCAAATCATCAGAATCTATTTTCATTAAATCGCCATAGTTTTTTTCTTCCTCTCCAAAAAATTCCCTGTATGTTTTTTCGGCGTTTTTATCAATTTCCGAAAAAGCAACACAACTTAATCCTAAATTTTGTAACCCAAGGCGTCCCGCGCCAATTCCGGCACAAAAATCCATAAATTTTAAAGTACCATTTTTATTTTTGTTTTTAGGTGAATTTTGGTCTAAATTTATTTGATCAAAGTATATTTGTTTTGTGTCAACAAGCAAATCAAATAAAGTGGCTTGCGAACCTTCCGCGACGTATTCCGTGTTTTTCAGTTCCGTATTTTTAATTCCCCCAAGTATGCTATGAGCTCCATTTTTAGCGATGATAATAAAATCAACAACGTTAACACCCATTAGCTGCCCGGCTTCGATTATTCTTTTTGCCACCCGTTTATCTTCTTCGCTTGGTTTTGAATCTCCGGAAGGGTGATTGTGAACAAGTACCACTCCGGCGGCGCGCATTTCCAATCCCGGGGCGAAAATCTCTCGCGGGTGAACAATGCTTTTGTCCAAAGTTCCGATTGAAATTATTTCTTTTTTTATTAGAGCGTTACGAGCGTTCAAATACAAACAAACAAGATGCTCTTGTTTTTTGTCTTTTAAATCTGAAACGAGAGCGACAGCGTCTCGCGCCGATAAAATTAAATTATCCAAAGAATTTTGTTTGTCAAAAATTCTTTTGGTCAATGCGAGCACGGATGAAATTTGCAATGCTTTCGCTTGTCCGATTCCCGAAATTTTCATTAAATCATCAACCGAAGCGTTTAAAAAATTATCCCCGAATTTTTTTAAAATTTTTTGCGCCAAGACTTTTACATTTGTTCCTTTTATGCCGCTACCAAGCAGAATAGCCAAAAGTTCGCTATCGGTTAGCGCGTCCGGTCCCTTTTCCAAAAATTTTTCTCTGGGACGATCAAATTTCG
>Ga0172379_10004466_pt1 | contig 20659 bp, 22 predicted proteins | sample GrowelOW334metaG_FD_119756 | JGI IMG/M metagenome (GOLD analysis project Ga0172379, IMG submission 119756) | Groundwater microbial communities from an aquifer near a municipal landfill in Southern Ontario, Canada - Groundwater well OW334 metaG | ecosystem: Environmental > Aquatic > Deep...
ATGGAGTGGTTACTCTGGTACAACACAAGAAGACCACATTGGTCACTTGGATTAATTTCTCCATTGAGGTATATTGTGAGTACATTAACAGCAAGGGAGTCTCAAAAGTGTTGGACTAGTACAAGTTCTTGACACTAATGAATTAAAAGAATAAAATTTAATCAAACGAGGGACTCTATCATATTACTCCTCGAATCTCTATCACGTTTTTGGGCGTAGTTACCTAATTTAATAATAAATCCGCCTTTACACAAAGCTATGGCGAGATAAAATATGAAAAAAAATTATTACTTAATAGTTGCGGTATTGTTTATAATTTGCGGATTTTTTGTTGGAACCAATCAAGCAAAAGCAGATAATCTCCCATCGGTAATTATCAATGAATTTTCATCAACATCAAATCCGGAATGGGTAGAGTTATTAAATACAACTGGGTCAGATGTTTCTCTTGTGGGTTGGAAGTTAAAAGAATTGACGAGCCCCTCGGGTCTTGCTCCAGCTGAAACAGATTGGGTAACTCTTTCTGGGATAATATCAACCAACGGAGTTTTGGTTTTTGAAGTTTCGGGAGCAAATTTAAATAATCCGGGTGATTCGATAGGCCTTTATGATAGTGGTTCGAATTTAATACAAAGAATAACTTATGGAACTGTAACGGGTTATACTGTTACGACAGGTCTCGAGACGGCACCTGCTTCCGGTAAATCATCAGCATACATAGCAGGAAGTTGGTTAACTGATCAAACTCCTTCTAAAAACTTATTAAATGGTACATCAACAACTCCAACTTTTAATCCGAGTGCCGGTGAAGTATCTTCGGGTACGACGATAACAATTACTTCAGGTGGAGCAGATCATATATATTACACAACCGACAATACTGATCCAGCAACATCAGTAACTGGAACAACTTTGGAATATAGTTCACCAGTTGCAGTTTCTTCGGCTGTAACCATAAAAGCAATTACGACAAAGAGTGGATACAATAATAGTTCGATTGGTAGTGCCTCATATACCGTACCATCTAGCGACCCTGTGGCCGATGCATTTGATACTATTTCAAGTACTCTCGCTAGCAATGGAATTGTAAACAATATGAACGATGTGACGGGTTCAAATATTACCAGTTTTTCTGGTTTATATTTTGAAAAAAGAACAACCGCGAGTGATGCAACAACGGCTCTCGGTAGGATCACATTTAATTCAGCTTTGGATTTGTCTAGTAATGATACTAAAACATTTTTACAAAACTTGGGGACTAAAATGGACGCAAGCACAGCAGGGGAAATCGGACTTGATTTCAGAGGCACCACAGATAACGTTTCCTTAAAAGGAGTAAATGCCACGATTAAATTCTACAATTTAGATGATCTTGGTTTTGTTGCTGATTCGACTGTAGATGAAATTAATTCAAAATTAATTGCCCTCGATGACGAAGGGAATGTTATAGATAAATCAACATTGATCTCTAGTGGAACTCCACCTACATACTTCGGCGCTTGTGAAGTTGGTGGTGGATGTTATGTTTTCACTATACCAGTTAATCACTTCACAAAATACAAAATTGATGAAGTTGGGGAGACTACACCAAATGAAAGCGGACAAGCAACTCTTTCTGGAGATACAAAGGAAGTTGTCATAACAAATCCAACTCAGGCGGTGACTGTTAGTATTGCAAGTGGGACAACAGATTCGAAAATAAATGTAAGTGAATTTATAACTGGAGGAACAGGAACATTACCCGCAATAAATATCGTTGCGGCTAATGCGAACAATACGACAGTAGCAATTCCAGCTTCTACAACTGTGACAAGTGCAGATGTGGCTTGGAATGGAGTAATAGCGACTCCAACTGTGACGACGGTTACTTTGCCAGAAACGAGTGGAGAGACAAAGACGCTCAGCACGGCAATTGAAATCGGATTCACAGGCGCCAAATTATCTTTCAATAAAGCTGTCAGAATCTTGTTGCCTAACCAAGCTGGGAAGAAAGTCGGTTATGTGAGAACAGGGATAACATTTACAGAGATTACAAATATCTGCGCCTTAGATAACCAAGCTACAGGTGATGCCCTCGCCGCGGATGGAGACTGCAAGATAGATGTGGGCTCTGATCTAGTTATTTGGACCAAGCACTTCACTTCTTTTGCAACTTACTCAACGACATCAAGCGGGGGAAGTAGTAGTGGAAGCAGAACGATAACAACTGAAGTTCTCACAATTGGTGATGGTTGTGCTCCGGGAAATCTATTTAGCACAACAACTGGAAACGCTTGCGCTCAAGAAGAGATAGTTGTAGAGACATATGAAGGTTGTGATAATCGTGACTATGGCTTTAGTACAATGACAGGGAAGACGTGCGTCGGTAATGCGGTTCCAGAAATTGCTAAAGCAACTATAAAGCCAGCCAAGAAAATTACTGATATAGAGATAACAGAAGTTTCTCCAGATTTGACGACAATGCCGGCTGAAAAAGAATTACTTCAAAATAATTTGACCGCTAGTGCGGGGACTGTCAGCTCTACTATCAATAGATCAAGTGCACTTTGGGCATTACTTGTCATAGCTCTCGGTTCGGGGATAGGGTATGGGACTTATAGAGTCAAGAGGAATAAAAAACTTGACAAAGTCACTAAATAATTATACAATCTAATAGTAAGTTGAATTCTCATTGGTTTCGTCGCTTTTAAGCGCTTATATATAATGTCTTATCCCTCGTGGTAATCTTTATGGAAATCAAGGGATAATCTGGTCCGTCTTACTTTAATATATAGACCAGAATATATTATGTATAAAAATAATAATCGGGGTTCTCGCCCTGGTAAACCGACTTCTTCGAAGTCCGGTGGTTCACGTTTTCGTGGACAAAAAAGTAATTTTAGTAATAATCGGGGGCGTTCCCGAGGGCGTTTTAGTAGTGGGCCAGCGATTCATCATTCTCGATTTATCTGCAAAGCGGATCCAATTATTGAAAGTGCTCCATATATCCCAGTAAATAAATTTGCTGATTTCAAAATTAATGAAGTTCTAAAAGTAAATATTTCTAGGAAAGGTTATATCGATCCGACTCCGATTCAAGATGGGGCTATCCCATTTGTGCTTGGAGGTCGAGATGTCGTCGGTATTGCAAATACTGGCACAGGGAAGACCGCAGCATTCCTCATTCCATTACTCAATAAAATAATAAATAATTTTCATGAGAAAGTTTTGGTTATCGTTCCGACCCGTGAATTAGCACTCCAAATAAATCAAGAATTACAAGAATTCAAGGGCGACTTACGGATATATTCTGTTTGTTGCGTTGGCGGGGTAGGAATCTACGGGCAGATTTCAAGTTTACGACGTTCACATAATTTTGTTATTGGAACGCCAGGAAGATTGAAAGATCTCGTAGATCGAAAAGTAATTCGTTTAAATGAATTTAAAACTGTCGTTCTCGATGAGGCAGATAGAATGCTCGACATGGGATTCATCGAGGATATGAGATATATAATGAAAAACATGGCGCCCAATCGTCAGACATTATTCTTCTCGGCGACTATCACAAAAGAAATTGATAAATTCATCCAAGAATTTTTGACAAACCCAGAGAAAATTTCGGTCAAGACCGGGGACACTGCTCGCAATGTCGAACAAGACATCGTCCGAGTCAGACAAGGGGAAGACAAGATAGAGTCGCTCGAATGCTTACTTGCCAAGAAGGAATTTTCTAAGGTTCTTATCTTTGGACGAACAAAGCACGGAGTGGAGAAACTTTGCCAGACCTTAGTCCAAAGAGGATTCAAAGCCGAATCAATTCATGGAGATAAAAATCAATCAAGGAGACAAAGTGCCCTGAAGGCTTTCAAAGAGAATCATAGCCAAATCTTGGTGGCGACAGATGTCGCAGCGAGGGGACTCGATATCCCAAATGTAACTCATGTCATCAACTTTGATATTCCGGCGACATATGAGGATTATGTTCACCGTATCGGCCGAACTGGCCGTGCCAATCAAGTAGGCGTGGCGCTAACATTTGTAAACTAAGTTACGATAAAAAAATTCTAAATAGCTCTTCTCAGAGGGCACGGATATTTTTCTGCTGAAAAATTCCTCGTGCTCGGCTCGACAGCCTCCCAAGCCCCTCTGATAAGACTATTTGGAATTTTTTGTGTGTGCTATAATAAATAAATCATGGAAAATTTTAAATTTGTCATATCTTCAATTATCGTAATTATTTTATTAATAGGAGCGGGTTTTTGGGCTTTTTCTAGTTTGGAATCTGGGCCCGATCATTCCAATAATCAGGAGACGAAAGCTTTAGAGCAAAAAAATAAAGAATTAGAAAAGGAATTAGCTGAAGTGAAAAAGAATGTGGCCCTACTAGAATCTGAAAAAGAAACTGAAGCCAAGGCGGAAGCAGATGTCACAGAAGAACAGAAAGATACAGCAGCGGAGACGACTAAAACAGAAGTTACTCCGACTCCACCGCCAGCCAAGACAACTGTTTTAAAATATCAAGAGACAATTACGGAACTAGAGAAGATGGTGAGTGGAAATATTTATTTAAAAAAAGGTTCACAGGGTGCCTACGTTGGGACGGTTCAGAAATTTTTAAATATTTATAATAAAACTTCAAACAAAATTGATAATGATTATGGGGATGGAACGGTCACATTAGTCAAAAATTATCAGAAAGCCGTAGGTCTGACCTCCGATGGAGAAACCGGCCCAAATACTTACAAAAAGATGATCACTTGGCTCAAAGCTCAGTAAATTTAATATTAAAAAAATAGATAAAAAAATGCCAGGAAGGGTTACTTCCTGGCATTCGCGTTACAAACGTTCGACAATAGCATACTCAACCGGCCGGGCTTTATTCCAATAGTACCTGGTATCCGGGTGGACTGTTCAGGTTGTTGAGGTCGCTTCCGTGGTACTGGTTAACTTCACACATAAAAATCGAAGAAATCGGTTTCTTGAGTACAAGACGGATTTCATCAGGCCTCATAGCGGTATCTTCGGTGCAAGTTGTCGTAGAATTTTGAGCTGAAATATACTCTGCTCGTGTACTACAAAATGTTGCATCCTCATTAGTTAAAGCGGTGATAGTCCTTTCAAGTTCGACGTTGGCAGAACTCATGATCAAGTCCTGATTCAGACACGAAGGACTGACGGCAGTCAGCAAGTTGGTTCCTTCGAAGTTCATCCTGGACAACACCATTAGCTCGGTGTTAAGGTCGTTTACGGTTGCGTTGACCTCTTCGCTTCCAACCTTCATATCAGTTGGGGGAGACGAATTGGCCGACATGGTCAAGACCAAACCGAAAAAAATTGAAATCAGCATCATAAGTTTTTTCATAAGATTTTCTTATTGCCGTATTTACAAAATTTCAACCACGCGAACATAGGGCTCGCGCTGCCCCATAAACATCTACTCCTTTCTTTAGATTTATGTGAATAAATTTTAAATATCTTTTTAAATACTTTATCACTTCAGTATTTTAAAGTCAATAAAATAGTCCTTAGTTTAAGGAATTTTATACCTCTTGACTTGTTTGGAAAGAAGGAGTTTAATTAAAGAAAAGGTTGTCGTTATGAGCCGTCCTCCCCGGATAGCCAGACAGCCTTAGTGGTTTAGGGAATTATGAATGTGGGGGAGTCAGAAACCAATCTGACTCCCTTTTTTTAGAAATGATTGACAATGCAAAGAATAGATGTTAAGATATAAAAAATAATTCCGAAACTAACCTGCAATAGTACTATGAAAATTAAACAAGATCAAAACTTTCCAATCCAGGATTGGACAATGAATAAAAAAAAGCTTTTATCAGAAAGGGAGAAAGGCGCTCGAGTTTCCTTTCATGGGTGGATGATGCTACTGATAGAAAGGAAAGATTTTTTTTGGTTCTCATATCTTCCATTGGAGACTGTATATTTTCCGGATATCCGTTATCTAGCGTGAAGACGACCAGGGACATAAAGGTTAAATTAAAAAAGTCAAAGGTCCACAGAATTAATGATGACGAAGCAGAGGGAATTTATTACCGCTTTGTTGTCATGAACGTTATGGCAGAAAGAAGGATATTGGAAAAAATAAAGAGAAAAAAGAAAAAGAAAAAACGATAAATATGTCGTTGGAGAACCCGCCCACACAGGCGGGTTTTTTGTATATTTATATCTTATGATACAATAATGTTATGCATAATATACCCATATTGTTAGCGTTGTTTCCGTTTGTAGTATTTCTATTTTTATTATTAATTAAGAAAACTCCTCTAATTTGGGCCTCTTTTATTACACTCGCCATATATGTAGCTCTGGCGATTTTTTACTGGCAGATTTTTCCAGTTTTTCTACTGACATCTTTCGGTAAGGGATTTTTTGTTGCTCTCGATATTCTCATAATTATATTTGGGGCAATATTTTTTCTCCAGATTTTGAAGGACTTAAAAATAATAAAAAATATTTCATATTATCTAGGTGGGCTTTCGAAGGACTATAGAGTTCAGATAATTATAATCGCTTGGCTTTTTGAATGTTTTATCGAAGGGACGGCCGGCTTCGGTACTCCAGCTGCCATCGCGGTGCCGATACTGATCGGCTTGGGGCTTACACCGATCAGAGCTTTAGTCGTCGGGCTACTCGGGAATAGTACTCCGGGAGTATTCGGAGCGGCGGGGACCCCTATCAAAATGGGGTTTGTCGGATTGAATACCACCCTTGTGCCATTATATGCGGCGCTCCTTAACTGCGTCGGAGTCATTATTCCTGTGATTATGCTTTGGGTCATAACATCAGGCCGACCGAATAGAAAAAAAGAATTTCTTGGAGCTTTGCCATTCGCGATTTTCTCAGGGCTAATCTTTGTGATACCTTCTTTACTATTTCTTGCTTTGGGTCAAGAATTCCCATCAATTCTCGGCTCTATCTTTGGTCTTATCGTCATAGTCGCTTCAGTCAAGTTTGGCTTCCTTGTGCCTAAAGAACAGATATCATTAAACGATGAGGTGAAAGAAGAGGACACGAGCACGATGTCTCCATTCAAATCATTCCTACCCTATATTATTTTGATAGCTTTGCTAATTGTGGGGAAAATAATTTTGGGTAAAATGGGTGTCCCTATACATCTGGGATTTAAGCACACTTTTAATTTCTTTAATCCAGGATTTATTTTTATCATTTCTGGATTGTTGGTCATTTTAATTTGGAAAGAAAAGTGGGGCATTATCAAGAATTCTATTAAGAGTGCTTTTAGTGGGGCAGTTGGCCCATTCTTCGTCGTCTTCTTTATGCTTGCGATGGTTCAAATTATGATCAATTCTGGTAATAATGGCACGGGGTTAGTCTCGGCGATAAGTTTGATAACAAAAAGTATTGAAACAAATTTACTCCCACTCCTCACTCCATTCATCGGGGCCTTTGGAGCCTTCATGACTGGGAGTGTCACCGTCTCCAATATAATGTTTGGTCATTTATTTAGTATGGCGGCGACAAATCTTTCGATGAATAGTAGCCTCATCCTTTCTCTTGGAGTAGTCGGAGCGGCGGCTGGGAATATGATCGCCCTTGCGGATATCCTGACGGCCGAAGCAGTCACTGGCCTAAAAAATTCGGAAGTGGCAGTTTTACGGGGAGTGATTATCCCATGCTTGATATATTTGTCGATTGTGGGGATAATTGGATTAATAATTATAGGATGATACAATAAGGTTATATGAGAAAAATACTTAATATAATTCATAAGGTTTTTGATAAAATAGAGGAAAAAGCCAGGATAAAATTAGTGCATCATCCACTCGTTTATGCTCTTATTGGAAGTGTCGGAATCGTATCAATATGGAGAGGCATATGGCATCTCTCAGATGATTGGGGTGTGTCTAGTTGGGCGTCTTTGATTTTTGGCATAGCAATAACTGTTTTGACAGGTCTTTTTGTCTCCTTTTTTATTGGAGAAAACATAATTATTTCAGGGCTTAATAGAGAGAAAAGGATAGACGAGAAAACAGAAAGAGAAATACATAAAGAAAGGAATACTCTAACAAGAATAGAAAAGAATTTAAAAGAAATCAAAGAAACTCTCGAAAATATAAAAAAATAAAAATTTTTATTTTCGAAAAGGTAATTCAATAAAGATAGTGGTTCCTTCATCTGGACCATTTGATTTGGCGTATATTCGTCCGTCGTGTCTTTGAATAATCTGCCTAGATAAATACAATTTTAATCCCATTCCATCTCTATCCATCAATTTGGCTTCCTTGCTACGATAAAATTTAGAGAAGATCATCATTTTGTCGAGCTTGTTTAACCCAATGCCGGTGTCACTTATGAATATTATTAATTTTTGAGAATCAGATATACAATCAACTAATATTTTGCCCTCTTGCTTTGTATATGAAATAGCATTTTCTAGAACTGAATCAATAACAAAAGATATTTTTTTTAAATCTAAAGTCAAAAGTGGAATATCATTGAAGGTTGATACTTGGAATTTGATATTTTTTTTATTTATTTTCTCCCGGTATCTCTTTATTGATTCCTCGACTATTTCTCTTATCGAAGTAGCTTGGAAAAAATATCCAGAAGTATTCTTCACATCTTTTATCCCAACAAGTACGTCGACGACATCGAGGACTTTGCTTGTAGCATTATTTATATTTTGGAGGTAAAGGAATTTTTGATTCTGGGGCAAATCCTTTTTCAACTCACTTGTGTGCCAAAGGATGTTTGTTAAAGGTGTGCGGAAAGTGTGATTAACGATAGAGATGATTTCACCCTCTAATTTATCTTCTTTTATTTTTACAACTATATATCTATAACTGATATATAAAAAGCAGATAGAGGTTACAGCCGGAATGAGCCAAGTTGGTAGAATATAAAGAGATGAGATTTGCGAATTTTTGAACATTAATAAAAAGACTACGATTATAAAAATTAAGGAGAATAATATTTGTAAAATTTTCTTCATATCTATATTGTAACTCTTTTTTTAAAATTGGTATAATCAAAGTATGTATATAAAAGTAAAAGTTACGGCTGGAGCCAAAAAAGAAGAAATAAAGAAAAAGGCCAATGACAGCTTTATAGTGTCTGTAAAGGAAAAAGCCGAGAGAAATATGGCCAATAAAAGGGTTTGTGAGATAATGGCCTCTGTTTTTAAGGTTTCAATCAAAAATGTCCGAATAATAAATGGCCATCAATCTCCTAGTAAAATGCTCTCGATTAATTTGCCCCAAAATTTGCTATAATGGAGATATTATTAATTAGCTCAAATAAAACCAATGACAAATATCAAAGCAACGAATATGGAATTAACAAGTGCAATCAGTGACTACGTCAACAGGCGCTTGGCAGCGATTGATAAATTTGTGAAGGAGGGAGAGATGGTTTCTTATGTTGAAGTAGGGAAGACGACGAATCATCACAAACAAGGAGATGTTTTTAAAGCGGAATTCAATATTGAAATATTGGGCAACAAATTTTATACAGTTTCTGAAAAAGAAGACCTCTATACAGCCATCGATGACGCTAAAGAAGAAATCATTCGCCAAATAACAAAAAACAAAGATAGAAAGCAAACGCTCTTTAAAAGAGGAGCGACGAGTGTCAAAAAAATGCTGAAAGGCATATCTGATCGCAATCCGTTTACTTCAAAGTATTAATATTTTAGAAATTCTTTATAATCAATCTCCTTCTTTCCTTCGGGTGTGACTTTTTTGATTATAAATTGATCATTTTCAAAAATGGCTTGTTTGATTTTAATGCGAATTTGTTTGCTATTTTTATTCGTAAAAAAATATGTTCCTGGCCAACCAGAATATGCACGATATTTATTCCAATTAACTCTCGGATCTCCACTCGGATTTATTTCTCCGTCTTCTTTATCTATTTTCCCACAATGAGTAGCCTTTGATTCGTCTTGAATTTTTGGAGAAATAGATTTATCTAAAATTTTCGGAATAGTTTCGCACAATAAATTCCCCCCTAGTTCAATTAATTTAGTCCTTAAATCTTTTTTTGTCTCATTTATATCTATTTGGATTTCCTTATCGACTAGGATTGGCCCACTATCTAACTTGAAAGCCATTTGTTGGATACTGACTCCTGTCACCTCATCACCATTTAAAAGAGCTGACTCGAGAGGAGAAGCTCCGCGATATTTTGGAAGTAGTGAGTAGTGAATATTTATGGTGCCTAATTCTGGTAAATCGATTAATGCTTGAGGAAGTATTTTGCCATAAGCGACAACGATGAATAGGTTATAGGTTGTAGGTTGTAGGTTGTTGATAAATTCGGGAGTTATTTTTTCTGGTTTCAAACAAGGGATATTATTTTTTTCTGCCCAGATGGATACTGGGCTAGGAGTCAGGTGAAGACCTCGCCCAGCCGGTTTGTCTGGTGAAGTAATTATGAGAGATGGGGTATATCCATTTTGAGCCAAAATATCAAGCGTCTGGCTAGCTACAGCCGGAGTCCCAAAAAATACAAATTTAAGATCGTTTTTCATATTTTATTCAGCAAGAATCTCTTGGATATCTTTTGCTTTATCTATAAACAAGATGCCCTCTAGATGGTCTATCTCGTGTTGGAAAACGTGGGCTAGTAACCCTGACCCATTCATTGTGAACTTCACACCATGCTCATTGTAGGCCTCTACAGTGGCCCGCGTAGCTCTTCTGACTTTACCATATAGTGGTCGGACTGAGAGGCAACCCTCGGTCATCAGCTTCCTGTCCTTAGAGGTTCTTTTGAATTTTGGATTGATAAAGATTAGATTTGGCTTTGAACTCTTGTATTGTTCACTTTTTGTATTTGGGCTTTCTCCTCTCATAAAATCATCATCAAAGACCTTTCCAGAGACGATGAATATTCGGAGCGATACTCCTATCTGAGGAGCAGCAATAGCGACTCCATCGTATTGTCCGTCGAGAGCCTCATTCATTTCCGTTATAATTTTTTTAATTTTTGTTTTTGTGATATCAGAAATAAGCACATCTTTCGATATTTTTCGTAAGGCCTTATCTCCATTTTGAACTATAATAACCATACCTTTTTATTTTAGACTTTTTATATATTCAAGTAGTTTAGGAAGCTTAATCGTTTCTTGAGAACGATTACTCATATCTCTGACTATTGCTGAGTCCTCCATGGCTTCTTTTTGTCCGAAAATAATCGCATACTCCATGCCGAGCTTTTCAGCGATAGCGAGCTGGGCACCCAGATTATCTTTTGAGATTGATTGGGCAATAGGCACTTTGCCTTTACGTAGTATTTCTATAACATTTAGAGATTTTAATTTTGCATCGAAACCAAGTTGAATGAAATAGATTTTAGGTTTCTTGATTATTCGAGGGGAAAGTTTCGCAAACCAAGGTGACTCTACAACCCTGTCCACTCCGATAGCGATACCGACAGCTGGGATATCTTTCTTGCTACCTAATTGTCTACCCAAGTAATCATAGCGTCCACCGCCGGCGATAGTAATTTTCTTGCCAGTTTCTTTGTCTTCTTGCATTATCTCGACAACAGTCCTGGTGTAATAGGACAAACCGCGGACGAGGCATTTGTTTATTGTATAAGGGATTTCCATTTGCTCTAAATATTCGAGAACTTCTTTGAAGTGTTTTTTACAATTAGGACAAAGATGAGATATTGTTTCTGGGGCGCTTTGATTTAGCTCAATGGTCCTTTCTTCTTTTGAATCAAGAATACGGAGAGGATTTGTTTTTAATCTTTCTCGGTCGATAGAAGGCAAGATGCTGATATTCTTTTTGTAGAAGGAAACCAATTCTCTTATATATCCGGCTCGGCATTCTTTGTCGCCGATAGAATTTATCTCAATAGAAAGATTGGTGGCTCCAGCCTCGGCGAGAATAGTCCAAGTGGTTTTGATTACGAGGGCATCTAGGATACTTTTCTCACTTCCAACAGCGTCCATATCAAATTGATAGAATTGTCGATAGCGTCCGGCTTGAGGATTATCATGGCGGAAAGATGGGCCATAGCTGTAGAACATTACGGGCTGAGGGAGGGCTTGCATACCGTGCTCGATATAACTGCGCATAAGTCCAGCCGTGTGCTCGGGGCGAAGAGCCAGGTGATCACCACCTTTTGTTTTCAAAGTATACATTTCTTTGTCGATGATATCAGTGCCTACTCCGATAGAAGAGGTGAAGACATCTTCGTATTCAACGATCGGAGTCTCTATTGGTTTAAAGCCATAATAGACAGCTATCTCTTGAGCCTTTTCGAAAAAGCCTTGGAATTGATAATATTGAGTATCGATGATATCTCTCATTCCCTTGACTGATGATAACGGCCCTTTGTTTTTTTTCTTGTCCATAGATATTTTATTTATTTATTTTATAATTTCCTGGTAAATAGGTAATTTCTTTTATTGGGTAAAGTCGGAGGAATGCTCGGCCGATGAGGAGTTTGTCTGGAAGGGCTCCCCAGGTTCGAGAATCAGAACTTCTGTTCCTGTTGTCTCCCATTACATAATATTCATTGTCGCCAGTTTTGAATGATGTCGTGACATTGAAATCTTCTTTGATATATGGCTCATTTAAAATAAACCCAGTTGGATTTTCTCTGTTGTAAATCGTTATTTCATTTCCATCAATTTTAATTTCCTCATTTGGCAAACCTATTATTCTTTTTATGAAAAATCTTTTGGTGTCATTGGGGTAACGGAAAATGACGACATCGCCACGATGGGGGTTGCCGAGGATATATGAAATTTCATCGACTATCAGGTATTCTTTATCGAGGAATGTAGGGAACATTGATTCTCCACTAACGACGAATGGTTGAGCGATGAACATTCTTATCGGAATGACGATAAGGAGGGCAATAATAGCGAACTTGAGTAAATCCCAAAAACCATCACCTTTTTTAGGTTTTGATTTATCGGCCATTTGCTCATTATTAATTTGATTTTTGTTGTTTTCTTCCATATAAGTCACATTTTACCACACAAATACTATTGACGGAATATATTTTTGTGTGTTGTATTGAGGAAAAAACTTTTCAACATCCACAAAATAATCTTTTTAAAATCCCTTATCCCTCTCCGCTCGCAAGCTCGCTGCGGCACGCCCACGCCTGGGATTTAAAAAAGATCATTTTGTTCCTGTTTCAAAGTTTTAAATTTGTGCTATTATTAAAAAATGATGTTAATTGTTGGATTAGGAAATCCGGGAGAAGAATATGAAATCTCGAGGCACAATACTGGCTTTATTGTGCTTGATTATGTTTTAGGGAAAGTTGATTGGAAACAATCTTCTGGCACTAAAGCACTTTTTCATAAAGATAAAATTGGTAAGAAAGAAGTAGAATATTTCAAGCCACAAACTTTTATGAATAATTCCGGAATGGCTGTTGCCTTTACTCAAACAAAACATAAATTAAAACCAGAAAATATTGTAGTAATTTATGATGATATAGACTTACCGCTTGGCAGTTATAAAATTTCTTTCAATCGATCGTCAGGTGGGCACAATGGATTGGAATCAATTATTAAGAAAGTTAAATCGAAAGAATTTGTCAGGATCCGTATTGGTATTTCTCCGGAGACTCCATCAGGTAAGTTAAAGAAACCAAAAGGGGAAGCGGCGGTGTTGAAATTCTTGCTAGGGAAATACAAAGAAGATGAATTGAAAGAACTTAAAAAAGTTTCGAAAAAAGTTGCCGAAATTATCGAAATGATTACTCTCGAAAGCCGCGAAAAAGCAATGTCCATTTATAATTAAAGTTATATTTTATGTTTAAATTTGAAAAAGCTTCAGAAAATAAAGAATCCAAAAATGATAATAATGAAGGAGGAAATTTATTTCGGAAAATTCGCGAAAATTCAAATATTAATAAAGGACTTCAGGTCCTTGCTGTTAGTTCTATCGGCGCAGGATTAGGTAAAGAGCTGGGAGAGGAGAGTGTAAAAATAGCAGGAAACATAAAAGAAAATAAGACAGAATCTTCCAGAGCAATAGAATATGATTTAACAAAATACCCTTTATTTACTAATGATACAATCAAATATCTTAGTGATGATTTTATTGCCGAGATTGTAATAAAAGAGGGAAACTATTATACAGAAGATCTTTTATCTCAAAAGAAAATGATAATAGAATTAATAAATAATTGGAAAGAAAAATTAAACAATGAAGATTACATTAATATTTTGATTAAATCAAACAATGATAATGGGGTAAAAATTGAAAATATTGATTCTTATAAAAACGATATTAATAAAGAAATTCAAAGGCATATATATATGAATTTAAAAAAACATTAGAGGATATTAATTTGAAACTGCAAAAAGGTGAAATATTTTTGATTGAAGTTGCTAAAAAAAATTTTAAAGATAAAATTATTGAAATTATGACTTTGATAGAAAAGGCTAAGCTTGAAGTTATTAAACATATAGAGAGTGACGAGTATTTAGAAAAATTATCAAAAGAAATGGGTATTTCTAAAAAATTAGCTAAACTACATCAAAGTACTAGGATAGGTAATATAAAAAATATCTCATACGATTTAGAGAGTAAAGACCAAATTTTGAAAGATACAAATGGAAGAGGTTCTGCTTACTATTCTGGGGGCACAAATAAAATTACATTACCATATGAAGCATATTTGGGGCATGAAGGAGATAAAAGTTATTTTTATGAAACTGTACTTCATGAAATATTACACGAGTCTACTATGTACGACGAAGGTCTATCTGGAACCGTTGAAGAATTTTTAAGAGATTCATTTAAGAATAGTGAAAATGATAGTCAGAAGGATTCTCTCTATTTTTCAGAACCTGGAGAATTAATAGTCCGTAAACAAATTTTAGATTTAGAAATGGAAAAATTGGGGATTAAAAAATATGGAGAAATATTTACAGAAGAACATTATAAAAAATTGAATGAATTAAAAGATAAATACGAATTATCCACAGATGCTGTTAAGTTTATTGATCATATAAAACCAGAAAATTTTATTGATGTTATGAATGGGCTTGCTCAAAATAATAAAGAAGAAAAGGATTATTATAGTCCTGAATGGAATTATAATGGTAAAAACAGTGAAGCATAATAAATCTAAAATACCTCCTAATGGAGGTATTTTAGATTTGATTTTTTATTCTACTTTCTTTCCATCTTCTAGATAAACAAGAGTCATTCTTTGGTCTTTTGGTTCAAATAATGTCACTTGGAAATTGTAGGTCTTACCCATTTCCAAAGTTCTCTTTAATTTCTCTTCAGAGCCAAAGCCAGAGTTGTGGACGAGTCCAGCGACACCTTGCTTGATCGAAACGAGAGCTCCGTGTTTATTGAATTTGATAACAACTCCAGAGACGATGTCTCCTTTCTTTAATGTGTCTTCAAACTCTTTCCATGGATTTTCTTTCAATGCTTTTATTGAAAGAGAAATTTTTCCATCTTTTATTTCAATTATTTTTGCTTTGACTTTCTCGCCAACTTTGAACATTGTTCTTGGATCTTCAACTAGGCCCCAATCGATTTCTGAAATGTGGACCAAGCCCTCAAGACCTTCTTCAACTTTCAAAAATACTCCGAAGTCAACGATACCAGCGACGATGCATTCAAGCTCATCACCGACAGCATATTTACCGACAATCTCTTGCCTTTCTTCTGGATTATTATCTTTTTCGGAGAATATTAGTTTACCTTCTTTTGGTAGGGCAGAAATCATAACGACACTAATACGCTTGCCTATAAGGAGTTTCAAAGCTTTCAATATTTTATCTTTGTCTGAATCTTCTACTCGAGGATAGTGTTCGCTCTTAAGTTGTGATGCAGGAAGAAATCCAGCAATACCTTGCCATTCAAGAATAAGTCCTCCTTTGTTTGCTTCCTTAACTGTAAGTTCAAGAGCTTGTTTAGACTTAATAATTTTTTCTGCTTCACTCCAGATAAGCGCCTGCTTTGCTTCTTTCAATGACAATTCAACATATCCTTCATCATTGTCTGTCGAAACAACTTTCGCTTTTACAACGTCACCAATATTTATTTTCTTGATGATGTCTTTTGCATTAATAAATTCTCGTCCATAAATTATACCTGTTCCAAATGGAGCAAGGTCAATATAGACAGATGACTTCTGAATCGAAATCACTGGTCCTTCAACGAGAGCATCTACCTGAGGTGGAAGCTCCGCCTTATCTAGCATCTTGCCGATACTAGATAGCTCTATTTTTGCATTTTCTGCAATACCATCAATAACATCTTTATCTTCTTTTTTCATAATTTTGTACTAAAAAAACCGCGTTTCGCGGCACAGTCGAAGATCTTTCTGGTTTTGTCATTAGACAAACACAAAAAGGGTTAACCTCCAAACCGAACTCGTAATATGCCTAATATACTACAAAAGGTAATATTGTGCAAGTCTTTTTAAGGTATTTTCTCTTTGTTTTTTTCTTAAAATTTGCTATAATATAAGTATGATTATCACATATTTGGGTAAGCAATTCTTCAAGATTGGACAAGGAAGCCTCTCTGTTGCCTTTAATCCTATAAGTAAAGATTCTAAATCTGGTATTTCTCCATCACGCTTTGGTTCAGATATTGCTTTATCGACAATAAATCATCCCGATTACAACGGATTTGAGATGGTCTCTCACGGGGAGACAGTTCCTTTCGAAATTTCTGGCCCCGGCGATTATGAAATCAAAGATATTTTTATCAAAGGTATCATGACCCAGACAGAGCTAGGTGGTAAAAAATATATCAATACAATTTATTCTTTGACGATTGAAAATATTTCACTTTGTTTCCTTGGAGCGGTATCTGATGACAAATTAAGTTCAAGTATTCGAGGGCAGATTGAATCACCAGATATTTTATTTATCCCTATCGGCAATAATGACTTGCTTGACCCAAGTGAAGCCTATAAATTGGCCGTTACCCTTGAGCCGAAGATTATTATCCCAATGGACTACGACGAGAAAACTCTAAAGGCATTTCTGAAAGAGGCTGGTCAAGAAAAAGTGGCTCCAGTTGATAAATTGACAATAAAAGCAAAAGAAATAATGGGCCGAGAAGGAGAAGTCGTCGTATTATCATCATAAAATTATTATATGCATACATACGTAAAAAAATTACAATCCAAACCAGAGCATATCCGCAAACAGATACTCGTAGTTTCTCTCTTAGTTTGCATGGTGATTGTCGGATTGGTGTGGATTGGAAGTTTGGGTTATCGATTTAATAAGAAAAATGTTGTTGAAGTTAAAGAAGAGATCAAGCCTTTCGCTCTTCTCGGCCAGTCCATCAAAGAAACATACAATAATGTAACAGCCAGCGTTGGGAATGCATCATTATTAAAAAAGAAAGCAAGTGAGGAGTTGAATACAGAGTCGCAAGTAGAGACAGGAGAAAATGTTGAGACAGGAAAGCAGGTAGACCTTATCCAAATAGAGTATCAATAATTATGGCTAAAGAAAAAGAAAATATTCCTGCGAATGCAGATGAAAAAATCCCACATATAAATGTTGTCTCAGTCGATATAAGTACTGAGATGAAAGAATCGTTCATCGACTATGCGATGAGCGTGATTACTGATCGAGCTCTTCCTGATGTCCGTGATGGTTTGAAGCCGGTTCACCGTCGTATCCTATATGCTATGTATGAGATGGGTCTAACCCACACAAGTCGTTTCCGAAAATCAGCAGCAGTAGTCGGAGACGTGCTAGGGAAATATCATCCACATGGCGATGTTGCTGTCTATGATTCGATGGTCAATATGGCTCAGGATTTTTCTTATCGATATCCACTCATTCACGGGCAAGGTAACTTCGGCTCTATCGACGGCGACGGTGCAGCGGCAATGCGTTATACCGAGGCCAAGATGTCGAAGATTTCTTCACTACTTCTTTTGGATTTAGAAAAAGAGACGGTTGATTTTCGCCCAAACTATGATCAGACTCGCAAAGAACCGATAGTTCTCCCTACGGCCGTCCCAAGTCTCATTTTGAATGGAACTTTGGGTATTGCTGTCGGTATGGCCACAAATATTCCACCGCACAATCTATCTGAGGTTGTTGATGCGACGATTCATCTGATAGATAACAAGGATGCAACGACTGAAGATTTGATGGAATTTATTAAGGGCCCTGATTTTCCAGTTGGTGGAATTGTTTATGGTCAAGCCGATTTACTTCACGCTTATTCGACTGGCCGTGGTGGAGTCGTGACTCGCGGTGAGGCAGAAATAGTTGAACTAAAAAGTGATTCCTTCCAAATAATTATTACTTCAATACCTTATCGTGTAAATAAGTCAGCCCTTATTGAGTCAATTGCTGCTCTCATTCAAGAGAAAAAGCTCGAAGGTATTAAGGGGTTACGTGATGAATCGACCAAAGACATCCGTGTCGTCATCGACCTAAAGAGTGGAGTGATTCCGCAGAAAGTTTTAAATTATATTTATAAGCATACTCAACTCGAGCAATCATTCAATTTCAATATTGTGGCTCTTGTCGACGGAGTTCCTCAGACATTGTCGCTCAAGAGTTTGCTCTCTTTATTTATCGAACACCGAGTTGTCGTAGTCCGTCGCCGAACTGAATACGATTTACGTAAAGCAAAGGAGCGAGAGCATATCCTTCTCGGGCTCAAGAAGGCCCTTGACCACATCGATCGAGTTATCGCGGTCATTCGAGCTTCGAAAGATACGGCTGTCGCCAAGTTAAATTTGATGAAAGAATTCAAATTCTCCGAGATTCAGGCTATTGCGATTCTTGAAATGAAGCTTCAGAAATTGGCTGGCCTTGAGCGTAAAAATGTAGAGCTCGAATTAAAGGAAAAGCAAGAATTAATCAAAGAACTAGAAACTCTTCTAGCAAGTCCAAAGAAAATGATGGGAGTTATTTCGTCCGAGCTCAAAGAGATAAAAGAAAAATACGATGACCCAAGACGGACTCGTATTGTCAAAGGGGGAGTCAAGGCTATCAACGAAGAAGACTTAATTCCAGAGAAGGAATCAGTCCTCGTCTTCACCCAAGGTGGCTATGTCAAACGTACTGACCCATCGGAGTACCGCGCTCAGAAGCGCGGAGGAGTCGGAGTAATAGATATTGAGCCAAAAGAAGAGGACTTCGTCACGATGCTCGTCTCGGCCAATACTCACTCAGATCTATTATTCTTCACAAATCTTGGGAAGGCCTATCAGATCAAGATGTATGATATTCCCGAAGGTAAGCGGGCGACAAAGGGTAAATCAATTATGAACTTCATTTCTCTTTCGGGAGAAGAAAAGGTCACTTCGATTTTGCCAATCGACAAAGAAACGAAGATAAATGTTGAGACATTAATGCTCGTGACAAAGATGGGAGTAACCAAAAAGGTTGGAGCGTTAAGTTTCAAAGATGTCCGCCGAAGTGGCTTAATAGCGATTAAGCTCGATATGGGAGATGAGCTTCAGGCGGTTTTGCCAATCTCAAAGGGGGATGATGTCATGCTTGCGACAACCCTCGGTCAATCAATCAGATTTAAAGAGGGAGATGTCCGAGAGATGGGGCGTGGTGCCGGCGGAGTCAGAGCCATCAAGCTCGGCAAAGGTGACTTTGTCATCGGAGTGGATCGGATTCCAAAAGGCGAGAGCGCTCTGTCTATCTTGACTCTAAGCTCAAACGGCCTCGGGAAGAAAACAAATATCAAAGAATATAAAACGCAAAATCGCGGAGGGTCAGGTATTAAAACTGCTAAGGTTACTCCAAAGACAGGGAAGTTAATCGTGGCCAAAATTGTCGGAGAAGAGAATGAAATAATTGCTGTGTCGCAAAAAGGGCAAGTTATCAGAGTAAGTCTCGGTTCGATACCTACTTCTGGCCGTCAGACCCAAGGAGTGACGATAATGAAGCTAAGAGCTGGGGACAATATCGCATCAATTACGTGTTTATAAGTGACAGTTTTTTAAAATTTCTCCGCAAACCTTATCAATAAAAAAGTCCTCGGATGAGGGAGGACGAGGCGCCAGACATTTTTTCTTGAAAAGCTTTGCTCCGAAATATGTGATATAATAAAAATATGTTTACCAATCCAGAACAAAATGTTTTACAATTGGGACTCACAGAAGGAATGCGGGTTGCCGACTTTGGGGCCGGAACGGGTTTTTACTCGAAAGCTGCAAGCAAAAAAGTTGGGCATACAGGCAAGGTTTATGCGATAGAAGTCCAGAAGGATTTGGTCAAAAAACTCGAAGATGAGATAAAATACTGGGATTTAAAAAATGTTGAATGTATTTGGGGCGACATAGAGACAAAAGGAGGGACAAAGATAGCCAATCGAAGTATGGATGCGGTGATTATTTCCAATGTTTTATTTCAAGTTGAAGACAAGCTCGGACTCCTCGATGAAGCCAAAAGAGTTTTAAAAACAGGGGGGAAGATACTGCTAATTGATTGGAGTGATTCATTTGGGGGCATGGGCCCAGCTCCTCACTTGGTCGTGGGGGAAAGTATGGCAAAAGAATTATTTGAAAAGAGAGGATTCAAATTTGTCGAGAAAATTTCCACAAGTCCTCATCATTATGGTATAATTTTTAAATATGAGTCCCGTTAGAGATAAATTATGTTTTATTACACTTATATAATAAAAAGTAAGAAAGACAATAAATTGTACACGGGATTTACGAATGATTTACGGAAACGCCTTTTACAACATAACCAAGGTAA
>Ga0172379_10004467_pt1 | contig 20657 bp, 16 predicted proteins | sample GrowelOW334metaG_FD_119756 | JGI IMG/M metagenome (GOLD analysis project Ga0172379, IMG submission 119756) | Groundwater microbial communities from an aquifer near a municipal landfill in Southern Ontario, Canada - Groundwater well OW334 metaG | ecosystem: Environmental > Aquatic > Deep...
GAAACTACCGCAGCAAATCCTCAAGACGCGCGCCGACATGGACTATTTCCTCGGGCGTCAGCTCGAGCGCCTCCAGACAGATCATATCGACTTCTACCTTGTGCACGGCCTCAATGGGGAAGCTTGGGATCGCATGAAGGAACTTGGCGTGAGGGAATTCCTCGACAAGGCCCGCGAACGCGGACTCATCCGCTTCGCCGGTTTCTCTTTCCACGGCAAGAAGGACGATTTCCCGAGGATCATCGACGAGCACGATGGCTGGACGTTCGCCCAGATGCAGTACAACTATATCGACATCAAGTACCAGGCCGGCTATTCGGGCCTGCGCTACGCCGCCGACAAGGGTCTCGGCCTCGTGGTGATGGAGCCCCTGAAGGGCGGGCGGCTCGCGAAAAGCCTGCCGCCCGAAATGAAGGCGGTCTTCGACTCCCGGCCCGAAGGCTGGAGCCCCGCGGAATGGGCTTTGCGCTATGTATGGGACGAGCCGGGAGTGAGCCTTCTTCTTTCAGGCATGAACGAGGCATCGCAGCTCGTGGAGAATCTGCGTGTCGCGGGGAGTGTTGAGCCGAAATCCCAGACGCCCGAACAGAGGGCGGTCTACGAAGCGGCGCGCAACGCCATGAAGGCCCGCATGAAGGCCGATTGCAGCGCCTGCCGCTATTGCCAGCCCTGTCCCTTCGGCGTCGAAATCCCCGAGGCCCTGGCGGCGCTCAACGTGGCTTCGATCTGGGACACGAAAGATCCCATGTTCACCGGCTACGGCAGGATAAAGGTCAAGCCCGGCGCCTGCACCGAATGCGGGCAATGCGAAACGATGTGCCCTCAGGAACTGCCGATCCGCGAACTCTTGAAAGAAACCACCCGCGTGTTCGGCGGCTGAATAATGAATAGAGCGCGAGCGCGGCTCAAGCCGCGCTCGCGCTCGTTTACTGGATGTTCCTTCAGATCCCCACGCCTACATACCACTTTGTCCAGGCCGTGAAGCCTTCGCCGAACCATGTATCGGAATACGCGAAGCCCTTGGCGAGCCCTGAGGGAAGGTTGGGCGCCGAAGCGAGGAGAATGTCCGACCTGAAGCCGCCGGTGAGATGCAGTCCGCCAAGGTTGAGGGAAAGGCTGGCGTCCAGCGTGGGCCATGGGGCAAGGACATCGCCCGGCTCGAGCCCGTTCGAGTAGGTCCATGCTTGATAAAATCTCCCGACATCGGGACCAATCGCCTGGGAAGCCGATAGGGAGAGATCGAGGAAAAGCGAGCGGGGATCGCCCACTCTCGTTCCCAGTCCCGCCGAGAGGATGGCGCGATCCGCCGTATTGAACAAGTCGGCCTTGGGCGCGGCGATCGAATATACGCCGAACATGAATGTGTTGCCGGTTTTTAGCGTTCCATAGACATAATCGGTCGGTGGCTCCCAGGACGCTGAGATGTCGAAAACGCCATTGGATGAAATATTCACCAAGCCGAGTTGGATGCCCCGCACATGGCCGGCCACGTTGATGAGCCCGACCTGGAATCCGTCAACGTCTTCGGCGATATTGAACACCGGGGCAATCTGCGCGCCCTGGACGTTGCCCGCTATATTGAATACCCCGGCGGTTTGGAAGCCCCTCACCCCGGCCGCGATGTTGAAAACACCGGCGATCTGCGCGGGAACATATCGCTCCCCCGCTATGTTGAAGACGCCGGCGGCCTGGATTCCTTCCATCCCGCGATCGGCGATATTGAAGACGCCCGCGGCCTGGATACCCTGGATGCGCTCGGCGATATTGAAAACGCCGGCGGCCTGGAGCAGATCCACCCTGCCCGAAATGTTGCCGATCGAGCCGAGCGCGATGCCGGCATCGGAGGCGCCGAAGGGAAGCGCGAGGCCAGGAACCAGCGAAATCTGGATCGGCGCGTAATCGCGCGCGAAAAGAGTGGATGTGGGAATGGAAAGGAAGACCAAGACAACGGCGATCATGATGAAGCGTTTCATATCATCCCCTTTCAGGCGGATTCTGACGTTGATGCCCTCGAACGGGCGCACCTGAGCAGAAAGGATATCACGGACATTGAAAAAAAGCAGGAAAAGATGCGACGCTCACTTCGCCTTTTGACGCTTTGTTGTACCCCCCGGCGGTCTATTGTATACTCACGATAGAATGAAAGAAGAATACACAGTCATCCAATCGGTAGACAGGGCGCTTCTCCTTCTCGAATACATAACGTCGCATCCGGAAAAAAAGCTGACGCTAACGGAGCTCGCGGAGGTGATGGAGCTCGACAAGAGCTCGGTATTTCGGATCCTCGCCACCCTTTCCAAGCATGGGCTGGTCAGGCAGGAAGAGGGGAAAAAGGTGTATAAGCCAGGATTCGGTATCTTCGGTCTCGCCTCCTCCCTCTACGAGCAGATGAAACTTCCCGTTATCGTCGCTCCTTTTCTGCGGGAAATCGCGAGAAAGACCCGCGAGAACGCCCACCTCGCGGTCAGATCAGGCACCCAGGCCGTATTCATCGACAGAGAGCAGGGAACAAACCGGATATCGACCAATACGAACATAGGGGATACCGAGGAACTCTACTGTACCGCCGTCGGGAGATGCCTTATCTGCGACTACTCCCGCGATGAGCTGGAGATCCTTTTCAAAGGATTTGCGCTGGAACGGTTCACCGAGCGGACCATTACGGATTTGGATACCCTGAGCCTGGCACTCCAGGATGTGAAAGCCAGGGGATACGCGGTGGATATGGAAGAATATGAGCCGAAGGTGATATGTCTCGCCTGCCCAATCATCAGCTACCAGGGAAAGATAATCGCGGCTATAGGCATCTCCGGACCTAAGGATCGGGGATTGCCCGATCTGGAACGGAATATCGGCATCGTGCGGGAAGCCACCGCGGCGATCAACAGCCTCCTCGCTAAGGCGGAAGCTATAGGCTGAACAGTTTCTTCAGGGTGAGTGCGGTTTCCATGGATCCAATGAATTTGAGGCGTCCTTGCAGGTACGCCGTCTCGATGCGCTGATTTCCCGATAGAACGCGAGCCCAAAGGCTCGCCGAGGTCTTGATGACAAGGTCAGGGCTCTCCGGGAACCGGTCTTCCTCGACGCGGACTTCTCCCCCGCTCAAGAGAATGGACATCAGTTTGAGGCCTCCGGGGCATGCCGCCCCAGCTAGCTCGAGGCCGATCCTGAGCTCATTCGGCACGATCGCTTTAGCGCTTAACCTACCGGGGAGCTCGCTGGTGAGCTGAACGGCTAGGTTCGCCGACCCCCCTGATGTATCCGTCCCTTTTTCTTCGGTCAGGAGTCTCCGCGCTCGCCTGGTATCCCGAATCTCGCCCCTTTTTTTCAGGTATGAAGCCAGTGGCGGGAGGATGGCGCCATCCGGTTTCAGGCGAACCTCCCTCCCCGAAGCCGCGGACTGGGCTATCGCCAGATCGATAGAGAGTATCTCCATCGCCATGGGGAAGCTCAAGGCGGGTTCTTCCTCTCCCCTGATCGCCCTGACGAAATTCCAGGCCGATCCGATGAACCCCAGCTTCCAATCCGAAGGAATCCTGAAGTGGCGCCATCCATTCCGGGAATAGAGGCTCACCGAGGGTCCATCCAAGAGTTCCCCGGTGCACCGGTTCACCGTGAGCAATCCAGCCGAACCCGATACCTGGATCCACTCGTCATTGGCGTAATAGCGGGAAGGTATCTCCATCTCATGGCTATACACGTACTCGCAGTGGCCGAAAGCCTCGCGGTCCCTGTATTTCCACATGATAGCCGCGGGAGAATCGATCACCGAGGCGGTTGTGCCTATCCACGCGGACACTTTTTCGATCGGCCCCAGAAGATAACGCGCGGTGGACCAAAGATGATGGCCGTGATCGAAGGTCTGCATTCCCCGGCCGCTCGCGAATTCCCGGAGCCGCCATGCCCACGCGGAAGGGGGAACTGGCCACCCACCCTTTCCAGCGGCTATCAACTTGATGGAGATCGAGGACGGGGTGCCGATGTAGCCTTCCGCGATAATTCGGGAGGCGAAGCGGATGGGGGGATAGAAAATGTAGTTTTCAGTTACCTTGCTCACTGTTTTCGCTGAGGCGGCGGCGTTGACCAGTCTTATGGCGTCGGCTCTGCTTATTGCCATGGGTTTCTGCAGGGCGACATGTTTTCCGGCTGATATGGCGTCCAGGGTGATGTCGACATGGGTGGTATGCGGGGTAAGAATCTCCACGGCGTCGACCGCTGGATCCTCAAGGAGCTTTCGATAGTCCGTGTAGTGCTTCGCCGCTCCCCATTCAGTGCGGCGCCGTAGGGCCGTGGCTTCGTCGGAATCGCAGACAGCGACGATGTGGACTCCCGGGATGCTTCGGTAGCCTTCGTATGCCATATCCGCGATTCTTCCGCATCCGATGATCCCAATGCCTATCCTTTCCATTCCCTGATCCTTCCCGCTTTGCGGTTTCGCCTGCCAATCGCCTGCCTTAGCGGCCCAGCTCCCCGCGAATCGTCTGGGCGATCTCCGCGGGGGAAAGTCCAAAGTGGTCCAGCAACTGATCGTAGGTAGCCGAATGGATAAACTGGCGCTCTCCATTTGGACCCAAGGCGTTTATGGGAAGCACGCGCCCGGTTCCCTCTTCCGCAAAAAGAAGTTCCCTGGTCATTTTGTAGAGATAGCCGTTGTTCTGCTCTGCCTCTATGATGAGCTTGCCACTTTTCAAGAGCGTGGTCATAAGTTTGGGATCGAAAGAGGGCATGTCGATCACACCCGTACGGATCCCTTCCCTTTCCAGAAGCGCCGCCGCCGAGAGCGCCTCGTGAACCCCGCGACCGCTAGAAACGATGACCGCTTCATCGTCCGCCCCTCCCCTGATCCGGTACCCCGTTCCGTAGGCGAAGGCGAAATCCGGGCCGTGGATGACGGCGGATGCCGCCCGCATGATCCGGGCGTAGACAAGCCCTTTGTTTCCCTCCATGATCCACTTCATGAACCCGATTAGCTGATTCGGACATGATATGTCGACAATTTTCAGATGGGCGATTTCGCTGAACACAAGGGAATCGTCATTCCCCATATGAGTGGATCCGTTCGTCCGGGTCTCGAAGTTTGGGGCCGTGGCGAGGAAGGTCAGGTCGAGGTTGTGGCCGCCCGAGAGCCATCCACCGGATTCAATCACTTCCGTGCGCTCCTGGTATCCTATCGCGATCCTTCGCATCACGCGCCAGTCGAAAAAGGGACAGAAGGTGCTGACCCAGGTGTTGTAGCCGAGCACCGCCAAGGCCTCGCCCGCGTTCATCATGTTGGATTCCGCCACCCCGACATTGAAGGCCTTTGTCGAATCGGCCCATGAAAGGCCCCCCTCCAGGCCGCTGGTGGAGGCGAGGTCGGCGTCAACCGTCGCGATTTTCCCAGACCTGCCGAACTCCTTCATGCATTCGGTTACAACCCAGCTCGCCATGTAGCCGCGGGAAGGATCGAGTGTTGGAAGCCGCGCCGGGTCGTAGGGGACGCGCTTGTCCCTTGGCTCGGCCTTCCGGACCAGCGAGCCGGCTCGCGCCGCGCCAGGCTCGGGAGGGAGGGAACCGAGAATTTCCCGGTATCGTTCGACGCGGAGCCGCCTCCGTCTCTCCTGAAACCCGATCTCCTGGGCGGCCAGTTCGGCGGAGATATCCCCCTTGTGGCTCACGCAGAAGCTCGAGAAGCCTCCAAAACCCTTCCTTGTCCGGCAGATGATGGCGGTGGGCTTTCCATTCCGCGGGTTCCCCTTAAATTCGCGCAACGCCTGCAGGACGGCGCCATAATCCGAGCTGTCCACCGACGCCACGTTCCAGCCGAAGGATTCGAACCAGCCTTCCACGCCGTTCATCGGAAAGGCCATGGCCCGTGGGTTATCCAGCTGCCCTCCGTTCAGGTCAACGAGGAGGCAGAGATTGTCCAGTTTTTTGCCTCCGGCGAACATCACCGCTTCCCAGATCATCCCGGCCTGGAGCTCTCCGTCCCCGGTCAGGCAGAACACGTCGAACCGGGGATCTTCCTTCCCGGCCAGGGCAAAGCCCTGGGCGACGCCGAGCCCATGCCCCTCCGGCCCTGTCGCGATGTGGATGCCGGGAAGCAGAGGGCCGGGATGGCCGTTCAGGATGCTTTCCAGCGAACGGGAATTCTTCAGGATGCTCCTGTCGAAGTAGCCGAGATCCGCGTAGACGGAAGCCAGGGCGGCTACGGCATGACCCTTGCTCAGGACGAACATGTCCTGCCCGATTCTGGTCGGTTCCTCCACCGAATACCGCATGACGCCGCCGTAGTAGAGCGCCACCAAGGGAACCACGGCGGAAAAGGCCCCGCCGATGTGGATACCCCTGTCGACAGCGTCCCTCCCCTGTTCAAGGCAGAGAATCCGGATGTCGGAGTCCTTGATCCGCAGCAGTAAGAGAAAACCTTCATTCATGACCTGAGCTTCCATTTTATTTTCTCCCCAACCGCTTATCGATGGCATTTTTAATCGCCTCATTCCCCAGTGAGCCGGTACCCAGGATTCCCCTTGAGACAAGGTGTTCCAGAGCGGGAAGGATGATCGCGTCGGGCAGGGAGAGGATGATCTCCGGAAAACTTCGGTGCGTCGCCTTGGATATAGCCTTGAGCGCTTCCCTGGATTCTTTCTGCGGCTCCCGCCGCTCTTCCGGGTATCCCGAGCCCCATTCGACCGAAAAGAGACGGTCGAAGATAAACCCAAGGTTGATGTCCCCCGCCCAGCCATAGCCCTGATTGAGGGCGAGGGATACACAATTCCCGCCGTTTATGCGGGCGAAAAGCCAGGCGTCCAGCGGGGAGAGGATATGGCCGCAGGTCACTTCCGGGTACTGCATTACGGCATTCAGATAGCCCTGACCGGTGCCGCAGCCCCCTATCACCAAGTCAGCCATGTCCAGGTGGATAAGCAGCGCTGATATGAACCCTGTATGAGTATAGAGCAGCGCGGGAGCGTCGTTCTTGCTGGTCATTCCCGCGTTGAGAACCTCAAAGCCTCGTCCTTTCAACGCCGACATGATGGCGCCATTTTTATCGGCGGCGCTGATTTCGTTTACCACAGCTACCCTCATCAGTTTCTCCTTAATCGCATGGCTGTCAGGGGAATTCATTCGTCCTGATACGCTGAGTTTCTTGGGTTCAAAGCCCGATCCGGTGGTGCTCTTTCTGCACCTCCGCGCACCAGTTTCCTACGTTCCAGCTTCCATAGACGCCAAGGCCGCCGAGTTCGTCATCTCCCCTGTAGACGGGCACGGTGACCACGGAGAGGCCATCGAACTCGTAGGCGTTTTTCAGGGCTTTCTTGAACGAGACAAGGTCGTACCCGCCGAAAAGGGCGTTTACTCCCTTCACCGATCCCGCCAGGGCCGTATAGTCGATATCCACGGAATCGTTTGTCCGGTAGGCATGCCCGTATTGAGCCATCTGGAGTCCGGCGATGGCTCCCATGCTCCGGTTGTCGAAGATGATGAGGCATCCGCGCGCCCCGTGCTCTACCCCATCGAAGATGATCTGGGGAGTCATGGTGAAACTGCCGTCGCCGCTGAACGCGAAGGTGTAGACAGGCCGGTCAGCGAGAGCGGTGCAGAGAAGGCCGCTCGCCGCCAACCCCATATAGGATGCCCCCGTGTCGGAGAAGGTAAGGCTAGCGGCCTCGTCCTCCACTATCTGGAAGCCGTTGGCCTGGACGTCGCCGGCGTCGAAGTACCGCGCCGCCCCCTTTTCAACAGCGAATCGGTAGGCTGTTTCTATGGCCGCCGGCTGGGTGAGCACCTTCCTGCCCCATACAGGGTCGAAAAGGGCGGGATTGGCAAAACGCTTTCCCTTCAGCTCCTGCCATTCCCGCTTTTTGGCCTGATTGGCCTCGAGCCAGGGCGATGTGCCTGTTTTCGGCGTAACCCCCGCTTTCCTGAGATAGTCGATCCAGGACCGAAGGTTGGCCCGCGCGTCGCCGATAACCGCGACCGTTCGATTGTAATGTCCCGCGTCCGCGGGCCGGGTATTGAAATTGACCACGCCCCGCGCCTTCTTCCACGCCGTTCCCGAACAATCCCACTGGCATACGGCCCTGGCGCCGATGACGATGGCCAGATCGGCTTCATTCATGGCGAAATTTCCGCAAACGCTCCCCTTCGAGCCGCCCACCGCCATGAACCTCCGGGAAGAATAGGGAACCACGCCGCTCATCTTGGCCCCGGGAACGATCACCGCGTCCAAAAGCTCAGCCAGTTCGAGGATCTCGGGCCCGCAATCCGCCGCGCCCCCCCCGAATTTGATGGTCACGGCGCTCGCGGCGCCGGCCATGCGAGTGGCTTCCGCGAAAATCCCCTGGTCGAGGCAGGCGGCGGGAGCGTACCGAGGAGGCATCGGGAGTTCCAGAAGGTTGCAGGTCTCCATCACCGCCGATTGAATATTCATGGGAAGGAGAAGGAAAAAAGGTCCCGGAAAATCGGGGTTGAAAACCGTGGAAGCTCCCAGCCTCAGAGCCGTGAATACGGATTCCGGCGTATGGATCTGATACCCCGATCCCATCGTGTTCGCCAGGGAAAGGAAGCCCCCCTGCCTGCCAATGGGAATCTGCTGCATATTGGGCCCCTCGTCGTGGGTGGTTTCATCCCCATATATATGATAGACACCGATCCCGTTCGAGGCCGATCCCAATGAACCGGCAAAGGCGTGGAGGGCGCCCGGACCAATGGATGTAACGACCGCGGCGGTCTCCCCATAATGCCATTTCAGCATAGTGGCGCTGTGGGCCGCCTCGGTTTCGTTGCGAAGGTTCCACATGCGCAAGGCCCCAGCCTTTTCATAGCAGGAGAGCACTTCTCCAAGGACGGTGCTCCCATGGCCGAACACGCCAAGAAATTTCCTGACCCCCTGGTTCAACAGCCCGATAACCAGCGCTTCACTCATCGAGACAGCCTGGAACTGAGGTATATCTCCCTTTTCGACCGCGGTTCTGACGCAGCCGTTCCTGACTATCGCTTGAGCGCGAATCTCCATTCCGTTCGTGTTCATGTTGGTTATTGTACAAGCGTATTTATTATTAGTCAATTAATTGAAGATAAAATTTGACATACAAGCAATTGAATTGTACAATCAACAACTATTGGGCGTTGTTCTGTTTCATGTTTTTCGCCAAAAGACCGCCGAGGCGGCCTAAAGTCTTAGGAGGTAGTACCATGAAAGGAAAGAAATTTTTCTTGGTCGCGGCTGCGCTGCTACTAATCGTTCCCACTTTGTTCGCGGCGCCGATTCTCATCGCGTTCAGCGTCTCGACCACAAGCAATCCGTTTTACGCGACCATGGCCCAGGGGGTAAAGGACGAGGCGGCCGTTCTTGGCTACGAAGTGATCATCCTGGATGCCCAGAATAAGATTGAGAAGCAAGTGGCGGATGTCGAGGACGCTCTCACCAAGAATATCCGCGTTCTTCTCATCAACGGGGTGGATGACGGAGCCATTCCTCTGGCCCAGAAAGCGATGGCCAAGGGGATTCCCGTCATGGCTCTCCAAAGGAACCTTGGCTCCGGCAATATGACGTCCTTCATCGGCACCAATAACGTGGTTTTGGGGGAGCAGCTTATTCACTGGTACGCGAAGACCCTCCAAGGCAAAGTTTCCAAGGTACTTATCCTTACCGGCACGCCAGGGGCCGCTTCCTCCGAAGACAGGATTAAGGGGATCAGCGCTACCCTTCCCAAGTATCCGAACATCCAGGTACTCGCTTCCCAGACCGGCTACTACGACAGGGCAAAATCCCTGCCCGTCGCCGAAAACCTGCTTCTGCGATACCCGGAGGCGGAGGCTATCCTTTGCTTGAATGACGAAATGGCCATGGGCGCGCTCGCGGCGGCTTCCTCGATGAGCAAGACCATCAAGATCACTGGCATGGACGCCAATCCCGATGCCCTCAAGGCGGTGGCGGAGGGAAAATTATACATGACCATCGCGCTTCCTCCCTATGATATCGGAAAGATTGGCGTCCAGTTCGCGAAAGAAGTTCTTGCCGGCAAACAGGTCCAGGCAATGAAGATAATGGATGTTTCCTTTGTCACGAAAGAAAATGTCGGACAGTTCAGAAAATAAGGTGGCAAACAACGATGGCCTCGGGACTCCGAAGGGAGCTTCGGGGAGCCCCGCGGGGAGCCCCGCGGGGCTTTCGGTTGAGGGAATATCCAAGGGCTTTCCCGGTGTCCAGGCCCTGGACGATGTCTCCTTCTCCCTGCGAAGGGGAGAAGTGCACGCGATCCTGGGCGAGAACGGCGCCGGAAAGTCTACCCTCCTTAAAATCCTGAGCGGGGCGCTTCAGCCCGATTCGGGGCGAATCGCGCTTGATGGGAATGAGGTCCATCTCAGGGATCCAAGGACCGCTTCGGAGACGGGAATCGCGGCGATATACCAGGAGCTGAGCCTCGTGTCCTGGCTCTCGGTAGCCCATAACCTTTTCCTGGGCAGGGAAAGGATGGTCGGCCGATTTGTCATGTCCCCCAAGATACTCCAAAGGAAAGCGAGCGAGGTCTTCTCCACCCTCGGACTCTCCCTCGACCCGAGCGCCCTGGCGGGAGATCTCGGCATGGCGGAACAGCAGCTTGTGGAAATCTCCCGAGCCTTTTCACGTAATGCCCGTTTTATCCTGATGGACGAACCCACGGCCTCCCTCACGGAAACGGAAATCAAGCTCCTTTTCGGAAAGATAGAAACCTTGAAAAAGGCTGGAGTCGGCATTCTCTACATATCCCATCGCCTTGAGGAGATTTCCCGCATCGCCGACCGGGTGACCGTCATGCGGGACGGGAAAAGCGTGTACAGCGGACCGGCGGGTGAGCTTTCCCTTCCGGAGCTCATTTCCCGCATGGTCGGACGGTCGATAGGCAACCACTATCCGAAAGAGACCGCAAGCCCCGGAGAGATTCTTCTGGAGGCGAAAGACGGCGCATCCGGCGCGGAGGGAATTCTCCTGACGCTTCGCGGGGGCGAGGTCGTCGGGTTGGCGGGACTTGTGGGCGCGGGAAGAACGGAATGGGCCCGGAAAGCCTTCGGCGCCGACCCTGACCCGGAAATACGGATGAAGATCGGCGGTACTGAGGTTTCGGTCACCTCTCCCCGCCAAGCGCGGGACCTGGGAATAGGCATGGTGCCGGAGAACAGGAAAGATCATGGGCTGATATCGGGCAGATCGGTTCTTCACAACATTACGATTACCATTCTCGATTGGCTTTCCCGGTTCGGAATCGTCGATCGTCGCCGGCAGTCGGCGGTATCGGCGGAGTACATAGAAAAACTGTCCATCAAGTGCCCCTCGGATTCGGCGGACATCGCCACGCTGAGCGGCGGTAACCAGCAGAAGGCGGTTCTGGCGAAATGGCTTGCCCGGAGAGGCAACATCATCATCCTCGACGAACCCACCAGGGGGATCGATGTGGGAGCCAAGCTGGAGATGTACCAGCAGATGAACGCCCTGTGCCGGGAAGGAAAGGGGATTATCCTCATATCCTCGGATCTTCCCGAACTGCTCTCCATGAGCGATCGACTCTATGTCATGCACGAAAGAAAATTTGTCGCCTCCCTCTCCAAGGAGGAGGCCACTCAGGAACGGGTTCTCGGCTACGCGTCGGGCCTCAATGTTAGCCAAATAGCTCGGAATGGGAGTGAAAGGATATGAAAACGCAGCAGAGGAGCGGTCTCGCAACGGTTCTGGCCCGCTATGGTTCATTTGGCGTCCTCTTCGTCCTAACCTTGGCCATGGCCCTGGCGAATAAGTCATTTCTCACCGTTCCCAACCTCATCAATGTGGCGCGGCAGGTTTCCATCAACACCATCATCGCGGCGGGCATGACCTTCATCATCATCACGGCCGGCATCGACCTCTCGGTAGGCTCCCTGGTAGCCCTTTCCAGCTGCGTCGCCATGATCATCATCCAGGCTACCGGCTCATCCTTGCTGGGGATAGGCGCTGGAATCCTTGTGGGCGGCGCGGCCGGAGCCTTCAATGGCGCTTTCGTGGCAATAGCCGGAATTCCGCCCTTCATAGCCACCCTGGCTGGCCTCACCATCTACCGGGGAATCGCCCTGATCATCACCGGCGGCACGCCGATCATCAGGTTCGAAGGAGGCTTCCTCACCCTTGGCCAGGGCATGGTGCTGGGCATCCCAGTACCGGTGATCGTGATGGTCGCGGTGGTCGTACTCATGGATTTCCTTCTGACCAGGACGGCTTTTGGAGCCCACATCTATTCCGTGGGGGGAAACGAGGAAGCGAGCCGCCTCTCGGGAATCAAGGTGGGAAAGGTCAAATTCCTGGTCTACGTCACGGGGGGAATGCTCACCGCCCTCGCGGGCATGGTTCTCATGGGACGGCTCTCATCCGCTCAGCCCAATACCGGGGAAGGCTTCGAGCTCGACGCCATCGCGGCTGTCATCTTGGGGGGAACGAGCCTCATGGGCGGAAGAGGCAGCATCTGGGGAACCATGGTGGGCGCCTTCATCATCGGGATTCTCAACAACGGATTCAACCTCATGGCCGTGGACGCGCATTTCCAGCTTGTCGCCAAGGGAATAATCATCCTCCTCGCCGTGCTTTTGGACCGCTATCTTAAGCGGAAGCGGAACTGAAAAGCGAGAACCCCAACGATTTTTTTAACCACGGCGGGCCGCTAAAAGGTAATCTCCTTCGATTTAGAGAATTTCATGAAGAGCAGAAGCGATATCACGGTGAAGGCCGTGAGGACCGTCGCCAAGGCAGCCGCGTAGCCATAGTTGCCTCGCGTCACGAAGGTGTAAATGGCCAAGGTCAGGGTAATCGTCCTCGAGTTGTACAGGATGATCGCTGTCGAAAGCTCGGTGATGATCATCACCCAACTGATGATCGCCCCCGAGATGATGCCGTTGGACATCATCGGCACGGTGATCTTGAAAAAGGTCTTCATTTTCGACGCGCCAAGGCTGATCGCCGCTTCCTCGATGGTGATCGGGATTTGCTGCAGGATCGCCACCGAGGATCGTATCGTATAGGGGAGACGGCGTATGCACAGCGCGATCACCATGATCGCCACCGTTCCCGTCAAAACCAGGGGCTTGTTGTTGAAGGCCATGACGAGGGCTATGCCAACGACCGATCCGGGGATGATGTAGGGCAGCATCGAAATCGTATCGATGGTCGACGTGATCACGTTGCTCCGCCTTACTACCAGATAGGCGATGATGATCGCCAGAAGCACGACGGCGACCAGCGCGATTCCGCCTATTATAAAGGTATTGGGGATGGCCTCGCCCATCCGTTTGAGCGCCGTCTTGTAGCTGCTCAGCGAATATCCTGGCTTGAAAAGCTTCCCGGAAGTATTCTGGAACGATTGATACACGATATACACTTGCGGCAGAAAAGAGAGCCCGACAATGATGTAGGTGTACAGGTGTATGAAAACGTTGAAAAGCCCCTTCGCCTTTTTCCTTTCGATCGGATGCAGCGCGTTCATCGTGAACGCGTAGCGGTTCGAGAGGAATTTCTGGATGAGGAAGATCAAGGCGGTGATGATAATCGCTATGACGCTGATGGCGGCGGCGAAGCTGTAGTTGGTCCCCGTCTCGCCCAGGAATTGCGTGTAGATCTCGACGGGAAAAACCCGGTAGCCTTCCCCGATGAGAAGGGGGGTGCCAAAATCGGCGAAGGCGCGCATGAACACGAGGAGGGAAGCCGCTAGAATCGTCGGCATGCAGAGGGGGATTATAACCTTGAAGAAGCGCTTGATGCCCGAGCAGCCCAGGCTTTCAGAAGCTTCCAGGAGGGAATTATCGATATTCTTGAGCGCGCCTGACACATACAGGAAAACCAGAGGAAACAGCTGAAGCGTCAGCACCAGGAGGATTCCGTTGAACCCGTAGATATTGGGAATCGTGATGCCGGTGAGCGATTCGATGAAGACCGTCACGATGCCGGCGCGCCCCAGGAGCTGGATCCAGGCATAGGCTCCGATGAAGGGCGCCGACATCGAGCAAAGGATGATCAAGACTTGTATGAGCCCTTTCCCCTTGATCTCGTACATATTGTAGAAATACGAAAGGGGAACGCCGATGACCAAGGTGAGCAAGGTCGTGCATATCGTGACGTTGAAGCTGTGGAGGAGGGTTTCCGAATAATACTTGACGCTGAAGAATTGGATGAACCATTCGAAGCTGAATTTTCCGCTTTCGCCGATCACCGAATTCCGCAGCAGCGAATACATGGGATAGAGGAGGAAAAGTACATAGGCCAGGAAAATGCCGACATACAGCACCGTCCAGATATCGAACATTTTTTTGCGCGCCATGTCACGCCTCGGCAAAGGTCACGCTATCGTTGCTGACACCCTTCATGATGTTTTTGCTTCCGTCCTGCGTGAATACATTTATTTTTTCAGGCTTGATCGTCAGATAAATTTCGCTTTTTTCCCTGATGCTCTCGTCGATTTTCGATTCCTGGATGATCTCAACCTGCTCGCCCGAATCGAGATGGACGAAGTAATGGGTGTTGAGCCCGAGAAAAACGTTGCTGTCGACGATGGCTCTCATTCCCTCGTTGGGATTGGTGGATATGATGAATTCTTCGGGACGGACAGAGGCGATCACTTTCTGGTTTTTCTTGAATTCCTCGCGCACGGTATCCAGGTGAGCCTTGAAACCGCCGGGGAAGCGCAGCAGCGCCTTTCCTTCCTCGACGAGGAGCTCGGCCTCAACCACATTGGTCCGGCCTATAAAGGTAGCCACGAACAAATTCGCGGGGCGCTGGTACAGGTCTTTCGGCTTGCCGATATGCTGGATGACGCCGTCTTTCATCACCGCGATGCGATCACTGATCGCCATGGCCTCTTCCTGGTCATGCGTGACATAAACCGTCGTGATGCCGACCCTATTCTGGATTTCCTTGATGGCGAAACGCATTTCGACCCTCAATTTGGCGTCCAGATTGCTGAGCGGCTCATCCATGAGGAGGACGTCGGGCTGGATGACGAGGGCACGGGCCAGGGCGACGCGCTGCTGCTGGCCGCCCGAAAGCTTGTTCGGCATCCTGTCCTTGAATTGGTCGATCTTCATCAGCTCGAGGAATTTCTGCGTTTCCGCCTCTATCTTTTCGGCCGGATATTTCCTGTTTTTCAGGCCGAAGGCGACATTCTGCTTGACCGACAGATGGGGAAATATGGCGTAGTTCTGGAATACCATGCCGATATTCCTCTTCGCGGGATCGATCAGGTTGATCCTTTTATCATTGAAGAAAAAGTCGCCCCCCTCAATCGTGTTGAAACCGGCGATCATGCGCAGAAGGGTCGTCTTGCCGCATCCGGATGGACCAAGGAGCGTGAAGAATTCGCCTTCCTTGATTTCCAGGGATAGATTGGAGATTATCGTGGTTTTGCCATACCGCTTTTCGGCGTTCTTGATTTTTATATTGACGCTCATGACCATCCCCCCGCGACACGATGAAGATGAAATTCAAATCCCTTGCCAAGCGCGGTGCCTGGCAAGGGATTCAATCAAACAATGAATCTATGGCCGGCTATCAGTTGGTCTTGGCCCAAAGCTCCGACCACTTTTTCTGGATCGCTTTCTTGTTGGTGGCGGTGTACGCGATATCCTCGAAGGCCAATTTGATCTGCGAGAAGGGCTGCAGGTATTTGTTGGTATTCGCGATCTTGGTGTTCACCGGCCTGTTTGTCAGGCCCGCGACGATTTTCTGGCACTCGTCGGAAATGAGGAAATCCATGAACAGCTTGGCGTTGTCGAGGTTCTTCGCGCCGGCGACGATCGCGGAGGCGGCAGGGAGCCAAACGGCGCCTTCTTTCGGATACACGACCCTGACGTTTTTGGCGCCATCGGCGAGCAAGGCGACGGAGGGATCCTCATAGGTCAGGCCAACGACATATTCGCCCTGGTAGACGCCCTTGTACACCGCGGAGGAGCCGGAGGTAAGCTTGCCGTTCAGCTGCTTGATCAGCGCTTCGACATAGGCCCAAGCCTGGGGGCTCTCGTAGCCGCCCTTGACCAGGAGGATGTTGCAGAGCTGGGCCCAGGCGCTGGAAGATGCATTCGGGTCCGCGGAAGCGATTTTTCCCTTGAGGACAGGGTTCAGCAGGTCATCATATCCGGTAATGGTGATGCCCAGCTTCTTTTCCAGATCGGTGTTGACCAGAAGATTGCTGCCCGAGAGCAGGTAATTCGTGAAATAGCCCGTCGTATTCTGGTAGCCCTCGGGAAGAAGATTGTTCCCCTTGGCCACATAGGGCTGGAATAGGTCTTTACTCGTCTGGTACACGCCCATGTTCATGCCGCCGAACATGACGTCGGCCTGGGGATTGCCCTTTTCGGCCGTCAGCTTGGAAAGGACTTCCCCCGTTCCCATGGACTGGAGGCTGATCTTGATATCGTACTTGTCGCCGAAATAATACAGAATGCCTTGAACCTCGCCGTCGGAATTCGGGGAATAGACCACCAGGTTGCCCTTGGCGAACGCCATCGTTGACACCATGAGCAGGGCCATGGCCACGACCATGATCTTGGAAACGCCTTTCATACGATCCTCCTTGAAGGTTTGGAGAGAAGCCGATCGGATACGCGCTCCGCGCTCTCGCGACGGCTGATTTGCTTTGCAGCACTAGTATAGGGGCTGAAAAAACTTTACGTCAATGTAATTCTGCGCTTATTTCATTGGGCGGCGTGGCGGCTATTCGTTGTTTTCCGAGACATCGAGCGAATCCAGCGAATCATCATGGCTATAGGGGCAGCCACATGACGCTCGTTCGACAAATTGAGTCGGCAAAATGATCTTGCCAGAAGTAATGGATTTCTCGCGGAGCATGGAGCAGATCAGCTTCATGGCGGCCGTGCCCATTTCGCGAATCGGCTGACGCACCGTGGAAAGCGCGGGGGTCACATATTCAGCAAAATATGAATCATCAAATCCTACGATTGCGACATCCTCAGGGACGCGCAAGCCGCATTTTTTTAAATAGAGAAGACATCCGAGCGCCATCCTATCGTTTGCCGCGAAAATTGCCTCAGGCTTTTGCAAGGGAAAGACCTTGCTAAGGGCATCGTATCCACTTCTCGTTGTATAATTTCCATTAACCCGAAGAATCCCTTCAGGGTTCTGACCGCTTTCCTCGAAACCTATGCGAAAGCCAAAATAGCGATCATTGGAATCGATATTGTCGGCTGGGCCGCCAAGGAATACTACGTTCTTGAAACCATGCGCGGCGAAATGGCGGGCGACCATCCTGCCACCTCCGACATTGTCTATGGTAATCGCCGGATAATCGCGCAATGGATTGCCTATGAGCACAAAAGGTACATTGCGCTTATGCAATCTCGCAAACAACCTCTCATGTTCCTCGGTTCGGTTCATATTTCTGAAAATAAAACCTTCTACCCGCCCCTCATCGAGCATTTTTTCGGCATTTTCAAGATAGTCTTTCGATTTTACTATTATGTAATGCTCTTCCTGAGCCGCGATTTCCTCAATACCTGAAAGCAAGGTCGAATAATAGGAACGCCAAACAGCCGGCAGCATAATGCCGACCGTCTTTGTTCCTCCGCCCGAAAGCGCCTGCGCATGGAAATTTGGGTGATAGCCCAAATCCCCAATGGCCTTATTGACCTTTTCCGCAGTGGATGGCTTCACGTTCGCTTCGCCGTTGATCACGCGCGACACCGTGGCGCGAGAAAGGCCGCATGCTTTCGCAACATCATCAATTGTCACTTTGCTCTCTCTTTTATACTGTACCACCGCAATAATCGCGGAATTATGATTTCGCCGCCAAAGGATCTCGCCGCTTCCAGCCGAGGGGCATCCACGCTCTCGTAAGCATCATTCTGAAAATGGCAAAGGAAAAGCCTTTTTGCCCCGATTTCGCTCGCTGCCATCCCCGCCTGCAGGGCTGAGCTATGTCCTGTATCCAAGGGCAATGAAGAATTCGCGTAGGTCGCTTCATGGATCAGCGTCTGACAGGTGTCTGCGTACGGCATGTATTGCCCAGCCTTATATCGAATATCGGCCGTGTAAAGAAGCGCATCGTCAGTTCCGGAAAATCGCGGCATCATCGTCTCAGCGCTATGGTTTCCGGCGAGCAATTCGATATGCGCATCGTCTGTCTGCCACTGTGTCACAAACTCAAGCTCAAAAGATAGCTTATCCTCGATGATATCAAAAAGGGAGAGCAAAGTCAGCGCTTTCATCCTCAATCGAGGCGAAGCGATTACGACAAGCTTCTTCCCCCTCTTCATGCAGTCCAAAGCCGCGATGAGAGAGGGGAGCCCGCCCAGATGATCAGCATGCTCATGAGTCAACACTAATGCGTCCAAAAGCATGGGATCGCGCCCGGCTTCCAAAATGGACTTGACCGCGTTGTCACCGGTATCGATCAATACAAGCCTGCCGGCATTCTCGAGCAAAAAGGATGTATACCCGTTGCCGGCATAGGGAATCGCGCTTGATGTGCCTAAAAAGCAGACTTTCATACCATCGCTGCTTCCAGCTCATCGTTGCGCACAATGGGAAGCCTTTCTCCATCGATACTCACATCAACCGTTTCCCCGGATTCATAGACGCTTTTCGCCTCATATTCCTTGGCCCGAATTAGATCATCCCCGAGCTTTAATTGATAATCGATCAACTCGCCCGTGAAATTGGATCGCTCCACTTTAGCCCTAAACCGATTAGCCCCCGAAGCGCTCAATGAGGCTTCGGCATTTTTCCCTAGCCTGATATACTCGGGCCGAACAGCTGCTGATACCCTGTCTCCCTTTTTTATTCCAATGCCAATCCCTTTCAGTTCGTATCCTTCGTTTGTAGTGATAGTGCAACGATCGCCATCGACGCGATCGACAATCCCATCGATAAAACATGTCGTCCCCATAAAACCCGCAACGAATTTATTCGCGGGTCTCATGTAAATATCCTCCGGCTTGCCATCCTGCATTATTTTGCCCTTCCGCATCACGACAATTCTGTCGGAGATAACCATGGCCTCGGTCTGATCATGGGTCACATACATGGTCGTTATGCCCAGCCTGTTATGTATCGCCGCTATCTCGAAGCGCATCTGCTCTCTCAATAAGGCATCGAGATTGGATAGCGGTTCATCGAGCAAAAGGATGTCGGGCTCAAGAATGATCGCCCGAGCCAGCGCGATGCGTTGCTGCTGGCCCCCCGAAAGCTGTCGGGGAAACCTGTCCGCGTATTCCGACATCTTTACGGAAGCAAGGACAGCGGCGATCCGTTTCTTAATTTCCTCGGCTGATATTTTTCTCATCTCCAATCCGAATGCGAGATTCTTGAATACGGTCATGTGCGGCCACAGCGCATAGTTTTGGAAAACCAGCCCAATGCCCCTCTTTTCGGGAGGGATATCAGTTATGCGTTTCCCATTCAGATAAATGTCACCTTCCTGCGCCGGGAGAAATCCGGAAACCGAACGCAGTGTCGTCGTCTTCCCGCAGCCGGAAGGCCCGAGAAGCGTCACTAATTCCCCATCCTTGATGGTGAGGTTGAGTTTATCCAAAGCGGTGACTTTGCCGTATCGAATCACAAGGTTTTTCAATGCCAATTCTGCCATATACATTTCCCCTTTCTATCGACTCAACCCATTCCACCGACGTATTCGGCTTTCAGTACTCTTTGTATCAGGAGCATGAACACAACGCTCGGGATGAGGAGGATCAGCGCGATTACCGAAGCGAACTGCATGTTGTAGCCGCTCGATGAATACAGCGTAAGCGGGAGCGTGTTGATGAAGGGCAGGCCAATGAAAAACGTCCCGGTGAATTCATCGAGCGAAGTTATGAAAACAAAAACGGCGCTGGACAGCAAGCCTGGCGCGGCAAGCGGCAAGGAAATCCTGTAGAATGCCTTGAAGCTGGTCGCCCCGACGCTGCGGGCCGCTTCCTCCAGACTGGGAGGGATTGATTTGAATGTCGCGCTGGTGATCCAAACGCCAAAAACCAAACCAACAAGCACATGAATGAGCATTACGCCGGGAATGGTCCCCGCCAAACCGATTTTAGTAAAAATGCGAAGAATGTTGACAAATACCGGCTGTTGAGGGAATGCGTTTGGCAGAAGAAATAAGAACATAATGATCGTTCCAAAAGGGATTTTGTATTTCGCGAGCGCATACCCTGCCGGTATGGCGAACGCCATCGATATGGCGACAGTAGCCAAGGCGATGACAAGAGACAAGAGAAAGGCGGAAACGATGCTGACCGCTCCGATAGCCATGCTCGTCTGCAAGCCTAGCGCCTGTTTCCAATAGTCGAAGGTGATCGATTGCGGCAAGACATGCGGCCAAAACCATTTTTGCGCGACAGACCAGATAAAAAGACTCATCATCGGGCCGACCACGACTAAAAACGTGCCAACAAGGAGAATGAGCTCTGTGGTTTTCTTGGCGATTCGATTCATCGGACCACCTCCTGGCGCGCTTCTTTTATCTTCGTACGGAGATAATACGCCGCCGTGAAAAGCACCATGATGTAAGAGCAGACACCCAGGGCGTTGGCGACCCCAAAGTCGCGGAAGTAGTTGACGCGATGAGCGATATCCACCGTTATTGTTGTCGGCGTTTTGCCGCCAATCAGCATATATGGCAAAGTGAAGGTGCCGACGATCTGGGAATAGACAAGGACCAAAGCCACAA
>Ga0172379_10004468_pt1 | contig 20654 bp, 13 predicted proteins | sample GrowelOW334metaG_FD_119756 | JGI IMG/M metagenome (GOLD analysis project Ga0172379, IMG submission 119756) | Groundwater microbial communities from an aquifer near a municipal landfill in Southern Ontario, Canada - Groundwater well OW334 metaG | ecosystem: Environmental > Aquatic > Deep...
GACACTAGCCCTCCTGTCCGCCGGTGCTATTTTCGCTCAAACCACCGCGATCGGTCGCCTCGCGCCCAAAGACGCGCGATCTATGGCTATGGGTGGGGCTTTTACCTCGCTCGCGACCGGCTATCAATCTTTTTACGGCAATCCCGCGGGTTTCGCGGCCTCGTATGGTCAGATTACGCTTACGAATGTGAACGCCTGGGCTTACGTAAAGCCGACGCAAGCCAATATCTCCAAGGTTCAAGATTTATTCTCCGGTTCAAGCCCACAGAAAATGATAGGAACGCTTAACGAGCTCATTACCGATAACGGGATAGGGGCGGGAGCTTCTCTAGGCTTGGGGTATTCGGGAAAGGGCTTTGGAGTGGGCGCTTTTCTCATCAACGAGGAATACGCGAGCGGCAAAACTCTGTTGGGCACCTCCATCAAGAGCCAAACCCAAGGTAGCGCCGTAATCGGGTTGGGAATACCCATCGGCTCGAAGGAATACAACCTGACGATCGGCGGCGATATTCGCCCGACCTTCAAGTTGAATGGCAACTGGCCGCTGGCGAAACTCATCACCCCGCTAATTAGCGGAGGCGACCCGGTCGACTCCCTGATGCAAATGAGCGCCGTAACCGCGTTTGGCTTCTTCATCGACGCGGGAGCTAGCATCAAGTTAGGCCCGCTCTCGGCCGGTCTTTCCGTGCGCGATATTACCGCTCCCTTGCGCTTCTCCAGCAACACGATAGCCGAAATAGTATCTTCTCTAAGCTCCGGTTCGCTTCCGGACGATCCCAACGCGGCTTCCGTGGGCATACTGCCCGATATTACTGCGGGAATCGCCTTCGCGCCGAAGCTACTCCCCGGTTTCTTGGACAGCACTTTCTATTTCGAGGTGCAAGATCCCATTACCGCCTTCACCGACAAAGAGTCCATGTGGAATCTGCTCCATGTAGGCGCTGAAATTCGCTTGCTCAGTTTCATCTATGCGCGGGGCGGAATCAACAAGGGCTGGATTTCCGCAGGAGTGGGAGTCGACCTTTTAGTGCTCGAAATCGATGCGGCCGTCTTTACCGAAGAGCTGGGAAAGCGCCCGGGAGACAGGGCGCGATCCGGCATCGCGATCCAAGCCGCGCTACGAATCTAAGGCTTGGCGCGCGTTTCTTTTCGGCCGATACTTAAACAAGGGCCCCGCCAATCAGGGCGGGGCTTTTTCTCGAGAGGAGGTAGAAAATGAGTCGCCGACCTTCGTTACCAATGCTCGCCTTGATCGTCGTCGCTAGCGTGACGGCGAACGGCTGCCAGCAGCTTTTTACTACTTCCCTCGCGTCGTTTCTCGCGCGCCCTCCCCAGGCGCCTGTAATCGAGGATGCCGCCGAACTACAATCGCTACTCCCGACGATACTCGCTGACTCGGCTTCCGCGTCGGCCGCCCTCGATGGCGTCCTTGCCTTGGCGAATGCCCCCGGCGCCACGGCGGAAACAAAAAAGGCGGCGGTGGAGGTGGCTTTGGCCGCGAGCGGCATCGGCGATGCGCTCACCGACGCGGCGACAATCGCGAGTTCGGCCCTTTCGGGCGGCACCGTGGACCAGGCGGCCATTTCGGCGGTCTTGAGCACGGTGAATACGAGCGGCTCCGTAGCGGAAGCCCTCGCTTTGGCCTCAGACCCTTCGGTGGCAAGCGATGGGAATACCCTTCTGCAGGCGGGAGCCGTCCTGGCTCTTTCGGAGGCCGCGCAAACGGTCAATATTGCTACCGCGACCCCGGAAGAAATCGCGGCGGCCATACCCGCGGATTCCCAGAGCATTAGCTTGCTTCAGTTGGGATCCGCGGCTATTCAAGCGGAGGGCGGAAGCGGTGATTTAGCAGCGCTCCTCGCCGGATTCGTCGGCGCGGGTAATTAAGCTTCCTTGCGTATCGTGGCGGCAACGGATAGGATTCACGGGTGAAAAAGAAAGTCGCGGCGGTGATCGCCGTTATCGTTTTCGGGTCCGGGCTCGCTAGCGCGCAATGGATCAAGGCTGTCACTCCCCCCTCGGCGCGTTCCTTCGCGATGGGCGGCCACCATGCCGCTCTCGCGGACGATTTTTCCGTCCTTTTCTCGAATCCGGCAGGCCTTACCAAGGTGAAGCCGGAGCTTTTTATCGCGCAGGCAGGAGTTCGCGCGTCCGGGCCGATATTCGATATCGCGGGCGCTCTCGTCGGGGGTGGCGATATTTTGAACTCGCTCCTCGCCGTGCTAAAGCAGAACGGGAATAAGCTCTACGCGGGGGCGGATATCGCGGGCCCCTTGGCTTTCGGTTACGTGGGGCGAGGCCTGGGCTTCGGCTTTTTCAATCGTACGCAAGCCGTCGCCGACGCGACAAGCCTAACATCGATTTCCGCCAATGCCTCCGAACAAATGCTTCTCGTCGGCGGCTACGGATTCGGGATCGATCTTGGCGGTAGTTCTATCGACTTCGGCCTGCTTGCCAAGGGCTATATGAACGGAGAGCTCGTCGTCAAATCGAGCGTTTTCGATATCGAATCGGTAATCGCCAAGCCATTAGGACAGCCTTTTCGTCTTATCACCGGGATCGGCATCGATGCGGGCCTTCTCTGGTCCATGGGCAAGACGGCGGCCATCGGAATTTCTTTCCGAGACGCTTTCAGCCCGGCACTTGTCACGTCGTATACAAGCTACGAAGACTTCGTAGCCAATCCCTCAGTAGCCAAGACTGGTGCCGTCGCTTCACGCGTCAGACCGGATCTTTCGGTTGGTGTCAGCTATACGCCGAAACTCGGCTCCCTAGCCGCAGTCTTCGACCGACTCCTTTTCGCGCTTGATTACTCGGATATTCTCGACCTAACGACTGCCTTGCCGCGGAATGCCATATTGAACGTCGGATTGGGCATGGAAGCCAAGGTGTTGGATATTCTGTATCTGCGCGCCGGCATAGCGGATGCGCTGCTCTCGGCCGGTATCGCCTTGGATCTCAGCATTTTCAGGCTCAACGCGAGCGCCTGGGGCACAGAGCTCGGCCTTGAGCCCGGCCAGCGCTCCGTTTACAACCTTCTCATTTCCGTGGAATTCCGCTTTTAGCGGCTCTAATCGCTTTTTCGTCGATAAAAGCCGCGACGTTTAGCCTGGTCGCTTTCCATCGCGGTTGACAATCCCCCCCCGCGCCGGGTAGTGTAGCCTCGTTCGGGCCGCTAGCTCAGTAGGTAGAGCAACGCCCTTTTAAGGCGTGGGTCACAAGTTCGAATCTTGTGCGGCTCAGTAAATTTTATTTTCGGATCGATGAGAATCCTTTTTGTAAAAGCCATTTTACGTTCTGTTGTGGGAATGTGAAGCCCTTATTCGAGGGCTTCGGGCATTTGTCCCGCGAGGGTGCCGATCCGGTCGCTCCATTCGTATAATCAAGCAGGCATCGGACTTTCCGTATCGGGGCATGAAACACTTCGGGCGTTCGTGCTCCGCTTCCTCAAAAATACACGGCTTCGACTTTGGCCGAGCTGTCTTTTAATGAAAGCACCGCATCGCTGATTTCGACTCGAGGATCTATTGCGGGACTCTCGAATGCTACTTCTTGTATATTCGTTCGAGTCGACCTGTAGTAGACCGAATTCAACTGCAAGTTGGAGCCGGGCAGTTCTCCAGAGTCGTTCAACTCGGCCATCCGGATTTTTGTTTCTGTCGGCAATCTGCAAAGTATCAGTATATTGCCTTTCTGGGCATACGCTATTCCGTATATCAGGGGATAGCGGCGTTGCCAGCGAATGTCGAAAGCGCTGTCAAGCTTGAACAAAACTCCGTCACCGAAGCTTACAAGGAAGCTGCCTTCCGTCGACGGAAGGGCTTGCGGCGGAAGCAGGAAGCCTTGCTTTGGAAGATCGATAATGGCCGAGGCGAGTACCTGCCCCTCCGCGTCGATCCGCAGTACGGTTCCGCTTCCGTAAACCAGGAAACCGCCATCGCCCTCCGCGATGATGGATGCTTTTTGGGACAAGGCGCCGTAGCGCTTTTGCCATAGAATCAATCCCGCTGAATCGATTTTCATGAGCGCGAGATACCCATTGAAGAAACCGCAAACGATAATACTTTCGTCCGAGCATTTCGCTTGCGAATATAGATAATCCGAATAGCCTGAATCAAAGAGTTTTTTCCATACGACTGAAAAAGCAGAATCGAGCTTGACGATCGCCCAGTCCTGTCCCGTTTGAACGAGGCAAATGAAGCCATCTCGCGTCTCGGAAACCGAGCGAATAAAAGAAGCTCGCGGTATGCCCTCGAGTATCCATGGCATATCCGGATTCGCCACTGCGAGAATTTTTTGAGTCGATAGCGTGCCGCTCTGGTCTATCTTGAGAATCAGGCCTTGGGATTCAGCGAGGATGCTATCGCTTCCCAGGCCCTCCGACCCCGCGATCAGGTATCCGCCGTCGCGAGTGTTTTCGCAGGAGAAAACCGTGCTGCCGCGTTTCCCGTTTTCAAGCCTTTTTTGCCAGAGTAATTTGCCGTTGGCATCGGCATTCGCGATCCAGATATCGCTGGCTAACTTGGTCGCGGCGCTACCAAAGGAAGTCGTTTGGCCCGAGATGATATAGCCGCCGGAACCGTTTTCCAGCAATCCATGGGCGTCGATCGAGGTATCGCCTGAATAGGCCTTTTCCCAAAGGTGTTCGATTGGCCATACAATGAGTTGGCAGGATGACGCTAGAATCGTTGAAAAGCAGAGGATGAGGGCGGGAATTGAGCCCGCGGTCCCGTTCGCCGAAAGTACTCGTTTTTTCATGATGCTTCTCCTCCGAAGAATCCGCTATTGGGCTTGAACCTAGGCTCTACGGGCCGCGCGGGAATCCGGATTCCGCATCCGCGATGCTCATGGACCCGCGGTCGGATCATTGCTACTGCCTGGGTCCGCGCTCGCGGTTGCTCGCGTTTAGAGGCATGTCCCGGGTTGGGGTGGATGCCGCGACTCCGGCGAATCCCTTACGCTCCATTTTGCCCCAGCCTCCTTTTGCGAAGAGATAGCTGAAATAGGCGGAGACGCGAATAGCGCTCATGTACTGGCGGAAGCCGAAATTCTCGAAAATCGCGTAGAGTATCAGGACGGCGGTCTCTTGGGGCTTATAATATAGAACTTGATTTTCGGCGACGGCGAGGGAGGCCACCGAAATCAAGATCCCGTACAGTACGGAAGCGCAAAAGAGGAAAAGAGCGGAACCCGAATCCAAGAGGCCCAGGATGCCGAGTATCAGGGTGACGATCCAGCCGAAAGTCTCGAGAAAGGGACCGATCGCCTCGAAGGTTATGAAATAGGGGAAGGCGACGAGCCCGATCCGGCCGTACGACGGGTTGAAGATCATATTCTTGTGCAGGGTTAAAATTTCGATGAGCCCTCGGTGCCATCGATTGCGTTGGCGAACGAGGGTTCGCATATCCTCCGGCACCTCGGTCCAGCAGTTGGCGTCGAAAGAATAGCCTACCTTGTGGGGTATCCTTTTCTCTCTCATATGCCGCGAGAGGCGGACGACCAGTTCCATGTCCTCCCCGACGGTATCGCGGCCGAGGCGGCTCTTGCGCGTCAAATAGCCCCCGATCTCGAGCACGCGCTTGCGCCCGAAGATTCCGAAGGCTCCGGAAATGATGAGCAAGCTCTTGGCATAAGCCCAGCCCAGTCTGCCGGCAAGGAAAGAGCGTATATATTCTATCGATTGAAAGCGAGCGAGGCCGTTTTTCGGCAAGGCTATGTTTCTCAGATGCCCCGAGCTCACCGAGCAACCGTTGACCGGAAGAATGTTGCCGCCAACGGCCACGAGTTCCTCGTCGGACTCGAAGGCCTGCGTCATCGCCCGCAGGAGCGCCTCCGGCTCGAGGAGGGAATCCGCGTCTATGCCGCAGACGTATTCGCCGCTGGCGATGTTGATGCCCGCGTTGAGCGAATCCGCCTTGCCGCCGTTTTCCTTGTCGATCACGGTCAAGCCCGGGATTCTCGGGTTTCGGTACAAGGCGCGGACCGGCTCGGTGGCGATGGCCTCGTCGTAGCGGAGGTCGAAGCGCTCGAGGCCGAATTCCGCGACGAGGGCGGCCATCGTCCCGTCGGGAGAGCCGTCGTTGACCGCGATGACCTCGAAATCCGGGTATTGGGAATTGAGGAGGGCGCGAATGGAATCGCCTATCGTCTTTTCCTCGCGGTACGCCGGCACGATGATCGATATCGATGGCAGTATCTTTTCCTTGAACAGCATGCTCGAGGGCCTCGATGCCCGTAGCGCGAGCTGTTTTCGCATCTCGAGGATCGAGAATCCGAGGATGAGGGCGTATACGCTGTTTATCGCGACGGAATACCAGGAAAACGCGTTCATATACTCGCGCAAGAAAAGCGTCGCCCCCGCCGCGGGATCGGCCGCGAAGCGAATATTCGAATGGAGCCAAAAACCGAGGGCCGCGACTATGAGAACGAGGAGCGCGACGAGGAGAGGCTTGTCCCATTTCGTCTGGGGCTTTCTACCCTCGGTTTTTCCTTTCGCGGGAGCGGCTAGACCCAGCCTGGCTGAAATCGATGGGGACAGCGTCGCCGCCATTTTTTCCGCAAGAGCCGGGTCGGCGGCGGCGCCGTCGCGCAAAGGCTCGAGAATCTCTTTTTCGACGAGTAGGTCGCGGTTTCGATTCAGGAAGGACAGGATGCCGTAGATTCGCCCTCGGGAAACGAGGACGCGAACCAGCTCGAGTATCGATTTTTTCCTCGGGCCGAGAATGTCGAAGAGGAGGGTATCGAGCCTCGAGCTTAAAAGCTCGGCCAGGGAGTTTCGCTCGCCCTCGTCTTTCGATTCGAAGAAGCGATCCAGCGCCATGTCCAGTAATCGCGGCCTCGATTGCGTGATAGCGCGCAACGCAGAAACCGCCGCGTCGCGCGAATCGGGATCGGCCATCAACGACAGTATTCGCGCGGCGGCGTCCGGAGTCTCGGTCCGGGCGAGCGAGGCGATGGCCCGTTCCCTGACGCTGGGATTTCGATGGGACAGGAAGGATTCCGAATCCAGGACCTCGGGATATACCTTCGAGAGGATTCGGGCGGCATGCGGCGCGATTTCCTCGGGACCCGACAAAGCCTCGGCCCGAAGGAAATCGCGGCAAAATTCGTCGGGCTGTCTCCGCGCGATGAAGACGAGGAATAGCCGTTCGCCCATGCTTTCCGGAGGGCGCGATCTATAGTGATCGACGATGAGCTCCGAGCTCCGACGCAATATCGTCGCCATGTTGGAAATATGACGGAACGGAGCATCGGCCAAACCGGAGAGGAAGGCGGGAAGTTGCTCGGTTCCGATTCGGCCTTCGAGCGAGTCGGCGATAAGGAGGCGGACGCGGAGGGTTTTTTCCGAAACGATCCATTTCGAGGCCAAGGGCAGCGCGATCTCGTCGGGGAAAAAACGCAGGTTGAAGGCGGCTAGTCCGCGCGACGCGCGCGAGGCGGAGCGCGCTCCGCGACTCAGCGAGTGAAGCAGCTCGCTCGAGGAGCCGATCTTGCGCCGGGCTATCTCGGTCAGCGCGGAGCTGAAGCGAAACATCTCTCCCGTTCGCGAGAGCGCGAAGAAGATGTCGCGCGGCTCCATGGCTTCGAGCGCTGCCCAATCGCCCTCGGTCTCGATTCGATCCAGTTCCGCCGCGAGGCGGCCTCGCCTCGCGTAGACCGCCTTACCTCTCTTTTTCGAGGACGCGAGAAAAGCTATCGCGATGGCGTTCGCGAGGAGCAACACGGTTCCGGCGGCGATCAAGACCGGATTGTTCATGAGCCGCAATTCCTGGCGAACGAGTCCACGATGGCCGAAAGCTCCGACATGAAATACGGTTTTTGCAGGAAGTGCTCGATGCCGAGCCGAAAGGACTCGTTGATCGAGGCGTCGTCCTTGCGTTTAGAGCAGAGCACGAAGGGGATGGACGCGAATTCGGAAGATCGCAATAGGGCCCTTCGCAGGGAGAAGCCGTCCATTTCGGGCACGGAGAGCTCCGAGATGATCGCGAAGGGCTTTTCCCTCATCAACGCCTGCATCGCGGACGCGCCATCATAGAAGCCCTCCACGCGGTAGCCGCGGCGGATGAAATGCTTCTCGAGGAGCTTGACGTGGAATATGTCGTCGTCGATGACGTAGAGCAAGGGCTCCTGGCACGCGTCCTTGTCGTCCATCGTCGTCGCCAAGACGGTATCGCCCCCCTTTTTCCACGCCGATTCGACGAGGGCGTCGATGCGATCCAGTATCATGGCGGTGCGCTCGCTCGGTGTCGCGCCGCCCGAAAGGAAATGGCCCAGATCAATGACGGCGAAGCTGGTTTTGACTCGCGCGCCCAACGCGTCGGTCTCGTGTAGCGCGGCGCGAAGCTCTTCGGCGCAGGCAATTCCGTCTTCCAGCGAAAAGGCCGGGAGGAAGAAAGCGAAACGATCGACGCCGGTACGGAAAGCCGAGGCGTTGCCCGGCACTTGATTCTCGAAAAAGCGCGCGATTTTCGCCAGGAGTTCGTCCTTGGCCTTGGCGCCGAAGAGTTTTCCCATGCTCGCGTCGGGATCGAGGGCGCAACCGAGAAGGCAGCCGATCTCGTTCGTCAAGGCGGCGAACTCGAAGCGGTCCGACAGGAAGCGTCGGAAATAACGCTCGTTTCTAAAGCCCGTGACGTCGTCTCGCGTCAGGTCGTGTTCCAGCTTGCGCCTCGCGGTTTCGCTGCGCATGAGCTGCGATTCCAGCTCAAGATGCTTCGTCTCGAGTTTTTCCAGACGCGCCCGCACGGGGTCTATGGGGCCGCCGAGACCGATCGTGGTGAGCGCTTCGCGGACCGGCAGGGCGTAGGTGCCGCACTCGAGTTCCTTGAGAATATCCACGAATGAGCTCAGGTTCTCGGCGATCACCTTCCCGTGCTGCGGGCAAATCCGTTTCATAGGCAGGGTCGAGAAAAGTTCGATTACGGGGTGCATGATCGCGTGCGAAGGCATATACGACTGATGGAAGCTCGCCATCGGCTCACGGTAGCTCGAGTCCGCGAAGAGCCCCGCGTCGTCGGTTTCGGAGAAAGCGCCGAAAAGGTCCGAAGAAAAAAGACTGCCGGTGCTTTCGTCGAAAGTCGCTATCGACCCGGAAAAGTGTAGATAGGGTGTCGGGATAAAGCGCAGGAGGCGTCCTGACGGAGTTTCATAGGCGAAGGCGTTTTCGTCGACGAAGTACCAATCGCCATCTATGCCGAAATAGCGCAAGATAGAGGAGGTCCTGCGGTGGGTGAGAATTCTGGCTTTCATCCCGGATCGCGCGAAAAGCGGCGCGGAGGCGGCGAGGTCCGGATCCTGGTGGTGTAGAATCAGAGAGGTGATGCGCTCGAGGGGGCAGAGCGACTCGACGTTTTTCTTGACGATATCGAAATCGAGCGGCGAGCCGGGATCGATCAGTATCCCTTCTTCCCCGTCGAGTATCAAATACGGATTGCAGTGAAGCGAGGATACGCGCCGATCGGAGCCTACCCAAAACACCCCGGGCGCAAGCTCGCAAACGCTTTTTCTAGAATTGAGCGATCCTGTAAGCATATTCCTATTATCGGACTCGCTCGCTCAAATTCGGAGAGGGTAAAAGTAATCTACCGCTCATTCGACGGAACGCAGGTCCAACACGAGCGTGTGGATGAGCAGATCCGCGTTTCTATCGCCCGAATGCGCCTGCAAGGTATATTTCAAGGAAGCCCACTCCTCGAGATACAAGGAAAGACCCGCCTTATAGGATAGCTCCATTCCACGGCCTTTGACGGTAATCGAATTCGCGATCGGAAAAGAGACGAGGCCAGCACCTCCGACGATGCCCAGGAAGGCGAAAGGTTTCAGCTCGATCGCGGCTCGGCCCGCGAAAGTCGGGCCCGCGCCGCTTTCCACGACGACAAGGCCATTGATATCCGATCGCATGAAAGCGGTCGGATACCAGGCATAGGCCGCGTTGGTATACGACGCGAAGGAAGCCGCGCCGATCTCGGCTTTTTCCCGAAGCCCGAAATACATCGTGGTCGTTTCGTGATTCACTCCCGCCTCAAACGATCCCGCCGTGATGGCTAAATCCTTGGAAAACTTGCCCGCGATGGTCGCGTCGGCGTAGCCGCCTTTCCAAAGACCGAAGCTCGCGCCTGTCGCGGCCGTGGCGATACGGATACCCGATTCGGTAAAGCGCGAACCGGCGGCGGCCGAAAGGCTTATCGCGCCTAGGCCGATAATCACGGCTTCATCGACGGTGTAGACGGCGGCCAGTTCGGGCCGTTCCGTATAGAATTCAGCGCCGGCGGCGCTAATGGATCGAAGAGGTATCGCATACGTAAGCCGAGCCGACGCAAGGAAAAAAACGCTCGCGACGCAGAAAGCGAGAACCGACCCTCCGACCGCCTTCGATGCCGCCCTCGTCCTCAAACCGCCGATTCTCACGGAAGCTCCTCGAGTTTGATTATTTTAAGGCCGCCTAAGCCCGTCGCGGCGAAAAGCATCCCGTTTTTGCCGGCTACGTAATTCACCGATATCCCCGAGCCGAAGGAAACCCTACCGAGGAGCGAACCTTTCCACGAAGGCGCTTGTGAGTAGCTCCCAACGTAGAGACCGGCCTCCCCGTTGGCTAGAAAGAAAACATCCTTGCTTCCGGCAAGACCCGTCGATACGGCATTCGTCACGCAGTTTTCGACCAGGATGCCCGTCGGGACTTCGACGGGGTACGCGGCGACCTCAAGCCCCGTGGCGATGTCGATAACTCTCGCTCCCGCTTCGTTGGCCGCGAGAATGGCATAGGAGCCGAGCAGTTCGATCCTGCTTTTCGCTTCGGGCATCGTAGCTCCCGTCACGATCGCGACGCGATCCCGGCCCGAAGAGGCGTCGGCGTTGTTGAACGCGGAGTAGGGGTAGAGTATCAGCCGCGACGCGGAGCCGGCCAGCGACGCGTCGAAGGCCGCTACAAAGCCCGACGAAGCGCCTACGCTTCTCAGATTGTCGAGTCCGAGCTCATCCTTGGACGCGATAGCCGAAAGATCGTTTTTGGGCAGGCAGTACAAGCCGCCTTGGGTGCCCGTCGTCACGAAAAGCCTCGATCCCGAAATGGCTATATCGGTGGCGAAAAAACCGCGCAAAGGGACGATGGCGGTCGGCTCGCCGATTTGGAGCCGACCGCGCGCGAAAGGCATCGAAAAGACCACGGCGCCGACTCCCGATTGCGCTCCGGCGAAATAGAGCACGTTGGCGTCATAGGCCGTTGCCGCGATATCGATGTTCGGAAAAAGCTCGGATTGGAGGAGGATGGGTTTTCCCGGATCGGCAAGGTCGAAAAGGTCGATTCCGCCGCCGTAGGCTTCGCCCTTGAGCATGTAGGAAACAAAGCCGTATTTTCCGTCGGGGCTTATCGCTACATGAGAGGCTTGAAGTAAGGTTCCCTCGAGGGAGGGGCTTGTCACTTCGGCCGCGAGCACCAGTTTTATTCCCGGCGAGCTTTTTTCGGCCGCTCGGGCGGCTTTGGAAAGAAGGGCTTCGGGGGATTTCGCAGACAGCGTATCGAGCAATTCGAGGGTATTTCCGGGATAGCTTATTCGAGACGCGAGCTCCGCTTCCGGAAAAGAACAGGCGGAAAAAAACAAAGACAGAAGGAGCAGTGTGAGCGCTGTGGTACGTATCATAGAGAAACTATAATACTAGCGCAGCCTCGGAGCAAGGAAACTAGCTCTCTGAAAGACCCTTAACGTTGTTCGCATCCTCGCGGCCCGTATCAAAGGCCGAAAAGTTTTATTGCATCCGGGCCGAGCTTTGCTTTCGTCGTCTTAAGGTGCGCTGTTCGTCGCCGGCGGCAATTCGGCGCTTTCCGCTGAGGCCTTCGCCGCCTCGTCTGCCTCCAACGCCAAAGCCGCCGCCTCCGCTGCCGCTTTTTCTTCCTCTTTTTGCTTTTTCAGAGCCTCGCGCTCGGCTTTTCGCGATTCGGCATCTCGCAGAATTCTCTCCGTGTCGGCTGATAGCCCCAGGGCAGCCGAAAAGATAATTGCGTTCTTGTCGGGGCTGCGCCCGGCGAGGGCTTGCGAACCGAAGGCGAATACCGAGCTGGATACTTCGACCGTCGGCGTAAAACCGCCACCGATCTGGAAGGAAAAGCGCGCGCCCAAGATTAGGCTTCCGATTGTTTCGGTTTTTTCCGTGGCGGCGAAATATTTAGATCTGATTTGGTACGCGGCTTGCGTCATGAGCGTGTATGGTACGTTTTTCTTGAAAATATCGACAACGAGGGCATATCGACTCAGCGAATCGGCGACGAGATATCCCGCCGCGTCCGTCTGTTCGAATCGTTTACCGTTTACGATAATCGAGACTATCGCGTTTCGGACATAGATCCCGGCCGCGAGTTCCGCTTGAGCCTGGGGTTCCGAAGCTTGCGTGAGGAGTCCCAGCGCGAGTCCGCCATCCGAACGGACGGAAACGAAGGCTATGCCGGGCCATTGGAAGCGAACGCTCGTCGAAAGCCCCGCGGATAAAAGAGTTCCCGTTCCATTGAGGAATCCCGCGAAGGGGCCAACGGCGATTTTCGTCACGCCTCGCTCGAAAAGCACGAGTCCGGTGGCTATGTTGCGGAGCACTGGATCCATTTCGTAGGAGAAGCGTAATGCCGCATCCTCTCCAATAGGCAGCAAAGCCCAGGCGGCCCCGCCGAAAAAATAGTTGGAACTCGGGTATGCGGCGCTTCCTTCCGTGGGCGCGAGAACGCCCCAGGGGAAATGCATATTCGCCGCGCGGGTTTCTATTCCGAATTCCAAAGCGCTTCCGGCCCGACCGAATGCGAATAGCAGGCCGAGAAGAGCGGGCAATCGTCGCATTACAGTGGTCCGCGGCATCGAATCTCCCTTAGTAAGACGTCTTTATACCGACGAAGGGGCGGAAAATGCCGAACCAGGCGGAAGGCAAGGGAAAAGGCCTGATGCCCAGCTTGAAGTCCCATTGGACGCCCGATGTGATAAATGAATAATATGGAGCTATATCTACGGAGAGCATCGTAGTGGATTGAGGCCGTATCGCGATGAGGCTCGAGACGCCGCCCTGGGTGCCCGATTGCGAAAGCTGTCCGATTCTGACATTGATGCCGACATCGAGAGCCCCGTTTTCGTTGGTCGCCCTTTGGAGATAATAGGCCGGATGATAAAAGACCGTAAGGGCGATGCTCCCTTCCGCGAAATTGACGCGCGGCTCGAAAAGGAAAAAAAGCGAATCGACCGAGAAAGCCGTCGAAGCCTCCCAGCGCGGAATTCCTACCTGCGCGTAGAATTCGCCGACATCGCCCGGGGCGTAATGAAAGAGGAGGCCGGCGCGGTATAAGCCCGATTTATAGCGTTCGTCGGCCGATCCGCCGAGGAACGCCTCAATTTTCACCATTTTCCCATCGATCAACGCGCGAATATCGCCCGACCAACGCCCCGCGCCGAGGTCGGCATCTTGATAAAGGTAAAGATAGCCGGCCATTTTTTCGATGCCGACCGTTCCGAGGCGGAGTCCGGTGCCGTAAACGCCGTGAATGCCGTCGTAGAAGCGGTCTGGGTCGCCGCCCACACCTTCTGGATATTGCATCGGTCCGCGCATCTCCGTAGCGAAGGGAGCCGCGCCGAACAAGGGCACGAAATCGTCTCCCGAACAGAAAGCGCCCATCGAACCGACGAAATAGGTAGCTTCCAGGGGAAGGTTCAAGGGACGACGCGCCGTCACGGCGGCGGTTCGCAGGCGCATACTCGAAGCCGCGTTGAGCCGATTGATTACGTCAACGAGTCCCGCGGTGTCGGGAAGAGGGGCGCTCCATTCGGCGAGATCTTTTTCCATGTTGCCGGAGAGGAAGTCCATGAGGAGCAAGCCCGCGAACTTGTTGCCTCCCTCGAGGGCCATGCCGAAAAATAGTCTCGAATCGATGCCCAAACGTCCTGTCGCCGAATCCACGCTGCCGTGGGTCAGCAATTCGAGCTTGCTTACCGAGATATTCGCCGCCCAAGCGCCTCCGGCGGTCAAGGCGATGGCGAGGGCCAGGGCGTAAGTCTTGAGTGCCAGTCCGCGCATTCGATTCGTCTCCTCGTGTCGCCCGCTTCAGGGTGAATTCTATCGCTCCCACTCGCGAAAAGCCATCCCCTCGTTCGATCGCCGGTCGCTCGAGCGCGCTCCGGATCATCTTATGTATCGGCGTGGATAGGCTACTACGTCATAAAAACCGAATCTCCAATCGGCCTTGACGGAACGGCCCATCTATATAATGCTCTAAGCACGATGAGCGACTATCTCGACCCCAATAACGAGGAACTTCTCAAGGATTTTTTCTCCGAGGCTTTCGGCCAAGTGGAGACCTTGGAACAGAGCGTTCTCGTACTCGAGACCGACACGGGCAACAAAGATGCCGTGGACGAAATATTCAGAGCGGCCCACACCTTGAAAGGAGGGGCTGGCACGGTCGAGATGACTGAGCTTGCCCAGTTCACCCATCTGGTGGAGGATGTCCTCGACGGAATTCGTTCGGGTAAGGCGACGGTGGGCGAAGCCCTGATCGACGCTCTCCTCGCTTCGATCGACGTTATCAAGGCCATGCTCGACGCTCGCTCCAACGGCGGCGTATACCACGGCGATACTTCCGCCCTGAAGGCTACCCTCGCCGCCTTCCTTCCCGCTGGCGCCTCGAAGGCGGCGGCTAAAGTTGTCGGGCCCTCGCTCGCGGTCGCGCAAGCCGCTCAGGCAAAAGCGGCGCCTTCGGCCGCCTCATCCAAGGGGCCCGATTATACCCAAGCCGGGCTTTCGGAATACGAGCTTCTCGAGCTCAAGGAAGCCGCGGGCGGTAGAAGGGTTTACCTTCTCAAGGTTTCTTTCAACCAGGATAACGTCATGAACACCGTTTCGGCGATTCAGGTTTTCGCGAGCCTGCGCGACGCCGGAAGCGTGCTTAAAACGGTTCCGGATTTCGAAAAGCTCTATGAGGACGCTTTTTATCCGACCGTGGAATACTTTATAGCGACGGAAAAGGCCGGGGAAGACGTTCGCAAGAAAATTCTGATTCCCGATGTCGTCACGAGCGCCGAGGTGCTGGAAATGGCTTTCAGCGGCGAAACCTCGGCTAGCGCGTCGGTTCAAGCCTCGACCGCGCCCCAAGTTCCCGCTAAATCCATACCGGTGCAAAACGCCACAACGCCTAAACCCGAAACACCGGCTCCCGTGGCTCCAAAGGCGCCAACTCAGGCAGCGCAAGCTCTTACGCCCGCGGCTCCGCGTGTTCAAGTCGCTTCCGTCGCTCCGGTGGCGGAAGCCCCCGAGCCGCATGAGGATGAGGCCGTCCATAAAGACGAGGCCAAAAAAAGCGGCTCGCAAAGCGGCTCGATACTTCGCGTCGATAGTCGGCGCATCGACAATCTGCTCAATTTGGTTTCCGAAACCGTCATCAATAAGGCCACCTTCAATCAAATCTCCAGCCGTTTCGGCGATCTGACGACGGTTCTACAGCAATCGCAAGGCAAATTCCGCGATGGCCTCAAAGACCTTTTCGACGAATTGCCCGACCTGCTCACCGCTATCCAGGGCGGCCGTTCGCCTAAGGAAATAAAAAAAGAAATCCTGGAGAAATATGGAAATCTCTACAATATTTTTGACGGATTCGAGGGCGACCTTAAAAACGATGTCGCCAAATTTCGCTCGACCGCGCAAAATCTCGGCCGAATTACCGGAGAACTCCAGGAAGGCGTCATGCGTATACGCATGGTGCCCATTAGCCAGATTTTTAGCCGATTTCCCCGCTTGGTCAGGGATCTTTCGAAAACGCTCAATAAAAAGGTAAATCTCGTCATCGAGGGCGAGGATACCGAACTCGACAAATCGGTCATAGAAGACCTCCTCGATCCCCTAATGCACTCGGTTCGCAACGCCTTGGATCACGGCGTGGAAACGATCGAGGAGCGGCTCGCCGCCGGCAAGAACGAGGAAGGCACGGTACTGTTAAAAGCCTCCAACGAAGGCAATATGATCATCATCGAGATCTCCGACGATGGAAAGGGCATCGATATCGAGGCAGTCAGGACCAAGGCCGTCGAGCGGGGCCTCATCCATCCGAGCAAGGCGCTGACGGAGATCGAAGCCTTCAACCTCATTTTCGACGCGGGTTTCTCCACCGCCAAATCGGTGACGAATATTTCCGGTCGCGGCGTGGGTCTCGATGTCGTGAAACGCCAGATCGAAAAGCTCAACGGCACGGTGATGGTCCACAGCCAGCGCGGCAAGGGCACCCGCTTCACTATCAAGCTGCCATTGACGCTCGCGATCATCCAAGGCTTGCTGGTCCGCGTCGGACGCGAAATCTACTCGATTCCCATCACGAGCGTCATCGAAAGCCATCGAATCAAGCCGCAAGACATCCGTATGATCGATAACTACGAAGTGTTCAACATACGCAACGATGTCGTTGCGCTTTTACGCTTGAACCGCCTTTTCCGCATACAGACGGACGAGCAGCGCGAGCATTATTTCGTCGTCATCGTCGGCACGGCCGACAAGCGGGTAGGCCTCATGGTCGACTCTCTCATAGGCGAGGAGGACGTCGTCATAAAGCCCCTCCGCGACCAGTTTACGATGTCCCCGGGCATCGCCGGGGCCTCCATCCTCGGTGACGGTTCCGTTTGCCTCATCATCGATGTGAGCCAGCTCCTCGAGTTGGGCTTGAAGCGCGAGCTCGAAGAGCGGCGACGCCTCGAAGCGACGATCCGTTAACGAGCCCGGAGGTAGGAATGTCAACGCAAACCGAGCAGGCGGTAGCCGCCGCTTCAAATCCTTCCGCCGATGCCAAAAGGGCCGCGGACAAGATCGATTTTAAGATGGTCACCTTCTCCCTAGCGGGGAAGGAGTATGGCATCGACATAATGAGCGTCAAGGAAATCGCGAAAGCCGGACGCTTCACCTATGTGCCGAACGCCGCCCCCTTCGTCCGGGGCGTTTACAATCTTCGTGGAGATATCATTTCCGTCCTCGACTTGCGGACGTTTTTCCACCTCCCCGCCGAACGGAAAGAGGACGACGCACTGGAGAGTCTCCTGATCCTCCGCATCGACGACCATGTTTTCGGCGTTATTGTGGACGGCATAGACAAGGTGGTTGGCATTTCCTCCGCCTCGATCCAGCCGCCGCATCCCATTTTTGGGGACATCAACGTAAAGTATATCAAGGGCATCGTCGAGAACGGCGGCAAGCTCTATATAATTCTCGATGTGGAAAAGATTTTTGCGCCTGCCCATATCGAGGAGAGCCCTCGCGCCGCCGCCGCTACGGCCGACGCGGCGCTTCGAGCCGACCTTCTTTTACCCACGCCAGGCGCGGCTGCCGCCTCCGTAACTGCATCCGCGATGGCCGCCGCGATGGTCAGCGGCCAAGGTACGGATGTGACCGCCTCCTTCGTCGTGGAGACCTTGGCGGCATTCAGGCACTTCCATGTGACAGCCCTGAATCAGAATTGGTTCAATGGGCGCTATGCTGCCTGGAAAACCGAGCGAGCCGGCGGCGATGTGCAACTCCGGGAAGCCACGGAAGCCGATGAGTTTCTCGAGGAATTTTGGTCTCCCTGCAGCGGTCGGCTTTGGGATCCCGAATACGCGGAAGCCTTCATGAAAGCCCTCCCCCCGATAGAGGCGAAGAATATAAATGTTTGGAATCCGGGTTGTGGAAAGGGCTATGAGACCTGGTCACTCGCCTGCGTCCTGAAAAAACGCTACCCCGAGGCGCGAATCCGTATTTGGGCCAACGATTCCGACCTTTTGGCGATCTCTATGGCTCCTAACATGGTATTTCCGGAGAACGTCGCCGAATGGTACTCCGAATTCCTCACTAAGGGGCGGAGCGGCATGGGCTTTATTCAGGCGATCAGGGATTCGATTTTCTTCGAATTTCACGATATTCTCAACGCGAGTCCGCTGCCGCCGCTCGACTTTATCCTCGCGCGCGATGTTCTCTCGTTGCTCGGCCCGGCCGATCAAACTAGACTACTCGGTGATTTCTACGATAAGCTGAAAACGCTCGGAATCCTTGTGCTCGGAACGAATGAGACACCAGGTTCCGAATGGGCGAGCGCCGGTTCGGTGGCCGTTCCGGCCTACCGTAAAGAATAATTCGCCAAATAGACAAGGTCGAGGAGCGCGGCATGAGAGTCGAGTATATCAATCCCTTTGTAGAGTCGGCCTTCAACGTTCTTAAGGAAGTTCTTCAGTCGGACGTTCGACGCGGCGAGCTCTACTTGAAATCGACTTCGATGCCGGTGATGGGCGTCGCCGCCATAGTCGGTTTGGCCGGCGATGTTGAAGGCCGTGTCCTTTTCGATATGGACAAGCCCACCGCCTTGAAAATCGCGAGCGCGATGAACGGCGAGGAACTAAATAGCCTCGACGAACTCGTCAAGGCGACTATTACCGAACTCGCCAATATGATCACCGCTCAAGCGGTCACGAAACTACACGATCTCGGCTTTCGTTTCGACCTCACACCACCTGCCATCTTTACCGGCGAAAACATGGAAGTCTCGGATGCCGATGTCGAGGCCCTTATCGTTCCGATGGAAACCCCGCAAGGCAAGATCGAGATTAACGTAGCCATTCGCGAGCGAGCCTAAGGTTTCGAGACGGGCTTAGGGCCGAGCGGCCTAAGCCTAAAGGCTCGATAGCTTTAGCGTAAAAACGCTGCCTTTCCCGACGGCGCTCGAAGCGGAAAGCGTATAGCCCATTTTTGCGGCGAACTCGACGCAGAGGGGCAGGCCGAAGCCTGTACCGCTTTCGCCTTCGGTACCAAGGCGAGAAATCTTCCGCTCAAGTCCAAAAAGCTGGGCGATTTCCTTTTCCTCTAGGCCGATTCCCTCGTCCGAGATCGAGATCGTCTCGACTCGAGGGTATCCGCGGGCGTCGATGCGTACGATGCCGCCCCGAGGGCTGTATTTTACCGCGTTGGAGAGCAGATTCCGCAATATCGCGGCGAGCATTTCCCTGTCGGCTCGAATCGTCGCTTCTTGGGTAACCGTCGTTCGTACTTCTACTCCCTTTTCTTTCGCTCTATCCGCGATCATCGCCATCGCTTCCGCGATGATGGCGCTAGCGCTTAGCTCCGCCAATACGGGCGTCAGCATTCCGCTTTGACTTCGAGCCCAGGCTAGGACGCGTTCGAGAAGTTCGAGGGCATTTCCTGCGCTGCGAGCTATTTCTTTATGCATCAAGGCGATATCTTTAATCGGCGTTTCGCTCGTTTGCGGGTTATTCAGGCTGTCCCCTTCCGCTAGAAATTGCGCTACGCCGCGAATGCCTAAAAGAGGATTGCGCAGATCATGGCCCAGAATCGCGATGAACTCGCTTTTTGCCTTATTGGCAGCCTCGAGTTCGGAGAGCGCCGCGTTCAGTTTTCCGTAGAGCATCTCGTTGGGCCGTTCCAGGCAGCTCACGACAATGGCTCGATAAACGAGCCAGAACGAGGCGATTTTGAGAATATGGCCAGCCATATTGATGTAATCGAAATTGTTGATATAGGTCATGAAGCAGAGTTCGGAGAAGATGGTGAGCGCGATGGACGAGAGGAGATAGCGATACACTTCTGGGCGGAATGCTGCTCGCGTGGTACGAATCCGTAGCGCGGCAACGAGAAGTATCAAAACGATGAAAAATTCCGCCGCGATTTTAAAGACAGTCTGGCCCTTTCCCGCGACGAAACAGATTGGGAAGATACGGAAAATAAAAACCGAGGACATGCCAAGAATGGTAAATACCGAGCAGCTCGCGATTAGGTACCGAAGTTGCTTTCGTTGCCGCACATCGATGAAGCCGAAGGCGAGGAGGGCGGTCGCTTCGAGTACCCTGGCGATCACCCACAATTGGTTGCCAGGGAAGCCGTATCCGGAGAAAATACCCATTCCCGTATATCCGAGGGTATGGAAAAGATCGAGAAGGGCCACGAAAAAATAGGCTATTCCGAGGCTGCCGATGCTTCCGTCGGTGGATTTTCCCCGCGTATGCCACGCGATGACGGCGTAGGTCATCGCGACGACGATGGACAGGAATTCCGCCAAGGTATGAAAAAGGAGGTAACTATAGAGACTTGTGAGAATGAGGGCGCCCAGCGCGGCTACGCCGAGCACGAGCGTTTTCGCTGGCGATGAAAGGCGTTTTTCTTTGCCGGAATCCGAGAGGGTGTCCATTGAAATGTAGTATAGGACGCTTCGTTCTCATATGCAATTGAAGCCCGGTCCTTGACACGCCGAGGCCGCGACTGATATAAAGCTCTCAACGCGGTTGGTTTTCCTGCCGCGAGTGTCCCGCCGCTCGTCGGCGCGTTCCCTTCCGGGCGGTTAGCTCAGTTGGCTAGAGCATCAGTATGACACGCTGAGGGTCGCAGGTTCGACTCCTGCACCGCCCACAAGATCGATAGCCGTTCCGTAAGGGGCGGCTATCGCATTTTAAACAGGTTTGCGGGAGTCGAAGGGTCGGCGCGGCCGAAGAGACGCGATCTTTTGAGCGGCTCTGCGGCAAGGCGGCCATATGCGGTATCGTCCGAGCTTCCTTGACGGGCGCGGATAGCACGGGTAGCCTCGATCCATGAAAGCACCAATCTACCTCGACTATAACGCTACGACGCCCATAGATCCCGAAGTAGCGGCGGCTATGCGGCCTTTTCTCGAAGGC
>Ga0172379_10004469_pt1 | contig 20650 bp, 16 predicted proteins | sample GrowelOW334metaG_FD_119756 | JGI IMG/M metagenome (GOLD analysis project Ga0172379, IMG submission 119756) | Groundwater microbial communities from an aquifer near a municipal landfill in Southern Ontario, Canada - Groundwater well OW334 metaG | ecosystem: Environmental > Aquatic > Deep...
GCACGCCCTGTGAGGCCGCAGCGAGTGGAGTCAGCAGGAAACCGAGAGCCAGCAGTGAGCGAGCGTGACGGAGGGTGCGCATGGGTGCTCCGGGCACATCACGGGGTAGACGAGCGCGCCGCCTGACCCTAGGCGGCGACCATAGCTAGTATATAGTCGCCCAGAACGCAGCGGGCATCCAGTCTTCCGGGGGTTCCATGAACAAGCGTGACTTCCTTCGCACGGTCGGCGGCGCGTCCGTGGGCATGATGTTCGGTCCGGAGCTTCTGGCTCAATACGCGGATACCCCGGCGCAGGTCCTCGCCGAGGACGAGGCTTTTTGGGCGGCGGTGCGCACCAAGTTCAAGCTGACGCCTGAGTACATCAACCTCGAGAACGGGTACTACTGCTTCCAATCCGAGGAGGTGCTCGAGCAGTTCATCGGCCATGTGCGCCACGTCAACTATCTGGGCTCGCGCTACATGCGCACGGTGAAGGACGAGGACAAGCTGCGCGTGCGCACCAAACTGGCCGCGCTGGCCGGCTGCTCGCCCGCCGAACTGATCATCACGCGCAACACCACGGAGTCGCTCGACACCGTTATTGCCGGGTTCAACTGGGACGCCGGCGATGAGGCGGTGATGGCCAACCAGGACTACGGCGCAATGCTCGACCAGTTCAGGCTGATGGCGCGCCGCCACGGCATGGTCAACCGATATGTGGACATTCCGCTCGACCCCAAGTCGGATGACGAAGTGGTGCAACTCTACGCGAACGCGCTGACGTCGAAGACGCGCCTCCTGATGATTCCGCACATGGTGAACATCACGGGGCACGTGCTGCCGGTGCGCGCGATCTGCGACATGGCCCATGCGCGCGGTGTGCAGGTGATGGTGGACGGCGCCCACGCCTTTGCGCACCTCGACTTCCGGATGCCGGACCTGCACTGCGACTACTATGGCGCATCGCTGCACAAATGGCTGTCAGTGCCGCTCGGCGCCGGCATCCTGTACGTGCGGCAGGACCGCATCGCCGGCCTCTGGCCGCTTTACTCCGACGGTCGCACGCCCGACACCGACATCCGCAAGCTGAACCACACCGGCACGCACCCGTGCCACACCGACCTCGGCATCGAGAACGCCATCGCCTTCCACCAGGCCATCGGGGCCGCTCGCAAGGAAGCGCGGCTGCGCTACCTGCAGCGCTATTGGAGCGACCAGGTGCGCGGCCAGCCGAAGTTCGTCATGAACACGCCGGCCGATCCGACGCGCTCGTGCGGCATCGCGAATGTCGGCATCGAAGGCGTCAAACCGGCCGACCTGATGAGGGTGCTGTTCGAGAAGCACCATGTCTGGACGGTGGCCATTGACGGCGTCGGCGTGCACGGCGTGCGTGTGACGCCGCAGGTCTACACGACGCTCGCGGAACTCGACGCGTTCGTGAAGGCGCTGATAGCGATCGCGGCGTAACGCCGCGACCGCCGCTGACTACTTCGCCAGCTCGCGCACCACCGCCGCCAGTGCCTTGACGCGCACCGGGTCGTTCGCGGTCTTGATGTCGGCCGCCAGTGCCTTGGCGAGCTTCTTGTAGACCGCCGTGCGCTCCGGCCCCGCGGCCGCCTCGGCCGCATCGATGGCCGCACCGATCTCCGTCGAGCGCGAGGGCACGAGGCCGCCGTAGCGCACCAGCTGGTCGAGGTACGCACGCGCCACCACCGGATGCGCCGGCCACGTGTTCCGCATCTGGTTCTGCGGATTGTTCACGTCGTGCTGCACGAGCTTGGCGGCTGCGATCTCGTTGGCCGACAGGTACTCGCTCGACGTCAATTCGAGGACATCGAGCCCGCGCGCGATCTCCGAGCTCCAGATGTACCCGTTGTGCCAATACGCCGCCCACGATCCGCCAAGGTGCGTCGTGTCGGCGCTGATCGGGCCGCGGTCGAAGTAGGCGATCTCCTGCACGTTGGACGGCAGCGTGAAATCAAAGACCGACACCCCGCCCTGATACCACCCCTGTGCCATGATGTCGCGCCCCGGCACCGGAATGATCGCGCCGTTGTGCGCCACGCAGTTCTCGCTGTTGCGCTGCGCCGCCGGCATCTTGTAGTACCCGGCCAGCGCCATCTTGCGACCCTGCAGCGTGAAGATCGCGTCGGCGCCCCACGTCAACTTGTCGCTCGCGCGGCAGCGCGGTGCCATGCCGCCGCCCCATTCGTCGGTGAACAGCACCTTGTCGCCATCGTTGCTGAAATTCGCCGAGTGCCAGTAGGCGAAGTTCGGGTCCATCACTTCGGCGATGCGCTTGGGATTGGCCGGGTCCTTGATGTCGAGGATGATGCCGTTGCCCGAGCAGGCGCCGGCCGCGAGGCCAATCGCCGGGTAGGCGGTGATGTCGTGGCACTGGTCCGTCGGCGAACTCTCCTGCGTTCCGGCGCCGTGGGCGCCGCCCTTCCACAGACCGGCGATGGCGCCCGCGGAGTCGGCGAAGATGCGCGGCGCGTTCACCACCTTGGCCTCGGCGGGATTGGCCAGCGGCACGCGAATGATCTCGATGCGGAAGAGCGCGGTGTTGGGGTCCTTGTCCGGTGTGACACCCGAGCAGCCGGTCAGTTCATTGGGCGGCCGCACGACGCTGGTTCCCTGCACATAGATGTACACGACCCCCTTGTCCGTCGGGTCCTCCACGAGCGTGTGCGTATGTGAGCCGCGGCAGGTCTGCACCTGCGTGATCACCTTGGGGTGCTCGATGTCGGTGATGTCGAAGATGCGCACGCCGCGGAACCGCTCGGCGCTGACCGTGTCCTTCACCCCGCCGACGGCGCAATCCACGCGCCCGCGCGTCTCCTCCACCGACATGAACAGGAGGTTGCCCCACACTGACAGGTCACCCTGCCCACCCGGGCAGGTGTAGAGCGTCGTGAGCTTGAGGCTCTTGAGGTCGGAGGCATCCCAGATCTGGAAGCCGTTGAAATTTCCCTGGAAGACATGCTTGCCCGAGAAGGCGAGGTCCGAGTTCAGAAACCCGAAGTTGCCGAGGTTCTTCGCGTCGTACATCGCCTCGGGCTTCCACGTGGTGGAGACGACGCTGAGGTTCCACGCCGCTTCGCCGGCGGTCTTGTAGCCTGGCTTGAGGCCGGCGCGTCGATCGGAGGTGCTGGCGCCCTGCGCACCAGCGCTCGAGGCGATCAGCAGGGCGCACAACGCGAACGCGGCCGCGCGCTGGGCGCGGCTCGATGAAACGGGGGGCATGCGTACCTCGGTTGGAAAAGTCGGTCGGCGTTCTACTTGGCTGGCAACCTCGTCAGCATCGCGCGCATGCGGGCAATCTCCGCCCGCTGATCCGCGTCGACGTCCGAAGCGAATCGGAAGATGGCAGTGTTCTGGGCCGCTCCGGTAGTGGCAAACAGCGATTTCACCATCGCGATTGCGCCCTCGTGATGCTGGATCATCCCGGTCAGGAAGAGCCGTTCAAAGGCCTTACCCCTCGCCTTCGCGAGCGCCCCCATCTGGGCCTTGGTAAGCATGCCGGGCATCATCTGGGCGTCGTGGCCGGGCATGTCCATGCCGAGGTGCGGGAGTGGATCGGGCGCCTCCTGGCCGTGGTCGCGCAGCCACTGCTGCATCATGGCAATCTCGTCCTTCTGCGAAACCTCGATGCGCTCGCCGAGCGACCGCAGCACCGGCGACGTCGTGCGCGCCCGAATGAGCCTGACCATCTCCACCGCCTGCGCGTGATGGTGGATCATTCCCTGCATGAAGGCGACGTCGGGGGCGGCGCCCGTTGGCCCCTGTGCCAGGATCGGCGCCGCCTGACTCGCCACCGCGAACGCGATGGCGAGCCCGGTCCGGTTCATGAACCGCTGCAATTTCCTCACGGCAGCGTCACCGCCGCCTGCCCCGCCGCCTTGAGCTTGGCATTCAGCGCGGCAAGCCTGGTGTTCTGGAGCGCGGTCCAGCGCTTCATCACATCGGCCAACTGCGCGCGGGCGGCCGTGCACGCCGCCACCTGCCTGGCGGTCGGCGCAACCTCGGCCCCCTGCATGGCCATGGCAGCACTCATCAGCGTGCCACCAACACTTGCGAGTGTGGCGGGACCGGCCGGCGCGCCGAAACGGCCACCGAATCCGCGCCCGCCGCGTCCACGCGCCGGAGCCGGCGCGAGTGAATCCACGGTAGCCTTGAACGCCGCGGCGTCGCCAGCGGTGACCGACGCCAGCTTCGCCGAGAGCGCACGCGCATCAGAAAACGCCGCACGCGCCGTCATGGCGCCGTCCCACATCTCGCGCGTCAGCGCGTTCAGCTGGGCGAGCGCCTGCGCCGGTGTCTTCACCCGCGGGTCGAGTCTCACGGTGATGGGCTGCGACGTCGCCTTCCCGTCCACCGTCAGGCGAACGGTGTACTTGCCCGGCGGCGCCCACGGCGAACTTTCACTGAGTGTCGCCCGACCCGCGACGGCGCCGGTCGCATTGACGTCGCCGGCGGCATTTACGTCGTCCGGCTGCAGCGGCTGCAGGCGCATGTCCCACGCCACGCGGTGCATTCCCGCGCTGGCACCGAAGATCACCGGCGCCGCAGGCCAGTACAGCGGCAGGCCGCAGAATGTCGCGCTCACGTTCTGCTGGCAGATCTTGTCATACGCGGCGCGATCCAGCGCCGGATGCGGGGTGACCACCGGATCCCTGCTCGAGTAGGTCCGCACCACCACACCCTTGGCGTCGAGGATCTCGAGCGTCACGTCGCCCGCGGTATGCGGCAGGAAGTAGTCGAGCATCGCCCCCGGCATCGGGTTCTGGCCGCCGGGCATCTCTGGGGGCAACGGGGTCGGTTCGTTGGTGCCGTTGCGAATGCGCAACGCCGTCGCCGGCGCCACCAGATACGCTGCATGCGCCGCCGCGGACCTGGCGATCTCGGCCGCCTGCCGGATCGGCGTCAGGTTGTCGAGAATCCAGAAGCCGCGCCCGTGCGTCCCCGCCACGAGATCGGCGCACTGGCAGATGCTGTCATCCTTCACCTTGATCTCGCGCACCGAGATGGCCGGCATGTTGTTGCGCAGCGACTGCCAGTGATCGCCGTCGTCGTATGACACCCACACCTGCGCGTCGGTGGCGGCGTAGAGCAGTCCCTTTACGCGCGGATCTTCGCGGATCGCGTTGGCCGGATAGTTGGTCGCGATCCCCGTGTTGATCTCGGTCCACGTCTCGCCACCGTCATGCGTGCGCCAGAGATGCGGCGCGTTGTCGTCGATGCGCATCGTGTTGGCGGCGACATACGCGGTAAGCCGGTTATGTCGCCCCGCCTCGAGGTTGTAGATGCGCGTCCACGGCTTGATGCCGGCAGGCGTCACATTCGTCCACGTCGCGCCGCCATCCATCGTCACCTGCACATTGCCGTCATCGGTGCCCGCCCATAGCACGTTCACGTCCTTGGCCGACGGGGCGAGTGCCGTGACTGAGCCCTGCTGCGCCGGCTTCACCTCTCCGGCGTACTTGCCGGCGCTCGGAGGCACTTCCCACGTCTGCCGCGTGAGGTCGGGGCTGATGCGCTTCCACGTGATGCCGCGATCGGCCGTGCGCCACACCGCGTTGGAGGCGTAGAACAGGAGGTCATTGTTGACCGGCGACCAGATGAGCGGCATCGTGCGCACGTTGCGGTTGTACGCCTCGCCGTTCGGGCCGCGCGCCGACATGTCGGGCCCCACCTGCGTCGTCTGCCGCGTGCGGCGGTCCCAGCGCGACACGCCGGAGCGTGCGCTGCCGAACACGATGTCCGGATCGCGCGGGTCCGGCGCCACGATGCCGTACTCCTGCGTGTTCACCGGCGTCCAGTCGCGGAACGTGATCTGCCCGTCCATGGACCGGCTGTCCACGCAGGCCGAGCCGCTGTCCTGCTGGCCGGCGCACAGGCGGTACGGGAATGCGTTGTCCGCCGTGACGTGAAACATCGCCGCGGTGGGCTGCGTGTACCAATTGCTCCACGACACACCGCGATTGGCCGAGATCACCGCGCCCTGGTCGGCGATAGCGATGATGATGTCGGGATGGTACGGGTTGATCCAGATGCGCTGATAGTCGTCGCCGCCGGGAGCGCCACGCACGGCGGACCAGTTGAGGCCGCCGTCCTCCGTGCGCCACATCACGATGGACGCGCTGTAGACCACGTTCTCATTCTTCGGATCCACCACGATGGGCGGCAGGTCGCCGCCGCCGATACGGCCGAGTGGCCGGGGGTCGGGCGTGCGACGCGGCTTGCCGTCCGGTCCATTGACCGCGAGTTGCCAGTGCTCGCCACCATCCGACGACTTGTAGAAACTCACCGGTCCCGACGCGCCATTGGGGAGCGCCGATGCAACCATCGTATACAGCACCTGCGGGTTGCTCGGCGCGATCGCGATGTTCGCCTGCAGCACGCTCTCCGGCAGCCCATTGGTCAGTTGCTTCCAGGTCGTGCCGCCGTCGGTGGACTTGAAGATCCCGTTGCCGCCGCCGCCGAACGTGCCGTACTCATAGAACGTCTGCTGCTGCTGCCAGAGCGTCGCGTACACGATGTTCGGGTCGTTCGGGTCAATGCGCACTTCGTTGCCGCTCGTGTACTCGTCCTTGTACAGCACCTTCTCGAACGACTTTCCGCCGTCGGTCGAGCGGAAAATGCCGCGCTCGTCGTTGGGCCCGTACGGATGGCCGAGCGCGGCGACGAACAGCCGGTTCGGATTGCGCGGGTCCACGTCGATGTAGGCGATCATCTGGCTGTCGAACAACCCCAGATGCGTCCACGTCTTGCCCGCGTCGGTGGACTTGTAGATGCCGAGTCCCGTGGCGAGGTCGGGACGGATGATCCCGGCGCCGGTGCCCACGTAGATCACGTTCGGGTCCGACGGTGCCACGGCGATGGCGCCGATGGAACCCGTCGCCTCGTTGTCGAAGATCGGCTCCCAGTTGTTGCCGTAGTCCGTGGAGCGCCACACCCCGCCATTGTCAAAGCCGACGTAGGCGACATTGGGCTGCGTGGGGACGCCCACCGCGGCGCGACCGCGGCCGGCGCGATACGGGCCGATGTGCCGCCATTGCATCGCCGCCGAGGGAGTGGGCGACTGCGCTGGCATGGCATCGGCAAGCAGCGTCAGCGAAAGCGCCGCCAGGGTGGAACGAAGGAGGAGTGTGCGCACGGGAATCACCTTGGTGTGATGTTCAGTCCTGCTTCGCGCCCGGCCGGTATGTCCGTTCGGTATGCCCTTGCAACTGATTCGGGTAGAAATAGACATCGCGCAGTTCACCATCGCCGTATGTCTTGGCCTGGTCGGCAAAGTGCTTCGACGTTGGATCGGCGTTGAGTCCGCCGGCCATCACCGCGCGCGCCCGCACACTGTCGCCGAACTCGACGACGGCCACGAAGCTGTTTCCGTACGTGCCGTAGAGCTTCTTCGTCGTGCGCGCCACGCGCGCATCGTACGAGGCCAGCGAGCCCCACCGCGCGGAGGCAAAACCCACCGGCACGCTCGGCGCGTTGTCGTCGAACCGCGGTGTGATGTCGGGCACGAGGCGCTGGAAGCGGTTGATCTCGCCCCACGGCGTCTTCCACTTGCCGAAGTCGGCCGCGAGGCGGTCGCTCACGCGAGAGAGCGCCTGCAGTTGCTGGGCGGGCGTGATCCTTGTGGCGACGTACTCGTACGGATCCATCGCCCCGCCCTCGCGCGGCAGGCGCCAGAGTTCCTCGGCCCAGAAGATGGCCAGGGTCGTCGGCACGGAGTTGACACCCCAACGATAATCCCACGCGCGCAGCATCCCGATCTGCTCGGCCAGATTCGCCTTGATCGCGTCGGAATACGGCAGGTTGTCATAGGCCGTGACGAGACGCGGAATCAGCGTGGTGAACGCGGGCATGAAGCTGTCATATGCCGCCGTCTGCAGAGCCTGCATGGTGAAGTCCTTCTTGCCCGAGAGCACGGCGATGGCGTGGATGCCGCGCGGGTTCTCGCCGCCCGGATTCATGTATTCGGGAAAGTCGCTCTTCTTCGGACTGTTCGCGCCGGCCGCGGTGTACGGCCAGTTGTTGGTGTTGTACAGCCAGCCGTTGGGCGGGTTCAGCACCAGCGGACTCTCTTCCACGCCGTGCAACGGACCCCACTCCGTGGCCGGATCGCTGCCGTCCACCGGCCGAGACCAATCGAACTTCGGGTTGCGCTTCGGCACGAAGTTCGCATGCAAGTACGCGATATTCCCCTCGGCGTCCGCGTAAATCGTGTTGTTCGACGAATTGGTGTGCAACTCCATCGTCGCGCGGTATTCCTTATAGTTCCGCGCCTTGGTGCGCGTGTACGACTGCGTCAGCGCCTTCACCGGTTCGTTCATGAGCCGCGCGGTGATCCATTTACCGCCCGCTTCGCGCACCACCGGGCCGTGATGCGTGCGGTAGATGGTGAACTCACGCGACTTCAGCCCCTCGGCGGTCTTGTAGCGAATCGTGACCTTCGACGTCGTCACCGGCCGCGCACCGCCGGCATAGGCGTACACGTAGCCGTCTCCCGCCTTGGTCACCGTCTCCGCGTATTCGTCCGTCACGTCGGCGTTGCTTGAGGTGTGCATCCAGCCCGCGGTGGCGTTAAAGCCCTGATAGATGAAGAACTGCCCCCACGTGATGGCACCGTAGGCGTTGAGTCCCTCGTCGCTCGTCATCTGCGCTTCCTCGCGGAAGTAATGCGAGGTGTGCGGATTGATGAGCAGCAAGGCGTGGCCATTCTTCGTGTTCGAGGGGGCGATGGCCACGCCGTTCGAACCCATCGGCACGGCGAACCGCTCCTCGGCTTCCTCCGCCTCGGCGGCGGCTTCGATTGCGGCGGCGCCGCGCGACGGCGTCTGACCCAGCCGCGCGCCATAGAACATCTCGATGCCGCGCAGGCCGATGCCGGAGATGTCGCCACCGATGCTCCCTTCCGTGAACGAAAGCGCCATCCACGGCTCGAAGCGGGTGAGCACCTTGGGCTTCACGGCCTTGTGCGTGTACAGGTAGTAGTTGAGGCCGTCGGCCCACGCGACCATCAGCTTCTTCAGCCACTCGGGACTGGTGGCGAGCTGCCCCTTCAAGTCAACCGAGTCCACGAACATGCGCATCCGCAGGTCGCGCCAGATTTCCGCTTCGCCTTCGGCCTCGGCCAGCCGCCCAATCGAGTTCAGGTAGTTCACCTCAACCCGGTTGAAGTCGTCCTCGGCCTGCGCATAGATGACGCCGAAGACGGCGTCGGCATCGGTCTTCCCCTTCACGTGCGCAATGCCCCAGTCGTCGCGCGTGATGGTGATGGCCTGTGCCTGGCGCTCCCAGCGCCGGATATCGGAGCGCGACTGGGCCGGCAGCTGCGCGGCAAGGGCAAGAGTGGCAACAATCAGGAGCTTCTTCATGGAGAATCCCTGCGATGTGGAACGGCGGTGGGGTCAGGCGCAACCGGCGCGTCAAATGACGCATGTATGACGCCCGTATAATAGATGCAAGCGCACGCGTTGTTGCCACGCATGGGAATGCCATTGCTACCGGTTCCCGTGTGCCGCACCTTCCCTCAGTGAACGCTGGCCGCGCGCCGCGCGTTGTGGCCATTACCGAATTGAATCCCCTCATGACCCCTGACCTCAAGGTACCGCGCCCCACGCGCAAGATCCTGATCGCCGGCGGCGGCTTCATGACGCCGTTCATCCGCTACATGGCGCAACTCAGCGGCAAGCAGCGGCCGCGCATCTGCTACCTCCCTACGGCGATCGGTGACGCACCTCTCGCGAAGCTGAATTTCTACAACTGGTGCGCTCCGCTGAACGTCGAGCCGTTCGTGCAGGATGTATTCATCGAAAGCCTCACCCAGACCAAGGGGTGGGACGAAGTGCTGCTCTCGGCGGACGCCATCGTCGCATCCGGCGGCAACACGCTCAACCAGCAGGCCATCTGGCGCGCCCAGGGCATCGATATCGTGCTGCGCGAGGCCTGGGAGCGCGGCATCGTGCTGGGCGGCGCCAGCGCCGGTTCGCTCTGCTGGTTCGAGGAGGGCACCACCGACTCGCGTCCGAAGCGGTTGTCTGTCGTGCGTTGCCTGGGCTTCCTGCCGGGAAGCCACTCGCCGCACTACGACGCCGAGCCCGGGCGCCGTCCGCTGTATCAGGAACTGATTGGCGCGGGCGAGTTGAAGCCCGGCTACGCCTGCGACAACGAGGCGGGACTGTACTTCGAGGGCACAGCGCTCAAGCGGGTTGTTGCCAGCAAAGACAACGCGAAGTGCTACCACGTCAGTGTGGTGAACGGACAAGTTGCTGAGAAGGTGCTCGAGCCGGAGCGTATTGCCTAGGCGCCGCTCATTCGAACAGCGCCTCACCTCCCGGCTCCGCTCCCGCCGCTTGCCGTTGCACCATGCGGTAGTACGACCCCTGCACCGCCATGAGCGCATCGTGCGCACCTTGTTCGACGATGCGACCGTCCTCCATCAGCAGGATTAGGTTCGCGCGCCGTACCGTGGACAGGCGATGTGCGATGATGAACGTCGTGCGTCCCGCGAGCAGCTCGGCCATCGAGGCCTGAATCAACTGCTCGCTCTCGGTGTCGAGGTTGCTCGTTGCCTCATCGAGGATCAGGATCTGCGGACGGGCCAGGATAGCCCGCGCGATGGCCAGTCGCTGCTGCTGACCGCCCGACAGCTTCACGCCGCGCTCGCCGATATACGTGTCGTACGCCTCGGGCAGACGCACGATGAATTCGTGCGCGTTCGCGCGGCGCGCGGCGTCCTCCACTTCCTCGTCCGTGGCATCGTGCCGGCCGTACGCGATGTTGTCGCGCACCGAGCCGTCGAACAGGAACACATCCTGCTGCACGATGGCCAGCAGGTCGCGATAGCTACCGAGCTTGTAATCGCGAATGTCGGTGCCGTTCAGCACGATCCGCCCCTTCGACGGATCGTGGAAGCGCGCGACGAGATCCGTGACCGTTGTCTTCCCCGCTCCGCTGCGCCCCACGAGCGCGACGACGCTCCCCCCGGGCACCGTGACGCTGAAGTCGCGCACCACCGGCCGCCCCTCGCGGTACTCGAACTCCACCTCCTCCAACCGCAGCTCCCGCACGACCCGCGGGGCATCCGTCGCATCGGGCCGGTCCGGCTTGTCGTCCTCTAACGCCAGCAGTTCAAAGACGCGTTCCATCGCCGCCAGCGACCGCTGCAGTTCGGAGAACGAATTCACGAGCTGCCAGACGGGATTCAGCAGCAGGAACGTGTACCACTGGAACGCCATGATGTCGCCGATGGACGCGCGCCCCTGCAGCTGCAGCACGCCGCCGTACCAGAGGATCACGACGTTCACCATGCCGAGCAGCAGCCCCCACGACGTCCAGATCACCATCTCGCGCCGCTGCGCGAACATCTCCTTGCGCAGGATCGTGTGCCGGCCGCGCATGTAGTCGAGCAGCTCCTGCATCTCGCGGCGGAAGGCGCGCACCACGCGAATGCCGCTGAACGTCTCGCCCACGCGCCCGTCCACCGCCTCCGCGTCCTTGCGCAACGACCGGTAGATGGGCCGGATGCGCTTGGCCGAGATGAAGCTGATGAGCACGATGCCGGGGAGGATGGCCATCGCGGTGAGCGCCAGCCGCCAGTTCAGCAGGAAGAGGATCACCACGGCGACGATCAGCCGGATCAGCGACACCGCCGGCGACACGATGGCGAGTTGCAGCATCCCCGTCGTGGTGTCCACGTCGCCGCTGATGCGGCTCAGGATGCCGCCCGTCTTCATGTCCCACAGCCGCGGCAGCGGCAGGTGCAGCAGCCGCTCGAACAGCGCGCGTCGCAGGGAGAGCATCACCGTGGTGTTGAGCAGCCGCTGGCGATAGTCCTTGAGCGCGCCCAGCAGGTTGGAGACGACGATCAGCGCCAGGAAGAGCGCCCCCGCGGTGTGCAGTCGCGCGAGGCGCTCCTCGGCGGTGAGTCCCGCGGCCAGCAGCACCTTGTCCACGATGAAGCGCATGAACAGCGGCTCCACCATCTGCAGGCCGGCTGCGGCCAGCGCCAGCGCGAAGAGCGCGCCGACGCTCCAGCCGTACGGCCTGAGCCAGCGCAGGTACTCGCGCATGTACTGCCGGCGGCGCGCCGGCTTCGGCAGATCTCCCGGCTTTCGTTCGCCGCCGCCGTCGATCGTCTCGTCTATACGGCGTGCCCGATAGTCCTCAACGAACTTTCGGAAGCGCGCGCGCGATGTTCGCGGACGGTCGAGGCCGGGCGTCTGGTCTGTCATGGGGGGCAACAGACGATTGCGCCCGCATCCGTACCTGCGCAAGCCACGCGTCCAACGCCCTGCCGGGACCTTGCCTTGCCCGGAAAGAACACCTACTATTGTATCCCGAAGAAACACCGAATCTACCTCTGCAGGAGCCCCCATGTCCGTCTTCATGACTCCCGAAGCACTGCTCGACCACTGGCAAGGACATCGCAAGCTCACTCGGCGCGTGATCGAGGCCTTCCCCGCCGATCAGCTCTTCACGTTCTCCGTCGGCGGCATGCGGCCGTTCGGCGAGATGGTGCTCGAGTTCCTCGCGATGACCGCCCCGATGGCCCGCGGACTCGTCACCGGTCAGTGGGACAAGTACGTCCTCGCAAAGCTGGACTCCCAGCAAGCAATCCTCGCACGCTGGGACGAGGACACCGCCCTCATCAACGACCTCTGGCCGAAGATCGAACCCGCGAAGTTCACCGAGCAGATGGTGGCGTTCGGCGAGTATCCCGGCACCGGGAGTTCGCTGATGATGTACGTCATTGACAACGAAATCCACCACCGCGGCCAGGGCTACGTCTACCTGCGCGCCCTCGGCATCGAGCCGCCGCCCTTCTACGAGCGCTGAGGTCGCCTAGCGCAGGATCGCGACCGTCGCCGCTCCCACTCGATCCCGCAGCGTCGCGGAGTATTCGCCGCGCAGGCGCCGCTTGACGCTGTCGGGCTCGAGCCGGACCCCTGCAGCATCGAGCTTGCCGCTCATCTCCCGCAGTTGCGTCGAGTCGCGCAGCACGAAGACGCGCATGTGCGTCCACGCGCTCGTCGTGTCGCGCGTCATGAATGTCGTCACGGAGATGAATGCCCCGTTGTGCTGCGCTTCCGCGTCAATCGGTTCCGCGAGGTCGCGCACGTACCGAGTGTATTCGTCGAACTTGCCGGGCTTCGCGCGCCAGTAGTAGATCTGGGCAATTGTCCCCGCCTCCGCGGCCGCTGGGGCCGGGACCGTCGAGGCACGCTGGAACGCAGAGCATGCCCCAAGGCCAGCGGAGACTATGAACAGGATCGGCGCGAACGAGCGCATGGTTACTCCGGTCGGATTCGTGAGAGCAGCCGGACAGCCGGCAGGACGCCTCTAACTAGAAGTCGCCGGGAGTCCTCCGCCAGTGCTCGCCCTGAACTGGGCGTGGCATCCCATAGAAAACCTTCGCCTAAGGCCGAGGTGACTATCTTCCAGAGCGAGCCCTTCTCTCCCCGACGCCTTCCCCGCCATGCCCCTGCAGCGCATCCGCTTGTCGTTACGCCGCCTGGCTGTCGGCCCTATAGCACTGCTCGCGTTCGCCGCCGGGCCGGTTGCCGCGCAGGACCCGGCCGCGGCGCCAACTGACGCGCAGGTCGCGTCGCGCATTGACGAGTACATGATGCGCCTCGAGAACCTCGGCTACACGGGAGGTGTGCTCGTCATCCGAGCCGGCCAGCCGGTGCTGAAGCGCAGCTACGGACTCGTGAATCGAGCCACGGGCATCGTCGCCGACACGGCGACCGTCTACAACCTCGGCTCCATCACCAAGCAGTTCACGGCCGCCGCCATCCTGCGGCTCGAGGAACAGGGCAAGCTCCGCACCACCGATTCAATCGCGCGTTTCTTCCCCGACGCCCCAACCGACAAGCGCGGCATCACGCTGCACCAGCTGCTGACACACACCGCCGGCTTCAACTCCGACTATTCCCCAACCGACTACGAAGCGACGACGCGCGACGAGTACGTGCGGCGCATGTTCGCAACGCCACTGCGGAGCGCACCAGGCACGGCGCACTTCTATTCGAACGCGGGCTACTCGCTGCTGGCCGCCATCGTCGAGTTAGTGAGCGGCACCGATTACGAAACGGCGCTGCGCGAGCTCGTGCTGCGGCCGGCCGGCATGGCCGAGACCGGATACAAGGCGCCCGGATGGGCGCCGAGTCGCATCGCGCACGGCTACCAGAACGGTCGCGATTGGGGGACGATCGTGGATCGCATCGCCCCAGCCGCTGCCCCCTACTGGGCGCTGCGCGGCAACGGCGGCCTGCACACCACGCTCGGTGACATGGCGCGCTGGGATGCAGCACTGAACGACGCGCGAGTGCTCACCGACTCCAGCCGCCGCAAGTTCATGACCGGCTACGTGAACGAGGGGCCCGACGGTCAGTCGCAGTACGCCTACGGCTGGGCCGTGATGAAGACCTCGCGGGGCACCCGGCTCGTCACGCACAATGGCGGCAATGGCGTGTACGTGGCCGAGTTCCTGCGGTTCGTGGATGACGGCGTCACGATCTTTGTCACCTCTACCGTGTCGGAGTTGACGGCCACGCAGGCCGTGCGTGTGATCTCGCGCATCGTGTTCGGTCAGCCGTACGAACTCCCGCCACAGCGCGTGACAGTCGCCCCGGCAACGCTTAACGCCATCGCTGGGACGTATCGCCTCGCCGACGGCAGCCGGCTCGTGCTTCGCGCCGACAACGGGCGGTTAATGGCGGAGGCAGTCGGCCAGCAGGCATTTGCCCTGCTCGCCACCGGCGACACCGCGTCGCCGCCGGGTGCCATCGACGCCAACGAGCGCGCTCGCGTCATCGTCGAAGCGCTCGTGGTTGGCAACGTCGGGCCGCTTATCGCCGCGCTGGGGGACGGCGGCCCCGATTCCGCCGAGGTCGCGCGCCAGGAGGCACAGCTGATGGACGGCCGGAGGGAGCGTCTTGGCGCGTTTCGATCGCTCGACGTCATCGGCACCGTGCGCGCGCCGGACGGCGGCCTGCGAACCACCGTGCGACTGAACTTCGAGCGCGGCGGCGCCACCAACATCTACACATTCAATCGCAGCCGGCGCATCGAGGATCTCGGTGCGCGACCGTATTCGGCTGTTGAGCTCATTCCGTCGGACGCGCACGAGTTCCGGTCGTTCGACCCACGAGGGGGAAGCAGCATGCGGTTGATACTCGAGGGCACGACGGCGTTTGCCATCACGCCAACCGGGCGCGTTGCCCTGGTGCGGCCATGAGAATCGTCCGCGGCAAGTGGGCCGGGCGCGACCTCACGTCGCCCAACGACTTTCGCGTGCATCCCACCGCCGAGCGGGTACGCGCCGCCGTGCTTGACCTGCTGTCGCCGGATCTCAAGAACGCCAGCGTGCTCGATCTGTTTGCCGGCACCGGTGCACTGGGACTCGAAGCGTTGTCCCGCGGCGCCAAGCGCGCAGACTTCGTCGAAACGCGCCCCTCCAGCCTGCACGCGCTCAAGGCGAATGTCGCCGCGCTCCGGGTGCGCGATTGCACGCGTGTATTCAAGCGGGACGCGCTGCCGTTCGCGGGGGCGCTGACCACCGCCGGCGCGTATGACATCTGCTTCTGCGACCCGCCGTACGAATCGCGCATGCTTGATCGCGTGATCGAGGGGTGGCAGGTGACGCACTTCGCCCGGGTCTTCGTGGCGGAGCATGCGCCCGGGCATGAACTTCCGCGCGGCGGCAAGCGGTTCGAGTACGGCGAGACGGTGGTGACGATCTACCGGGCGCCCAAGCCGCCGAAGGTTGCGCTGGCGGAGCCGAACGAACCGACCGAACCGACCGAACCGACCGAACCGACGGAGAAATCGCCATCGGCGTGATGCGATAGCCGTTCGCGGTGCGATTCGAGAGAACCGCTACGCACCCGGCATCGGCCGCACCGGCCCGTGCCCCGCATAAACGGTGCGAGCACCAAGCGTTCGCAGTCGCTCCCAACTCGCCATCACCTGCTCAATCGTCTCATCGGTCGCGAACATCGGCCACGTCAGGTCGCCGGTGAAGGCCTCGCCGCTGTCGAGCAGCACGGTGATGCTGTCGTCCGAGTGCCCCGGCGTGTGCACGAACTGGCCGTTGATTCCCAACTTCGCGAGCAGCGCACGACTGTCAGCGCATGACACCACAAGATTGCCGTCCGGCGTGATCTCCGTGTAGCGATCCGATTCCTTCGCATGCCGCCTCATCAACGAGATCGCCGCCACCTGTTCTTCGGCGACGATCAGGCGCATGCCGGCGTTCTTGAGGTCCTGCGCGGCGCCGGCGTGGTCGCCGTGGTAGTGCGTCGCCACGCCGTGGGTGATCTCACGCAGCGGGATGTCGGCGCGATCGAGGTTGGCGCTGAGCGCGCTGAACATCCCCCACCAGCCCAGATCCACGAGCAGGCGCTGCCGACCCGCACTCACCACCCAGAAGTTGGTGGAGCGGTAACCGACGTTCACGATCGTGACCGGCGCTGTCATGGACGGAAGATGTCGCGGACCCGTGCCGCCCGCGAGTGACAGCTGACAGCGGCAAGCACTCTCAATTGCCCGCCGATTCGCTTAGAATTCCCCGCGGGGCCGCGCAATGGCGCGGGTTCCCCTTCCCCACCAGCACGAGCCTGCCGCGTGGCCACCATCCTGCAGAATCTCCCCGTCGGTGAGAAGGTCGGCATCGCCTTCTCGGGCGGCCTCGACACCAGCGCCGCCCTCCACTGGATGCGGGCGAAGGGCGCCATTCCGTTCGCCTACACGGCGAACCTCGGCCAGCCCGACGAAACGGACTACAACGAGATTCCGGCGAAGGCCATGGAGTACGGCGCCGAGAAGGCGCGCCTGGTGGAGTGCCGTCCGCAGCTTGTCGCCGAGGGGATCTCAGCGCTGCAGTGCGGCGCCTTTCACGTGACGACCGCCGGCACGGTGTACTTCAACACCACGCCCATTGGCCGCGCCGTCACTGGCACGATGCTGGTGGCCGCGATGCGCCAGGACAACGTGAACGTCTGGGGCGACGGCAGCACGTTCAAGGGGAACGACATCGAGCGGTTCTACCGCTACGGCCTGCTCACGAACCCCGACCTCAAGGTCTACAAGCCGTGGCTCGACCAGCAGTTCATTGACGAGCTGGGCGGCCGCGCCGAGATGTCGGCGTACATGACGAAGCACGGCTTCGCGTACAAGATGAGCGCCGAGAAGGCGTACTCCACCGACAGCAACATTCTCGGCGCCACGCACGAGGCCAAGGACCTCGAGTTCCTCAACAAGGGCATCAGCATCGTCCAGCCCATCATGGGCGTCGCATTCTGGCGCGATGACGTGCAGGTCAAGCGCGAGACGGTGGCGATCCGGTTCGAGGAAGGCCACCCAGTGGCGCTCAACGGCAAGACCTTCGACACGCCCCTCGACCTGTTCATGGAAGCCAACGCCATCGGCGGCCGCCACGGACTCGGCATGTCGGACCAGATCGAGAATCGCATCATCGAGGCCAAGAGCCGCGGCATCTATGAAGCCCCGGGGCTGGCACTGCTCTATATCGCCTACGAGCGGCTCGTGACCGGCATCCATAACGAGGACACCATCGAGCAGTACCGCAACAACGGCCGCCGGCTCGGCCGGCTGTTGTACCAGGGGCGCTGGCTCGACCCGCAGGCGATGATGCTGCGCGAGAGCGCCCAGCGGTGGGTGGCGAGCGCCATCACGGGCGAAGTGACGCTCGAGCTGCGCCGCGGCAACGACTACACGCTCCTCGACACGACGAGCCCCAACCTCACGTACAAGCCCGAGCGGCTGACGATGGAGAAGGGCGAGGCGTTCTTCACGCCGCAGGATCGCATCGGCCAGCTCACGATGCGCAACCTCGACATCGTGGATACCCGCGAGAAGCTGCTGTTGTACACGCAGACGGGGCTTCTGAAGGCGACGGAGAACAACGTGCCGCAGTTGCCGGGCGGCAGCGACACGACGAGCTGAACTAGGACCAGCAGGATGCAACGCGCGCCTCGGCGAGATGCCGGGGCGCGCGTCGTTCATGGCGTCCGGCTAGACAACCGCGCCGAAGAGTTTCCCGACGAGTGCCGTCGCCGCCATCGCCACCGCCCCCCAGAACGCAACACGCACCGCGCCACGCATCTTGGACGCTCCGCCGAGATGCCCGGCCAGCGCGCCGAGGCCGACGAGCAGGGCGAGCGAAACGCCCATGACCACCGACGAGAGTGTGGTGAGGGGAAGCACGATGACGAGCAGCAGCGGCGGCGCGGCGCCGACAGCAAACGCCGCCGCCGAAGCCAGGGCCGCCTGAATCGGCCGCGCACGCGTCAGTTCGTGAATGCCCAGTTCGTCGCGCGCGTGCGCGGAAAGCGCATCCTTGGCCGTGAGCTGTTGCGCCACCTGCCTGGCAAGGTCCGGTGTGAGTCCGCGGTGCACGTAGATGCCGGTGAGTTCCGCGAGTTCGTGCTCGGGCATCGTCGCGAGTTCATTACGCTCGCGCGCCAAGTCCGCATTCTCCGTATCCGACTGTGAACTGACCGACACGTACTCGCCCGCCGCCATGGACAGCGCGCCGGCCACCAACCCGGCGACGGCCGCGAGGAGTACAGGCGCGCGTTCGGTCTGCGCCGCGGCCACGCCGACGACCAGACTGCTTGTGGAAATGAGGCCGTCATTGGCGCCGAGTACGGCGGCGCGAAGCCAGCCAATGCTATCCGTGCGGTGCCGTTCTGGGTGTGCCATGACCTTAGCATAGCTCCATAAGTCATTGCGACACAAGAATCTACATTTGACTGTATGAAATACTTGACATTAAGTACAAAACATATTACATTACCTCCGTCGCCCAATTCGGAGGTGCCGATATGCAGGTCGTTCTCTGGATCATCCTCGCCGTCGTCGTCGCGCTCGGTTGGTCCTTCATCACCGTGCGGCGCAGCCAGCTGATGCTGAAGCACGTGGCGGTTCCTTTCGGTGAGCCCATGCCGATGACCGCCGTCCAGCGCGTGGCCTGGCAGGCGCTCGTCCCCACGCTGCTCTTCGTGCTCGCGGCAGCTGCGACCGTCGGCTACTACGGCGTCATTGCCGTGTGGGACAACGACCAGATCCGGATCGTCGTCACCCTGCTGCTGCTCGCTGCCCTCGGCGGTTACACCTACTACATCACGCGACTGCGCACGTGGCTGGTTCGTGACGACGGGACGCTCGACGAGCGTGACCGGGCCATCCTTGCCGCGGCGCCGGCGGGACAGGCACCCGCGATGATGGTCGCGACGGCTGCCTGGATGATCTATCTCACGGAGGCGTACCACGAGACGCACCTGGTCCCGTCGGCGTACCTCTACGCGATGTTCTGGACGCTCCTGATGGTCAGCGTCATCGCGTCGCTGGTGGGCATCCTCATCGGCTATCGGCGAGGCTGACCATGCCCAAGGCCACTATCAGGAACGCCATACGCCAGCTGCGCTTTGCGCACGGCGAGATGACACAGCAGGCGCTCGCCGACCAGGCCGGCTGCACGCGGCAGACCATCATGATGCTCGAGCAGGAGCGGTACGTGCCCTCGCTGGTGCTCGCAATGCGCATCGCGCGGATCTTCGGAAGGCCGGTGGACGAGGTGTTCACGCTCGAGGACTGACCCTCCGGAACGCACAAACGCCCTCGCGCCGTATCGGCCGCGAGGGCGTCGTGTCTGTGGCCGCGTCCCGGAACGCGGCTACGTTCCGAACTCAGCCGCGCAGCGCCCGCAGCCGCTTCAGCTTGTCCTGCACCTCGCGCACCTTGGGCTGCAGCTCGGGCTCAGCGTCCTTCCACATCTCCACGAACTTCTCGAAGTTCTCGATCGCCTTCGCCTTGTTCCCTTTGGCATCATAAAGTTCGCCGATGCGCTTGTACGACCCGGCACGGAACTCGGCATCGATATCGGGAATCGCACCGCGCGAGTCCGTGAACTTCTCGAAGTACGCAATGGCTGAGTCGGGACGTCCAGCGTTGTCGTGCGCCGTCGCCAGGGCAATCCATGCGTAGCGCCAGTTGATGGTCGCGCGTTTATCGGCCTCGAGGACCAGCGGGACCGCCGCGTCCCAGCGCTGTTCCGCCAGCGCGACCTGCGCCGCAAAGAAGGCTCGGTCGCCCGTCACGTCCGGCGATTCGCCAATCTGGTCCTTCTCCCATCCCTGCGCGGCCTGCCGGGCCAGCGCCACGTCGTTCACTTTCGCGGCAAGGCGCGACAGGTAGCGATAGGGCCGCTCTGACGGCGACAGCTTGCTGAGCGGCACGCGGGCGAGCCCGCGCGCGATCACCGCACGCGCTTCGGCCGGACGCTCCAAGGTGCCCGAAAAGATGTAGGCGCTGTCCAGATACGGTTGCAACTGGTTGACCGGCGAGGGTGAGGCCTTGAGCGATGCCTCATCCGAGAGGGTGATCCAGCGCAGCGACTCGCGCGGCTGGCCCCGCAGTTCGGCGATGCTGGACGCGCTGTTGGCGCTGCGCGTCGCCTGACGCAGCGTACGCGCTTTGGCGTGCATGGCGCGGCTGATGGAATCGGCGGCGCGCAGGTCGCCGGTGCCGAACGCCCAGTACCAGTCGGCCTCCCACAGGTCGGCGCTGTTCGGCAGCTTGGCGTAGAACGCCTTGCGTGTCGAATCGAGCCCCGAGATGTGGCCGAGCAC
>Ga0172379_10004470_pt1 | contig 20642 bp, 20 predicted proteins | sample GrowelOW334metaG_FD_119756 | JGI IMG/M metagenome (GOLD analysis project Ga0172379, IMG submission 119756) | Groundwater microbial communities from an aquifer near a municipal landfill in Southern Ontario, Canada - Groundwater well OW334 metaG | ecosystem: Environmental > Aquatic > Deep...
AAAAATTTAATATTAAAATATTGTCCGCGGAGGTATTGCCCCTTCTTTAAAATATGCTCAATCCGTAAAGAGGCACCTATTTTGAATTTTTTTGGAAGCATTTAAATTCGCTGCATTTAGATCCAGGCGCTTATATAAAAGCGCCTTCGCTGCGCTTATACAGACAACTTACGTCTGCCTTTGCTACGGCGTCTTTTTATTACTGCTCGGCCGCTTTTAGTGCGCATTCTGGCCCTAAAACCGTGAGTGCGATTGCGTTTTCTTTGCTTTGCTTTTGCTAACATGCGCGCATAATAACCTGAAACAAATATGATGTAAAGCCGAGGTGGGTAATATAGGACATATTAAGATAGCGTTTATCTGTAAAATTGCTTGAGATAAATAATCCAAAGTAGTAGATTTAATGTTGATACATTATGGCTTTTAATTACGAATCAGAATTTATTTTCATAGGGCGAGGGGACGAAAGTTTCCTCGAAAATTATTCTTATGAATTAAGCAGCGATCCTCAGTGCGAAGGTGGGAAGATTTTTATGGCACTGGAGATTTTGAATAATCAAGCCGAGGCGGAAGATGTTGGTGAGGCGATTTTTGCGACTTTTAAACAGAAGTTTTATGAGAATCTAAAGGGAGATCCTTATGAGAGATTTGAAGAAGCTTTAAAGGAAGCCAATAAAACTATAGAAACCCTTAAAGAAGAAAAAGTTTCGCGCTTTATTGGGAATATGAATGTAGCTCTTGGTGCAATAGTGGATGGTGGTCTTTTTATTTCCACTACCGGAGATGCGGAAGTATATATGGTGCGTCGCAGATTTGTTTCTATTGTTTCCGAAGGCCTTTCGGCGGATGCCAAAGGCGAGACTTTTGTGAATATCGCAAATGGTTCACTCGAAGTTGGCGATAGCGTGATATTTTCCTCTACCAGATTGCTTCGTTATATAACAAAAGCTGAACTTGGAAGGATTTTTGCGGAATCGGCAGCTCACAAAATAGGAATGGCTCTTGGTGAGTTGCAGGATTTTATAGCGACGGAAATTTTGGGTCGCAGCTCCGTGATCGGAATCTCTATTAAGCAACAACAATTGCAGCAGGAGGAAGAAGAAGAAGGAGGTGAATCGGTTTTTGAAGTGGATCAGTCCAATAAACTTGATGCGTTTTTGGAAAAACTTCCGGGTCGCGGGATTTTTGCTCGCATAAAATTGTCTACAAAGTTGCCTTCGCTTAGCGGTTTCTTTGGAAAAATTGCTTCTTTGTTGCCACATGGACTCAGCATAAAAAAGCCGGAAATGCCAGAAATGAAAATCCCTGGCGCAAGTTTTTTTAAGAATATGAGCAAAGGTAGGATTTTGGTTTTGGGAAGCATCGTTTTGTTGGTTTTTGTGGTTGGTGTGTTTTGGTTGAGCGCCAGCAGCAATCAAAAAAGGATTGTTTTGGAATTGCAGTCCAAACTTAATAGTTCTCGCGATTTGATGAACGAGGCCATTACAACCGGCCAGTTCGACAAGGTAAAGGCCGCGGATCTTTTGAATACCAGTGAAAAAACGGCGGTGGAAGTTTTGAATTCCAAATATATGCGTGCGGATGCGGTAAAAATGCTCGATGATATTCAGAAAAATCGCGATTTGTTGGATGAGGTTAAGCGTGTAGATATGCCAACTGTCGTTGCGGATTTTTCGCAGAAAAGGAGCAATGTAAACGCTCTTGGTTTAATTTCCCTAAAAGACAGACTCTATGGTTTTGAATACAACGCTCTTTATGAAATTATTTTAGATAAACTTCAAGATCCGTTCACAATCAGCGATTTGGAGACAATTATAGTTGGTACTGATTTTAAAGAAGGGGATTCACTTTTGTTTTTGACTCGCACGGGCAAAATGATTGAATATGTTGCGGCTCGTTTTGGTTTGATTTCCACAAAAGATGGGATTTGGAAAAAGGGTGTGGATATGAAGACTTATAATGACAGGCTTTATATTCTTGATCCTGAAAGAAATCAGATTTGGCGTTACACAAGGCGCAAAGACGTTTTTGATGTCGGAGAGGCTTACAATCAAAATGCAGATTTGAGCAAAGCGGTTTCTTTGGCAATAGATTCCAGCATTTATGTGCTTAATTCCGATGGAACGGTTATTCAGATGTATCAGGGCCAAAAACAGGATTATCCGCTTCGCAGAATGCCCCTTAAGCCTGTAAAGGCCGCGTCAAAGATTTATACCAATGCCGAATTGACCAAAGTGTTTATTCTTGAGCCTTCGGAGCAGCGCGTTGTGGTTTTCCGTAAGGATTTGCAAAATGGTGGAGCTGCTTATCAAACTCAATATGTCTTCAAAAATACCGGCATGTTAAGAGATATGTTGGTTGTGGATAGCCGTCTTTATGTAATGGATGATAAGAAGGTTTATATGGTGAATTTGGGAGGATTGCTTTAGGCTTTCTTTAGTTTGCAGAGATTTATAAGGAATTTTGCGATAGAGTCTGCCGCTTCGGGTCTTCTTTGAGATTCCAGGTTCTTTTCAATCAACTCTTTATTGTTAAATATGTACTCAATGGCGGTGTCGAAATTATCCAAGTCTTTGTTTAAAACCACGCCGAGATTGTATTTTTGCACCAACATCGCGTTGCCGATCTCTTGGCCGGGGATAACATCAATTATTATCATTGGTTTTTTGCTTTCGATGCATTCCACAACCGTTGCGCCGCCTGCTTTAGTAAGGATTATGTCGGAGCCGTGAATGAATTTGTGCATTTCGTTTGTCCAGCCGGTTATGCGCTTCCCAATTGGCCATTTCATTTTGGAAAGTTTTTCGGTCCATCTTTTGTTTGCCGCATTAATAATGGCGACTTGAATGTTTTTTAATTTGGTTTCTTGTAGTTTTTGTGCGATTTTTTTTACTTTTGCCCAATTCATTCCGGTTGAAAGTATTAACAGGAGGGTTTTTTTCTTTGGTGAGAGTTGGAAATGTTGGTAAAAATCTGTTTGTGGCTTGCATGCGCAGAATTTTCTGGAAACCGGGTAGCCAAAAGCGAGGATTTTTTCTTCCGGAATGCCAAGATTTTTAAGTGAAACTTTTGTGTCTTCGTTTGAGACAAAAAAGTAATCCGGATTGCCGATTGTCCATGCGTTATGGACGCTAATTGAATCTGTTATTACGCTCACGAATGGTAACTTTCCGCCGCTATATTTTTCCCAGCTTTTTTTGATTAAAATGTCCCAAACTGGAAAGGTGGAAACCAGTACCGATGGCTTTTTTTCTTCAATTAATTCAATGAATTTTTGTTGGAGAAAAGGCGCGCTTATTGCATTTAGAAATTTTAGCGGAAGGTCAGAATCTGAGCTGTGATTAAAAATCATTTCCCAGATTCTTGGCGAAATTTTTAGTGAGTTTAGATAAAAGGTTTTTGTGGCGTTTGTAACAAAATTCGAACTCGAAACAAAGTCTATGGTCTCAACAGAGCATTTTTTGCCGGCAGTGCGACGCAGAGCCTCCTCTATGGCGTGTGCAACCGAAACGTGTCCGCTCCCGATTGAACCTGTAAGGATTAGGACGTTACACGGTTGATGCTTCGTGTGGTTTGTCATCTTCTTCGTGATATTGAACTACTTCAAGTTTAAAATCTTTCAATGTGTCGTAAATGGGAATTACATCAGGAAAACCTTTGATGTATACAACTCGTTTTATTCCGCTTTCGGCAATTATTCCTTCGCAAATGCGACATGGATGTGAGGTGACATAAATAGTTGCGCCGGCGAGAGAAATCCCTTTTTTGGCTGCCGTAGTAATTAATCTTTGTTCAGCGCAAATTCCATAGCAAATTTCGCGCTTGGTGCCGGAAGGAATTTTTTGTATATCGCGAATACAACCCATTACTTTGCAGTCATAGCATTTGTGCGGGCTGTTATCTGCTTTTAGTAGCATTTTGCCGTTTTTTACAACTATTGCCGCCACTTTTGCGCGCAGACAGCGCGAAGATGCACTCGTCTTTTTGAGTAGGTTTAAGAACTTTTTATCTTCTTTTTTAAGTGGCATGTATTGATTATACCACCAGGCCGCAGCATAGCGGAGGCCATTAATACATTAAGCAGTTAGCCACGGATAGGTCTTCTTTATTTCCATAACCAGTGTTTCTGGTTTAAAGACCCCAAGTTCTGTAATTATTCCGGAAATTTTATCTGAAGGAGTTAATTCGAATGCAGGATTTATGACTTTTACGCCGGCTGGTGCGCCGTCCCACACTTCTTTTGGGTCGCGCTCTTCGATTGGTTCATCTGCACCGCCTATTGTGGCTGGGTCAAATTTCCATGAGTTTGTGCAAGAATAAACGGGAATTTGGTATAGATTTGCGAATTCGACGAGCATTGTTGTTCCAACTTTATTTACCACGTTTCCTTCTGCCGTTACTGCGTCTGCGCCAAATAAAAACAAGTCTGCGCTTTTCATTCCAAGTCTGCCGGCGCTATCTACGCTGTGAATTACCGGAATGCCGGCCAGCGCTAGCTCTTCCGCTGTTTTGCGGCCTTGGTAGCGTGGGCGAGTTTCTGTGTTTCGTACTGTGAACTTTTTCCCTTCCTGCCATGCTTTTATTAAAATTTTAGTAACTGTGCTGGCGTGGCAATGAGTAAAAATTACCATGCCGTCATGTATTTTTTTTGCACCAATTTCTGCAATTTTTTCTTTTGAAGTTTTAAAATAGTTCACCACCGTTTCTGCCACGTTTGGATCTTTTTTAAAATTCAGCAAACAGTAATTAAGCGCATTCCTAAGCCCTGGTTCCGTTTCTCGTTGAGACGAAATCTCTTTTATATATTCTTTTAATTTTGCCTCGTCCTGCGTCTCTTTTAATTTTTCCGCAAAAGCGCGAACTCCGGCAACCGCAATATTTTCGGCGCCCTGAATTTCGAGCGATTTTATTTTCTGAAGTGTTTCTTCGTAAAGTCCCATAACTAAGCGATTGTATAGCAAGTATTTAATTTTGCGAATTCCATTGAGTAGGCGAGTCTGTCTTTGCTGCCTGCATAAATTGTCATAAGAGGTTCGCCTTTTTTTACCTTATCGCCAACTTTTTTTAGAATGAAAAGTCCCGAAGCCTCATCTTTTGGTGCACCTGCAAGCCTTGCAAGGTGAGCAACCTGTTTATTTGCTATAGCTTTTATTTTGCCAGCTTTTGTAGCCAAAACATTTTGTGAGAACTTTGCAGGTTTCCCGATTTTCTTTTTGCCCTGAGCCTCAATAATTTGATTAAATTTTCTGTAAGCTTTTCCGGAATTTAATAGCTCTTCTGCCATTTTTTTGCCTTTGCCGTGTTTTGCCTTACCGGTCAATTCAAGAAGAACGCCAGATTCCATTATTGATTTTTCACGCAAATCTTCAGGTGCATCTTTATCATTTTTTAAAACTTTTATAACATCCAACATCTCGAGCAGCGGACCGATTCCTTGGCCAATAGGTTGTGAACCATCAGTAATAATCACTTTTACTTTCATCCCAAGCATTTTGCCGATTTTTAGGAATTTGCTTTTTAGATGCTGCGCATGCTTTGCGTCAATTATTTTCACGCCTGGGCCAACCGGAATATCAATAAGAACATGGTTTGCCGAGACTGAATGCTTTTTGGCCATAATAGAGGCAAGAAGCATACCTTCCGGATCAAGGCTCATTGGGTGGCGAATCTTTATCATGCGGTCGTCTGCTGCGGCAAGGTCAACTCCGCCGCCCCAAACCATAAATCCACCAACTTTATTGGCAATCTGCATGAGTTTGTGAGCATTTATTGTTACGTTACATATTGATTCAACCGCGTCCGCTGTTCCAGCTGGAGAGGTGATTGCGCGTGAAGATGTTTTTGGCATCAAAACGCCGGAAGCTACAACTATTGCAACAACGACCGGAGTAACCCTGTTTCCAGGAACTCCACCGATGCAGTGCTTATCTGCGACAATTTTGCCTTTAAATTCCAATTTTTTTCCATTTTTAACAATTGCGCGGGTTAGTGCAGCCGTTTCCTCATCGCAAAGTCCGTTGGCATAACATCCGGATACAAAATAAGTCATTTCCACATCCGAAAGTTCGCCGGCAACTATGTCGTGAACAATGTCATTTAATTGTTCGGCTGTAAGCTTTTTGCCATCCAATTTTTCGCGAATATGCAAAAGAGATTTTGGCTTATCTGCAGCTTTAATCTCAACTGTGTCTCCTTTTTCTATATTAAGCATTTCATACGCTTCTGCAAAAAGCCCAATTTTATGACTTGGGAAATGATCTCGAGTTATATCTAACATGCAGACTACACGAGAACGGTCGCTTTTTAGGCTTATGCGGTCGCCAACATGCAAGTCCATCTTATGAGCAGTGTTTTCATGAAGAACCGCAATCATTATGCCACCTGTTTTTATATTTATTTTATATGGTTTTAGTTCCATTTTTTTGTTTGTTTATGATTTAAATTGTTTCTTTTTCTTCTGTTTATTGTAACATAAAAGGCCGGATTTTGCAATGACGCGATTTGACAGGTGCATTTACGTTGGAGTAAACTCATTCCCATTTGTAAATTTAAAATACTTATATGAGTATGCTTGAAAGATTTCCGAGATTGGAAAGGATTGTTTCTCCCATTAAAACCGTCCGTGGTGTTGCAATATTTTTAGTTTGGGCATCAATTGGTGCTCAACTTGCTGATTGGTATTTGGAAGTTGGCTTAAAACAGAAAAAAACTTGTCAATTAATGGATAGTAATGAGGCAGTACCCTTTGATACATATTGGCCTATGGAACGTAGCTTTCAAGGCTTACGTGATCTTTGCAAGGAAAAATATGGTATTGATTTAACCACGGAGGAAATAGCTGCTTCTTTGAGCTTGTCTGTTGCACATGGCACAGAGGTTCCACCCGAATTGATTAAGGAAACACTTGTTCATGAAACGATTGGTCGCCAGTAATAATGATAATAACAGGTTGAGTTTATAACTTAACACAGTTAGACTTTACCCATTTTTCGTACTTCTCCCATCAATTTATCCAATTGCAAATTGCCAGTTCCTCCCTGATGCTTGGACTGCTTTAACATCTTGGTAATTTCATCCTTGCTGACTTTGATCTTGTTCAAATTCGCGCCGATTTCTATGTATGCATCGCGGAAAGACATACCACCCTTTACCATTTCAAAAGCTTTGTGTGCGGCAAAAAGTTCCGGAGTCATGTCGTTTAACAAAGTTTCTTCGTTTGGTTTTATTTTTTTGATTATGATGGAAGCGACTTCGAGAGACATTTCTGTGTAGCGTAAGCCCAAAAACAGCGGTCGTTTGATTTCTTGGCCGTCGCGATGGTAGCCGGAAATTTTATTCAAAATATTCATTGTAAGTTCGTTTTTGCAGGCAACAACCGTGGCTGTTCTGCCGCGAATTAGCTCCGCCACATCAAGATTTTTCTTTTGTGGCATGATTGAAGATCCTGTGGAAATTTCGTCCGGTACTGTGAAAAATCTAAATTCCTGAGTGGTGAAAAATAGTAGGTCGCTGGCCAATTTATTTAGAGTGAGCATTATTTGTTCGCATGCCGTTAGAACCATTCCTTCTATTTTTCCGCGTGAATTGTGGCAATAAATTACGTTGCTTTGCGTTTTTGCAAAGCCCAAATCCTTGGAAAGATGATCTCTATCAAAGCTGAAAGGGGAGCCATATCCGGCACCACTTCCAAGCGGATTTTGATCTACTAAAATATCATTTATCGCATCCAGAATTTTTAAATCATCAATCAAACTTTCCGCAAAAGAGCCGTACCAAGTTCCAACAGTTGTCGGCATGGCTTTTTGCATGTGAGTGTAACCGGGCATAGGAACAAATTCATATTTTTTCGCAGTGGTAATTAAATCCTGTGCGAGCTGAAGGCCAATCCCTCTTAATTTTTTTAGTCTGTCCTTCATAAAAAGCCTCATTGTAACCAAAATCTGGTCATTTCTGGAACGAGCTGTGTGTATTTTTTTGCCGATGTCGCCATGATTTGCAATCAAATAACTTTCAATCTTTGTGTGGCAATCTTCATCTTCCAGCGTTAAAACAAACTGGCCTTTTTTATATAGGGCCATAATTTCGTCCAATCCTTTTTTTAGTGTTTTTAATTCTGCATCTGTAATTATTTTGTGGCGATTTAGCATGCGGCCGTAGCCCCAAGAGCCTTCTACATCATATGGAATTAATTCCTGATCATAGCCAATATCGTCTCCGGCGTTATATTCTTCCACAAGTGGGTCCAGAGTTACCACGTTTTTTTTGAACCAAAGTTTGCGTTTGATTGGCTGCTGTTTTTTCATAAAATTAATTTTTTAAAGTTTGATTTTCATTGTTTTGAAGCCATTTGTGGTCGCGATCTGTGCCAGGCGTGGAATATCATAAAATCGGCATGCACTGGCCAACATAAGCACTTCTTCAAAGAGGCTTCCGTTGTCTTCCGGCACAAAAATATCTGAAATATTATCTGTGCCAAGCGAAACATTTATTCCGGCTTTTACCATTTCGTCCACCTGCGCAATGCAGTTGTGAATTGGCGCCAATTTATTTTTTAATTGTTTCATGCTCACCGCGGCTTTTGGGCAAACGGTCACATTTGCGCCCGCTGCAACAATTTTTCGGTAAATATTTTGCCTATCTTCTTCTGCCATGCATGAAGTTGAAATCGCGTGAACAAGAGTTACGCGCCCTTCCATTTTATTTTCCATAATTTTATCGATGAACCAGTCGGAGTCTTTTTCGTCCGGATTGTTTTCTTGGTCAATGTGAACATCAATGTCTTTGCCTAGGTTTTTTGCGACAGAGAAAAGGAAATCGGCGTGTTTGCGGTCACCGCCCGGCATTTTTCTATCGCGGGAAGGAAGTCCGCCAACCACATCGCAAACTGCGCAGGCTTTTTCGAAAAGTTCAGTTTTATATTTATCGAAACCGGTTGAATCGGCGTTCAAAAAGCCCTCGAGAGGGTGAGCAACAAGCTGCAAAGTAAATTTGCCTTTATATTTTTCGCGAACTTTTGCGGCCGCGTTGACGACCAACATGTCTACGATGCTATCTGCGTCAACGTGTGTTCTGCATGCGGTAATTCCTTCTTTTATAAAATCTTCGATGCAGTAAACAAGCCTCTCTTGAACGGATTCGTCGGTATGTTTTTTCTTAATTTCTCTGTTTAATACCCATTTTTCTTCCATTAATGCCGAGGCTTGCTCCCAAATTTCCGGAGTAAGCGTGTAGGCGCGATCCAAATGTGCATGACAATTAGCCATTCCCGCGGTCTTACCGACCTCTTTAAAGAAAAGTTCTTTAAATGGGAATTTCTGTATCATTGTTATATTCCTAAATTATTTTCTAAGAAAAAGCAACCCTCAAAGTTTCTTGCGCGATCTTTTTTTCTTCGTCCGTGTGAATAACCAGGACTTTTGGATTTAAAAACGGCTTTATATAGCCCAAAATCCATTTTCGTAAATAGAACGCATTTTCGCCAATTCCGCCAGTGAAAACGATGCAGTCAACTCCGCCGAGGGCTGCAGCATAGGAACCGATGTATTTTGCGATTCGGTAGGCGAAGAGCTGAAGTGTGCGCACCGCCGCCTCATTTCTTTTCTGGTATTTGGCCCAAAGGTCGCGAACGTCGGAAGATATTTCGGAAATTCCAAGCAGTCCGGATTCTTTGTTTAGCATTTTAAAAATTTCATTGTCTGTAAAGTTTTGTTCGCGAAGATAAAAGATTATTGCAGGATCAATGTCGCCGCAGCGAGTTCCCATTGGAATGCCTTCCAGCGGCGTGAATCCCATGCTCGTGTCTATGACTTTTCCGTTTTTTATTGCTGCTATGCTTGCGCCATTACCCAAGTGACAAGTAATAGTGCGGCGCGTTTTTGCTGTGCCAAGTTTTTTGCGAGCCTGCTCAAAAACATATGAATGGCTCGTACCATGAAAACCATATTTTCTTATTCTGAATTTTTTATAGAGATAGTAGGGAAGCCCATACAGAAAGGCTTTTTCCGGCATTGTTTGGTGGAAGGATGTGTCGAAAACTGCAACTTGTTTTAGGCCCGGAAACATTTTTTTGCATACATGGATGCAAGCTAGATTTGGAGGATTGTGAAGAGGAGCGAGATGTGAAACCTTTTCTATTTCCGCAATTACTTTTGGGTTAATTAAAGTTGGCTCCGTGTATTTTTCTCCGCCATGAACAACTCGGTGTCCGATTGCATTTATTTCGTCGATATTTTTAATAACTTTTTCGCGAATTAGAATTTCGAGTGATGATTTTACCGCTTCATTAAAGTCATCAATTGGTTTGCCATGGTTGTCTAATTGGCTTTCGAAAAGAGATTCTACCGTTTTGTTTTTTGTGGAAAAAAGTTCAAATTTAAGCGATGAAGACCCTGCGTTTAATACTAGAATTTTCATAATACGCATGAGCGCAGTGAATGCGCTTTATTTATTAAATAAAATTTCTTTTGTGTCGATTGCTTTTTCTGCAGCTTCCACCGAAGTGAATGCGGCAAGGGTCACAATATCTTCTACGGTGCATCCTCGTGACAGATCATTTATTGGCTTTTGTAAGCCCTGTAGGATTGGTCCTATTGCGTGGGCTTTTCCAAATCTTTCCACTAATTTATATGCAATATTTGCCGCTTCCAAATTTGGGAAAATTAAAACGTTGGCATTGCCCGGCACTCGCGATTTTGGAAATTTTTGCGCGCAAACTTCCGGAACCAGCGCGGCATCAACTTGCATTTCGCCCTCGCAAATTAAGTCCGGTCGCAAATGATTTACCATCTGCGTTGCTTCTTTTACTCGCGCAACATTTGGGTGTTTGGCGGAGCCATTTGTGGAAAAAGAAAGCATGGCAATTCGAGGCTCTATTCCAAAGCGACGGGCAGTTTCCGCCGTGTCTATGGCCAAATCCGCAAGTTCATGGGAGTTTGGCTCAATATTTACGGCGCAATCTGCAAAAAGCAAAAGTCTGTTTTCTAAAATCATAAAAAAGAATCCGGAAATTTTCCTAAATTTTTCTTTGGTTCTTATTACTTGGAGCGCAGGATGCAGGACATCTGCGGTTGTGCTAAGTGAGCCGGAAATCATTCCGTCTGCCTCGCCAATGTGTACCAGCATAGTCGCAAAATAATTTGGATTTTGCATTAGCTTTACCGCTTCTTCTTTTGTGAGCCCTTTGTCTTTACGCATTTCAAAAAATATCTCGCCAAATTCGCCAATCCGTTTGCTTTCTTTCTTTATATCAAAAGTTATTGGGTTTGCAGTTTTTTCTTCGCGAATTTTTTTTATTGCATCAACTACTCTCGGATCATTGGTTTCGGGAAAAACAATTCGCGCCGGATTTTCTTTGGCGTGCTTTTTTACAACCTTTATAAAATTTTGCAGCATAAATCTTATTAAAATATACAGCAAAACGCTCTTTTTTGGTAATTTCCATTACCGTATTGCATGGCTATTTATTGGCAAGCTTCTTGTATATAAGAGAAACCAATAGAAGAAAGAAGGACCCAATAAAAAGTATTAAGAAAGTTGCGAACAGGCTCGTGATAATGTAACTCAGAATGAAATTAAAATCCCATTGAAGAACCTCTCCATTGATTGTATTTGTGATTGCTGGTAGCCATGTATTAACTATCTCTGTAATGGTTCCGCCAATGGCTGAGAAAATTGCAACTTTGTATACCTGGTTAATTCTTTTTTCATTCATTTGGTGAATATTAAAAAATATGATTGTTTGCAAATCCAACATATCACAATACATTGAACGCGTTCATTAAATTTCTCACTCACTCACCTTTTTTACGGCATCCACGGCCTCGCCGACTTTATTTGCGGCATCTTTAACCTTGGCCGCGGCATTTTGCACGTCTTCAATTTTCTTTTCTACAGAATCCTTTGTTTTGTTTATTTGATCACCAACATCTTTAACGGCTTCGGTTACATTTGTGGTGGCATCTTTTACCGTGCCCTGAACTTGGCTGCGTAGCCCCGGCAAAATATCGCATCCAGACAGAATCAGAATGGCGAGCAATAATATTAATATTTTTTTCATAAAAGTGTTTTTATTTACCGTTGAAAAGCTTGGAAAGGTCACCTTTATAAGTTTTGAGGAAGTTGTGCATGTCTAGAACTTCGTTTGCGGTAACCCCATTTTCTTTGTCTTTTGTGGAAAAATTAATGATTGATGGTGTATCGCTAGTAACATTTGAAACCTCAAATAGTACAAAAGCCTGATTGTCGCATTTTGGACAGACCACAAGAAGTAGGCCCGCTCCTGTATCCATTCCCAGCATGCTTGTCGCCATTACGAAGATTGAGTCTTCATCGAAAGCGGATCCGCAGTGTGGGCACAGGTTAGTTTTCCTGAGCTGGTTAATTACCTTTTTTAAAAGTTTGAATGACATAAGTAACTTAAAAATAGCGAGTTTTATAGGTTTTTCAAGCAGACATGCTTTTTTGCATGTCCTATGGTTTTTTTATAAGGTGTTCACCGCCCGTTTTAACCTTATCAGTGCTTTTTCCTTGCCAAGTGCCCAAATTACTTCAAAAACACCTGGTGAGAACTGTTCACCTGTTAAAGCAACGCGTGCCGGCCACAAAACCTGGCCATTTTTTAGCCCCAAACCTGCAATTACTTCCATTAAGCGATTTTTGATTTTTTCCTGTTCGTCGAACCCGTCAAAATCTTCCAATGCTTTAATTATTGCTTCCAGTCCTTTTTTCGCGATTTCCAAATCCACTTTCATTTTTGGATTGGCAACCATGGCCGGATCAACTTTTACTTCATCCTTAAAATAAAATGAAATGTGGTCTTTAACTTTTGATGGATCTTGCAAAAGTTTTTCTTCCACGGTTAAAAGTCCGCGCTTTAATAATGCCTCTTCGCGCTTCCATTCGTCTGGAATGTACTGTGCGCATAAATCCAAAAGTTTTTGTGATTTATCGCCTGGTTCTGCATCAAACTTTTTGCGACGCCATTGCCAATTTATCCAATCCAATTTTTCCAGATCAAAAACTGCACCTGCTTTGTGAACTTTTTCCAGCGTGAATTTTTCAATCAGTTCGTCGAGCGTGAAAATTTCCTGTGTGCTGTCTGATCCGGGATGCCAGCCAAGCAGCGCAATAAAATTTATCATGGCTTCCGGCAGATATCCCTTCTTTATATAGTCTTCAACCGCCACGTCGCCCTGACGCTTGGAAAGTTTGCTGCGATCTTTATTTAAAATTAGAGGTAAATGGGAAAAAATAGGATGTTTCCAGCCGAAAGATTGGTAAAGCAAAATGTGTTTTGGAGTGGAAGAAAGCCATTCTTCACCTCGAATCACGTGCGAAATATTCATCATGTGATCATCCACAACGTTTGCAAGATGGTAAGTAGGGAAGCCGTCGGATTTAAGCAAAACCTGGTCATCTATTGTGTCGCATTTAAAAGAAACATTTCCGCGAACGGCATCTTCCCATTCCACCGCGCCGGAAGTTGGAATTTTTTGTCTTATTACAAAGGGCACGCTCGCATCCATTAATTTTGCAGTTTCTTCTTTGGAGAGATGCAAGCAATGTTGATCATATTTTGGCGCTAAATGTTTTTCTTCCTGCAATTTGCGCATTTCATCGAGTCTTTGAGCGGTGCAAAAACATCTGTATGCAAAACCTTTTTCCAAAAGTTCGTCGGCATGTTTTTTATAAAGTTCGGTGCGCTGTGACTGAATATATGGGCCACATGAACCTTCCACACCTGGACCTTCATCAAATTCGAGTCCTGACCATTTTAAGGTTTTTATTAAACTTTCCACGGCGCCTTCTACCGCGCGTTTTTGGTCGGTATCTTCTATGCGCAATAAAAATTTACCCTGATTTTTACGAGCAAATAGGTAGTTGTAAAGGGCCGCTCTAAGTCCTCCTACATGCAGGAAACCTGTTGGCGAAGGTGCAAATCGTGTTCGAATCATGAGCTGATTTTAGCCTTTTTAGGTCAGATTATGAAGGGGGAATAATTTTTCGGGGATTTTGCGCTAAATCTGCTATAATCCAGCCTGTATGAGAAGAAGAGCCACAGGCGGGAGTTTAATTGACCTTATAACCGGAAATACTTCCGGTCGTAGAATTAGCAACAGAGAAGCAAAAAGAAGAAGGAGGGGAGCAAGGGCAATGCAATTTGATATTGAGACCAGTGTTGCGCGTGAAATTTTTGCCGTGATTTATTTGGCAGTTTCGCTGCTCCTTGTGCTTTCTATTTATGGAAATCTTGGAATGGTAGGAGCTGCGCTTCATTCATTTTTAAAACCGGTTTTTGGATTTGGGATTCATTTTATTGCCGTTTTGTTTTTTGGAATTTCCATTGCGTTGTTTTTTGCGAAAAAATCTCCATTTGGGCTCGCGAAAATTACAGGAATTATTTTGATGTTCGCGTCGCTACTTTCGATTTTTCATTTGTCTGTTCAGCCGGATGATCTGCTTACTGCTGCGCAAAATGGGGAGTATGGCGGTTATATTGGATTTATTCCAAATTTCTTTTTGAGGTCCGTTTTGCAAATAGGAAACTTGGGTTCCACAATTATTTTTGCAGCAACTTTGATTGTTGGATTTTTGCTGACTTTTGAAATTTCCATTATTAGTTTCTTAAAAGCTGCCAGGCCGGAATTGCGTTTGGAAAAGAGAAAGAGATTTGAAGTTACCGACGAAGGCGTTGTGGAAGTTGATGAAGATGAGGAGAATTATGATGAGGCTGAAGATGAAATTAATATTATTAAACCTATGATTCCTGTGGGGGTTGGAGTTTCTGATGTTGAGTTTGAAGAAAGCGAGGCACAAAAAAATATGTCGGATATAAAAGATGGCGAGCCTGAGCCTGTTGATCTTGATTCCGAGCCGGTGAAGGCCAAGAAAACTGCAATTAAATGGGAATTTCCGCCGCTGGATCTTTTGGAAAATCCGCTGGCTGCGGATGCGGTGGATGATGATTTCTTGAAAGAAAAAGCGGAAATGATTCGCACGAAGTTGGATCAGTTTGGAATTGAAGTTGTGATGTCGGATGTTAATGTTGGGCCGACTGTAATTCAATATACTTTGAAGCCGGATGAAGGTGTGAAGCTTTCCAAAATCACTTCGCTAAAGAATGATTTGGCGCTTGCGCTTGCCGCCCGTGCAATTCGTATAGAAGCGCCGATTCCGGGCAAGGCACTTGTTGGTATAGAAATTCCGAATGAGAATAGAAGCGTTGTAAAATTGAAAGAGCTTTTGGAAAGTGATGAATGGAAGGCTGAATCTAAATCCACTTTGCGTTTGCCGCTTGGCAGAACTGTGAGTGGCAAACCGATGGTTATAGACTTGGCGAGCATGCCGCATATGCTTGTGGCAGGAGCTACAGGTTCTGGAAAATCCGTTGGTATGAACAGCTTTTTGCTCGCGCTGCTTTACCAGAATTCTCCGCAGGATTTGAAAATGATAATGATTGATCCAAAGAGAGTTGAGCTAAATACATATAATGGGATTCCACATTTGCTCACGCCGGTGATTACGGATTTGGAAAAAGCTGCAGTGGCGCTTAAGTGGGCGGTGGCCGAAATGAACCGCCGCTATATTGTGCTTTCAGAAACTGGCCACCGCAATATTACAGACTACAATGGCGATATTAAGATTGAGGATAAAATGCCAAAAATTATAGTTGTCGTGGATGAGCTTGCCGATTTGATGATGGCCGCAGGCAAGGAAGTGGAAGCTTCCATTTGCCGCATTGCGCAGATGGCGCGCGCAGTCGGAATGCATTTGATTATTGCGACACAAAGGCCATCCGTGGATGTTATTACAGGTTTAATTAAGGCTAATATTCCTGCGCGCGTGGCCTATGCCGTTACCGCCGGAGTAGATTCGCGAACAATTTTGGATTCGATTGGAGCGGAAGATTTGCTTGGTCAAGGAGACATGCTTTTCGTTTCCGGCCAAATGAGCAAACCTGTTCGTATTCAGGGCGTTTATGTTTCTTCCAAAGAAATTGAAAAAGTCACAAATCGCGTAAAACTTACTATGGAGCCGGAATATAACGACAAAATCACTTCGCTGGAAGTTGCCCGCCAACACGTGCAGGGACTTCCAAATGTTAAAGGCGGAATGTCTTCCGGTGGCGGTGGCAACGATCCGCTTTATGAAAAGGCACTTTCACTCATTATTGAATCCAGAAAAGCCTCCGCATCGCTTCTTCAACGCAGATTGGAGGTTGGTTATGCTCGCGCCGCACGCATACTCGACGAAATGGAAGCCAACGGCGTAATTGGCCCGGTAAGAGGCGCTAAGCCACGCGAAATCTTGGTCCGAAGGGAATCTCCAGAAGTTTCCACGAGCGAGCAGCCAATGCCACAATAAGGCAACAATAAGAATTAATCTTGCTTTTGTTCGTTTCGTGTTGAAGTCACGTAATTGGATTCATTGCCGGCGATATCTCGTGATCTTGAACCTGAATTTATATTTTTGGAAACATCTCCCATATCTACAAATACTCCGTTGCCTCCAAGCTGAACAGGGTAGAAGAGTTTTTCATCAATGGTTGAATATGTAGTAAGTATGCGCACATCTGGGCCAAAAATATTTTTTACAAGATTTGCCTTTGTAAGTAGTCTTCCCTTTAAACGCGCTATATCTTTAAATGAACGAGGTTTGTCATTAGCTTCTTCATTGATGTGTACTATTGGTGGATGATTTTGAGTAGATCGTACAGGTCCATGTCCCAATACTGCTTTTGCAATTTCCAACGCTTCTCTGTCGTTGCCACGACCTGGCTTTACCAAAAGACATTTATTTCTGTCATGTAATTGGAATCCTTCGCCATAACAAATTAATTCTTCGCCATGTCCCAAATATAGTGCCAGTTGCTCTTTTTCCATCGCTGCTATTTTTTGACGTTTAAATAATGCATACATTATATTTCCAACAATCATATGCATTAATGCAGGTTGTAATTTTTCTGATCCCGGTATTTTATCAAATGTTTTAAGAATTTTGGCTTCTAGTGCTGAATTAACAACTTTGTCATTACCGGTTCCTCTGCTCAAAAACGATTCGTGGATTCGTTTAAGCATGTAAGCTTCTAGTGCTGTTGCTATCTTAAGGTCAGTGAAGAATACTGGATTATTTCCCTCCAAATATTCTCCAAGAGGCTTGTTGCCTGTATATGTTTGTAACATCGGATCATTTACTGGTTCTTTTAATAATTCCGAATCTAAAACTTGGGATGGATTTTCAAATCCAAATTCTTTTATTAATTCGCTTACATCAATCTTAATTTCCTTACCTTCTTCTTCACCATAAAAAATAAAAGTATGAGACATGTCGTCCGTATTAGTAACTCCATATGCTGCAAATACATCTTTGTCTTGCATGGCACGCACTGCGTCGGCCTGTTCTTTTGCTGATTTCATAGCTTCTTCGTCGTTTCCTTTGTGGGCAGCACATTTGCCGGCGAGCGTTGATGTATGAGATAAAGCCAAAAATAAAGCTGGCATTCCGGGCGTGTTTGCTTGTGCATTCATTTTCGCTTCATTAACGCGATTCCAGAAATGCGAATTCGTCAATCCAACATCCGCTTTGTTTCCATCGGTTCGCATGAGGCTAACCCTCTGTGATCTTGGGGGTAAACGTTTTGGACGTGTTCCGTGTGCGCGGCCATCAATACATTTAGTGATAATCATGTATGGAAGGCGTTCGTCCATATATTTAATGGCACGCTCCAATTCATCCAAAATATCCACAGTATTAACGTTTTCACGCAAATATCTGCGCAAATATCGTCTTACCAAGACTTCCGGGTCTTCACGTTTCTCTCTGTTTTTTGGTGCTTGAACAGCAGCAACTTGTTTTCTCATACCTTCGGAAACAGAGTTTACGCCTTCGTGGTCGGCTAATAAAGAGGGATTTTTAGTTCCGTCGGTTTCCGCGTCTCCATGAGCTGGTCTCTCTTCATGTACGTGCATATAAGTACTTAAACATAATATCGACTTTTATCAACATCCCGTGGCCTTTCGGCATTATAACCAGTGTTGTTCTGTTAATAAAGGGGTAAATGAAAAATATTGTCTCCTTGCTTCTTCTCAGCATTGCAAAAAACCCCTTTTTCTGGTAAAATAATAAGAAAATTAAATATAAATATATGAGTAAAACATCAAGAAAAATCTCAGTCTTTATGGCGGCAGTTTTGTGCCTATCCATGGTATCTGTTTTTGGCATGACATTTGCAGGTACCGCGCTGGCAGATCCAGGGGACGCGCCGGCAGCTCCTGCAGCAGCCTCCCAAAGGCCAAAATCCATTCCGGAAAGTTTTAACGTTAATACATATCTTAAGACGGATGACATGAATAGCAAAGTGCCGGATACGAGTGCTTCCTTGGCAGATCAAAAACAAAGCGGTGGAATTATAAAAGTTTTGCTGGATGCAATTAAAATGTTTGTAAATATCATAGGTTCAATCGCGCTGATTGTTTTTATAATTGGTGCGCTTTTAACAGTCACTTCTTCCGGTAAAGAAGACAGGCTCGAAAGGGGAAAAACCACAATGGTTTATGCCGTCATCGGGCTGGTTGTGACCTTTTTGTCGTTTATGCTCGTGGCTTTGGTGCAGTCGTTATTCTTTTAGCACGCAAATTTCTCCATGAAAAAGCTCGCAATTCTAATTCTAAGTTCATTTATCTCGGCAACAATGCTGAGCTATTTTGTTGGAGTTGCATTTGCGGAAACCGAACAGCCAACATTGCAAATTTATTATTCCGAAAGTCTTGGTACAGGTGAAAAAGTTATGCACATTACTGCCTGTAGAAAAGAACCGGCAATGGGTGTGGTCACTTGTACGAAAGAGGCTTTTAATGCCGGTTTTGGTAAGCAGTGCGAAAAAGAAGGGGATATTAGTAATACAATACAAGGATGTTTAATTAAGCCGGGGGCTAATGGAGATGAGTATGAAAGGATTTCAGATACAAGTTCATACCCAAAGGTTGATATAAGTAAATATGCTTTAAATGAAGAGGAAGGTGGATGTAAAGATAAACCTGAAAACAGAGCGCCTCTTTATGGGAAAAGATATGGGCTAATTTCTAAGTTAAGAAACGAAAATCCCGATCCTCCTATTACTGAAGCGGACATTCAAAGTGAATTTGTTCAGCCTGACGATGTGCAAATAACTCGCCCGGAGGGTTATGTAATGAAACCTATGTATGAGCCAACTTTGTGTGCCTCGTGGGACAAAGTTGTAGATAGTGCTGGTGGGGTATCGGAAGATACAACATTAACGGAAGAGCAGAAAAAAAACATTGAAGCTTTAAAAGTTAGGATAGCTGAAGCTTCTGCAGATGCCGAAGCTCGTTTTGGTACGCAAGACAATTGTAACGGTACAGAGCATGGCGACAAGTTGGATTCAGCACCAATGATTTCCTGTACCATTCTTGAGCGTGTTACCGGCAAATCCGGCACGGAAATTCTTTCCAAATACATGAAAACAATCTATTCGTGGGCTTCCGGCCTTGTAGGCATTATTGCGGTGCTAACAATGGTTTATTCCGGCATCCAAATTTCAATGGCCGGCGGAGACAGCGCAAAAATAGATTCCGCCAAAACCCGCATCACTCAATCAATTGTGGGTATTGTGATTTTATTTTTATCCGGACTAATTCTTTACACAATTAATCCAACATTCTTCACTGGTTAATTAAATTTATATGAACTTTCTTAAAAAAACATTATTCGCATCGGTCTTAATATCAATTTTATTTGGATTTAATGTTGTGGTCGCTTCGGCCACTGTCGTGGTTCCAAATACAATGCCGTGTCCGGACAATTTACCGTGCGTTTCGGAGGCAACACAGGCCAAACCAGGTGGCGTTCTGGCACATGTAACAGATACGTTCGCGGTAAGGTTCTTAAAGGGATTTTTGGCTATTGCGGGAGCAACCGCTGTTGTTTTTATAATCATTGGTGGCATGCAAATGATTCTTGGAGTTGGAAATGAAGAAGCCATAGGCAAAGGCAAAAAAACAATTATTTGGGCGATTTTTGGTTTGGTTATAGTTATACTTTCGGTGGCAATGGTGAATATCGTTACTAATTTATTTTAAATATGAAAAAGATTTTTGCGTCATTACTGTTAATAATAATTTTTGTGGTCATGGGGACGCTGGTTGCTACTCCTGTTTTTGCCGATAAAGCTTCTGATGTTATAAATAATATTCTGCCGGAAAACGTAGTTGATGGAGCTGTTCCAACCGGTGATCTAAAAATGGCAATTTTACCTCAGGCAATCAAAATTTTGCTTGGTATTGCGGGCTCGGTTGCATTTGGAGTTTTTGTTTATGCCGGTATTCAGATGGTAATTTCTCAAGGTAATGAAGAGGAATTAACAAAGACAAAAAATATATTTATTTGGTCCCTTATAGGTCTTGCATTCATAACAGCAGCCTATGCTTTGGTAAGGGGTGTAATGCAATTAGCACTTTAAAGTTTATGAAAAAAAGAATTGTAACAAGTTTGTTTTTCACCCTTCTGCTTTCGGTCGTTTTTGCGAATGTAAGTTTTGCTGCAATTGGGCTTAATCCTGATTTATATCCGAATGGGGCACCTACAATAAATGGAAATGTGCCCGACGAAGATGTTCAAAGTGTTGA
>Ga0172379_10004471_pt1 | contig 20640 bp, 14 predicted proteins | sample GrowelOW334metaG_FD_119756 | JGI IMG/M metagenome (GOLD analysis project Ga0172379, IMG submission 119756) | Groundwater microbial communities from an aquifer near a municipal landfill in Southern Ontario, Canada - Groundwater well OW334 metaG | ecosystem: Environmental > Aquatic > Deep...
ACAAAACTCCAGCAATGCCACATCCGTTACACCATCTACCTTCGTAATTCCAACTAAATCGGCAAAATTACGGATGGATTCCGGTGTATATCCTCTCCGGCGTAGTCCGCAGATGGTAGGCATCCTCGGGTCGTCCCAATCTTTGACATATCCCTCTTTGACCAATTGAAGCAATTTACGTTTGCTCATCACGGTCGAGGTGATGTTCAGACGTGAAAATTCGATTTGCCTTGGCCGGTAATCAGAATCTTTCAACTCTTCAACAAACCAGTCATATAGCGGACGGTGAACCTCAAATTCGAGGGTGCAGATGGAGTGGGTGATTCCCTCCCAGTAATCCGACTGGCCATGTGCATAATCGTACATCGGATAGATGCACCATTTGTCACCGGTACGGTGGTGGGGCTGTTTCAATATGCGGTACATCAATGGATCTCGCATGTGCATATTGGGTGAGGACATGTCGATTTTTGCCCTGACCACACAGTCTCCTTCGTTGTATTTTCCGGCCTTCATATCCTCAAATATCTGAAGGTTCAGATCCGGCGCACTGTTTCGGGCGGGGCTCTCAATTCCGGGGCGGGTAGGCGTTCCGCGTTGTTCACTGATCACCTCCTGGCTCTGAAAATCGACGTAAGCTTTCCCTCTTATGATCAGTTCAACGGCAAAATCATACAGTTTGTCGAAATAATCGGAAGCATAAAAAAGGCGGTCTTCCCAGTCGAATCCCAGCCACTTTACATCCTCCATGATCGAATCGACATACTCGGTCTCCTCTTTGGCTGGGTTGGTGTCGTCGAAACGAAGGTTGGTGATGCCGCCAAAAAGCTTGGCCGTACCAAAATTCAGACAGATAGATTTCGCATGACCAATGTGAAGATAGCCATTGGGTTCAGGCGGGAAGCGGGTATGGACCCTTTTGCCATTTTTACCTGCCGCCAGATCATCCACGATCTGCTGTTGAATAAAATTTTTTGGAACGATTGGATCCATGATCGCTATGCTTAATAATTTTTTCTTTGTACAAGAAGTGACTAGAGTGACTAAAGTGCACTAAAGTGACTATAGTACTTCGCCGCATGCTTGATTTGCTTTATTGCCCGGAGTCCCTAACTTTAGGCACTCTAGTCACTTTAGTGCACTTTAGTCACTCTCCGCAAAGGTAACAAGAGTTGTTTAGACACGGAAGAAAAAAATTGGATTAAAAAATGAGTTAAATTTGGCTGTTCATAAAAAGTCTGATTATGGGAATCATTGAACTGGAGGGAATGGAGTTTTATGCATACCACGGCTATTTCAAGAGTGAAAGAATCGTCGGTAACCGGTTCGAGGTGAATCTCTCGATTGAAACCGATTGTGAAACTGCAGCCCAAAGTGATCTCCTTGCGGATGCGTTAAACTACGAAGGAATCTACCGTCTGGTTAAAGAGGAGATGCACCAGCGCTCGCATTTGCTCGAACATGTTGCCGGCCGGATCCTTACCAGGATACACAACGAATACAATGGAATCGGCGTTGTTCGGGTGAAGATCTCCAAAGCAAGGCCTCCCATGGGAGGTCATATCAAAGCAGTTAGCGTTACAATGGAGCGATAAGCCGGAAATTTCAGCTCCAGGTTTTCCCGCCAAAGAAATTTCCCTATATTTGCACCCTGAAAACGGTCGGTTGGCCGAGTGGTTAGGCAGCGGTCTGCAAAACCGTGTACGGCGGTTCGAATCCGCCATCGACCTCAACCTGCGAGAGACTCCTTGATTATCAAGGGGTCTTTTTTGCGTTTATGGCAGATTTTATGGCAATATTGATCCAAAATTTCTGACGATGCTAGGCTTTTCTTTACAAAACACAATCTGTTTTAGTTCTCTTTTAGGAATAAAAGCGGTTGTAAATGTTTTAATAACCTAATCATTCCGGTCCAGCATTTTTAATGATTTTTATCTGGTTTAGTTGTTTTCTATCAGTAAGTTGAATGAAGCCTACATTAGCCAGGTAACCCAAACCATCACCAAAACGGTTACAGGCCGGCCGGTTTTACCTGAAGATTTGTCGTGGAAAATTCGTTTTTGATCATGGAATTGGGTAAATTTATTAAGGACCTTACATCAAAACAATGACAACAGAAATGCAAATTTTGCCCGATGAAGCTATAATCAATAAAATATACGTTATGCGGGGCAAGAAAGTAATGGTTGACCGTTTTCTGGCAGAGCTTTATGGAGTTGAGACAAGGGTGTTAAACCAAGCGGTAAGGCGCAACGAAAAGCGGTTTCCGGAAGATTTTATGTTCCAAATGACATCGGAAGAAGTGCAGGATTGGAAATCACAAATTGTGATATCCAATACCGAGAAGATGGGACTGAGAAAACCGCCTTCGGTCTTTACAGAACAGGGGGTTGCCATGTTGTCGAGCGTTTTGAACAGTGAACGGGCTATAATGGTAAATATTGCAATTATTCGGGTATTTACAAAAATGAGAGAACTTGTAGAAACCCATAAAGAAATAGTACACAAGCTTGAACAGCTTGAAAAGAAGGATATTGAACAAGACGATAAAATCATGCTCATATTTGAATACCTCAAACAATTTGAACAAACCAAACAACAAGAATTAGAACAAAAGGACCGCCCAAAAATAGGATATAAACCATCGAAGGAATAGAAGGCCACAACACGGCTGGCCTCTGGGACCCGCACACATAAAGATTATACAAGGGACAACGAAGGGTAAGTTTTGTCGTATTGGCAACTGCCACCGCTTCGCCCGCAATTTATATTCCATTTATGGATCTCTTTAAATATCTTTGGGAAATCTTGCCATCTGTAGGGCAAGTGTGTCAATGCCTGCAAAATGGGAAACAACCACGCTAAATCGTCAGTTACTAAAAATGCAAATCTCGCCTTTGTAGTTGGGATTGTTTTGAATTTGGCGTATGTCCTTTTGCAAATCATTGTAGGTCTTAAAGTCAACTCTTTATCCTTGCTTTCTGATGCCGGCCACAATTTTCTGGATGTGAGCGGACTGGCCTTCTCCCTGATGGCTTTCAAGCTAACAAAATCAAAAGCCACTGAGAGGCTTACTTATGGGTACAAAAAATCTTCCATCTTAATCGCTTTACTGAACACCGTTATTCTGCTTCTGTCCATCGGGGCGATTGGTTATGAAGCCCTTCTGCGGTTTAAGGATCCTGAACCACTGGATGGGATCACTGTGGCCTGGATCGCCCTGATTGGAATTTTCATCAATGGAATTTCGGCTTTTCTATTCTTCAGTGAGAAGGATCAAGACATTAACATCAGAAGCGCCTTCCTCCATTTGCTCTCGGATGCCGTCATCTCCCTGGGACTGGTTGCCGGAGGCGTCATCATTTATTTCACACATTATTATTGGGTTGATTCATTGTTAAGTACCCTTATTTGTCTCGTGATTTTGTGGAGTACCTGGAACTTGCTTAAGAGTAGCCTGCACCTCTCCATGGACGGGGTTCCGGAAGATATTGACCTGGATGAAATCAAAACCATGATCGGATCGATGAAGGGTGTCGAAAACTTGCATCATATCCATGTGTGGGCCATCAGTACGAAGGAGAATGCCTTGACCGGTCACCTGGTTGTCGCTGAAAATTTATCGGCTGATGAGGTTGGCAGGATTCGGCATACCATCAGGATAAAGTTGTCGGAGCTGAATATTGCCCATGCTACCCTGGAAATCGAAACAGCAAATGATCTTTGCGATAACGAACATTGCGATTCATAATATTGAGATCATTGGCTGGTGGGTTATCCCTAATTAGGGATTAGATAAACTTTGGCGATATTTGGTTTATAAAATAATTTTCATGGGAAGCTGATGCAAAATCGATTCATTTTAAATCATTCTAACTAAAATCTATTTATGGAAAATACGAGAAGGAATTTTATCAGGAAAACCGTAGTTGGAGCCGGAGCCTTGGGGGCAGGAGGGATTTTGCCCGGGTTCTCTGCCAAAAGTTATGCAAGGATTGTGGGGGCTAACAGCAAAATTGTGGTTTCGATGATGGGTGTAAACTCAAGGGGGAAAGCCCTGGCAAAAAATTTTTCCATTCAGGAAAATTGTGAAGTGGCCCATATTTGTGATGTCGATTCAAGGGCAGTCACGACTTGTATCGAAGCAGTGAAGGATAGACAAAAGATAGTCCCAAAGGGATTTGAAGATTTCAGAAAATCACTCGAAAGTAAGGATATTGATGCACTTGTTATTGCAGCGCCTGATCACTGGCATGCCCCAGCTTCACTGCTGGCATTGCAGGCCGGGAAACATGTGTATGTCGAGAAACCCTGTTGCCACAATCCAAGGGAGGGTGAGATTTTGGTCGAAGCTGCCCGAAAGTACAACAAAGTTATCCAGATGGGCAACCAGCGACGGTCGTGGCCCAATGTGGTAAAAGGAATAGAAGAAGTGAAGAATGGCGCCATTGGCAGGGTCTATTTTGGCAAAGGATGGTACACAAATAACCGCGGTCCGATCGGAAAAGGGAAAAAGGTTGAGGTTCCACAGTGGCTTAACTGGGATTTATGGCAAGGGCCTGCCCCCAGAAAAGAGTTCAATGACAATTTCCTGCATTACAACTGGCATTGGTTCTGGCATTGGGGTACTGGTGAAGCGCTGAACAATGGCACGCACATGATTGATTTGCTCCGCTGGGGATTGGAGGTCGATTTTCCGGTGAAGGTCAGTTCCAATGGCGGACGATACCGCTACAAAGATGATTGGGAGACCCCGGATACACAGGTGATCAACCTCGATTTTGACAAAGGTGTTTCCATGTCATGGGAGGGAAGGAGTTGCAACGGAAAACCAATTGAAGGTAGTTCAGTAGGTGTTGTTTTCTATGGAGAGAACGGCAGTGTGCTGATACCGAGCGGAAACAGTTACACTATTTTTGATCTTCAGGGCAAGGTTGTCAAAGAGTTTAAGGAACAACAGAAAATTGATCCGCGCGATCTTTCCAACCCCTCCGAACAGGTGGATGCGCTTCACATTCAAAACATGTTTGATGCCATCACCAACGGATCTCCGTTGAATTCGGGAGTAGATTCCGGGTTCAAGAGTACCCTTCTTGTCCAACTGGGCAATATCTCCCAACGGATTGGACGAAGCATTGACATAAATCCGACCAACGGACACATCCTGCATGATACGGAGGCTGCTAAATTCTGGTCCAGAAGTTATGAAAAAGGATGGGAGATGAAATTGTGATCAAAGGATTTCTTCCCGCTCCAAATTAGTACCTTTGGCCGGAATTTAAACAAATCGATGAAACAACAGCTTATTAGCTACATTGCGCCAGGAGCGCCTGCGACCCGTAGACCTGATTCTAAAAATTTACCCTATTTACGACCCGAAATCGGGTTTACGCCCAAGTGGTACCACCAGGCGCTTGGAATCGATTTTGGTGAAAAATGGCATGCAGATCCTGCCTACCGTAAGCAAACGGTTTTGGCCATGCGGCAGGAAATCGAAAGACGTTTTCCCGGAAGTAATATCGGAAAGATGGATGATCAGGGAGATTCACCAGACCTTCTGACCGGTGTTTTCGGCGCCTGTACAATCGCCTCCATGTTTGGCGTTCCAATTCGGTATGATAAAGAGCAATGGCCTACCAGCGAGCATTTTCAACTATCCGATGAAGGGATGAGCCAGTTGAAACCTGTTAATCCGGCAACCAATCAATTTTTTCTATCGCTGATGGACCAGGTCGAGTGGATCAAAGAAAGCGAAGGCAAAGTTGTTGGGTTTGTCAATTGGCAGGGCGTCTTAAACAACGCTCAGAGACTCAGGGGGCAGCAACTGTTTCTGGATATGCTTATGGATCCGGATCTGGTGATGAATTTGCTTGAATGCGTCACTACTACCATGATTGATGCCGCCAAAATGCTTCAGGAAAGACAAAGGGAAAGCGGTGTCAGCTATTCCTTTTTCACTGTAAGCAATTGTTTGGTTAATATGATACAACCAGATTTATATAAGGAATTTATATTGCCTTTCGATTTTAGAATTGCCAATGAATTCGATACCATTGGAATCCACAATTGTGCCTGGGATGCCTCTCCATACCTTGATGATTACGCTTCTGTTCCAAAAGTTGGATATATTGACATGGGAATCGATTCAGATCTAAACAAGGCCAGAACCCTGTTCCCACTTACCAGGAGGTCGCTCATGTATACACCGATGGATTTGGCCAACAAACCGATGGATGTGATAGGCAAAGACCTGGAGTTCATAGCTGAGAATTATGGGCCATGTGATATAGTAGTTGCAGATATTGAAGCTGGGACGACAGATAGCAAAGTGATAGATCTTATCGAGTTGTGCAATCAGCTATCCAAAAAGTTCAAAGAGGATGTCTAAGTCTCATTTAAACACTATGGGCACAAAGGACTCAAATATATAATATTTATTATGTTGACTTTGCGTCCTTCGTGTTTTACCTTTGGGTCCTTGGTGGTTAAATATTTTCACTTATGGGACAGCCTTTTTTGCTAAAGTAGAAATTCATCAAAATTATTCTGGTGAATTACCTGGAATGTACTGTTCGGATAAGCCGCCAGAAATTGTTTGGGCGTTTTGTGTTTGGCATCTGGATTCCATTTGAACTCATAAGCTGCTATTTGTCCATCTTTTTCTTCAATGTAATCAATCTCCTTTTGAAGTGTTGTACGCCAAAACCAGCTGTTGCACCATATTGACTCATAGCTGATTTTTTTTAACCTTTCTGAGATGATAAAATTTTCCCACAAGGCCCCGGTATCGGTGCGTGTTTCAATTTGGGTGAAGTTCGCAATGAGGGCATTGCGAATACCATTGTCATAGAAATATATTTTTCGACTGAACTTCAACTCATTGCGAAGATTGCGGCTAAATGAACCCAGCCTGAAAATGACATAGGATTGTTCCAGCAGCGAAATGTACTTTTCTACGGTCTTTGAATCCAATCCTGCAATTTGCCCCAACTCGGTTAAAGAGACTTGAGAACCTATTTGAAAAGCAATAGCCTGAAGCAACTTAACTAGTTTGTCGGGTTTGTTTATTTGCTCCCATCTTAAAATATCTTTGTACAAATAGCTATCGGCCAGCTGTTTTAAAATATTTTTCTCTTCTCCAGATCCGGTGACTACCTCGGGATAATATCCATAAACCAATCTATGCGGCAAAAGTCGTTTCTCGTCAATCAATCCGTGATGTGCAACCATCTCCCCAAACGAAAGTGGAAACATCTTGTACTCCCATTTTCTGCCGGTTAAAGGTTCGTTTACTTTATTGGCCAATTCAAAAGAGGAACTTCCGGTCGCTACCAATTGAATTTCAGGAATCTGATCGGTAATCAATTTTAACTTCAGACCAATATCAGAAATTCGCTGGGCCTCATCAATGACAACGTTTTTTTTGTTGCCAAAGATGGCTTTTAAACGGGTTGAGCTAATATTTTCAAAGAGTTCGTAAATGTCGGGTTCATCCCCATTGAGCCAAAGCGTTTCCGGGTCTTCTTTGAACAACTCATTGAGTAAAGTTGTTTTACCAACCTGTCTGGGACCCATTAACAGGATTGCTTTGCCCCTTCCAAGTTTTTCAGTGATAACTGTTTTGAGTCTTCTTTTTATCATGACGGATGTACTATTCCGTAAATATATGTATTTTTACGGAATTGATTCCGCAAAAATACGAATATTTACGGAATTGATTCCGCAAAATACATTATTTTGTATTTTAGTGAGCAAAAGAGGCGGGAAAGGTAATCGGAAGCACCTTCTTTCCATCCATTCCACGGATCCAGGTACTGAATTCACGTTTTCCCTCTTTTAAAACGATAACTCGACCGCCGGCTAACAGATCTTCAGCATCCTTCAGGGCCTATTTTTTTAGGGTAAAAGAATCTATCATTTTCCCTTGAAGATTTACCGATTCGAGGTAGAGGTTGTTGCCGTCAATTTTCACATATTGAAAGAGTTGACCTTTACTGTCGGTAACTTCGGCATAAGGTTCTGCTGCAAAATCCTGTTCCCGGTTGGGAATTCCGACCGAAATCAGATAGGCAGTGCCATCCTGGTAAGAAGAGACCACTTTACCGGCTTTCATGGGTTTCGAGCGCATGTAATAATGAAGGTGACCACCGTAAACCATGTCGACATGGTATTTGTCGAACAGAGGGACCCAGGCCTTCTGAATGTCAAGATTGGGCTCTTCGCGGTTGTAAGGGGCAAAATGAAACATGGCAATCTTCCAGGTGGCTTTGGTTGTGGCTAGCTGCTTCTCAATCCAGGCCGTCTGGGCATCAATGGGGGAAGTAGCATCGATCATCAGGAAGAGCGCATTCTTGTAGGTAAAAGAGTAGGTTTGCTCCTTTGGTACACCATCCGGACCATTCATTGGATAGCTGAAAAGATCACAATACAGTTTAGCGCCGAGACCGGCACGATTGTCGTGGTTTCCGGGTACGGACATAAAAGGAATTTTACCGGCGGTTTCTTTGGAATAATTAAAAAGTGCATCCCATTGTTCCCGGTTCAGACCATCACTCACCAGGTCCCCAACGATCGAGAAGAAGGAGGCATCCGGATGTGCTACCCAGCCTTTGTGGAGAATCTCACCAAATTTTGGGGAAAAGTGGGTATCACCAAACCAGAGAAATGAAAAGGAAGAATTGCTTGCAGCTGTAGTAAAACTTTCTGAATCAGACCATTCATTTTGTGTGGCAATCTGATATTGATAGGTAGTACCAGGCTTCAAGCCCGAAAGCTTTGCCGTGTAGTGATTGGAATATCGGTCATTCACCAGCATGCGGTCTTCCAATTTCACTTTATCGGCAACTAAAGTAACGACCTTTGTCGTACCTTTTGCCCTGTATTTTAAGGTTGAGGCATCCACGGTAGTGTTGGTCCGCCACTGTATATCCATGCTGTTTGATGGATCCGAACTCCATGTAAGGATGATTTGATCAGGATTTGGAGAAGAGGCAAAAGGCGTTGACCTGAAAGCGCCCACCAAATGCGATTCGGAAGCTCTTCCTCTCGTTGTAGTGAGTAGCTGCTGACCTTTCAAGGCCTCGGGAACCTCCTGCAAAACCAGTTCATCCCAATCCAGGTAGGTGGAAGCGCCATCTTGCAAGATGCCAAATTTTTGATCAGCCGGATTAACAGGGGTGATTTGCAATTTATCCTGTTTGTTTGCCGGTGCAACAGAGACAAAATAGTGAAGTGCCAAACCATTTTCGAAACCGTTTACACCCAATCCAACCCTGCCCTTTTGGAACTGCTTTTGCCAGATATCGTAGGTTGTTTGCCTGTTTTTGACCGTCATGGCTGTCTTTTGGAACCCACTTAGCGGCAACCAAAAAGGTAACCTCTTTTGTTCCTTGCTGATCATCAATGAGACAGTTACAGGCACATTGACATCAAACATCCAATGACATGTTGAGAGAATTGTCAACTCCTTTTTAGAGAAAAGCCCCATGACCTGGCCAATATTCAGTTTCATCAAGTTTTGCGGGCTCCTTGTCTGGTACAAATTCGTAATGACACGGTCCATGACAATCGAAACGGACTGATTTTCCTGAGCTACCAGCGTCTTTCCTGTCAGGAGAAGGACTACCATTAAAAATTGGAACAAGCGTAAAAATTTCCTTGTTTGCATGTTAATAAATTAAATTAGCAGATCATTACACTCCTCTGGATGAGGGGTAATGATCAAAAAGTAGTACTTACAAAAAATCTGACCGGCGGAGAAAACCAAAATTTGCCGGATTCATGTTAGTTGATAATGGCGGCAACCTGCCTGCCAATTAATTGCTTGAAAACTCTGCGATTCGGAACAGACTTTGGAAATTATTGAAACACGAAGTTATTGTCTTTTGCTCTTGTTAAAGGATTTTACATCAAAAAGCAGGGTAAAACGGATGGTGTTGGCCAATGGGTTATTCTGATGAATCGGGACCAGGTAAGAGAAATCAATTGAACAGATATTCATTTTCACACCAAGACCGGTAGAGAAAAATTTCCGGTTACCTTTGAATTCACTCTCTGAGAAGTATCCGCCGCGGACTGCAAATTGATGGTTGTACCAATATTCGACACCTGTAGAGAAATTGATCTCCTGCAACTCCTCCTTAAATCCTCCGGGTGCATCGCTAAATGAACTGAAGATGGAGCTAATTACCGACATGTTGGTACTATTGTCCGGCAAAACGATTCCTCCGGCTGTATTCAGGTTACCTGAAGTAGCCTGAGGGGTCGGAACCATTAACTTATTTATATCGAATGAAATAGCCAGGGAATTAAAACTATCAAACTCTTTGCTGTAAGTTGCTCCCAGCCGGAGATTGGCGGGGAGGAACTCTTTGTTTTGGCCATCATCATAAGATATTTTACCTCCTATGTTGGACAGGTTGATACCTGCGGAAATAGACTGATCGTTGCTGCTTTTGCCAAAACCCTTGTTGTAATAAAAGGAGACATCGGTAGAAAACGTATGACCGGGTACATAAGATTCCGGACCAATTCCTCCCGAAAGATCGGATCGGATGTATCTGATAGCGACACCTCCTGAAAAATAATCAGAGAGTTTTCTTGAATAGCTTAAGTCAAAAGCGAACTCATTGGGACTGACATTTGCAAGACTGGAGCCATTTTGATCGGTAAGCAAAATGTCGCCCATCGAGAAGTAGCGAAGTGAAGCTCCGATGGTTTGATATTGATCCAATTTATAATAACCCGCCAGATAAGCCAAATTAATGTCATTGACCAACTGCCTCAACCACGGGGTGTAGGATAAAGCAAAACCAAAATTGTCTTTCGTAAAAGCATATTTTGAAGGGTTCCAGTACTGGGAATTAGCATCAGGAGTTGTGGCAACACCCACGTCACCCATGGCACCATGCCTCGAATCAGGGGTAATGGTTAGAAAGGGAACTGCAGTGGTAATAGGGTTGTATTGTATTTCCTGTCCAGTTGCCAAACTTTGGGAATATGCCGTCTGACAAATCATTATAGTGAAAAGAACAACCAATAGTCTGTCAAAATGAATTATTCTCATTAATTTTTTATTAAATGTTAAAATCCCGCATTTGGATCCAAAGTAAGATTAAATTTTTAAGCTTTAGAAACAAAAATGATTATTTTAGAATATCATGTTTTATATTTTTTGAGATTATCTGATGTTCACTTCCTAAATCGATTACTAGATTACCGGTTGATAATTCAATTATAATGGAATTTACAAACTCCTTAATCCATCCTGACTCATATTCAATTCCGTCTATCACCTTTAATTTCAGATCATTATTGTCCAAATGAATAATTTTTAAATGAGAACGGGAAGAAATCCTGAAAGGTGCAATTTTGATTGGAATCGAGTTGACAGTACTGAGTTCAATGATTCCGTTGCTGTTCGTAATATTTTTTATTTTTTGAAGCGTTTCGGTCAACATGGGTACGGACCCACCATTTTTGTCGGATAATTGAAGGTTCAATGAAGCAAAATCGGACGTTGTCAGTTGATTGCCCACCTTGTTTACTGAATTTAAGATTGCTGAAATGTATGCAGTGTTAGGTTCAATCCCAAGCAATTTCATTTGGCCAACAAGATGCCGAAAGCTGGTGATGGCTTTTGGCTTAACCTCTTCAGTAGCTTTTTCAAGTCCTGTAGATTGGAAGCGGGAGCCAACATAACAAAGTCCCTCATTGGTCCCTTTCCTGAAACCGATAGTTCCAGACCTTTCATCCTCGTTGGCCAGCCTAACCTCTTGAATGTCACCCGATCTGGCAAAATTAACAGTGTAGAATAATTTGGTATCTTCCTCCAATTCGTCAATCCCACTTTTGGAGATCCATTCAATATCGCCTTGTCCGTTAAACTGAGCGAAGAATAGGTCCGGATCAGATGGAGCTGTTTGCTGCATGATCCCATTGTATTCCAATTTTCCACGGAAGGAACCGGCAAGATAGAACTCATTTTTATCAAGCTGTTTTAATTCCAGTCCAAATGCTTTCATATCCGAATGAAACTTGTCCATCCAGATTAGTTTGTTGTTTTCATCAAACTTAGCAATGAAGGGCACTTGGACAGAACTCGGTTGCTTGTTGGTTTTTTCTGTCAGGAAGCCTGTAATGAAGGAATTTCCACTTTCATCTTTCAAATAGTCCCTTCCGGCGCCACATCGTTCTGCACCAAAGGATAGGGCAAGTTTCCATATTTTATCCTGCTCATTGAACTCATCCGAAGCCTTATGCAGTAATTTGATCAGCGGCCTAAGCGGATAAAAATCTTTCATTACCAGTCCCAGGGGTGCATTGTCAAATGTAGGGTCCGCCATGGTGTAGCTTACTCCTTTTACCTGGAAATTGTCTCCATCCAGGGGTTGATTCAACGATATTGCTACGGAATAAAAACCGGGGAATTCTACCAGTACCGCTTTCTGGTTCATCAGATTGCTGATTAACCAGGCAAACAACAAGGATTTACCCTTATCATTGCTTTCATCCCGGAACAGCAACTCTTCGGGAAACATAAAACGATCGTATCCGAATAAATCGTTGTAAGGGCGATATGCAAATGATTTTTGCACAAACTGTTGCAGAAAAGCAGCGCCCTCCTCCTTTTTCATTTCAGCCAAAACAGGCTTAAATTGTTTTAGCAACGATTCTTTCGACAGGAAGGTGAAAGGGGCATTAAAACAAATTTCAGGATCTGTTTGCGGATATTCCTCAAGAAATTTTGTTACTTCAGGGTTGTATCTCAGGTTGAACCCATGCAGCTTTTGGTTCCAAAGAAATTGTATCTTTTTAACCGCTATCTCTCCTTGAAAATTCAGTGATCTATTGATATTCAGCCGAATGCAACCAGTAGCTTCCGCATGATTGCTTGAATATGAAGTGACCGGCAGGGTCGCAATCGATTTGTCTATGTAGTAATCGAAATCATCAATCCTGACAGAAGGAATTCCATAAATGTTGCTGGAGGTTCTGTACAAAACAGAGGCGCCCAGTTGATTGTAACCAATTTTTACATCAAATCCTGAACGTATCATCAACGCCCAGCTTAAAAGCGTTGCGCCCGGTTCATCGTTGGGATAAAGTGATTTGGAGCAGTCTTTAACGAGCAGAAAATAGCCCCAGTCGTTTAGTCCCAGTCTATCTTTGATTGCCGTTAACTGACCAATGAGCTGTTCGCTGTTGCCAACTAGAAATTCTTTCCAGAAATCAACAATTATCTCACTGTTAATTTGATGATTTACAGAGAGTGCCAACAAACGGTCATAGGTAAAAGAGATGGTATTGCCGTAAAATTTGAAATTTTGCCTTAGCAGATTTGTGGTCGTATATTCAGGTTTTCTAATTCTCGGAAGGTTTTCAGAAATTGTTGCGGATTCTTCGTCCTTTTGGTCAATGATTATGCACGGCAAGGATTGTGAATTGTGGTAGCTGGTCTCCTCGAAGCTAAATTTTGGTGCGGGGTCAAATTTTCTGGATCTGGGGACATGAATTCCGGGAATAGGCGAAAATTTTTCCCAGGCATGTTCCAGCATTTCTGTAAATCCATTGTCCTGTTGATGGGAAAAGTAATGAAATCCGGATTGCAGATAGGGTAAAGGCTTTTGGTTGTTATGCAGGAATTCGCGGCTCTCGATCACTAAAATCTCCTTAAAATCCTTGATTGTCTGACCAGAAAGCAGATGTGGGCCAAAGAACAAGCAAAGGTAAATAATCAAAAATTTCCGGTAAGATATTCCTCCTGAAACCGACTCCGAAAGCTCAAAAAATTTATGATTTCCAGACAATTTTTTAGATTATTAAGGTTTTTACAAAGATAAAGTTTAAATAGCATTTTTTAATATAAACTGTTCGTTTTATAGCTAATTTTGAGAGTGGTGTAAAGTGAGAAAATGGAGTTAATTTTAAAATACCTGAATGTAATAGCCATCGCAAGTGTCAAATTTTTTTGGGCGACCCCATATGCTTATATGTTTCGGCTCAACCAGATAGAGACTTTTGTGATGATTCAACTGGGAGGGTTGTTGGGATTTCTGTTTTTCTATGCATTTTTCTCATTTCTACTGAAGGAACTCAAATTGCTTTGGCCCTTCATTTATTTTATCACACCCCCAATTTTTAAGGTAAGATTTGAACAATGGCGTGATACCCGAAGGTACCGTAAATTAACGGCCAACAAGTTTACCCACAGGAACAAAATGATTGCCGGCATCCGTCGAAAATTTGGAATGCCAGGGATCTTATTATTGACCCCAATATTGCTTTCAATCCCAATCGGAGCTTTGCTGGGCACCAAATATTTCCATCACAGGAGGAGTTTTGTTCCTTGGATGTTGCTCTCCATATTTGTTTGGGGAATTGTCTCAGTACTCTTTTTCGGAATTTTTATTCCTCATTGACCCTTCAAGAGCTTCAAAATATTTTTAGCCTTTGAAATTATTCCGGGAGTAAGTTCTTCTTCCATGATGGATTCTGTAGTGGAGATCAACTCAGGTTGGAGTTCGGGTACAATGAGTGAAATATTGAAAAGAAGCTGTAACGAATTTGCCCTTACAGCAATGGCCTCAGATGGTAATAGCAGTTTATACAGGACGTCCACCAGTTTTCCTAATCTGTCTTCGGGGATTTTTTGACTCAGGAGCATCCGCGTGAAATCTCTTTTTAAAGAGCTGCTTTTCAAATGCGTTAAATGATCAATTATCTGTGGGACAAACATTTTAAGTTTCGAGGGATCTGCTTCAGAGACATGGTCTATTACCCAGGCAGCATGCCAAGCAATTCTTGGATTGTCGCAGTAAATCAAGTGATAAATTTCACGAAAAAGCGGCTCATCTTTCAGGACCATCTCCTTCCAGAGGGAAATCTCCTGAACCCCTATATTTTCCAATCTCTTGATTAAAAGAGCATTGGCATTACTTTTCTTCCCGGTATGACTGGAGAAAGTCATAGAATGCCAGTTGAGAGGTTAAAAGTGGTAATGTACCCTGATTGTTGATTTGGTTCGACAACCCATTGTCCAATATTCGGGCGGATGTATTGTCCTTCCATTGCAAATCAAGGAAACCTAAAAGCTCTTTTTTCATCTCAGGATCATAAATGGGAACCGATACTTCTACGCGTCTGTCGAGGTTTCTGGTCATGAGGTCGGCTGATGAGATGAACATATTTTCTTTTCCACCGGCATAGAAGTAATAGATTCTAGAATGTTCAAGGTACCGGTCAATAATCCCGATGGATGGAATTGAGTAATTTTCTTCAACTGAAATGGGGATTATGGCAAGCATACCCCGGACATTGATACGAACATCAACACCGGCTTTGGCTGCATCGCATAATTTAGCGATGATTTCAAGATCAACCAGGTTATTGCATTTAATGGAAATGGCTGCTTTCTTCCCATTTTTAGCTGCCTGTATCTCTTGCCTGATCATCTGTATCATCTTGTACCTCATGGTAAATGGTGATACAAGTAAATGATGATATCTGCCAATTTTGTAGTTTTTGGAGAAAAACTCAAAAACTTTAGACACTTCTTTGGTGATGGCCGGATTAGCAGTCCAGAGCATCTGGTCTGAAAAGACTTTAGAGGTTATTTCATTGAAGTTTCCTGTACCAATACAGGCATAATTGATTACTTCCTTCTCCTCCTTACGCGAAATCAGGCAAAGTTTTGAGTGTACCTTTAATCCGGGAACCCCCAAAATAACCTTAACACCTTCGCGGGTTAAAAGATTGCCCCATTGAATATTATCTTGTTCATTAAACCTGGCCCTTAATTCCAGTACAACTGTCACCTTCTTACCGTTTCGGGCAGCATTGATCAGGGCATGGATTACGTTTGAATTTTTGGCCATTCGGTAGGCAGTCATTTTTATTTCCGTCACCTTTGGATCGATGGAAGCCTCCCTCAAAAGATCAATAAAGTGATAAAACGATTGATAAGGGAAATGAAGCAATATGTCCTTTTTTGCGATGGCCGATAGAAATGGTTCTCCCTGATGGATATTGGGATGTGGAAGCGGGCTATAAGTTTTGTAATAGAGGTGTTTTTTCCCAATGGATGGGAATCCCATAAAGTCTTTAAAATTGTGTATCCGGGAACCGCCAATGATCACATCATCGCGGTCAAAGTTGAGTTTTTTGAGCAGGAGCGCCAGGAAATTCTCCGGAATTTCTTTGTCATGCACAAACCTGACCAATTCGCTGTTGCCTCTTTTTTCGAGACTCTTCGATAAAATTTTAACGTAGCCTTCTGCAACGTCATCATCCAGATCAAGTTCCGCATCACGGGTAAGTTTGACAATGTAAGAATTGATCGTTTTAAAACTAAACATGTAAAAAATGTCCTTCAATTCATACCTGATGACATCTTCCAGCAAGATAATGTGCCTTTTATCATCGTCTGAGGGCAAAATAACAAACCTTGGGAGCAGGTCAGTTGGTACTTCAATCAGGGCATACTCCTCTTTTTTAGATTTAGTCATGACGACCGCCAGGTAGATTGCATCGTCGTTCAGGGAGGGGAGCGGTTGGTTCTTCTTTATAATGACTGGCATGATGCGCGGACGAACTTCCTCCTTAAAGAACGCGGTAACATATGAGCCCTGTTCGGGTGTCAATTGGTTTTCATTGATGATGAAAATGTCCTCTTCAGCGAGATCTTTCAGTAATTGACCGTAAATTCTTTCAAACCACTGGCTTTGTGCTACGACTGTTTGTTCTATCCGGTCAAGGATCGCGGCAGGCAGTTCGCCATCCGCAAGTACCAGATTGTCAATGGTGGCCAGTCTGCGTAAAATGGCTACCTTAATGCGGAAAAATTCATCGAGATTGTTCGAGTAAATTCCAAGGAATTTGAGACGCTCAATCAATGGCACCTCTTTTTTGGAGGCTTCCTGAAGGAGACGCTCGTTGAAGGAGAGCCAACTGAGTTCCTTGTTGCGGGTTATGTTGTTCATTGCTTTTTAAAAGTGGTTTGGTCCTTTTCCAGGGAATATCTTAGCTGATCGAGCATGATTGGAACATCTTCAGGATCAACGCCTTGATTTAATAAGTGTTCCAAATCCTCATCGAAGGCATCCATGAATTCCTTTTCAGACATTTCAGCGTCATTGATGCTTTGCATGTAATAATCCAGTGCAATTTTTCTCTTCCCCAAACACCATTGGACATGCCCCATGTTCATTAAATCAAACTTATTGGGAGACTCTTCTATCAGTTTACTGAAATAATTTTCTGATTGTTGTTTTTTCCCAACCAGGAGAGAACACCAACCGATTGGTCTCCATATTTTTTTGTTTCCCGGAGAGAGATATTCAACTTTGAAATAGGATTTTAGCGCTTCATCATATTGTTTAAGTTCCATCCGGCAATGACCGATTGATATGTGGATGGCCAGATTATCCGGTTCAAGCGCAACTGCCTGCTGGTAATATGGCAGTGCGAGATCAGGTTTTTTCAGATGTCTGTAGCAGAGGGCTATTTTTTTGTGGTTCCAGGTGCGGTTTTGATTAAAGAGATCTGCTTTCAGGTAATAGGAGAGCGCAAGTTCGTAATTCTCCATCTTCTGATAACAGTAGGCGAGCTTCTGGATTAATTCGGCCTCGTCGGTATCTTGCAATAACATAATATATACCTCAGCAGCTTCCAGATAATATTCTTTGGCAAAGTAAAATTCGGCAATATTTCTCATCAGTTGCGTCTCCTCAAGCAAAAGGTCGCGAAAAACAGATTTGTTGTGGAAATCGAACGGCCAGGAGAAGATATCCACAAATCCTTCGCGCTGTGGATGAAGTTTGCAGAAACGGTACAAATCCCTGATGTATTGCCCTGAAATTGCTTCAGCTTTTTTATCGTGGGCAATGATTTCATCTTCACTTTCTGCCTCGAGTAACTGATCAAACTCAGCTGACATGTTGTCGAACATCATTTTTTTGTATTCTGCCGGAATGGATTGCATGCTGAAGCAGAACGAGTATTTGTCTGAATTGCACAATACCGGAGTTTTGAGTAAGAGGTCGAACAATTTTTGGTTGACTTGCAAATCTTCATTGGCCGAACTTCTGATCAAATCGGGATGATGTGAATAAAAAGGAACAAACCAGTTGGTCAGTTCACTAAAAAAAGGGAAATTTTTCAGATTTGCGAAAGAGGTCATGAAAATATCCGCCCCCTTCATCTGCATCTCGCTTAACTCTTCCATCTTGTCCATAAATCCGGGAGAATCTTTCAGTATATCCCGCCACTCCGGATTTTTGTCCTCATTCAACCCTTCACCCAGTATAGCCTCAAGGCTCAATTTATTGCGCAGGTTCGGACTTAACTTCATCATCTCCGGAAGGATTTCGTCCTGGAGTTTTCGCTGGATCTTTTCAGTCTCCTTTGATCCGATTAACTGCAAAATAATTTTTTCAAGATGTTGCCTGAACGATTTTTTTTCGCTCAGCAAAGCAAGACGGGCTGAAATGGCAGGGAACAGGAAAATCCTTTTATCGAAATAATAGAGTGTAAGAAGCAATCCGATTAATGACCGTTGATTCACCTCTTCCTGATCTGACTCGTATCCATCGAAGAGAAGCATGATCTTCTGTTCATCAAATAAATGCAGTTGACCGAGGGTGACAGATGAGATCAAGAAGGCCTTTTCATATCCAGGAATATGCTGATTTTGAAGAAAATCATTAAAGGATAAAACCTCCTCGTGTGAAAGTTTGTTTTTAAACCAATAGTGGTAAAAAAGATTGATCAGCTTTTGGTGATGTCTTTCCTCTTCGGGTTCGTATTTTTTGTCAAGGGGGGGTACTTCGATCAGCGATCTAAGCTCTTTCCCAAGGTGGAAAGATTCCAGCTGAGAAAAGTGGTCGGCAACATTGTCAAGGGCAATACGGACAAATCCCCTTTTTTTCTGATACTCCAGAGCGTTAGAAAATTTCATTCTCAAAGTATCTGCACAACTATCGGCCAGTTCGAATGCGGAGAGCAATATATGCTGGTATATTTTCTGTCTTTCGGGATCTTTGATTCCTTCGACGGTATATTTTAGCATGAAGCGGTAGTTCTGTTCCAGCTCAAGTTGCTGATCCCCAAATTCACCCAGGCCGTTGGCCGTAATAATACGCTCAAGCTGATCGAATGCCGGTTTCAGTTTCCTGTCCGAAAGAAGCTGACAAATCGAATCATGATTATTTTTAATTTCTGTCTCTTTCATATGATACACTGCTTCAACCGCAATGTTAATCAAAACTACCTATAAAAAGTTCTTTTTCAAAATAGGGAGCGGAAAACTGGAGACAGGACGAAGTATGACCAGAAGTTCGGAAGACCGTAAATGGCAGACCTGACAGGGAGAAACGTGAGGCGAGAGGGAGAGACGGAATGACTGATAGACCGGACGAAGAAAGGGAACAAATTATTATTCAGAACTGTCACAATATTAGACGTAATAAGGGATCTAGCAAATTAATATACAATACAATTAAAACTGTTGAAATATAAATCCATGAAATTTGGAGTTTCTTTCTTTTAAAATCATAACAATCCATATTGTATACATTCCAATCCAAATTATTGAGGCTAAATAGGAAAAAACCATAAAAATCCATAGAGTTGGATTCGCATCTATCATTGGAATACCAATCATATAAGGTACAATTTTATAGGTCAAGTATAAAATTTCGTAAGACATCTGATTCATAAAGATTAACAATCCGGATAATACAATTATCCAAAATACTTTTATCCAAGATGGCACTTCAATTTTCATGTTGTCTGTCGCTTTTATAATGACCGCTAACATTTATATACGCTACAAACTTGCGTCTATACATTAAGTTTTGAAGAAAACAGGCAGGTTTGTTGAGTGTTACAGGCATCTAAACATACATAATATTATTTAACTTCCAAAGCTTTAGGCAGGAAAAATGTGTGGGGACATCCGGGTGGTGCGGTTGGTATCTGCGTTTTTCACACATCAGTGATCGCTGGCTACCAATATTTCGGCTAAAGCCGTGTTCGGGATAATCATTCAATCAACAACGCCATAAATGGCGTTGCTAGTCAAATGCCATTTTGCGGCATTCCCGTCGTTTGGATTAAGGCGTTTTCGCAATTCTCCCGGCCTGACTAGCCGTAGCCTTCAGGCTATGGTTTATGGACAGGAGATCCATCATCGACGCACGGGCTTCAGTCCAAATTGGTTGCAGACGTTTCGGCTAAAGCCGTGTTCGGGATAATCATTCAATCAACAACGCCATGAATACAATGCCATAATTACAGCGCCATAAATACAACGCCATAAATACAACGACACAAATGTCCAACGCCATAAATGGCATTGCTAGTCAATTGCCCATTTTGCGGCATCTCTGTCATTTGGATTATGGAGGTTTCGTTATTGTACCGACCTGACTAGCCGTAGCCTTCAGGCTACGGACAATGGATACGGGATGCAGGATACAGGGTCCGGGTTAAAGGTACGCACATTTTTAAAATTCATAGAAAATCCGTAAATTGATATTGTCATTAATCCCAAATTCAAAACCACCTATTTATGTCCTACATCAAGGTTTATGTCCATTTCGTATGGTCAACAAAAGAGAGATACCCGTTCCTGAATGATTC
>Ga0172379_10004472_pt1 | contig 20637 bp, 22 predicted proteins | sample GrowelOW334metaG_FD_119756 | JGI IMG/M metagenome (GOLD analysis project Ga0172379, IMG submission 119756) | Groundwater microbial communities from an aquifer near a municipal landfill in Southern Ontario, Canada - Groundwater well OW334 metaG | ecosystem: Environmental > Aquatic > Deep...
CCTTATTTTTAGTGTTAAATAGTTTGTTTAGCATACTTTAATTACAAAAACTATTGTATCAAGAGACGGGAATAACAAGGCTGATGGCCAGGTTACTGCCCGTCTCTTTAGGTCTAGCTCCAACGCAAGTTCTGCGGCCAGGTGTCGAGGAACTGTTGCCCTCGCGACCATGTTGGAGAATTCCTAGGCAGGATGCCCGTGAATGTGCCGGAGCTGGCCTGTTGAGCCAATACCAGCAACTGCTCCAGAGCTGCGACTGGGGGGACCTCTTCACTCGTAGCAGTGTGCACGCCGTAGAGCGCGGCTTTTCCAAAGATGCACGAAAGTCTATCCATTGTCTGGCACGCCGGTTGAAGTGCACCGTGCGTGACGACAAACTCCGCTGGTCTGGTGACCACATTCGGGAAAGCGCATTCCAGCGAGTCATTCAACTTTTCCCCCGCCTTCTGGTCAATTCCAAGCTCGTTCAGAAAGCCTGGGATTGCCGGATTGTGCGAGAAAAAGAACAACGGCTGGAAGTTGTAGCCGCGAGAATGCAGGTCCCGCACCAGCGAGCCCCAGCATCCGCTATCGACGAACGTAAAGGGCTTGTCAAGTCCTAGTTGCTCCAAGTAGAGCACGACATCGGGGTTGAGTGTGTGCGGGATATCACCAGACAGCTCGTCTGGAACACCGCACATCGCTCTATTTAGCCACACTTGCCGCCAGTTAAGGCCCAGCAGCGCGCTCAGAGGCTTGGCATCTCTCATTACCAGGACCGGTTCGTACTGGGCCTTTGACAGTACCCAATCTCTCCACGCCTGTAACAGGGGATGCCAAGCTTTGCCGACTCTAATGTATCGGTGTGCCGCCTCATGGATCTTTCCGCCAGTCACGTCGTAGAGCTTGCCAACATACTCCGCTGCCAGTTCTGCCCCCAACTCACGTCCTAGGGCGTCTTGAAACGCCTGCCACTCTTGGTTCATCGTTTCCTCCTACGGACTAAGTTAATCTCTCAGGGAACAAAAAACCCTCGGCTCTAAACAGAATTTATCCAATTCTATCTAGGGACGAGGGTTCTAATATTCTCCCGCGTGGTACCACCCTGATTCCTTCTTACAGCACAAGGCTGTTGCAAGGCGCTCATTAAGCTGTTGCGCATACGGGTGCTACCCGCCGGTTCCTACTTGTCTTTAGACTTTCTTCGGTCCATACCAAAAGAGGCCCTTTTCCAGAACGTTCAACCTATCCAGCTTGCAACTGTCTGGACTCGCTACTGGTCTAAAGTACTGTACTCTTCCTCTCTAATGCAATGCATTAAGTTGTCAACAAGGGTATTTTAACAATACAGGTTGTAGTTTGTCAAATCCACATCTTAGTTCGGGTCCACCCTCTGGTCTCTTTAGTAAAGCGCTTAGTAAATTAGCTCTAGCTAAGCTACGAACGGCGGTAGTAAGAGCCAGAGTGCTATAATATATTCAGTGTTGGTAACCAGTCAGTAAATTGGAGGCTAACATGTCTGGAGGCGGCGATGGCGATTATGGCGACGCAGTCGGGAACTGGGGTGGAGGCGGTCCGTCCGGTAGCGGTGAGAGTAGCTCCTCCTCTTCATCCAGCTCATCCTCGTCAGGAGGGACTGGGAGGTGCAGTTTTGGCGGGTGTGTCGGTTTGGCTGTGCTGATATTCCTCATGTTTGCGATTCCACTCCTCCTGCTAAGCATCTTGTGGGGTCCCCATTAGGTGGCCAAGGAGGCAAGTCTTACGCACCCAATCTCGAGAGTCAAAAGAACCGCTCCCAATTGTGGGGCCGTTTCTGAGATTTCCGGGTTGGGTGTGCTTTGTACACAGTTGTAACCTCATATTCTAGTGCTATTAGAAGTCAAGAACTTGTAATCTCTACATCCCCAGCTACCCTAACTATAGGGTGAACCTCACCCTAACACTATGGGCCTCTAGTGAGCTAGTTATTGTAGTAGGGCCGTAAAGTGGTTAGTGGATAACATATGGAAAAGCTACTTACTGCCGTTTTTGGCGAAAGCTGTTACTTTTGTGGACGTGTGGGCAGACTTATTTGCTACGGTTGTGAGTCACACATACAGGTGTGTAAATCTGGCGTGTGCATCCAGTGTCAAAGGGAGACGGTTGCAGGACATACCCATCCGCTATGTAGTAAAGAAAGTGAAGTTAAGTTGCCTAGCCAGCTATGTGCGGTGTATGAGTATGGCGGCATAGTGGCAGAAGTTGTTAAGAAATCCAAATATAAGCCTAAAACGTTTGCGTTGCTTAGACTCCTGAGCTTTAGCGGAGCCAAGATGGCCTCAAAATTAGGTTTTGACTTTACGGGTTTTACCGTGGTTCCTGTTCCGATCTCCAAAGCGCGGGCACAAGACCGGGGCTTTAATCAGGCGGAGATTATTGCCCGGGCGGCAGGTAAGGAGTTTAGTCTAGTGGTAAACACTTCTATTCTAGCTAGAATGCGTGATACCACCAAGCAGTTTGGGTTGCATAAGGCCGAACGCACACACAACATTACCGGGGCCTTTGCGGTTAAGGGGGAAGTGGCGGGCGGAAAGTTCTTACTGGTGGACGATATCTGTACTACAGGCTCAACCTTGATGGCATGTGCATCGGCCCTTTTTGCGGCTGGTGCCTGCGATGTTAAGTGTTTTACCCTGTCGAGGAAAATTTAATGACCCGTTTGCTGTTTACGCAGCGCCGGGGCAGGATCTGACCGCCATCTGCAATGTTATAATGAGGCCGTTGCCCTGCGTGGTGTATGGATAAGATCGCAAGCCCTAAAAAACTGGTAATAATACTCCCCGTTTACAACGAGGCTCTGATTGTGCGGAAATCTGTTGACACGCTCGTTTCTTTTTTAACCAGCCCGCTGTATCAGGTTCCTCTGGCTATCTCTGTGGTCATTGCCGATAACAATTCAGGGGATGGGACGGGCAAAATTTCTTCAGAACTAATCAACCAGAATAGATCAAAGGTTACAATCGACTACTTCTTTACCCCAAAAAAGGGGAGGGGCAATGCTATCGTAGATGTTTGTAAGCTGTGCGAATCCGATTTCTACTTATATTTGGATATCGATTTGCCTATTGAGTTAGCGGATATTCACAAGCTTGTGGAGCCACTAATTACTGGGGAGGCCGACGTCTGCGTGGTAAAGCGACTAAATACTAAAAGGCCTTTTATTCGCAGATTATTTACAAGGACAATGTTTGAAGTAAACAAGATGTTGTTGGGTACGAGTTTTGACGATATCCAGTCCGGTGCAAAATCTTTTAATGCTGCAGTAGCAAAAACTATCCTACCCGAGTGCAGGGAAAGCGGTTATTTTTTAGACACGGAGTTAGTTGTAAAGAGCACGGAGTCAGGGCTTTTGGTTAAGGAGGTTGGTGCCACCTGGATCGACAGAAGATTTCCGGAAAGAAGTACTAAAGTAAGTCTTGTTCAGGATGCTGTTAAGGCTTTTATGGCGGTTTTAAGGATTTTTAAAGCCCTAAACCGTAAGCGCGCACTTAGCCTGTGGTTATTGTTTTTCTCGGTTCTATTAAATACAGCTGTTTGGGTATATGTGGCTAGGGTATCCGGCGGTGATAGCTACATACCTTTGAACGCGCGTAGATACAATCATATAACATCAACTCTAGTTCCTTTAATGGCGGTAACCTTTGCCTTTACTCTCAAGGTATACAGCTCTTTGTCTGTCAACCTACGATCACTCGGCAGCAGGATTGCTTGTTTGAACTTTGCTCTAATCATACTAGGTATTCTTTTTACACGGCCCATTTACAGTCAAGATGTTTATTGGAATTTACTTGTGGCCAAAGGATTCGTTCAAAACAACATGAACCCCTACGTAACCACGCCCAATAATCTTTCTTTTCTTCCGTGGTCGCAGTATGTTGGTGCGTGGCGTAATATGTCCCTGTCGCACGGGCCCGTATCGCCGCTAATTCATTCTGTAGGGGCGCTCTTCTCCGACGTGGCGATAGCACTTCTTAGTTTGAAATTGATGTATGTTGCCGTACTTTTACTGTGTGTAGGTGTGTACTTTAAGTTGATAGGAAAGCTAGTGCCGCCGGAAAAACAACTTTTATACCAAGTAGTACTACTTTTAAACCCGTTTATTTTGCTTAATACTTTGTCGGAGTTACATGTAGACGTGGTTATAATGTTGGCTCTTACAGCCGCCTACTGGGCGCTCGAAGACAAAAAGTATGTTCTGGCGGCCTTTGCTGTTGCGCTTGCTTCTGGCACTAAGTATATAATGGCCGTGAGTTTATTGCCCGTTATTTATGCGCTGCGGCGTGAGTGTGTGCCGACTGCCAAGCTTCTTAAAGGGCTGGCGGTACTGGCCTTTATTTTCGCGGTTACGCTACTTGTCGCGTATTTACCGTTTGGTTACGGGAAACATCTTTTTTCTGGCACTATTGGTACACAGATTTCTGTTTATTCTTACTCAGCCACCTTACCTTTTACTATATTTATTAAGTGGTTGCTTGGTATTACACCTGAAGTTCTAAAGATGTTAGGCTTGGGACTTTTATGTGCTTCCAGCTTGTACTTCTCCATAAAACGCAAGTTTTTAGAGGCTTTTGTTTTTCCATACACTCTCCTGTTTTTGTTTGGCACAGACTGGCTTTTTCCGTGGTATTTCTTGTGGATATTTCCCCTCTTGGTGCTGCTGGCGAAGAACATCGAGCTAATTTATTGGGTTAGTCTTTTTTTAATTATAGGTGTTGAGGGCGTAGGTCTAGTGGCGTCTTTTTTTGTTACGCTAGCCCTGTACAGTATATACAAGCTGGTTAAGCTTATGACCAGCCATATCTATGCACCCAGACTTTGACACATACGCACACACCTACAGAGCTACGCACTCTGCAAACATAGCAGTCACAGGTGCTGATAGCGCTTACTTTGCGCGTTTGAAGTCCAGAGAGTCTGTTGATCGGTGTGGGTTCACGCGCAGTTTTGCTGGTACCATTTTGGACTTTGGTTGCGGGGACGGTGTTCTGATTAAAGGTATCAAGACACTCTTACCTCAGGCGCGCTGTTTTGGGGTGGACGCCTCTGCAGAAATGATTGATTTGGCACAAACGCATGGCCCCTCGCTCTGCGAGTTTAGCCGGGTGGAGAACAGCCTCAGTATGTATCCCGATGACTTCTTTGACTTAGTGGTAATAGCTAATGTATTTCACCATATAGACCGGACACTTTGGCAATTATGGCTAAAAGAGCTTACTAGGGTTACAAAAAACGGCGGCCAACTTCATTTTTACGAACACAATCCGCTCAACCCACTAATGCACCTTTTTGTTAGGGGCTGTCCTTTTGACGTTGGTGTTAGGCTTATATTTCCCGGCGAACTTGCAAAGGCAATACAGTCGTACCCGGGCCTAAGGCTGGGGCTCACTTACATGCTGTTTTTTCCCAGATGGGTATGGCTGTCTAGACTTACTAACTTAGAGAGATATTTGAGCTGGTTTCCTCTTGGTGGGCAGTACCTCTTGACGGTTAAACAAGTTTTTTGAAATGCCCCATGCGACGCCGATAAATACCACGGCGTAGTAATTTGCAAGCCCCCCTGCCACCACAACACAGCCTAACGGCAGTAATAGCAACACCTTCCAGGCTAAATCGGCACGATTGTGACTGATGCAGGCTAATGCAAACAGGAACACAGGAATTGAGACCAGCGACATATCCTGTGGTAAGACGTGGTAGGCTGACAGGGTGGTAATTAGTATAACGAGTGGGAATAAGTCAACAATTTGTTTGTAGTCGGCCAGTCTACTAACCTTACTACATCCCCAAAGATAAAAAAACACCCCCGCAATTAGTGCCGGTACCTTACTGTCTATTATCAATCTAGAAAAACGGTATGTAACTTGCTGAATGGAGTACATTTCGTACCAGCGGTTGCCGTAATTGGGGTTGTCAGTGACCGAGAGCAGGTGAGGGTAATCTACAAGCAGCGCGCGGGGTCCCACGATTGCCAAATTTAGTGTTACCAGAACTAAGATTGAACTACCAAAGGCTCTTATAAAAGCTCGGCTTTTCCCTGTTAGCACAAGGATCAACGGAGCAATAAGCAAGTACTGCGGTTTTATAATGTACAAGGCGCACAGCACTCCAGCTAGCGCATAGTTCTTTTTGACAAGCGCTACATACAGCAGTGCAGTTACAAGAAATAGTATGGCTGTGGGTTGAATTTGCCAGATACACACCCATACAAACCAGGACGAAAAGACTGATAGAAGGGAGAGGAGTGTGTTATGCGCAGCTTTGCCGACTAGTAGTGTTCCAATAAAGATCGTCAGAAAGTTTAGAAACATTGCAGTTTGGACTTGCATGTTTGGTGAAAGGACAAGGAAGGGGACGTACAGGACAGCTGTGGTTGGTGGTGCTAGATACGGAAGAATGTAACCGGAGTTGCCCCAATAAGGAAGTTTACGCCAGTAGGCGGTTTGCACTTCTAGGTCGTAAAGCTTTTGGCCCTGACCGTCTACAAGCATTTTAGCCCCTATCGAGTAAGCAATGAAGTCTGACGAATTAAAATAACTTTTATCTGTGGCTATTTTTAATGTAATGAGGACATTTGCTACCACAAAGATTCCGAGAACAATGTAAAGGCGTTTGGGGGCAAAAAGCTTTGAACTAACAAGCGGCATATAAGGTATAATAGCAGAGTCCCGCCCGGAGAGATGTGCCAACATAGCTCAGTGGTTAGAGCGGGCGTTTCATAAGCGCTAGGTCGCAGGTCCAATTCCTGCTGTTGGCACCAAGCTAAAAAAGCAATAGCAACTATGGACGACAACAAGAAAACTACACAAACTACACTGCCTAAGATATCACCGATTGCGCCCAAAGCCCCGCAAAGCCTTTTTGGGAATATTTTCTTTTGGATGCTTTTGGCGCTTGGTTTTTATCTGGTGGCCAACTCGTTTATGGCGACCGGCCAGGATAAGCCGGAAAAACCTATTACCGAGGTATTAAGCTTAATAGGTGAGGAGAGGGTTCAGGACGTTTCGGTGTCGGGTGATAAGTTGGAGATTTTGCTTAAAGACGGTACCCAATTTGTGTCAAAAAAAGAGGCAGGGTTAAGTTTTGACGAGCTGCTAAAAAATAACGGGCTTGGGGTTACAAAGATTGCCGGCAAAGTTACGGTGATAACCCCTATTTCCTGGGAGCAGATTTTAAGCACCGGCATTTCAATACTGTTTCCGGTAATTTTATTGGTTTTTCTGTTTAGGCAATTTAAAACAGCTGGGGGTGATATGTTGTCCTTTGGGCGGGCGCGGGCAAAACTATTTAACAAGGAAACTTCCGTGAATACAACTTTTAACGACGTAGCCGGCAACAAAGAGTCCAAGCAGGAGCTTATGGAGATTGTGGACTTCTTAAAGAATCCGGAGAAATATCATAAATTAGGTGCCAGAATTCCCAAAGGTGTTTTGCTGGTTGGCCCTTCCGGAGTGGGTAAAACGCTGTTGGCAAAAGCTGTAGCAGGTGAGGCGGATGTGCCGTTTTTTTCTGCGTCAGGTAGCGAGTTTATGGAGATGCTGGTGGGGGTTGGCTCTGCACGAGTGCGCGATCTTTTTGCTCGGGCACGCGCAGCTCAACCGTCGCTTATCTTTATTGACGAAATTGATGCCATAGGTAGACAACGGGGTATGGGTTTTGCCGGAGGCCATGATGAGCGCGAACAAACGTTAAATCAGATTTTAGCGGAGATGGACGGGTTTGATCCCCGCACCAATGTGTTAGTTTTGGCGGCAACTAACAGAGGCGATATGCTCGACCCGGCGTTGATCCGTGCCGGTAGGTTTGATAGGCGCATTGTGGTTCCTCTGCCGGATCTGGCCGACAGAAAAGAGATTATCAATCTGTATACCAAAAACAAGCCCATGACCGCCAATTTTGATGCAGAGAAATTAGCTAAAAAAACGGTGGGGTTTAGCGGTGCCGACATTGAGAATATGATGAACGAGGCAGCAATTTTGGCAGCCAGAGACGGTAAGACTGATATTAGCAACAAGGATCTGGATGAAGCGTCGCTTAAAGTAACTATGGGGTCAGAACGAAAGACTATGCAGACAGAAAGTGAACGCAAAACCACCGCTTTTCATGAAGCAGGGCACGCGCTGGTAGCAACTTTTAGCAAGGATATGGATCCGGTTCAACGCATTTCCATTGTAGCGCGAGGTGCTTCTCTGGGTCACACCAGCCTACCCCCAGAAAGGGATCGCTATGGAGAAACCAAAACTAGGTTACTGTCTTTTATCTCCACCATGTTGGGAGGCCGCGCTGCAGAAGAGCTGACATTTGACGATGTTACCACCGGCGCGTCGGACGATCTTGATAAAGCCACAAGATTGGCTAGGGAGATGGTTACCCAATACGGCATGAGCTCACTGGGTTTGGTGTCGTACGGTGCCAAGTCCATGTTTGGTATTTGGAAAAACCCGTTTGAGGAAGATGCAAAGTTTAGTCAGGAAATAATGTCTAAAATAGACGCGGAAGTTAAACAGATAGTGGACGAGTGTTTTGCATCGGCTAAAAACATCCTAAGCTCTCACAAGGACCAGCTAGAGGTTGTGGCCACCAAACTGTTGGAAGTTGAGACTGTAGATGGCGATGAGTTTAGAACCCTGCTTGCCTAACATGCCAAAGTTTTTAGTAATCGACCTGTTTAACCTAATTCATAGGGCGTACCACGCCTTACCCAAGGAGTTTTCCGACCGCGACGGCAATCCCACCAATGCTATTTACGGCGTGGCATCAATGCTTATAAATGTTCTGCAACAAGTGTCGCCTGACTATGTGTGTGCGGTTTTGGATACGGAAAAACCTACCTTTAGACACGTGGATTTTACCGGCTATAAAGCACACCGTCGGCCGGTGGAGGATATGCTTACAGTGCAGATTCCCAAGATAAAAGAGCTTGTAACGGTATTTGGTATCAAAATGGTTGCGTCGCCGGGCTATGAGGCTGACGACCTGGTGGGGACACTGGCCATGAAAAATCAGGCCCAGTGCCAGATGCTTCTGCTGTCTAATGACCGAGATCTTTGGCAGTTAGTGAGTCAGTCTATTTTAGTTATGCTTCCGGCCACCAAGGGCGATGCCGTTGAGTGGATTGGCGTAAAAGAAGTTCTTGCCCGTCTTGGAGTTAGCCCTGGCCAGGTGCCGGATTACAAAGGGTTGGTGGGGGACACTAGCGATAACATCCCCGGTGTTTATGGGGTAGGTGCAAAGGGTGCTGGCAAATTGCTCGCAGCGTTTGGGTCACTTGAGGAGATATATAACCATATCGACAAGGTTAGTCCGGCGTCGCTTAGGGAAAAGCTGTTGGCGGGTTATGACCAGGCGATAATGAGCAAAAAGCTTGCTACGCTGGATCTAAATACACCCACAGACTTTTCCCGCGAGGCTTCCCGTTACGGGAAACTGCCGCTAGAAACCATAGTACCGGTTCTGCAGGCGTATAGTTTTAAATCCTTGCTCAAACGCCTAGGGGTTGAGTCAGGCGATAAGCTTAACAAGTCGACCACAAGGAACAAGGAGGCAGAAGACCTGCAGAAAGGGCTGTTTGACTGATGGTTGCGGCACTGGCGATAGCCAAAAAACTTAAGGAGTTATATCCCGCCCCCACAACGGAGCTAGTGTTTGCCAACGAACTGCAGTTGGTTGTAGCGGTAATGCTGTCGGCACAAACTACCGACAAGAAAGTTAACCAGATCACGGCTACTCTTTTTACCAAGTATCTAACCTGGGCCGACTTTGCCCAGGCAGAGCTGTCAGTGTTGCAGAAAGACATTTACGGCGTAAACTTCCATTTGGGTAAAGCGGATCGGCTCATTAAAGCTGGTAGGTACATTATAGAGAACTTTGCCGGAAAAGTTCCGCAAACACTTGCCGAATTGGTACGCATTCCCGGCGTTGCCAGAAAGTCTGCCAATGTAATACTCAATGAGCTTTGGGATAGGGCGGAAGGTATTGTAGTGGACACACACGTTACGCGCGTTAGCACTCGACTGGGGCTAACCACTCAGACCGACGCGGTAAAGATTGAACAGGATTTAATGCAGCTACTTCCAAAAGACTACTGGCGCAATTACTCGGGCGCAGTAGTTTTGCACGGCAGGTACATTTGTGTGGCAAGAAAGCCAAAGTGTAGCGAGTGCGGTTTGAATCTGCTCTGCCCGAGTGCCTTTACCTTGTAGATGGTTGCTACTTGTTGCGTGTAGCGCTACAGTTTAGCTATGGCTGCCACTGACGAAACCCATACACCACCGGCTGACCGGACACTACTAATCGATGCCCTGGATTACGACGGGTCCGGTGAGGTTGCGGATGCTATTTTCACCCTACTCGGAAGCAGCGAGCAGCACGAGGCGGGAGTTCTAGCGCTAGAGAACAATATAGGTGTTCTTGTGTCACTACTGGAGCACGAGGATGAAATGCTACGGTTTCAGGACCTGTACAAGGCTATTTTTGTGTTTGGCACGGATGAGATGCAAGACGTACTGGCTCAGGCTATAGTAACGACCGGTGTCACTAACTTGCATGGGGGACTAATTAGCGTCTTAAGCGACTTTTCTTACAGTGTCTATAACAAAGAGGCCACAACTACTTTGCACGAGACTGGCATAGGATTGATCAAGAGTATCTACGCGAACCGCCATCCGGAGCTGGATATTGACGACTTACTAGCGAGTTGGGAAGTCAGCACATCGGCAAGAGACTTACAGTTTGTAGTTGACCAAAACCTACGGAGTGTGGAGCGCATTTATGCTGTGGACAAGCAGGCGATTCCTTTTCTAATTGGCACCAGAAACGTTAAAGATTTTGGCAGATACCCGGATGCCCTGCTTTTATCCCAAAAAGAAGCTGAACTTAGAACGGACCTACCCAGTGTGTTAGTAGTATATCCGCGGGAAGACAGCCCTAGGGTTGCTAGTATTAGAGACGCAGGCGCGTTTTATAGAAATCATCAGGCGCTAAGTGGTTTTTACGCGTCCACTGAGGGAAAAGTTTATGTTAGACTTTTTGAATCGGAGTCCGGAGAAATGACTCTGCAGCTACCTCACCATGCCTCAGCAAAATGGGGGCAGCTAGTTGGTGAGGCCCTATTTGGTCACGGTAGTTCAAACAGCATTGCGTTTGGTGCGGGTAAGACTGGCAGCCTAGACCGAGTCATGCTGGAGGATTCGGCTTACGCCAAAGAGTTGCCTGGTTGTTTTGGTGCAAATCCCACGGTAATTATAGGTGCGTGCAGCACTGCGCGTAGGGACTGGGGAGCGCCTTTTGCCCAGACGTATTCCAGGCTACTAGATGGCAAAGTTATTGCGACCGACGCCGCTACAAATTTATTTAGCATGGACTGTGTAAAGACACCTGACGGAAGAATTACTTTGGACGCTGTGCACACGGTTGGCTCTACCGCTTTTCAAAGCGGGGTTGTCGTAGAAAACTAACTTGGATTTAATTAAAACTCCCCGGCGGATCACGCTTTGCTGGCACTGCCAAAGAGCTGAATTTTTCTTTCCACTACATCCTGTACAGCTTTAATAGCCGGGGGAGTTAACTTATACATGGCCACCTCGTTTGACGAAGTCAGACTCTCCTGCAGGGACAGTTTGTAAGCTATTCGGAGTTCTGAGTTTACATTTACCTTTACAATGTTAGACTGTACCGCTTGTCTGACATCAGCATCATTTATGCCCGACCCGCCGTGCAGTGACAGGAATGTGGTAGGCAAAGCCTGTTGTATTTTGGCAAGCAGCTCCAGGTTGAGCCGAATTTCGCTGGCATATAGGCCATGCAGATTGCCAATAAAACTGGCAAAAACATCAATGCCCGTTCGGCGTACAAAGTCAGCCGCCGCCTGCGGATCTGTATACATGCCCGCTTTTTGATACATGGCGGGGTCTTCTGTGGTGTGGTCCTCCGAACTGCCTTCAATGTGATCCATTTCACCTTCCACCAAAACTCCGTGCGCATGCGCTAGTTTGACCACTTCCTGGGTGATTGCTACATTATCCGCTAGCGGAAGCTTACTGGCATCTATGTGCACATAATCAAACCCCGCTTCAATGGCTTGTTTGCACGTTGCAAAGTCTTTACCGTGATCCAAGTTTAAAATAATAGGCAACCCGGTTGTCCGTCTACTGATGGTTACCAGTGCCACTAGTTCTTTAATGCCTATGTAGTTTACCTCGCCGTCCGAAGCTTCCAGAATAATGGGCGACCTAAGTTTTTGCGCGGCCTGAGTTACAGCTTTTATAGTTTCAAGGCTTGAGACATTAAATGCTCCTATGGCGTAGTTACCCTCTTTGGCCTGGTGTAAAATTTGGTGTGCTGTCATAGGTCAATGTCCTGACGTGTTAATAACCCGTTCATGGAACCGATTTCGCGAATACACGCGGAGGAATTTCTGAGTCCCCAGTTTAGGGCACTGGCAGGGCTCTTACCATAAATAAGTGCCGATAAAAACCCACTGGCAAACGCGTCTCCGGCGCCAGTCTTGTCTACGATGGGCTTAGGACTCTCAGTTGCGCGTGCTTCTACAAAAGTAGTGCCGTTGCTCACACTAGCACCGTTTTCCGCGTTGGTAATAACAGTCAGCTTTGGGCCGAGTTTTTGGATGGCTGTATGTAGCTGGCGCAGTGTGGCTGCAGCTGGGGTATACGGGATACCTGCTTGCTCTAACATTCGCAGGGCTTCTTCATAGTTAACAAAGAGTAAATCAGTAATAGCCATAAAGGGCGCGTAAGCTTGATAGCCTGCTTTAAAGTGATAAACACCCGGATTAAACGCTGTTAAAATTGTAGAATGAGCTTTTAGGTAGTCGATCAGCTGCTGCTGGAACGGTTCAAACGTTTTTGGCAGTGAGGAGTAATACAGCCATTTTGGCTCACCCCAGTTTTGAAGCCTATACGTCTTGGGTCCGTGATACGAAAAAATAGTGCGCTCGCCCTTGTAGACAATAATGGAGTGAATGTCAGTTTGGGCAAGGTTCGTTGCCAAAAGCGATGTATCCACGCCTCGCTCGGCAAGTTCACGAACAAACCGTTGGCCGTTTGGGTCAGCACCTAGTTCCGAATAGACCGCAACTTTCTGGCCCAGTCTTGCCATGCCCGCTCCAACGTTGGCGCTGTTACCGCCAAGGCTGGCTCGATACTCTGAAACCGGCACTTTGTCGGCGTAATCAAAACAGATTTTGCATTCCCGCTCCTTGAGGTCGCACATCACCAAAGCCTCATCAACTTGGAGGAACTCGTCTATTGAAACATCGCTTATAAGTACGGCGTCAAAAGGCATAGGCAGTGGGAGGGGCAACTTTGCTAGCAAATAGTGCTATGACCACCATTTTTCCGGCCATGTACCCTAATGAACCTAACAGCATGCTCACTGAAAATTTAGTGATTGGTTTAACACGGCTGAAGCCTCCCGTGTGCATACCCCAATAAGTTACAATAACCATGGTAATAATCAACGAGAACTCCACTACCGGAAAAATCTGTGATTTGGTTAGTACGTTGACGACAGTTGGTATCATACGGTGCTCCTAAATTTTAGCACGGCCTGCGCGATTCCGTGTTTGTCTAGGGAGTGTTTAGCCAATAGCTCACTGTAAGTGCCTGATTCGCCAAACACGTTGTTTGCACCTAATAGTAACACTCTGGTTGGCTGTACCCCGGCTAACAATTCACATACCGCCCCACCCAATCCGCCAGCTTGTTGGTGTTCTTCCACCACAACCAAAAGTTTAAAGTGCTTAGCTAGTTCCACAAGCAGCGGTTTGTCCAGTGGTTTTATAGTTGAGGCGTTGACCACTTGGGCAGAAATAGCGTGTTCAGCCAGTTGTTCACACGCCGCTAGCGCCTGGGCTAGCACTGGGCCGTGAGCCAGGATGCATATATCGGTGCCGGTCTGGAGGATTTGCCATGTACCTATGCTAAAGGCACTAGTCCTTTTAGTAAGGGTGGGTGTGGCTTCTCTACATAGCCTAATGTACACAGGGCCGGGTAGGTTTGCTGCTGCCTCAACAGCTTTTTTGGTTTCCCAGTAGTCACATGGTGCTATGACTGTAGTGTTTGGTAAAACCCGCATCATAGCAACGTCCTCTAGCATCTGATGGGTCGCACCGTCCGGTCCGCTGCTAAAACCCGCATGGCTGCCGATAAGTTTGACGTTGGCGTTAGAATAACAAATTTGCGTTCTGATAAAATCATAGTTACGCCCCGGGGAAAAAGCTGCGTAAGAGGCCATAAAGACTGTTTTGCCACTTAACGCCAGTCCCGCAGAAATGCCCGCTAGGTTTTGTTCGGCTACACCAACCTCAACAAAGCGGCTGGGGAACTGTCGGGCAAATTTTTCTGAGCCGGTGGATGTGGTTAAATCCGCGCAGACTACCACTACACCGGGGTTTGTAGTACCCAGCTCCACTAAAGCGTCGCCGTACCCTTCTCTTGTAGATTTAAACTCCGGCATGTTACCCTAACACTAGTTGCAGCCTCTAGTCTCTTGGACTACGTCAAACCCAATCTCGTTGTCGCTCTTGCTTATTTTTACAATGTCTATTAATACGTTGCTTTTAATTTCCGGCACGCATGTGATGTCCGGCCTGTATTGGATAAGTCCCACGTTTAGTTTCTTACCTACCTTGTCTATTTCTACCCTTTTGATTCTAAGTAAGCTTTCCGTTTCCTCCTGAGTGTCACTTGCTACCGCCAGTAAGAATTCGGTGGCAAAATTTACCTTTCCTAAAATGGCGTTAAGCGAGGCATCGTCCTCCATACCTGTGTATGCAAAAAAGTCCCTTAACTCCTGGTCGCTTGTGATAACCCGCCGATCCTTACGGACAGCCTTTTGGGTTTCCCACGCTCTGGGAAAGCCCTCTAGCCTGGTAATTTCTACCGTAGCGTCGTTTCTAAACCACGGCAATTTGAGCGTATCCTTAAGCAGTAGATAGCCCGCACCTAGAATTAATACAAAAATTAAGACCACCGGAACAAGATTCATGGAACTTTTGGTTTTAGTCATAATCGCTTTCTATTTGGCCTTCAAGAGTCCTCAAACTTTTTAACGCCTCCTGGGCAAGTTCTTTTGAGGGCGCCTTTCCGTGCCATTCAAATTTATACTCCATCTCGGGAACTCCTTTGCCAGGGATGGTGTGAATAATTATAGCAGTAGGTCGTTCAAAAATACTTTTGGCCATGGCACATGCGCTTATAAGCTCGTCCATGTTGTGTCCGTTGATTTCAATAACATGCCAGTTAAAGGCTTCCAGCTTGTCGCGCAAAGGTTCCAAAGGTAACACCTGCTCAGTGTAGCCGTCGATCTGTATGTTGTTTCGGTCAATTAGCCACGTTAGATTTTGTAGGTTGTGGGCAGGTGCAAACATGGCCGATTCCCAGATAGCGCCTTCTTGTAGCTCACCGTCGCCGGTTATGCAGTAGACTCTGTAGCTTTTTGCCTCCTGTTTCCCAGCTAACGCCATGCCGCACGCTAAACTCAACCCTTGGCCCAGCGGCCCGCTGGAAAAATCTATGCCTATATGGGTATTAATGTGTGGGTGCCCCTGCAGAGGCGAGCCAAATCGGCGCAAGCTTTTTAGGTCTGAGTTTTGGAGAAAGCCCCGTTTTATTAATGTGGCATATAAGATGGGACAGGCGTGACCGTTAGACAAAACAAGCCGGTCCCGTTCTGGGTTGTTTGGGGTAGCTGGGTCCACTTGTAAGATACTAAAATACAGGGCAGCAAACAGATCCGCTAGCCCAAGCGAGGCTGCTGAGTGGCCGCTTCCGGCGGCCAAAAGCATTTTTATCACGTCCTGTCTTAGCTGGACGGCGATTTCTTCCAATTCCAGCCGGTGTTTGGTTTGGGGCATTAGATTGATAGTAACACTATCCGAGCCTTTTTACATAATCAAGGACTTCTTGTGGGGAGTTGCACACCTGCAACATGGTGCGTTCTTGATTGGTAATTAGCATGTGTTTTTGCATGACACCCAGTAGCTCGTTCCAAAAAGCTCCAAACATTACTATGGGCTTGTGGTCGGGCTCGTGGATCCACGAATTGACCCAAGTCATGCCGAGTTCGCTAAGAGTGCCGATGCTGCCGTTAAAGACAATGTGTAGATCTGTATTTTGGAGCATCACTTTGGTTCGATCAAAATAGTCCAAGGTAACAATCTCTTCATCCGCAGTATTTAGGGGGTCAGCGCCTTCGTAGTGTCGCTTTGGTTTATTGGGGTGATAGGTTATGGCTAGTACCTTTCCGCCTCCTGCCCTTCCACCCATGGTGGAGGCACGCATCACACCCGGCCCACCGCCATTTACAATCTCATAGTCGTTTTCTGCCAACAGTTTGGCAGTTTGATAAGCGGCTTGGTAAACCTGGTTGTCTTCTTTCCAGGCTGCCCCGCCTAAAAAAGCGATTTTATTGATTTTGCGTGGATGTGGCGCTAGAGAGAAAAGCTGTTCGGGCATGGTCAAATTGTAACACAAAGTCTTTGTAGGTTTGGGCAGGGTCAGCCGAGGCAAAGATATGTGCGCCTGCAACTACGTCGTCCGCACCTGCTTCTACGGCCAGTTGGAGTGTGTCCGTGGCTATGCCCCCGTCGACCTGCACGCGAGTAGCGGGATATACGCGCTTAAACTGCGCAAGTTTACTAAGCGACCTTGCGTCAAATGCTCTACCTTGCCCACCTGGCTGTACCGTCATGAGCTGAACATAATCACACTGGCTTATACAATCTGCAAAGTCCACAACCGGAGTCTGAGGATTAAACGACAGGCCCACCCGGACGTTTTTGGCTTTTAACACGTTGACGTAGCTTGCCATACAGCTGGGATTGTACATAAAGGCTTCAACCTGGGCGCAGACATCCCTAACCGTAGGTGGCAGTGCTAGAAGAAAAGCTTCGGGTTTTTGGACCATCAGGTGCAGTTGGATAGCTGCGGTACTTTGCAGGTCCAGTAAAAAGCTAAGGTCCAAAAAAGTCTTGCCGTCCACCAATAGCCCGTCGGCAATGTCCAACTGAATAACCGGCGCCACATTGGCCACCAGTTTTATATCCCTAACGGCTAGGTCTACGGTTTCTTCAAAAATTCCCGGTATCACCATAGTCGGCCAATCTTGCTACATGTCGATCTGCATTACTAAATGGGGTTGATAAAAATGTTAGCGCCGTTTGCAGCGCCACCTCCCTGGTAATGTAATCGGCGGGAAGGGCCAGCACGTTGGCGTTATCGTCGGTTTTAGCTGACCTGGCATGCTCGGGTGTCCAGGAAAGTGCACACCGTATGCCTCTGACCTTATTAGCTACAACACTCATACCCACACCGTTTCTGCAAAGTACAATGCCTATACCGGCGTCTTCTGCTTTTGCCACGGCCTCGGCCACCATCTTGGCGTAAGCTGGATAGTCGTCGTTAGGATTGTAGGTACTGGGGCCCAGGTCGGTAACGCAATACCCGCGCGGTGCTAATTCTCCAACCAAGAACTTTTTGAGGTCAAACCCCCCGTGATCGCTTGCTATATAAACAGCTTTGGTTTGTTCTGTAGCCACTAACCAAACCATAACATAGGTTGTAGCGACTAGTCAATTGAGTATGCGGTAAAATGAGCATATGTATGGAGTGTGTTTGCTGGTAGGACTATTTTTAGCCACAGTGCTTGGTGAGAGGCTGTGCAAGAACAACCACCTAGATACGCAAAGCTACTGGCAGATGGTTTTTTACGCACTGGTGTTTGGCCTTGCGGGTGCGCGGCTTTATCATGTGGTACATCGCAGTGACTATTTTAGTCGCCATCCTTTGGAAATACTGGCCGTATGGCAGGGAGGATTGGGCATATGGGGCGGTATTCTTGGCGGTTTGCTGGGCACTGTGCTGGTTGCTAGAACACTGCGCGCAGTTTATGGAAACCTGGCGGAGTACCTTGACGTGTTTGCTGTGGTTGCCCCATTAGCTCAGGCAGTTAGCAGGTGGGGGAATTTCTTTAATGCCGAACTTTTTGGTTATCCTACGTCTTTGCCCTGGGGTATCTACATTGCGCAGGAAGTGCGTCCGCTGGCGTTTAGGTACTACGAGTATTTTCATCCGCTTGTTCTGTACGAGTCTCTTGCGTGTTTTGCCTTGTTTGGCTTGCTGTACAAAGGTTATAGTAGGCGGAGAGTGATGGGACTTAAGTTGAGGCCGGGGTCCATATTAGTGTTATACCTGATGGGTTATGCTCTAATCCGGTTCTTGCTAGAGTTTGCTAGGCCGGATCCGTGGCGGCTTGGGGGGTTACCGGTGGCCAGCATTGTATCGGCAGCAGTCTTTTGCTGCTTGCTGTTTTATGTTGGCTACGCGTACCTTTCTTCTAGCCACGGATCCCCGTGATTGTGATACCCTACGCTTTCCCAAAAACCCGGTTCGTCTTTGGTTACAAATCTGATGCCGCTTAAGAATTTGGTACTTTTCCAGCCGTAGAGATGAGGAACCACAGCTCTAACTGGTCCCCCGTACTTTGGCTCAATAGCCTTACCGTCCATCTTGGTAGCAAGTATGCACGTGTGGTCAATAAGTTCTTGCAGCACAAGGTTAGTTGTGTAGTTATCCGAGCCTTCAAAGATTACGTACTTTGCCGTAGCTAGTGGTACAACCTGGTTTAGGACTTTGTTAAAGTCCACCCCGGTAAAAGACTGGGCAAGTTTGGACCACTTGGTTACGCAGTGAAAGTCAATGGTAACTTCCTGCAGCCCTAGTTGTTCTAATTGGGTGTACGTAAAGGTGAGTTCATGTGAGACCCCGCCGTACAGCTTAAGGGTCCAAGTCTCCTGCGGGATTACGGGGTAGTTTGGTGTAATTGGCGGCATGGCGATCATTCTTTCCACTATTCTCTGCTCGTTAGGGACTCGGGTTTTTGGTTGGTTGTTTGGTAGCTGCGTGCGACCGTCTGCTGCTAGATTTTTTGCGACCTGGATTTTTCCTTGCGTATACGGGACCTCGATGGCTTTCACAAATTAAGTATAGCCGATACACATTAACCGTTGGTGTATGAGACTTGACTCATATATGTTGTGTGTCCGACAGGATGCCGATATTACGAGTCAGGGCTACGATTTTACAACAAATTAGGTGTTGAAGGAGATATTTGCATGATTAGATGGATTACGGCGTAAAACCAGAGCTTTGTAAAATACAGGGTACGAGGGCTCCGGGTCTTGGAAAACGTTAGAACAGTAATTTAAAAACCAAAGTGACTCCGTTTACATTCCTGAGTTGACAGATGTACGTTGCGAATAGTTTACATGGGGTGGTATGAGGTGGACCAGAAAGTTTTGAGATAGTTACGGCATTTGAATGATACAATGTACATAACCAAATAAGTCGGGGAGGCAACATGTCTGGGTATAAGAGTAGGGGCCTTAATCTTCTCCGGTACTCCTTCCTGCAGTGGGAGGAGTTGATCAAACGTGGGGATGAGAGGCTCGTTGGAACGCCTGGGGTGTTGGAATACACGCCTGACCAGGAAAGGGTGGTCTGTCCTATGTGTGGCAGATTACTGCGTTCGATCAGTGGGGCGCACTTAAGACTCCACGGTTTAGAAACGGCTGACGAATTCAGGGAGCTGTGGGGTTTAAACCGGACCCAGCCGCTAAGCTCTCCTGATATGTCAGAGCGCATGAGGAATAACGCCTTGGCGAACGATTTTGAATCCAGGGTGAAGGGGTCACGCGGGGATTTTCAGCACAAAGGTGCGCAAGGTACTAAGTACAGGTTTCAAGGTACCTCTAACCGTAAGGCGCGGTATGCAGAGGGAAGGCTAAAGGGCGAGACTCGGAAGGGTGTGGCAACGAAAGCTGTCAACAGAAGGTTGGTAGGTGTGCAGGGTACGTTCTCAGTACTGAACGCCAGCTACTATTTTGGAACTGCATACGCTGGAAGGAGAGTAGAGATTGTTGCAGATGAGACCACGGTGACTGCCGTGCTTGAGGGCGGGACATACAAACGTGTTTACGTGCGTAAGCCTCACTGAGGGAAGGACTGCCCAAAGAGATATCAAGTGTTTGCATGAGGGTGCGAACAGGAGGTATCTCTTTGCGTATCTGGGGACCGATTAAAGTGCTTGTAGCTGCCTATAAGTTATTTTGACTCCGGGCGGGCGTTTTAGTAGTATTCTCGGTATGGCAAGGGTATTTACCGGGGCGCAAGTCAGACAAAAATTTGTTGAGTACTATAAAACTTTAGGACATGTGGAGATCCCTGCCAGCCCGTTGGTGCTAACAGACGATCCCACCACGCTGTTTACAGGTAGCGGGATGCAGCAGATTGTTCCGTACTTGCTTGGTCAACCGCACCCGTTGGGTAAGAGACTAGTGGATGTTCAGAGGTGTTTTAGGGCGGAGGATCTGGATGAAATCGGCAATGGCAGACATCATTCCTTTTTTGAGATGCTGGGGTGCTGGTCGTTGGGCGACTATTTTAAAGCGGAGCAAATTCCGTGGACCTTTAGTTTTTTTGTACACGAGCTGGGGATTGATCCGCACAAGTTGGCTGTGACCGTTTTTGCTGGCGACGAAAGGCTGCCGCGCGACACCGAGGCAGTGGCAATTTGGCAGCAGGTCTTTAGTAAACTGGGTATTAC
>Ga0172379_10004473_pt1 | contig 20637 bp, 21 predicted proteins | sample GrowelOW334metaG_FD_119756 | JGI IMG/M metagenome (GOLD analysis project Ga0172379, IMG submission 119756) | Groundwater microbial communities from an aquifer near a municipal landfill in Southern Ontario, Canada - Groundwater well OW334 metaG | ecosystem: Environmental > Aquatic > Deep...
AAGGCGAGTCAATGATTGACGAAGGAATCTTGAGCGGAGATTATGTGGTTGTCGAAAGAAATCATTCTCCGCGTAATGGCGATGTTGTGGTGGCTTTGTTAAATAATGCCTATGCTACGCTAAAGAAATTTTACAAAGAAACAAACTGTATCAGGTTGCAACCGGCCAATGCTTCTATGAAACCGATTTATTGCAAAGATGTGGCTATTCGCGGCGTGGTGAAGGGAATTATCAGAAAATTTGCATAGCTTGTATCAAATAATAATTAACTAGGAGGAAGAATTTAATATTTAATAAGCATGGATATTAAATTCTCCTCAAAAATAAAAACATATATGACAAAAAGAAAAATTAAAGCAACGTATCGCCAATTTCTCGGTTTTTGGGAAGACTTAACAAATAATATCTAAAAAAAAATATGACGAATATAACATACATTCCATTGTCCAGTGAGGTTATTATCAAAATCCAACTTTAATTTTATGTCAAATGAACAAATAAAAGAGTTGATTTTGCGATTTTTAAGTCGTTTAGTATAAAAATATGAATACAATCGAAAAAATAAACGAACAAATAGAAGTTTTGGTCGCTTATACCAAAAAAAAAGTTGTGCCCTTGGCTTTTTCATGGAAGAACAAAAAATACAGTGTCAAAAATATTAATTTTGTTCATGCCAAATATGAAGGTCGCAATAAATTTTACTTTTTCTCAATTTCAACAGGGGCTGATTATTTCAAGTTGATTTTCAATACTGACAAAAATGAATGGTTTTTGAATGAAGCTTTTTATGGATAAATTATATTGTTGTGCAAAAAAACCAAGAAAAAACAGATAAAATCGACCGATAGCCGGTCGATTTTATTATAATTTCTTTTTTGCCAAAAAATTTGTTATAATATGTTCGTATGAGCAAAATTGATTTTGCCAAATTTGTTGATTTTATTTTTGACGAAGGTATCGTCATCGGGCCAACAAAACAGTCTTCTGGCGTTGTTGTAAGAAATCTTCAGCGATCAGCGGATATTGATTTGTCAGGGACTTTGCCGGAAAACGGTTTCAAATCTTTTATTTTACCGAAATCGGAGGTCTTGTTTGACTTGGAGCCGATTAGTGAAAACAAGGCAAAAAAGAATTGTCTGTTTTTGTTTGGCGTAAGCTTGTTGGATTTACAGGCGTTAACTTTGTTTGAGTATGTTTTTGAAAAAGATGTTTATTTTCAATCTCGACGTAGGGAATATTTTGTGATTGGATTTAGCGCCGGAATAGAAAATGATTATCGCAAATACAAAGTTTTTCATGATCAGTTTGAAGACAATGTTTTAGAGCATGTTCTTTTTGATGTTTTCATCGAAAAACAAAAAAACGGCAATTATCGATTTTTTGCCGGTTCGGAAAAAGGTCAAAAATTGTTGGAGCGAGCGGAAGTAAATGATTACGAAAACATCGAGTTCGTCGGCATCACCAAAGAGTCCGGACCTGAGCAACGAATTTTTTTAAACAAAAAATTGATTGCTGAAAGTGTCAGTCATCCTTTGTGGATAGAGTTGGGAAACAAATGTTTAGCTTGCGGTAAATGTTCGGTTATTTGTCCGACTTGTTTTTGTTTTGATTTACGAGATGTTTTTGATTCTAATGGTAAATTGCAAAAAACACGACAACAATCAAGTTGCTTTTTCCCTCATTTTACCAAGGTTGCCGGCGATAACAAAGAATTGATTTCGGCGCGTGAAAAAATTTATTTTTGGTATTATCATAAGTTTGTTAGAATTCCGGAAGAGTTTAATTATTTTGGCTGTGTCGGTTGCGGTCGTTGTTCCAAGGTTTGTCCGGCAGGAATAAATATTGCCAAAAATTTACAAAAACTAGCCAAAGAAAAACAAAAATGAAAAATATTTATTTACCAAAAAAAGCCGTTGTTTTGGCAGTCCAAAAAGAAAATTTTGATACTGCGACCTTGTTTTTAAAAATGGAAGGTCAGGCTGACTTTGAATTTTTACCGGGCCAATTTATGATGATTGGTCTAGCCGGATTTGGTGAAAGTGCAATTAGTATTTCTTCCGACAGTCGACAGAGCAAAAAATTTATTTCTTTGACTATTAGATCTGTTGGTAATTTGACCCAAGCTTTGAATGAATTAAAAAAAGGCGATGTTGTTTTGGTTCGCGGTCCGTTTGGCAATGGTTTTCCGGAAATTAATGGCGAAACAATTTTGATTGGTGGCGGTTGTGGTTTCATTCCTTTGCGTTCGGTTATTGCTTCTAATGTTGAGCGGTTAGCTGATTTACGGATATTTGTTGGCTGTGCTACTGCAAAAAATTTGGTTTTTACGGCTGATTTGGCGGAATGGGAAAAGAAGATTTCGGTCAAAGTAATTTTTGAAAAAGAAATTCATGAAGATATTTACCCTGAAAAAGGTTATATTACTGATTTATTGAGCAAAGAAATTTTAAATCCAAAAGCCAAAGCTTTTGTTTGCGGACCTTTGGTTATGTATGCAAAAACGGCTAAGATTTTGTTACAAAAAGGATTGAGTGCCGAAAACATCTTTTTCTCTTTGGAAAAAAGAATGCATTGCGGGATTGGCGTTTGTCAACATTGTGCCATTGGCCCAAAATATGTTTGTAAAGATGGCCCGGTTTTTGATTTACAATTTTTATTAACGCAAAAATATTTTGTTTTATGAAGAGATTTGAGGAAAAAATAAAAACTTATCCGATAATAAATTTTGTTATTGCTTTGTCTTTGGCGATTATCGCTTATGTCTTTTTGCAAGCGTGGAACGATCAATTTTCACCGCTTTATATCAAAATAATTTTGTTGGCGGTAATTGTTTTGGAAATTTTGGTTTTTCTCAATTTTCGCGAGCTTACTGTGTCTGTCGAAAACAATCAGTTGATTTTGGCTTTTGGTGTTTTTCGCAAAAAGATATGGATTGGTGAAATTGCCAAGATTGAAGAGTCAGAATATCAATTCCGTAATTATAATGGTTATGGCATAAGATTTGGTCGTGACAAGACCATCGGTTATGTTCCATGTGGGGGCAAAGGTTTAAAAATCTTTTTTAAAAATTCAAAAAAACAAATTTTTTTCATAACCAAACGTGCTGAAGAATTAAAACAAATGTTGTCAAAATGAAAAAGAATAAATTAAAAGTCGGGCTATTCTCTTTGACCGGTTGTGAGGGTTGTTATTTTGCTTTGATTGACAAAGCGGTTGAGTTTTTGCATTTAAGTCAAGAAGTTGTTATCAAAAGATTTTGTCTGTTTGAAGAAAGTGAAATCCCTGATAACGAATTTTATGATTTGGCGTTCGTAGAGGGTAGTCCGTTGACCACAGCTAATTTTGAATTTTTGCAAGATTTGCGCATGCGTAGCGAACTATTGGTTGCGCTTGGCAGTTGCGCGGACATGGGTGGCATTTGTCATTTGAAAAATTATGGAGACAAAGAAAAAATGCATGACTTTGTTTATGGAGCAAAAAACAAACATGAAAATTTTTCTGTGTTACCGTTGCGAGAAGTGGTAAAAATAGATTTTAATATTCCGGGTTGTCCAATAAATGCCGAAGAGTTTATTCGTTTTGTTCGGCAGGTTATAATTGGTAATCCGCAAAAAGTCTGGTCCGAAAATCCTGTTTGTATCGAGTGTTCGGCTCATGGTTATGAATGTCAATTGCAAAAAGGTAAGATTTGTTTGGGTCCGATTACCGTTGGAGGATGTGACGCCGTTTGTTTGAAATCAAAACAAGGTTGTTATGGTTGTCGGGGACTTTTGGAAGATGCGGAAGTGGGAAATTTGGTAAAAGTTTTGCGTGAGAATAATTCTGATCGTGCTATTAGTGAAGTTTTGGAAATTTTTGGGATCAAAGAAAGTATAAATGAAAGCAACAAACATGAAAACAGTTGAAATAAATCATATTGCCAAAATCGCCGGGCACTTGCGTTTTGTCGGTGCGATTGGGGAAGATAATTTTGCGTTGGCTAGAATTGAAACGGACGAGGGTGTTCGTTTTATGGAAGCTATGGTTTTGAATCGTTATTATGAGGAAGTTCCGATAATCACTTCGCGAATTTGTGGTAGTTGTTCGATTGCTCATAATTTGGCTGCGATCTTCGCTGTGGAGCAAGCGTTGGCAATTCATCCGAATTTGGAAATATCTTTGTTGCGTGAAGCCTTGATGCACGCGCAATGGATTTACAGTCATTCTTTGCAGACTTTTTTTCTTTCTTCCTCTGATGTTATTGGGACGAATAGCAATCTTGATTTTATAAAAAGTTGTTCAGCGGAAGCAAAATTGGTATTAGAGATTCGTTCTTTTGGTGGGCGATTGGCCGAGGTTATCGGTGGCCGAGTGGTCCATCCGATCAACAGCGTGATTGGTGGTTTTCGAGTTGTTCCTGATTGGCAAAAATTTTTACAAATAAAAAATTCTTTGCCGGAAATTTTGAATAAGGCGGTTTTTTTGTTTGAGAAAGTAAGTAAATCATCTTGGCCGAATTTTTACAGCAAATCGCTTTTTGCCTCTTTGGAATCACGTGAACATTATCCTTTTTGGTCAGAACGGATGAAATTTTCTGATGGTTTGGAATTGAACAAAAATGAATTTTTAGGGGAGATAGAAGAGCTATCTTCACCGAATGAAAAAGTCAAACGTGTGTTAAAGAAACAAAAACCATTTTTTGTTGGCGCTTTGGCTAGGATTAACAACAGTTATGGTCGGCTGTCGCCGTTGGCAAAAAAATGTTTTGACAGCTTGAATATTGAGTTGCCAACTTATAATCCTTTTTATAATTTTTATGCGCAGGTGGTGGAAATCATTAATTCTTTGCAGGAACTTATTCCTATTTTGGACAAAATCGCAGAATTTTTGAATAGACCGAATGTGGAAAAAAAATTATTAAAAACATTTGTGATCACAGCAGGTAAGGGAAGCGCGTTGATTGAAGCTCCTCGCGGATTGCTCTACCACGAATATGAAATTGCCAAAGATGGTCGAATAATGTATTGCAACATAATTACTCCGACCGTTATTTCTTTGGCAAATTTGGAAAAAGATTTGCGACATTTTTTACCCGAGGTTCGCCAATTATCTGAAGCGCAAGCCAAGCAGTGGATAAGGATGTTGATTCTCGCTTATGATCCTTGTGTTGGCTGTGCCACGCACTGATTTTGTGCTATAATTATAATGTGGATATGCGTGAGCTAAAAATATGAAAATTTTTACAAAAGAAAATTTGCAAGGCAAAAAAGTTTTTCTGCGGGTTGATTTTAATGTGACTGTTGCCAAAGGCAAGGTGGAAGAGGAGTACAAAATAAACGCAGTCATGCCAACTGTTGAATATTTAATAAAAATGGGCGCGCAAATTTTATTGTTTTCTCATTTTGGTAGACCTAATGGCAAAAAAAACAAGAAATTTTCTTTGCAACCGGTTTTTGGAGTTTTTAAAAAAAAGTGTAGTGGTGTCAAAATTCGTTTTGTTAAGGATGTTTTAGTCGAAAAAAATTTATTAAAAATCGCTAAATACAAAGAGCCGATTTTGTTTTTTGAAAATGTTCGTTTTTATCAGGGCGAAGAAAAAAATGATCCGCAATTTGCCAAACTGTTGGCCAAAATGGCTGATGTCTATGTCAATGAAGCTTTTGCTTGCTCGCATCGTGAAAATGCTTCAACCGTTGGTATCGCTAAATTATTGCCATCTTTTGCCGGTTTGCATTTGAACAAAGAAATTGAATATTTGAGCAAAGCGCTTGAACCGCAAAAACCGTCTTTGGCGATTGTCGGCGGAGCCAAAGTTTCTACCAAATTTGTGGTGTTGAATAAATTTTCAAAAATTTACGACCAAGTTTTGCTCGGTGGCGGTTTGGCGAATACTTTTTTCAAAGCCAAAGGTTATGATATTGGGGATTCTTTTTGTGAAGACTCGGAGATTCGCAACGCAAAAAAATTATTGAACAAAAAAAATTTAATTTTGCCGATTGATGTTTTGGTAAGGTCAGGAAAAAAAGTTTTCGTCAAAATGGTTGTTGGCAAAAAAATTTGTCAAAAGAAAGAAAAAATTATGGATATTGGTCCGGCTACGATTAAATATTATTCCGAATTAATCAAAAAAGCACAAAATATAATTTGGGGTGGCCCCATGGGCTTTCTCGAAGAAAAAAGATTTAGTCATGGCAGTTTGGCTGTGGCCAGAGTGATGGGCTCGATTGCCGGTGGAAAAGTTTTGGGAATCGCCGGAGGTGGCGAAACGGTTTGGGCGATCAATCAAGCAAAAATGGCGCGATATTTTGACTTTATTTCCACAGGAGGGAGCGCTATGTTGGAGTTTTTGGAAGGACGCAAGTTGCCGGGAATTGCAGTTTTAAAATAAAAAAGCAGTCGTGAGTATTAAGTGTTGAGTTTTTAACTTATCACTTACTATTTATGACTTATTATTTAAAAATATGTCACAAGTAAACATTGAAAAAATCAAAACAACCAAAATTATTGAAATCGCTATTGTTGTTGTGTTAGCCGTGTTAGCGATTTTCTTGATTTTTGAAGCGCGCAAAGTTTGGAAAGAATACAATTATGTTGGCAAGTCGCTCGAAACGCAAGGAACCATTTCCATTACCGGTGAAGGCAAAGTTGTTTCTAACCCTGATATTGCCAAGATTCAAATTGGTTTGAATACTGATGCCAAAACCGTAACCGAAGCGCAAAAACAAAACACGGAAAAAATGAACGAGATTGTTGATTCAATCAAAAAACAGGGATTGGCGGACAAAGATATTCAGACTTCCAATTATTCGATTTATCCGAAATATGACTGGTCGGATGGCAAAAGTTTGATTGTTGGTTATACTGTTTCTCAATCATTGGATTTGAAAATTCGCGACACCAAAAAAGTCAGTGATATTTTGCAAATTGTTGGAGAAAAAGGTGCCAATCAAGTTGGTAATTTGACTTTTGGCATTGATGATCCGGAAAATTTAAAATTGGAAGCCAGAGACAAAGCCATTGTCGATGCCAAGAAAAAAGCCGAGGAATTGGCTGATCAATTGGATGTAAAGTTGGGCAAAGTAATTAATTATTATATGGATTCTACGGGGGGTAATGATCGTTATTTGGATTACAAAGTCGCACCGGCGATGGGTATAAGTGAAGGTGCGGTTGCTCCAGCGATTGAACAGGGTGAAAATGAAATTAAGGTCAATGTAACTATTGTTTACGAAATTTTATAGTATGGCAAAAAACAAAACAAAAATAAGAATATTTATTGCTGTTTTTTTGGTAATTTTAGTTGTTAGTGGAGCTTGTCTTTGGAAGTGTTTTTTTGTAAAACAAGAATTGAATATTGGGAAGGTAAATTTAGAGTCTTTACCAATTTACAAAGATAATATTAGAAATGATGTGGAATCAACTACCGCGACGACTGATGCACAAAAAGTGTTAGAAAAAAAAGTTGATTGTCAAAACGAAGGTGATTTTTTCCGTTGTTCGATTGATCGTTGGCTGTTGTCATTTTTATCAGGCATGGTTATTGACAAATTGACGGAAATTGAGCAAGGAACTGAACGGCAAGCTTTTTTAGCATATGATGAGGCCACGTTTATTTCTATGTTTACAAGTTTGGATGAAAAAAATCCGATTAATTTACAAAATGCCGGTTTTTGGAATGTTCGGGATGATAATTTTGAAAAAACCAATTATGAAATATCAGGAGAGCAATCTTATATTTACAAAAATGAAAAAGGTTGGTGCGATGGGCCTGATTGCTCAAAACCGTATTTGGTTTATGGTGTTTTGAAAAACAATATTTTTTATCAAATTACCTTTTTTGGTGATACGGAATTGAATTCGCAAGAGAAGGTGTTTTGGAAAATTTAAAAATTTCCGATTAATATTTATTCGTGTTCTATGACAAAAATAAAAAAAATTACAGCGCGAGAAATTCTCGATTCTCGTGGCTGGCCGACGGTTGAAGCAACAGTCCTACTCGAAGATGGTTCTGTCGGTATCGCCAGCGTGGCCAGTGGCGCCTCAACCGGCAAATATGAAGCTTTGGAATTGCGCGATGGAGACAAAAAAAGGTTTCATGGCAAAGGTGTCCAAAAAGCCGTGGCAAACATCAAAAAAATCGAAAAGAAACTATTAGGTTTTAATATTGAAAATCAAAAAGAAATTGATTGTTTGATGTTGGCTATTGACGGAACGGAAAACAAAACCAAATTGGGTGCTAATGCCATATTGGCAGTTTCAATGGCCTGTGCCAGAGCCGGAGCCGTTAGTCAAAAAATGCCATTATACAAATATTTGCGACAAGTCTTTAAATTGCCGGAAAATAAATGGCGAATGCCTATTCCGACAATGAATATAATCAATGGTGGCAAGCATGCGGACAATTCTCTGACTGTTCAAGAATTTATGGTCGTTCCTGCGCAAAAAAACATGGCAAAAAGAGTTCGTGCCGGAGCGGAAATTTTTCATTGTTTAAAAAGTTTATTAAAAGAAGCCGGATATCAAACATTAGTTGGTGATGAAGGTGGATTTGCTCCAAATTTAAAAAACAACGAACAGGCTTTGGATTTTATCGTCAAAGCGATCAAAAAAGCCGGGTATTCTGCCGGCGTTGATACTTTTTGCGGAGTTGATTTGGCAATGAGTGAATATTTTGATGCCAAAAAAGGTTATTCGCTAAATGACAAATCGGGCAAAAAATTTATTTCAGCCAAAGAATTAATTAATACTTTGCAAAAATGGATCAAAAAATTCCCGATAATTTCACTCGAGGATGTGGCCAGCGAAGATGATTGGTCAACGTGGAGAGAACTTACCAAAAAAATCGGGGACAAGGTGACTTTGGTCGGTGATGATTTATTTGTTACCAATGTAAAAAAATTGAAACAGGGAGTTGAGACAAAAACGGCCAATGCCATATTGATAAAATTAAATCAAATCGGTTCTTTGTCTGAAACAATTGAAGCGATTTATCTGGCAAAAAAAAATAATTACAAAGTTAGCGTCTCACATCGTTCCGGCGAAACGGCGGATACTTTTATTGCTGATTTGAGTGTGGCCGTTAATGCTGATTTTATCAAAACAGGGTCGCTTTCGCGAAGTGAAAGAGTGGAAAAATATAATCGTTTGATGCAAATAGAAAATGAACTTTTTACAAATAAATAAGTAGTTTATGTCAAATGAAACAATGCCGGACTCCCAAAAAGATCAACGGCAACTGGATAAATTATTAGCTGGTTTCCAAAAAATTTACGGGTCAATGAAAAGTTTTATGGCTAGTGCGGAAAAGGCGAGGGTTGACGCGTTAAATGAATTGCAAGAGCATAACCCGGAAGCTGCCAAAAAACTGGAAGAACAGTGGCTTAATGAAATGTCTCATTTTGAAGTTTAGATTATGACGCCTGTGGTTCTATTGATTTTGGATGGTTGGGGAATCGCTCCAAAAAATCAAGGAAACGCCATTGAATTGGCGAACAAACAAAATTTCGATCGTTATTGGAATGATTTTGCGCATACCAAGCTTTTTGCGCATGGTCATTACGTCGGTTTGCCAGATAATCAAGTTGGCAACTCCGAAGCTGGGCATATGAATATTGGTGCCGGAAGATTGATCAAGCAGGACTCGGTGTTAATTTCCGAGACTATTGCCGACGGACGATTTAAGAAAAATTTGGCGATTAATACCACGATTGAACATGTTTTGCTCAACAAAAGCAATATGCATGTTTTTGGTTTGGTTTCTGACGTGGACAGCCCACACTCTTCTTTGGAGCATTTGTACGCGTTGGTTGATTTGATTTTTGCCAAAGGAATAAAAAATATTTATTTGCACTTGATAACTGATGGGCGAGATTCTCCGCAATATGAAGCGATTAATATTTTGGACAAAGTGGAAAAAAATATTGTTGGCAAAGCCAAAATAGTTTCTTTGATGGGGCGTTTTTTTGCTATGGATCGAGGAAAAAATTGGGATAGAACAAGAAAAGCGTATGAGTGTTTGACCGAATCCAAGGGATCTGTTTTTAAAAATTGTCAAGAAGTTGTTTTGCATGAATATAACAGAAAAATAAACGATGAGTTTATTGAACCGACCATAATTTCCAATAATGAACATGATGCGCAAAAAAGTCGAGTCAGCGATAATGATGGTTTCATCTTTTTTAATTTACGATCCGATCGAGCAAGACAATTGAGCAAATGTTTTGTCCAAAAAGATTTTCAAAAAAGGAATACCGGCGAGTTCAAACGCAAAAGAGTCATAAAAAATTTATCTTTTTGCGCTTTTACGGATTTTGGTCCTGATTTGGATCATATTCTAACCGCTTTTCCTTCGGCGGATATCAAGAATACTTTGCCGGTAATTTTGCGCGGGAAAACGCAACTTTATATTGCGGAAACGGAGAAATACGCACACATGACTTATTTTATCAACGGTGGTTATGCTGATCCGGTTAATGGTGAATTGAGATTTCGGGTGCCATCAAAAGTAGTCAAAAGTTATGCGCAAATTCCGGAGATGAGTGTTTACGAAATTACCAAAAAGGTTTTGTCCGGTTTGCAAAAAGATCAATTTGAATTTATTGCTATTAATTTTGCTAACCCTGATATGGTTGGGCATACGGGGGATTTGCAGGCAACAATCAAAGCAATTGAACACGTGGATATTTGTTTAGACAAAATTGCCAGAACTGTTTTGCGCACAAATGGAACATTGATTATTACCGCAGATCATGGCAATGCGGAAAAAATGATCGATGAAAAAAATGGTGAAGTTTGGACTTCGCACACCACCAATCAAGTGCCGTTTATTTTGATTAACAAAGATTTAAAAAATATAAAACTAAAAGAAGGCAAGCTCGGCAATATTGTTCCAACAATTTATGAATTGTTCGGAATGGAAAAACTACCTATCAAGCTGAGTTCCAGTCTTATCAAATAATTATGCCAAACAGACCAAAGCCAGTGGTGCTGGTAATCCTTGACGGATGGGGAATTGCTCCTCCGGTTGACAGTAATGCTGTTACTTCAGCCAGAACACCAAATTTTAATAGTTATGTGGCCAACTACCCTGCTATGACTTTGTTAGCTTCCGGCGAGTCAGTTGGCTTGTCTTGGGGGGAAATGGGCAATTCCGAAGTGGGTCATTTGAATTTGGGAGTAGGGAAGATTTTTTATCAAAATTTACCTAGAATCGGCAAATCGATTGACGACGAATCATTTTTTTCAAACAGTGTTTTGCAAAAAGCCGTTGAGCATGTGAAAAAAAACAATGGCAAACTGCATTTAATGGGTTTAGTTTCTGATGGTAAAGTGCACAGTGCGATGAAACATTGCTTGGCTTTGTTGGATTTTGCAAAAAGAATGGAGATAAAAGATGTTTTGGTGCATGCTTTTTTGGACGGGAGGGATACACCGTTTAACAGCGCGCAAAATTTCTTGGCTGAATTGCAAGAAAAAATCGATAAATTAAAAATCGGTAGAATTGCCAGTTTGCATGGTCGGCTTTATGCCATGGATCGGGATAATCATTGGGAAAGAATTGAAAAAAGTTATTCGGCTATGGTTCTGGGCAAGGCTGAAGAAACTTTTGCTGATTATACCAAAGCTTTGGAACTTTCTTACAAAGATAAAGTTTTTGATGAAGAGTTTGTCCCATGTCTTATTGGAAAAAATATTGAACAAAACTTAGTCAAAGATAACGATGCCGTTGTTTTTTTCAATTATCGTGCGGATCGCGGTCGTGAATTGACAAAAACCTTTGTCTTGGACAATTTCGAGCAATTCAAGCGTGGAGAAAAATTACAGAATTTGTTTTTTGCCACTATGACAGAATATGAAGAAGGTTTGCCGGTGGAAATTATTTTTCCGCGCGAAGAAATCAAAGCTTCTTTGCCAAAACAAATAGCTTTGGCGGGATTGCGACAATTGCATGTTGCGGAAACGGAAAAGTATGCGCATGTTACTTTCTTTTTTAGCGGAGGAGAAGAAAATCCGTTTGAAGGCGAAGATCGATTGGTGATTCCTTCTCCACGTGTTGATTCTTATTCGCGAACGCCAGCTATGTCTGCGGGGAAATTGAAAGAGACATTAGTTAAGGAAATAGTTGATGATAAATATGATTTTATTGTGGTTAATTTTGCTAATCCGGATATGGTAGGTCATACTGGAGATTTGGGTGCTACGGTTGCGGCGGTGGAATTTACTGATAAATGTTTGGGGGAGTTAATTCATGTGATTTTGGAAAAGGATGGGGTAGCTTTGATTACCGCTGATCATGGAAATGCAGAGGAACTTCTGAATTTGCAAACCGGCGAGATGGACAAAGAACACAGTACCAATCCTGTGCCGTTTATTGTTGTTGGCAGAAAGTATGAAGGCAGAACCACCGAGGAAGTGGAGTTGGTGGGGCATGATTTGAGTTTGATTCAACCGATTGGCTTGTTGTCTGATATCGCGCCAACCATATTAAAAATTATGGGCTTGGAAATTCCAAAAGAAATGTCGGGGAAACCGTTAATTGATTGAATTTATTAAAAGTTTTTTCGTTTTTTGATTTGTCCTTTCGACCGCAGTGGAGAAATCTTTTATAATAAATTAAAAATCCAAAATGGTATTTAAATTTTAAAAAAGATCCTTCCACTCATTTTATTCGGTCGGGATGACAAAATTGAAAAATAGTTGAATATCAAATTAATTAAATTTATGCCCGAACTGCCAGAGGTTGAAACAATCAGACGAGGCTTGATGAAAAAGATTTTGGGAAAAAAAATATCCAAAATTGAAATAGAGACAAGTTTTGAAAAAAAAATTAAACCAAATGCAAAAACTTTGGTTGATTTTTTATTAAATAAAGAAATAAAAAATATAAATCGTATCGGTAAGTTGTTGGTTTTTGAAATGACGGATGATGACTTTTTGTTGATTCATTTAAAAATGACCGGTCAGTTGGTTTTTCAAACTGCGAACAAAAAGAAAGCCGTTGGTGGAGGCCATTCGTTCAAAAATCAAAATGAGTTACCAAACAAATTTACCAGGGTGACTATTTTTTTTGTTGACAAATCCGCTTTGTTTTTTAACGATATTCGCAAGTTTGGTTATTTTGAATTGGTGGATCGATTTAATTTGCAAAAAGTGCGCGATAAATACGGAATTGAGCCGATTCAAACTGATTTTACTTTTGATTTTTTTGAAAATGCTTTAAAAAAAAGACCGAGAATGAAGATAAAAGCTTTTTTGCTTGATCAAAAAATAATTTTGGGTTTAGGCAATATCTATGCTGATGAAGTTTGTTTTTCGGCCAAGGTAAAACCGAACCGGTTGGTAAAAAGTTTAAAAAAGGTTGAGCGGGAAGCGCTTTTTTATAATTGTCGATCTATTTTAAAATTAGCGATCAGTAAAAAGGGTACAACGTTTAGCGATTATCGGACAGCTTATGGCAAAAACGGAAATTTCCAAAGTTATCTGCAAGTTTATGGTCGTTATGGTGAAAGTTGCTATTTTTGCAAAAAAGAAATAAAAAAAATAAAAGTAGCCGGACGAACGTCAAGCTACTGTGATTTTTGTCAGAGGTAAATTTAGGCTGTCGTCACTCCGGATCAAGTCCAGAGTGACGGATTCATTAAATCAAAATCACCAGCACTGCCACAACTATACCAATCATCGCTCCAACAAAAACTTGCAACGGTGTGTGACCAAGTCTTTCGGAAAGGCGTTCAAATTCATAACTTTTTTCCGGCTTTATTTCAGAAATAAGTTTGTTTAATTCTTCTGCATGTTTGCCAAGATTGCGACGAAAACCGGCGGCATCGCGTATGGTTAAAATGGCCAGAACAGTGGCGATGGCAAAAGCAGCTGAATTCCAATATTCATAATAGCCGGTCAAAATTGCCAAAGTTACAACAAAAGCTGTATGACTTGACGGCATTCCGCCATAACGATTGAGATCGTGCCAAGAGAATTTGTGTTGGCGAGCGTCAATAATCAATTTTATAACTTGTGTCAAAAATACTGCGAACAAACTGCCCAAAATAATTTTAAATGTCATAAATTTATATTTATTATGTTAATGTCGATTATTCAACCAATTTTATTTGGCTTATTACAAGCGATTACCGAATTTTTACCTATTTCCAGTTCCGGTCATCTTTTGATTTTACATAATTTTTGGCCAAGCGCCTTTCAAGATACTTTGACGGCTGATTTGGCTTTGCATGTTGGAACTTTTTTGGCAGTGTTAATTTATTTTTACAAAGATATTTTACGTTATTTATCAGCGATTATTGAAATATTTATTCCCAAAAGGGAAGTTAATCGCCATGATCTCAATGAAGTTTTTGCTATTATTGTCGCAACAATCCCAGCCGTCGTCGTCGGCATTATTTTTGGTGATTTTATTGAAAATTCCACGCGCAATTTGCCAACGGTTTTGATTTCCTTAGTTGTTATAGCGATTTTATTTCTTTTTGTAGAAAAATGGAAAAAGGCGGGTAGCAAAGAATTTTCCGGTTTGAATTTTGGTAAAGCACTATCAATCGGATTGGCGCAAGTTTTGGCTTTTATTCCGGGAGTTTCACGTTCGGGTATAACTATTATAGCAGGTTTGGGTTTTGATTTAAAGAAACAGGAGGCGGCGCGATTCGCTTTTCTGTTAAGTTTGCCAACGATTTTTGGCGCCACATTATTGCAAATTATTTCACTTGATTGGAACTTGGTTTCTGATAATGAAAAGATCAGTTTGTTCTTTTTGATTTTTAGTTCATTTATTTTCGGACTGTTAGTAATTAAATTCTTTTTAAAAATTTTGCAAAAATATTCTTTGAAACCGTTTGCTTATTATCGAATAATTCTGGCATTAGGGGTTTTGTTGTGGTTAATTGTTAAATAAAAAAAGCCCTGTCATCCGACAGGGCTTTAGAGCCTACACCCGTCTTTGGCGGGTGATTTTTGTTATTTCGGTTTATCGTTCAATGCATCAATGATGTTTTGTTTTTCTTGATCCGTCAATGAATCATCTCCGTAAAGGGATCGAGGGTCTTTGCCTGTATAGCGACGTCCAGAATTCAGTGGTGGCGACATTGTGGCACGGGCTGTTTGTCCATCTTTTTGCGCTTTTTCAAATATTCCGTTTATTTCGTCGTTAGAAAGTTCAGCGCCAGTTTGTGTTTTTTGAGTCAACTCCGTCAAAGTTATCGCAGGCATTCGCTCTGTTGGATGATCTTCCGTGGTTACGGCTTCTGCCGTAGAGGGATCAATCAAAAATTCTGGGGTGTTGAGATCCTGATATTCAATTTCTTCCGGATCAATTATTTCGACTTTGCAATATTCACCAAATATTCCATAAGAAGTTTCGAGGTGAAAAGTTCTGCCTTTGCGGGATAGTAATAATGAGAAAGTCCCTGATTGCAGTTTGGATTTTATCAACAAATCAAGATTAGCCAGAGTTTTGAGATAATTAATAATTCCTTGTGCATATTTGGGTGGTGGTAGCATCATTTTTGTTTGTTTGTCATTAAGTAACATGCTAACGGAAAAATGGTTAGCTTGGGTATATCCAAAATAGACAAATTTCGTTTTGCGATGGATCGCATCGACGAGAATTAAATTAACCAATCGTTTGATAATTTCGTTTTCATCGGCAGGTGGATTAAAGTCATATGAATCACATGAGTGCTCGTCATTGTTGTTTGTTATTCCCAAATCAATGTTTTTTGTAACATGTTCAGGAAGTTTGATTACGAGTATTTTGTCCAATGGCGCAAGAATAAATTTGCAAATTTCCCATAACGTTTTAGCAGTTTTGGAGATCAACCAACAGAGGAATAAAAGAAGATTACCGGAAATCATCCAAAATAATTTGAAGCCAAAAACAACAGCCATGATTTTTTTGTAATCACTAATAATCGTGGTGTCGTTTTTGTTTATTGCACAATAATATCGAGATATTGCTACTGCGGGAGGAGAATTTTTATCTGGATGAAATTTAAATATTTCCTTATTCTCTTCAAAAGTGAAAGGAAAAAAGATTTGTAATGCTCGTGTTTTTTGGAAATAAATAAAGCCGTATTCGTCGAAGTTAAGAAATCCGGCATGTAGGCTTTTGATAATCAAAAAACCAAATAGATAACCGAGCAATAAATAGCCAAAAATAGACAAAATAATTATCCACCAAGTCATGTCAGCACCTCCATAAAAAAGTTATGTTGTCAAAAAACAGTCCATTGTTATCGTGTAGATACATTACAAAATTTTTTATAAAATGTCAAGCCCGAAGTTTGGAGAAAAGTAAAAAAAAAGGTAGAATATAGTATATGAAAATTATTATTATGGCCGGTGGCGGTGGAACCAGGCTGTGGCCGATCAGCAGAGAAAACAAGCCAAAACAGTTTTGTCGTTTGCTTGGTGACAAAACGATGATTGAAGAAACTTTTGACAGAGTCAAAGATCATTTTGGAGTGGACAATATTTATATTTGTCTTAATGAAAATTTAAAAGAAGAAGCGCAAAAGTTATTGCCGGAAGTTTTGGAAGACCATTTTTTTATCGAGCCGGCAAAAAGAGATACATCTCCGGCTATGGCTTTTTGTTCAGCCAAGTTTTTGTCATTGAATATGGCCGATGAACCGATTGCCTTTATCCCATCGGATCATTTTATCGGAAATAAAGAAAAATTTTTGGCGCTTCTTGACAAAGCAGAAAATTTAATTAAAAAGACAGACAAAATGGTGGATATTGCCGTAACTCCAAATTTCCCTAGCACCACTTTGGGTTATACGCATATTGGTCGACTTTTGGAAAATGAAAACGGTATTGATGTTTATGAGTTTATCGGGCATACGGAAAAACCGGAATTTTCTCTGGCAAAAAAATATTTGCAAAGCCGAGAATATCTTTGGCATGCTTCATATTATATGTGGACGGCCAAAAGAATTTTTGATGCGTATGAACAATGTTCCCCGGAAGATTATGTTAATTTGCAAAATTTGTTAGAATCATTAAGAACAAGAAATCAAGATAATGTCGAGAAGTATTTTGAAAATTTGCAAAAAAATTCTTTTGATTATGTTATTACCGAAAAGCTTTCTACCAATCAGGTGCTTATTTTAAAAGCGGATTTTGGTTGGAGTGATGTTGGCTCTTTTGAATCTTTGTATGATGCGCAAAAAAGTCAGGTTGACGCCAACGGAAATTTAATTATTGGAGATTTTTTAAGTTTTGATTCCAGCGATTGTTATATTAACTCGACTGAAAAGAAAATTATTGTTGGAATCGATGTCAGTGATTTGGTAATCGTTAATACTTCTGACGCATTGTTAATTTGCCCAAAAAGCAAAACCTACAAAATAAAAAAAGTGGTTCAGAAACTAAAAGAAAATAACAAAAATGAGATATTATAATTGAGGAAGCTCTGATAAAGTCGCATTACAACGAAACTTTTATAATTTCGTCGCGAAAAGTTAAAAAAGAGATGAGGCCTATTTGCTAAAATAAGCCGAAGATCTTTTTCAACTTTGCAGCAGAAATTTAAAAGTAGCAGATGAATAGACTTTTTCAGCGATTCCTTGAGTCTTTCCTAAGAAAAAATTATCAAAATATGAAAACAAAAAGAATATTCCTGGCTGTTGTTGTTGGTTTGTTGATTTTTTCCATTTATTTCAACAAAAAAATCAGTGCGCCGAATGAAAACTTTTTTGGTGATAAAGTTTTTAAAATTGAAAAAGGAGATGGAATAAAAAAAATTGCTGATAATTTACACGAGCAGGGTTTTTTGGATAGTGTTTTTTGGTTCAAGGTTTATGTTGGAGCAAGTGGAAACAAAAATAAATTTTACGATGGCGAATATGGTCTGCGCACAGATTTCAGTATCAAAGATTTGGTAAAAACTTTGGTCACAAAGTCGGCCAACAATCGTGGAGAGGTGGATATAACTTTGCTTGAAGGTTGGAGTATCGCGGATTATGACAATTATCTGGCCGAAAAAAATATTTTAAAAAAGGGTGAATTTTTTGATTTTGCCGAAAAGTTTGACGGATTACAATATGATTTTTTGTTTAACCGACCAAAAAATGCTGATTTGGAAGGATTCCTTTACCCTGACACTTATCGAATCTATGAAAATTCAACGGCCGAAGATATTGGCAAAAAAATGTTAGAAAATTTTGGGAATAAATTAACTTCGGAATTGCGAGAAGAAATAAAAAAACAAAAAAAGAGCATTTTTGAAGTGATAACGTTGGCCAGTATTGTGGAAAAAGAAATGTTTGGTTATGAAAATCGTCAAATTGTGGCGGATGTTTTTTTGAAACGGTTAAAAGTCGGGATGGCATTGCAATCTGACGCGACGATAAATTTTATTACGCAAAAGGGAATTGCCGCACCTAGTTATACGGATCTTCAAGTCAAAAGCGCGTATAATACTTACAAAAATAAAGGATTGACACCGGGACCGATTTGCAATCCAAGTATTGAAGCGATTAAGGCCGTAGTCTATCCGGCCAAAACCGATTATTGGTATTTTCTTACTACCAAAGACGGTCAAATAATTTTTAGTCGAACTCATGACGAGCATGTTGCCAATAAATATAAATATTTAAAATAGTAATTTTATGATGAATAGAGATTTTTGGGAAAAAGTTTTTGCCGATCACAAAGCGGGGGATATTTCACGCCGAAAAATAATCGCCGAAAGTGCCGGAGCGCAACATTTGGCAAAACAAGTGATATTTGATTTGCAAAGAGGCAATAATGAGGATGCTATAACGAAATTTAATCAGTCTCTCGAAAGTTTAAAAAGTTTACAAGAACGTTTTGGTGAAAATCAACGTTTGCGTAATGAAGGTTCTTGGAAATCGGCGATTGAAGAGTTTGCCGAGGCTAAACTTTTTATGGATTTTTGTCTTAAAAAGGAAATTTCCGATATTCCGGAATTAAAAGTCGAAACCGAAGAATATCTTGGTGGTCTGAGCGATATGACGGGCGAAATTGTGCGCATGATGGTTATTTGGACAATCAAAAATGATTTTGCAAAAGTGCAAAAAGGACATGAAGTTATCAGCGAGGTAATTGCTGAATTGATGAAAAATAATTTTGGTGGATATCTTCGCACAAAATTTGACCAAGCCAAGAAAAATCTGCAACGCGCCGAGCAGATTCTTTATGATTGGAAAATTAACAGGGAATAATTAAAACATTTATCAATCCAATATCAAGCCAATTTGTCATTCCGACAAAACTTCCTACTTTGTCATTTCGAGTGAACGAAGTGAATGGCAATGCCCTGTCGAATGACAGGGAGAAATCTTTTTAAAAATAATAAATACAATTACCCGAGATGACAAAATATTGAGAAAAATGGTTTAAATTTTTATGTTTAACAATCGCTCGCAAGTCGAAGAAGATTTGGCGCAAAAAAATCAAGAGTATTTGGAACAAAAGAGACAACAGCTTGATGAAATGAAGGGCCAAGGAAAAGAGAAAAAGCCAAAAAGTTTGGCCTACAAATTTTGTTGTTGGGGAATGGTTTTGTTGTTGGCCGTTTCCGGAACGGTTATTTATTATTTTGTTGTGAATATCAAAGAGGAAGTTATTTCTGAATATCGACAAAGAAAGGATGATTTTCAAAAAGTGATGCCGACAGCAAAAGATGAATTAAAAAACAGTTTACAAAATGCGGAAGCTTTGTATAATGATACAGCTGAAAAAATTACCGAAACGCAAGAAAAAATCGATACAGCCAAAGAAACGGTCGAAAAAGCGGAAAATTTGTATGACCAAGCCAATGAAGTTATTTCGCAAGTAAAATAAAAATTAGTTGTAAGATATAATAGCGTTGTTTATAGTTTATCGAATGATTAATTTGTCATTTCGACCTGCCTGCGCGTAGCCAAGCAACGCTTCGGCGGAGGCACGGCTAAGTGAAACGCATGGAGAAATCTTTTCTATATAGTAAATATAACATTGGATTTTTACTTGTTTAAAAAGATCTCTCCACTTCGGTCGAGATGACAAAATGTAAACAACGCTTAATATTCTTACACATTAGTATAAAATAATTAGTACAAAAAAAATCGCCTGATAAAGGCGATTTTTGACAAAAAGAAAAGCCACACTTGTTTCAAGTGTGGCCGAGAATTCAAAGAAATCCACTCAGGTGCTTCATTTATCACCTCAAAGTGTTGTTGAGGGCAAGACCACGACGAGGGTGGTTGCCCTGTTAATCTTAGATCCGGCTCTTTTTCGATTTTTTTTATAGAGCCGGCGCCTTGGAACCCCAGCCGAAGGCTTCTTCTCCAGCCGAGGAATTACCTTAATACATGATCAGTCTCACCTTTCCCTCCATGTAAAATTGTTCAGGCAACCCTTTGTTCGGAACACACTAGTTCTTCCGATATTTTTGAACAGGTTGCCTAGGAACACTTTTCATGCCTGCTGTTGTGCTTCTTAAAGCAGGCGGTTAGGGTTGTTGAATTGTTAGGACAGGTAGCGGTAAATTGTCAGGTAAACCCGGACAAATACATGGCACCTCCTCTGTGGTTTTGTTGTTTTTTGCTCCGTAGCTGGGAGCACAGCCTTCACCACAGCATCGAACAGCACATCAAATTCTGTGGTGGTTCGAACCAGTTACTTCGGGGGACCTCTAATCAT
>Ga0172379_10004474_pt1 | contig 20633 bp, 16 predicted proteins | sample GrowelOW334metaG_FD_119756 | JGI IMG/M metagenome (GOLD analysis project Ga0172379, IMG submission 119756) | Groundwater microbial communities from an aquifer near a municipal landfill in Southern Ontario, Canada - Groundwater well OW334 metaG | ecosystem: Environmental > Aquatic > Deep...
CGTCGGGTTGTTCGATTACGAATCCTTCGGCGGGGACAGCCGGGGACGTACGGAGGTCGTCTACATTCCCTTCACGACCATGCAGCGATCCTTCAACATGATCGGCAAGGTTGGCTGGTTTTCCATACTCGCCGACAACCTCACGGACACGGACCGGACGGAGGGAGAGATCAAGAGTCTGCTCGCCGCGCGGCACGACGTGCACCCCGACGACCTGCGTGCCATCGGCTCATGGAATTCTTCGCGGGAGTTCAGAACCATCCAGGGCTTGTTCACGGGTATCCGGATTTTCATTTGGATCGTAGGTCTGGGCACCCTGCTCGCGGGCATCATCGGCGTGAGCAACATCATGCTCATCATCGTCCGCGAGCGTACCAGGGAGATCGGAATCCGCAAGGCGCTCGGCGCATCGCCCGCGTCGATCATCTCCATGATTCTGCAGGAGGCTTTCCTCATCACGGCCTCGGCGGGATATACGGGATTGGTAACGGCGACCTTGCTTACCGAGCTTGTGTCATTTTACATGCGTCAGTCCCGAATGCGGATCGATTATTTCGCTGAACCGGAGATCAACCTCGGCGTGGCCCTGGGAGCCACGGTCATTCTCATCCTGGCAGGGACGTTCGCCGGCCTGTACCCCGCGCTCAAGGCGGCCCGTATCCACCCGGTTGAAGCTCTGCGGGAGGAATAAATTACCAATGCGTAAGTTTGTCGTCGCCCTGATCATTCTTGCCGTCGCGGTGGCCGCGACTTTCATCTTTCTCATCTTCAAGGCGGCGGGCCCGAAAACCGTTGTTCCGACGGAAGCCGCCGGACGGCGTACGATCGAGGAAAAGGTCATCGCCTCCGGTTCCATCATGCCGGAAAGGCAAGTAGAAGTGAAATCGTCTCTTTCCGGGGTGGTGGACTACCTCTTCGTCGAGCCGGGGGATTCCCTGAAAAAAGGCGACTCTCTCCTCTCAATCCGGGTGATCCCGAACAGCCTGGAACTCAACTCCTCGCAAGCGGCGCTCGAAAAGGCGTCCATCAGACTCAAAGCCGCGGCGTCCGACTTGGAGAAATCCAAGATCCTTGCCGACAAATCGCTTATCCCCGATTCGGAGTACCGGAATGTCGAAAAAGCCTACCAATTGGCCCTTGAAGACTACAAGGAGTTTCGCAACCGGATCTTGCTCATGAAGGAGGGCGTCTCCTCCGACAAGCAAACCATCAACAACCTAGTGTTGTCACCGATCTCGGGTACCGTTCTTGATATTCTGGTCAAGGAAGGGACGCCGGTACAGGAAAGCGGCGGCTATTCAATAGGAACCACGGTGGCCGTTATCGCTGATATGAGTTCTCTCCTCTTTGAAGGGGAGATCGACGAGGGCCAGATCGACAAGCTCCGAAAAGGGATGGAAGCCAAAATAAAACTCGCCGCCGTCGAGAACAGAACAATCCCCGGTGCGCTTTCTTTCCTTTCCCCGCGCGGTTCCGAGTCTTCCGGGAGCATCAAGTTCAAGATTCGGATCACGTTCGTGCCGCCCAAAGATATCTTTCTCCGGGCCGGCTACAGCGCCAACGCGGAAATCCTTCTGAACCGGGCTGAAAAAGTAGTCTGCGTCAAGGAGCGGGATGTCATCACGGAAAACGGACGTTATTACGTGGAGGTAGAGAACAGTCCGCGACAATTCGTGAAGACGGAAGTGCGTCTCGGCGTCTCGGACGGGCTTTATACGGAGATACTTTCGGGGCTCAAGGAAGGCGATAGGGTCAAAAGCCGTCTGGGGCTCAATCAGGGTCCGCGCATATAAATCCTGAATGAGGACCTGTCAGGAAAAAAACGCGGCTTTTCTGGTTGGGTCGGGGCTGCCGACGTAAAAACGGGTACTCACGCGGCATTTATGCCGAGTCCTCGGACCAGTAGGTCCTGCGGGAACCGTTCGTACCCGTTTTTACTGGCGCGCCCCGGCCATCTCTAGGGGGCCGCGTTTTTTTGTGACACACCCGGCATAGGTTTTTATGCGCGGGTCCTGGGGGGTACCCGCGATATCTTCATCGCCCAATCCAGGCATCGAGCTGGCGCTGTTTTTCCTCAATGACCTTGTCGATGCCGGCTTCCCGGAGCTTGTTTTTGAATACGGGAAGTGCGACGACCGGGTCGAGCGCGCCGGTCTCCAGGCCGTTCCGATAATCGTTCATGACGTTGCGGACGGCCTGATAGGTGGACTTGATCGGTGTGGGGTCAAAGGTGAACCCGAGCGCGGGGGACTTGATGGCTTGGCGGTTGAAATCTTCCATCTTCTTCCAGATGTCGGGGAGGTCGCCCAGGAACACGTACGAAAGAAACTGGTTCCCGAATTGCCAGCCGTGATTCGGCTGGTAGCCGATCGGCGCCGGACCGATCCTGTCCGGCAGTGTGATGATATTGGTCGTGAGTCGCTTGTAGTGCTTTCCCTCGATTCCCCAATCGATGAGGTTCACCAGTTCGGCGTCGGTGTACAGAAGTTCCAGGAACCGCATCGCGGTGACCGGCCTCGGGCTCTTTGCGGAGATCGCCCATATGGTCTTTCCCACTTTGTCCGACGTCGCGACCGGCTTGGTGAGGGGTACGCTCCGTAGTGAGTAGCCGGTGATACGCGATTCCTGGCCGGCGAAGCCGGGTTTCTGGGGACAGAGCGCCGCGAAAGCCTTTCCCGCCGCCAGATAGTCTTCCGCCGTCTCCCTGCTCGTATCCGCGTCCGTCGCCAGGTACCCCCGCACGTACCAATCGCGCGCGAGCGAGACGGCATCGGAGTAGAACCGGGATTCGAAAAGATTCGACACGCGAGAAGGATCGCGGAAATCGATGAGAACTCCCGCGTCGTCACCCAAATTGTCGTATTCGTTGTTGTATGAGGACAGAATATTGCGGAAGTCCGACAACACCAGCGGCACGATGTCCTCTTCCCCCTCTTTGATCATCCGCAACACGGGAGACAGGTCCGCGAGCCTCCTGATTCTCGTCATGTCCACGTTGTATTTTCCGATCAGGTCGGATCGAAGCAGGGCGCCGTAGAACGAAGCGTAATCCTTCATCGGCGGCACCGCGTAGGTCTGCCCTTGAATCTTGCCGACTCTGAGGTACACCGGATCGATAGTTTTGAGTATATTTCGACCCGCGAAGTCCAATAGCGAGTCCAATGGGCGGATTTGGTTACGCGTCACGCGCGAATGCAGCTCGTCAATGTCGGTGGCGAACAAGTCCGGCGGAGATTCGGAAGCGAGCATCATGTCCAGCTGCCGCTCGATGACCCCCGAGGGCAGAGGCCGCATCGTCACACGCGCTCCGATCCGCTCGGCGAAACGCTTATTAATCGCCGCCTCAACCTCCCGCAGATCGGGCGGGGCTTCCGTGTTGGTAAGGTACACGACGGTGAGCACGTCGGTCAGTTCCGGCGCGGGCGGCGCGGAACATCCCCAAGTAGCAAAGAGCGCTATAAGAATTACATAGAATGTCTGACGGGATCTCATTCCCGGCCCCCCGTGTTTTGCTTCTTGCGGTGGCGCCGTTGGTATTCGCTGGGGGTGAAACCCGTCGCCTTGCGGAAGAGCTGGGAGAAGTAAGCGAAATTCGTATAGCCGACTTGTTCCGCGATGCGGCTGATCGATTGGTCGGTGCCCTCCAGGAGCCTGATTGCCATGGAAACGCGCTCCTTGACGACGTATTCGGTGACGGTGAGCCCGGTCTCCTTACGGAAAACCCTGCCGAAGTAGTCGGAATTCAAGCCGACCCGATCAGCTATCGACTCCCGGGAGAGATCGTCGGCAAGGTGGCCGCGGATATACCGCTCAGCTTCGGCCGCCAAGACCCGCGCGTCCGGCTGCGGACCCCGCGGGCCGCTGGACAGCGACGCGACGGCCTCGGCAACGTTTCGTGTCCAGCGGAGCGTATCCTGAACGGTGAGCTCGCCGTCGGTATTCTCGGCCATGGAGGGAAGCAGATGCGCGGACACGCCCCGGCTGCCCAGGATGATGTGCACGAGCTGCATAAAATCCTGGCGGAGCATGGCGATCGAACTCGCGTCAAGCTTGTTCGCGCGCTCACGGTCCCGTAGGTATTCGGCTACCGAGTCGCGAAGCGCGTCCGCGGCACCGTTTTCCAGGAGCAGCTTCCACGCGTCAAGGTCCGGCGCCTTGAACCCGAGAACAGCTCTATCGCGCGGGCGCAGGCTCAGGACCTTAGTCGCGCAGGACACATTGTCATCGGCCAGCTTTCGCAGCCGGCGGACGGCAATCGGAAAATCCGTGAGGGTCCCGATCTCTCCAATGTAGCAGCCGATGGCGCATTTCGCGGTCCCTGAGAATTCAGCCGCGAAGTGTTCGCAGACGGCGTAGCAGGCTCCCAGCCCTTCCCGGTCTGCTGCCGGCAGGCGCACCACGGCGAGCGCTTCCTCCTTCTCCATGCGGACGATGTCCGTTTCGCCGGCTCCCGCCGACAATTCAGCGCCGAGCGTGTTGCGTCCTTCGTGTTCGCGGATACGTCGTTCGCGCAGGCTGGGCTCGTCGTCCCAGCGATGGAACCGCATCAGGATGGGAAGCACCGAGGTCCACGGTTCGAAGGGGAGCCCCCGTTCCTTGACCGCTTCCTCGATCGAGGCTGGATCGGGATTTAGTAATCCGTTGACCAAGTCCAGCAGGAAGCGTTCCACGACTAGGGGCCGATTGCGCAGCCAATGCTTGCCCAGATCGCTCTGCGATTTGAGAGACGCTGAGCGATCGATGCGATCGATCAGGCGCGCGAATACGCCGCGCAAGTCCTCGGTGGATACCGGCTTTATCAGATAATCGAAACTGCCCAGCCGAATCGCTTCCCGCGCGTAGCTGAAATCGGCGTGGCAGGTCAGAATGACCGTTTCCAGTTCCGGGACGGACGAACGCGCCCAAGCGATGAGTTCCAGCCCGCTCTCTCCCGGCATCTCGATGTCGCAGAGCATGATATCGGCTCCGCGCGATGATAGGAGGCGCTTGGCCTCCTCCGCGTCGTACGCCCGATCCGGAGTCGCGATACCGAGTTCCTCCCAATTTAGACTCGTTGCGATCCGGTCGGCCGAATGCCGTTCGTCGTCAACTATCAGGAGCCGTTTCATACTGTTTCCTCTCCGGGGAGCCCACCGCTTTCCGCCATCGGAATGAGCATGCGAACCCACGATCCTTTTGTCTTTCCGTTCGTTTCCGTATTACCGATCGCAAGCCTTGCCCTGCCTTTGTAGATCAGTTCCAGGCGTCGCTGCGCGTTCTTTATCCCAATATGGTCTTTTGATTCGTCGCGCTTGCGGCCGTCGGAAAACGAGTCGATGTAGGCTGCGCTGAAACCGGCGCCGTTGTCCTCAATGCGTACGGCGATGTATTCCGAACCTTCCGTCTCTTCATGGTCCACCGTTATCGCCACCTTGAAGGCTTTCCGCCGCGCCCCGCCGTGCTGGAAAGAATTCTCCACGAACGTTTGGATGATCAGCGGCGGTACCGGTTGGTCAAGAAGGAAATCGGGCGCGTCCATGCTCAGCCGAGGCGTATCGTTAAACCGGAGCTGCTGAATCCTGAAATAATCTTCGATATGGCCGAGTTCTTCGCCGAGGGGCACGTATTCCGCGTTGTTGCGCACGGAGAAGCTGAAGAAGTTTGACAGGAGGAGCATGGCTTCGGAAACGCGTTCGTAATCCTTTTCTGAAATAAGACTGTAGATCATGTTTATGGAGTTCAGAAAGAAATGGGGATCGACCTGAGCGCGAAGCCTGAGCAGCTCTTCCCGATGGATGGCGAGCTGTTCCTCGTACACGCTGATCCGCAACTGGTCGATCTCGGACATCATCGCGTTGAACGCGTCGGTGACCTTGCGGAATTCGTCGGAGGACGGAAGGGGGATGATTCGCCCGCTCGCCTCTCCATCGCGTATGCTTGTGATGGTTCCGAGCATGCGCTCCAGCGGAAGCACGATAGTCGTGCGGAGCATGATCAAGGCTCCGAGCGCGAAAAAGATGACGGTCGCCGCCGAGATCGACAGAAACAACCACTGGAGATTCGGCAGGTTCCGCACCACCGCGTGATCGTTGATGATCGCGTGGAGCCGGAGCGGGGCCACATCCGAAGCCGTGCCGACGACGAGGTACACCCCGCGCTTGATTGGCGAGTGGACCTTCTCGTGGATGCCCGTCGCCTCGATTTTCCGGATATCGGACGGTCCCGGATCGGTCATTATCTCGCCGTATTCGTTGGTGAAAAGCAACGACGCCTGTTCTTCCGGCGAGAAAATATTCGCGTTCCGCAGCAGTTGATCAATCCGGCACCAGGCGCCGATCAGAACGGTGCCGGTTTGAATCGCTCGGATGAGGAACCATTTGCCCTCGATGAGGACTACGCGCCACTCCCTCTCCCGTTCGTATCCCGGAGGCCCGATGATGACCCCTCCCCGGACGACTTCCCGCATTCGCAAGCGGTCCACAAAAGATCCTCCGGCGGAGAATATTTCCAGAAAGTCGGTCCGCCGCTGGGAAAAGGAGAAGAAAAGTTCAGCATGGGGATAGACGAGCGTGCTTTCGGTGAACCGTCTGCTCAGCCGATTTTTTGCCAAACGGTAGGCGTTCTCGTCGTCGGTTTCCGCCATCGTCAACACATCCGTATCCGAATCCGCGAGCGCGCGCAAGTGGCGGTCTATCGCGCTCAGGTCCCCGTCGACGCGGTCCAGGTACTGCGAAACAGTCCGCTGGTAGGATTCCCCCGCCTTCTCCCGGAGAACGCCGAGGGCGTAGTAATTCTGGTAGAAAAGCACCACGAGCGGCGGAATGCCGATGAGGGAGATCCCTAGAAGCAATTTTCGTCTAATGGAATTCGGCGGAAAAAGGACACTCACTCTCATCGTTCGTCAACTATACCATGGCCGGCGGAAACAAGAGAAAGAAAAAGTTTTCCGGCCGCCTCGCCTTCAGGTGTTCTTTTGTAAAATCCTCAATTGACAAGGAGATAGCGAGCGTTTAGGATGTATGTTACACGAGTAATATAATACGGAGAAGCAATGAGAAAGAGCGAGGTCACAGAGGCTAAAGGCACCTACGGCCGTATGATCTATCAGACCGAGGCGACCCGCGAGCGCATCATTGAGGCCGCCCGCGAGCTTTTCCTGTCAAACGGTTTTTTTGAGACGCAGATGAAGGACGTTGCCGAGAAGGTCGGGATAAGCAGGACGAGCCTGTACCGTTATTTCCGTGACAAGCTTGACCTCGGTATGGCGATAATCGAGGTGTCTTTCGCGTTCATCGAAGCCGACTCTTCCTGGCGGGATGAAACGTCGCCCTTCGGGACCTCGGCGCTTGGGCGGCTCGATTGCTTTCTCCGCCATTCAATGATCGCGCCTAAGTTCCACCGCATCCGCATGTTCGTCGCCGAATTCGACGCCTACTTTTCCGGCTGCCGCATTCCTCCTGATTTCACCGACCGGCTGCGCAAGCATCTGCGCTCCAATCGCATCATCGTCGAACTGATAGAGGAAGGTATGGCCGACGGATCGATCCGACCGGATCTTGAACCGCATCTGGCCATGGTCACTATTTCAAATTCGGTAACCGCCTTGCTCCAGCGCCTGCTTCTCCGCGGCCACGCTTTGATGGAAGTCCGGGACGGTGAATTGGAACGGATTTCCGGGGAGCATATACGATTCCTCATGGACGGCTTGATGGCGAGGCAATAAGGAGACGCTGGTTATGGACGAAAAGAAAATCGGAGAGATAGTCGGGAGCATGACGCTTGAGGAAAAGGCCTCCCTTTGTTCGGGGAAGGATTTCTGGAACACGAAATCCGTTGATCGTTTGGGGATCGAGTCGTGGATGATGACCGATGGTCCTCACGGCCTGCGGAAGGGGTCGACTTCCGCCTCGGAGCTTGGCCTGAACAAGAGCGTACCCGCCACCTGCTTCCCCACGGGAGCGGGTCTCGGCGCTACCTGGAATCGGGCGCTGCTGGAGGAAGTCGGAACGGCTCTCGGCAGGGAATCTCAGGCCGAACGCGTCGGCGTTATCCTGGGACCGGCTGTCAACATCAAGCGCAGCCCTCTTTGCGGCCGCAACTTCGAATATCTCTCTGAAGACCCGTACCTTACCGGAGAGCTCGCGGCGCGGCATATCGCCGGCGTGCAGGCCCAGGGCGTGGGGACTTCGATCAAACATTTCGCCGCCAACAACCAGGAAAAGTTGCGCATGACGATCGATACGGTCGCGGACGAACGGACGCTTCGGGAAATCTACCTTCCCGCCTTCGAAACGGCGATCAAGAAGAGCAAACCCTGGACCGTCATGTGCGCCTACAACAAGCTGAACGGCACATACTGTTCTCAAAACGAGATGCTTCTCACCAAGATCCTTCGGGACGAGTGGGGGTTCGACGGAATCGTGATGACCGACTGGGGCGCCTGCGACGACCGTGTTGCGGGACTTGCCGCGGGGCAGGACCTGGAAATGCCTTTCAGCGGTCCGGCGAACGACGCTTCAATTGTCGCCGCGGTCCGCGCCCGGAAGCTGGACGAAAAGAAGCTGGACGACGCGGTCGCGCGGAATCTCCGGCTCTATTTCCGCGTCATTGAAAATCGCCGCGCGCAGGCCCGATTCGACGCCGAAGCCCATCACGCGCTGGCGCGCCGGGTCGCCGCGGAAGGAACCGTACTCCTGAAGAACGAGAACGCGCTGCTACCGCTACAAAAGAAAGGAAAGATAGCGTTCCTCGGCGCGTTCGCGAAGAATCCCCGCTATCAGGGCGGCGGCAGTTCTCATATGAATCCGACGCGCCTTGACTGCGCCTGGGATGCGGCCGAAAAGGTTCTCGCCGGCAAAGCGGAACTCATCTACGCGGCCGGATACGACATCGCCGACTCGTCCCCGGTTTCCTCCCTCATTGAGGAAGCGCGGGCTGCCGCCGCCTCGTCCGACGTCGCCGTCGTTTTCGCCGGCCTCACCGACGATTTCGAGTCCGAGGGTTTCGACCGGACCCATCTGCGGATGCCTGAAAGCCACGTAGCCCTCATCAGGGCGGCCGCCTCCTCCGCGAAGAAAACGGTCGTCGTTTTGAGCAACGGCGCCCCGATCGAAATGTCCTGGCTCCCGGAAGTCGGCGCGGTCCTGGAAGGCTATCTCGGCGGCCAGGCCGGAGGCTCCGCCGCCGTCGACATGCTTTTCGGGGACGCTGAACCGTCGGGGCGCCTTGCCGAGTCTTTCCCGCTCCGCTTGGAGGACAATTCTTCCTATTTGAATTTCCCCGGCGGGAAGAATTCGGTGGAATATCGGGAAGGTGTTTTCGTCGGCTACCGCCACTACGAATCCGTCGACGCTCCGGTGCTTTTCCCCTTCGGCCACGGGCTCTCCTACACGGAGTTCGCCTATTCCGAGTTCAAGCTCGACCGCGAGCGCGTGTCGGACGCCGAAACGCTCACCGCGAGCGTTTCGGTTTCCAATATCGGCAACCGCGCGGGCAAGGATGTGGTGCAGCTGTACGTTTCTCCGCCCGCATCCACAGTCGTTCGGCCCAAAATGGAGCTGAAAGGGTTCGAGAAAATCGAACTCAAGAGCGGGGAGAAAAAAACGGTTTCCTTCAAAATCGACGCGCGCGCCTTCGCGTACTGGGATGCGGATCGTGACTGCTGGAGGGCCGAGCGCGGCCTGTACTCGGTATCGGTCGGCTCTTCGGTCCGAAACGTAAGGGAGAGCGCTTCCGTTTACGTTGAGGAAACAAAAGCGCCGCGGCAAATTGTCGATCGTAACTCCACCGTAGGCGATGTTTTCGGACTTCCGGCTTTCAAGGATCTCGCGGAGACGATGATCGCGGGCGTACGGGCTTCGCTCGGCGTAGTTGACGCGGAATCGCCGTTGTTCCTCATGATGGATTCTCTTATACGCGAGCTACCCCTGCGTAATTTGAGTTGGATGGGCGGCGCGATGTTCCCGCCTGAAACGATACAAGCGATAATCGACGCGGCAAACGGCAAGAAATCGCCGGCGGAAGTTTCCGCGTTACTCAAGAAAAAATAAGTCGATACCGCGCGGACCGTTCGTTTTGAATGTGTCCGCGCATAGTTTTCCCATTTATTTCAGATAGATTTCTCCACAAATGTCGTAATTGTGAAAGACCGACGTCGGATATTTGATAGCGCATTCCCTATGCCGGGGTATCATTACCGAACGGCGTTGCCGGTCCGCGCGCGGGAATCCTTCCCGGCGCGATTTCATTCCCAAAAAAAGAGGTAGTTGCATGAAATTGGGAAATTTTAAAGCTTTAGTCGCCGCGCTGGTGTTGGTCACCGGAGCGGCCGCGGTCTTCGGAGCGGAAGCTCCGAAATCGCTTCCCCGTAAAGAGACCATGTATGTCGGCGGTCTGCTCTGGGGCGCTCCCCAGAACTTCAATCCGTTCTCTCCCGCCGGCACGTTCCCCGTTACCTATAATAACGCCCAGTTCCTTGTCTATGAGCCGTTGTTCATGTACAACCAGCTCTCCAACCAGTCCGAACCGCTCGTCGGCAAATCCTTTGAATGGACCGATGCCAGCACCCTGAAGGTCACCCTCAACAAGGGCGTCAAATTCAGCGACGGAAAGCCGCTGACCTCCGCGGACGTCGTGTACACCTATATGATGGGTAAGACGAACCCGACTCCGTGGAGTTCGTACATGGGCTTTATCGACGAAGTCGTTGCGCAAGGCTCGGATGTCGTCCTTATCAAGATGAGCAAGACAAGGCCCAACCGGCTCTACGTCCTGGACAGCCTCAACCACGTGTGGATCATTCCCAAGCATTTCTGGTCCGATTTTATGACCAAGAACGGCAACGACTTTACCAAGGCGATGAAGGAATTCAATCCCGATCCCATCGGGTCCGGTCCGTACAAGGTTATCTTCTACGACGACACGCGCGTAATCGCCCAGCGCAATGATAACTACTGGGGCAAATCGGTCTTCGGCAAGCTGCCCGCTCCCAAATACATAGCGCACATCATCTATAAATCGAACGACGCCGCCTCCAACGCGTTCCGCCAGGGAGAGATCGACGTTAACCAGCAGTTCATGCCGAAGGTTTGGACCCTTTGGGAAGGCCAGAAGAAGAAAACATACAAGACCTATCTTCCCGACGCTCCCTATTATATCCCGGTCCAGATTCCCAGCCTGATCTTCAATATGACCAGGAAGGGCATCGGCACTATCCCCGAGCTGCGCCGCGCCATCGGAATGAGCATTGATTATAAGAAGATCGCCGATGTCGCGATGAGCGGATATTCCGACAAGATCGTCCCCGGCTTTACCCTTCAGGTTCCCGCCGAGATGAAGTTCGTTTATGATTCCAAACTCGCTTCTCTCCGCTATACCTACGACGTCGCCGGCGCCAACAAACTCCTCGATTCCATCGGCGCGAAGATGGGCGCCGACGGCGTCCGCGTAATGCCCGACGGCACCCGCCTCGGCCCCTGGGAGGTTACCTGCCCCTACGGCTGGTCCGACTGGAATGCCTCCCTGGAAATCGTCGTTCAGTCCGCCAAGAAGATCGGCGTTGAGCTCCGGACCAAGTTCCCCGAGCAGCCCGTGTGGAACACCGCCGTCCGTACCGGCGACTTCGACATCACCATGTTCGGCACTCCGCCCGCCGGCGTTGCCCAGCCGTGGGACCGCGCCCGAGCCTGGATGGATTCCTCGGATACCAAGCCGCTCGGAGAGCCGGTCGTCGCCAGCTTCAACTTCGGTCGCTACAAGAACGACCGCGCCGACGCGATCATCAAAGCCATCCCCGGCGAGACTGATCCCGCTAAGGCCAAGGCCCTCTATACCGAACTCAGCCAGATATTCCTCACTGATCTGCCGGTCCTAAACCTGATGTATCGTCCGGGCGCTTTTTACACCGTTTACGAAGGCGTGTGGAAGGGGTTCCCCGACGTGACGAACAATCCTCACAACATTCCTCCCGCTCCGGTCCGCGAAGCGTTCACCAAAGCGCTCTACTACATTAGTTCCAAGTAAACCAGGCTCAATATGAAAGGCAGTCGAGAGGGGCGCAAGCATCTTTCGACTGTCTCAATGAGAGGCGACCGTTGCATGCGACGCTAAATGCGTCGTATGCAACCAGCTGATCTTTTCCTCAGGCGCCTTACGCGCTGTATCCTGTCTGCCCACGGGGGTGATACGTGAACCCGTACGTTAAATATTTCTTGAAAAAACTCAGTTGGACAATGCTGACTCTTTTCATTGCCCTGACGCTGAACTTCGTGCTTCCCCGAATGATGAAGGGAAATCCGGTCGATACTATCGCGCTCACTTTGACGCAGGGAATGAAGGACCAGAATCAGATAAAACAAGTCTATGAAACGTTCAACAAAGAATTCGGCCTTGATAAGCCCATTTGGATGCAATTCCTCGTGTATTTGAAAAACGTGCTCCGCGGCGATCTGGGTACCTCATTCGGCCAGTACCCAAAAAAGGTCGGGACCATTTTGGCTAACGCCGTCCCTTGGACTCTCTCCCTGCAGTTTCCCGCGATCATAACCGGATGGCTCATCGGCAATTTTTTGGGCGCCATCGCCGCATATAAAAGAAAAGCGTTCGATAAGCTCATAATGCCCGCATCCTTGGCGATAAGCTCCTTTCCCTTCTTCGCATTCGCCATGATAATGCTGTATGTTTTCGCCGTAACTCTCCATTGGTTCCCAATCGGCGGAGGCTACGGTTTCAATCTTCTTCCGTCGATTTCATTTGAATTCTACGCCTCGATTCTTCGCCACTACATGTTGCCTTTCATGACGATCGTAATCGTAATGGTCGGCGGTCAAGCTATCGGTATGCGGTCCATGGCGATATATGAACTCAACGCGGACTATGTGCTCTACGCAAAATTGCTCGGAGTCAAAGATAACAAAGTGATCCGCTATGTGTTCCGCAACGCGATGCTTCCGCAAATCACCGGACTCGCGCTTTCCCTGGGAACGATGGTGGGCGGCGCGCTTATCGCGGAAATAGTATTCAATTATCCGGGCATCGGTTCTTCATTGTTCAGCGCTATCAGACAGTTGGACTATCCGCTCATTTCGGGATGCACGCTGGTCGTGACGGTCGCCGTTTTGACGATGAACTTCCTCATCGAGATAGTGTACGGATTCCTTGATCCGCGCATCAAGATGGCCCAATTAGAGGATAAGTAAGATGAATAATACATTGCGCACATTGTTTAGATCCCCTAAATTCGTCATCGGTTTTACGTTGCTCCTTGTCATATCCACTTTCGTAATCGGATATCCCATGGTCAACAAAAACGATCCATTCGAGATGATGGGGATGAGCTATGAACGCCCCTCCAAAGAATATCCGCTGGGCACCGACAACTTCGGGCGCGACGTCCTTCTTGAACTTTCGTACGGCGCGCGTTCCTCATTGTACGTCGGGTTGATCGCGGGCATAGTCGCTATCAGCATCGGATTAGCGATCGGTCTTTTCGCCGGCTACATGGGAGGAACCGTCGACAACATACTGACTACGGTTAACAATATGTTCATCGTTATACCTTCGTTCGTCATTCTAATCCTTATATCGATCAGCCTTAACAACCGCAGTTCAACGATGGTCGGACTTATTATTGGATTTACCGCCTGGCCGTGGACCGCCCGCGCGGTGCGGGCTCAAACGTCGTCGCTCCGGTTGCGCGACCATGTCAACATCGCCCGGATTTCCGGCTACGGCGTTCTGAGAATAATACTTTTAGAAATTCTGCCGTATATCGCTTCCTACGTGTTCATGGCGTGCATACTGCAGACCGCAAACGGAATACTCGCTGAAGCGAGCATCTCGATGCTCGGCCTGGGGCCGTTCAATACGATTTCCTTGGGGACCATGCTCAATTGGGCGATCATGTTCGAGGCGATGGGCGCGGGCGCTTGGTGGGCCTTTATCCCTCCTGCGGGCTTGATCGCTTGTTTCACCTTCTCGCTGTTCATGATGAACAACGGCATGGATGAAATTTTCAATCCGAAGATCAGGAGCTGAGCATGAGCGCCGATACCTTAGTAGTCAAAGATTTGTATACCCATTACCGGACGCGCTTGCAGGAGAACGTGTACGCCGTATCAGGGGTCACGGTTTCCCTCAAGGAGGGTCGAGTTCTCGGCATCGCCGGCGAATCGGGGTGCGGAAAGTCGACCCTCGCGCTCAGCCTCATGGGCTTCTACTTCCCTCCGCTGCACTTTCAGAGCGGTACGATTGAAATCGGCGGGAACGACATAATGAAGCTCGATTACGAGACCTTGCGCACGAATTATCTGGGTAGGGAAATCGCCTATATTCCGCAGGCCGCCATGAACGCGCTGAATCCGACCAAGAAAGTCGGCAAGTTCATACGGGACGTCGTGCGCGTGCACAAAGGCGATCTTTCCGACAAAGAAATCGACCGCATGGCAAATGAACGGTTCGAGCAAGTCCATCTTCCGACGCGCGTCCTAAAGGCTTTCCCGGTTGAATTGTCCGGCGGTATGAAGCAGCGTACGGTGATCGCCGTCTCCACACTTCTGAATCCGAAAGTCTTGATAGCCGACGAGCCGACCTCCGCTCTCGACGTCACGTCTCAGAAAGCCGTCATCAAGATGATGCGCCAGCTTATGGACGACGGAGTCGTCAAATCGATGATCTTCATCACCCATGAGTTGCCGCTCCTTTACCATGTAGCTCACGATATCGCGATCATGTACGCGGGGCAACTTGTTGAAATCGGGTCTTCGCACGACATCGTTTTCGAGGCCATCCATCCGTACGCGCACGCGCTGATGGGGTCCATCATTGTTCCCGAAGAGGGCCTCAAGGCGCACAAGCTGTCCGCGATTCCGGGCGCTCCTCCTAACTTAAAGAGCAAGCTTTCCGGCTGCCGTTTCGCGGAGCGGTGCAAATACGCGACGGAAGAGTGCCGAAATCAGGAAATGGAAGAAAAGGTAGTCGGGCAGCGCATGTACCGCTGCCGTTTTTCCGTCGACGAATTGAAGGAGAAGTACGCCCATGAATAACGAGCGTGTAGTTTTGAGCGGGAAGGGGATAACGAGAACCTTCGGCTTCGGAAAACATAAATTCGCAGCCGTCGACCGGGTTGATTTCGCCTTCCACGAAAGTGAGATCATCTCAATCGTCGGCGCGAGCGGCAGCGGCAAGACCACTTTCGCGAAGATTCTCCTCGGTCTACTTAAAGAAAATGCCGGTGAAATCGAGTATCTCGGGCAAAAGCGCAGCCTCCGTACGCAGAAGGAACGCAAAGCCTACTGGGGCAAAATTCAAGCGATTTTCCAAGATCCGTTCGCCTCGTTTAATCAGTTTCACCGCGTTGAGAAACTTTTCCGTGACTGCATTAAAATCCGCGGCTTGAAATTGTCGAAGAAAGAAGCTTTTGAGCTTATGCGCAACGCTTGCACGTTCGTAAATCTGAAATTCGAGGAATTGTACAATAAGTACCCCTTCGAACTTTCAGGCGGACAGATGCAGCGCTTGATGATAGCGCGAATTTTCCTCATCAATCCGAGCATCCTGATCGCCGACGAACCTACCTCGATGATCGACGCTTGTTCCCGCTCCACCATACTCGACATGCTTCTTAAATTGCGCAAAGAAAACAAGATGACCATAGTTTTCATCACCCACGATCTGGGTCTGGCCTACTACGTGAGCGATTCAATCCTGATCATGAGCCAAGGACGCATCTGCGAGCAGGGCAGCGCGGAAGAGGTTATCAATCATCCACAATTCGAGTATACGAAACAGCTTTTGGGCGATGTGCCGAAATTGAACGAGGAATGGAAACTGAACTAAAAAAAGCGGCCGTTCCGTTAGTGCCGGGGCTGCCGACGTACCAAAAGCGAGTTCGCTAGTCCTTGGACCAGTAGGTCCTGCGGATTCGCTCACTCGCTTTTGGTACTGGCGCGCCCCGCCATTCAGTGGGGCCGCTTTTTGCCCTCAATACTCTGTCGTAATGCCGAACATTGCTATTCAGGTGGTGTGCTCTGACGTATGAAGTGCAGGGGCGTTCTTCATTTGCGTCATTGTTACTTAAAACTGGCGTCCAGATGCTTTTTGCCCAGTATCAAGCCTTCTTTCACTTTCGCTTCCGACCCTTCGTAGAGCGGATCTTCGTGCTCGATGCTGACGACGTCGTCGTATTTGATTTTCTTCAGCGCGGCGTACATTTTTTTCCAATCCACTTGTCCGAGTCCCGGCATGCGGTAACGCCAATAGCCGTTGCCGTGCGCGCGGTCGAAGTTCCGATCAAACACGCCGTAGTACTTGAGCTTGTCCGGGAATACTTCCGCGTCCTTCGCGTGGACATGGAAAATCCGATCCTTAAACTGCGCGATCGGATCGATGTAATCGATCAATTGGAACAGCAGATGTGACGGGTCGTAGTTCAGGCCGAAATTTTTGGCGGGAACCCGTTTAAACATTTCCTCAAACAATTCGGGTGTAAAGGAAATAGTCCCGGGGACACCGGCCATCTGCCAGCCTTCCATCGGGCAATTTTCGATCATCAACCGTACGCCCTTGTCGGCGGCGTAGGAGGTAAGCCCCTTGAAAACGGTTTCAAATTCGTCGAAGTTTGCCTGGATGCTTTTTTCAATATTCCGACCCACGAAGGTGCCGACTCTATCGGTGCCGAGCAGGGCCGCCGCGTCGACGCATTTTTTGACATGGTCGTTGACGAACTTCCGTTTGGTCTTATCCGCGTCCAAGTTGTTGTCGTAGTAGGCAAGAGATGAAATTTCCAAGCCGTACTTTTTCATGTAGGCTTTAATTTCGTCTGCCTTCTTCGCGGTGAGCGCGGCGACATCGATATCGGTAGAGGAATAGTCGCGGGTATTCCCCGCCGGCCAGCACGCGATTTCCAGGGTCTTGAAACCGTTCGCTTGCGCCCATTTCGCTTTTTCCTCAAGGGCCATTTGCCCGAGGCATACGGTCAGGAATCCGACTTTCATTGCGGTGCTCCTTACAACAAACCTATCTTTTTGGTGTTCTCGTAATTGATCCGCATGCTCTCAAAGGGCGCTCGGGCGGATCTATCCTGTTCAATTATAAAATGTTTCGCCTTGACGTCCAGTCCCGCTTTGATCACCGCGGGAATATCGACGCAGCCTTCCCCGATTTCCGCGAAGCATACGTCGGCCGTATCGCGCCGGTCCTTGAGATGGACCAGCGGACAGCGAGCTCCGAATTTACGGATGTACGCCGCCGGATCCTCTCCCGCTCGGTTGATCCAGCACACGTCGATTTCAGCCATGACCAAATCGGGATCACTCTCTTTGTAGAGGATGTCGAAACCGAACTCGTCGCCGAATTTGACGAACTCGAAGGCGTGGTTGTGGTAGCCCAGTTGAAGGCCTTTCTTCTTGCACTTCTCGCCGATTTTGTTGAGGAGCTTCGCGGTCTTCACGAAATCTTCGCGGGTGGCATACTGGTACCACGGGCAGACGATGTATTTATTTCCGACTTCCAAATTGAAGTCGATCTCCTCGTCCAGGTTGTTTTTGAGCCGAATCATGGGGACATGGGAACTGACGGCGCTCAGGCCGAAGAGGTCCAGCGCCGTCTTCATCTGTCGGCCGGAAAGGTTTCCGTAACCGGCGAACTCTACACCGGTGTACCCGACTTCAGCGACTTTTTCGAGACAGCCGACAAAGTCCTTCGCCGTCTCTTCCCTGATCGAATAGAGCTGCAACGATAATTTCATTGACGTTCCTTTCTAATAATCAATTTTTACGGTGCCACCGGTTTTAGACGCTTCAAGGCAGGCCAAGATGATTTTTAGCGCCTTGAAGCCTTCGTCGCCGGAAATAGCCGGAGGCGTCTTGGTTTTGAGGGACTGGATGAAGAGATCAATGACGCCGGAATTGGACTGGGATTCGTTTGTCTGGATTGCGCCCAGTTTGTAGAAGGCTTTTTCCCGATTTTTATAGGTGACCGTAAGCGGGAAATCGGGATTGTCGTACATCTTGATGACGCCGTTGGTGCAGAAAATCGTCGTGCCGTTGTCTTCATCGCCGTTGGAGGTCCAGGATGCGCAGAGGGTTCCCAGAATGCCGCTTTTGGATTTGAGAAGGCAGAGCGCGTTGTCGTCTACCTCGATCAGCTGACCTTTATCGTTCTTTTTGTCGATGGTCGCGACGTAGGCTTTTACTTCGGCGATTTCATCGCCGATCAACCAGCGGATGAGGTCGGCTTTGTGCACGCCGAGGTCTCCCATCGTTCCGACCACCGATTCGTCTTTCTTGAAGAACCAGGTATGCGGACCCTGATCGGCGCTCCAGAACTCGGGGCCGCGGTGGCCGAAGGCTGTCCTGAAGCTTAGGATCTTTCCCAGTTCGCCGGTCGCGAGGATGGCTTTAGCTTTCGCGTGGGCCGGGGCAAGGCGCTGGTTGTGGCCGATCATCAGGAACTTGCCGGATTTCTTGGCGGCTTCAATCATGGCTTTCGCCTCTTCGGCGGTGGTTGCCATGGGTTTCTCACAGAGGACGTGCTTGCCGGCGTTGAGCGCTTCTATGGTGAGCGCGGCATGGTACTTGTTGTAGGTACACACGCTGACCGCGTCGATAGTCTTGTCGTCGAACATGGCCTTCGCCGAGGGGTATATTTTTGCCTTGTAGGTATCGGCCATCAGTTTTGCGCGATCCTCTTTGGGGTCGAAGAATCCGACTATCTGGGCATCGGGGTTCCGCGCGTACTCGGGAGCGTGACGCTTTTGGGTTATCGACCCGCAACCTATAATTCCGATCTTTATCATTCTTTTCCTCCTCAGTATCCAGGTGTATGACACGAGTTATATTACTCGTGTACTATAATGAACCCAGATTGCCGAATCGTCAAGGTCATGACGATTCGGCGGAAGGAAAAATTACGATCGGGGAGGGCTTTTCGCGGCTGTCAGTCCGGCTTGCTGCCGATCAGAGTAAGGTTTACTCCCGACTGGTATCGTTCGTGGCTGACGGGATTCTCGATCTTGCTGTTGGCGTAGAATCCGACGGAGCCGGAAGAGAACACCTTATCCTGTGCGACGATTTTCCCCCATAGGGCGCCGTCGGGGCCGGTGATCGTGAGTTCAAGGAATTTAGGAGCGGAGGGATCGGTCTTTTTCGGGTCGGGCATGTGTGCCTCCTCAGATGGGGATGATACCTAACTATACCCGCGATTCGGCTTTGAATAAAGAGCGCGGACTCTTTGCTTGCGTATCAGCTTTGCGCGTGCCCGTTTTAGTACCACATGACGCCTAAAATGCCTGTGAGAATTATTGTCGGGATCGGTCATAACCTCATATTGATGCCTCCGCCGAATTCAGCGGAATTTGCCAAGCGCGCGTAGACTGTGAGTATCCCTTCCCGCACGCGCGGTTCGGGCGCTTTCCAGCTTTTTTGCCTGAGCGCCAACTCTTCATCCGATACTACGAAATCCAGTTTTCTTTTCGGAATGTCTATCCTGATAATGTCGCCTTCCTTAACCATTGCCAATGGACCGCCTACAGCGGCCTCAGGCGCGACCTGACAGATATACGGTCCCTTCGCGAAACCTGAAATCCTGCCGTCGGTCACGAGCGCGCACTTCGTCTCAAGACCGAGGGCGTTGAGCAGTCCGATCACCTTGAATACTTCGTTGAATCCCGGACCTCCCCGCGGCCCTTCGTAACGAAGAACCAAGACGTCCCCCGCATGGATTTTGTGATCTTTCAAAGCCAAAAGCGCGTCTTCCTGGCTATTGAAGACCCTGGCGGGCCCCTCGTGTTTCAGCATTTCCTTCGGGATGACCGGCGTCCGCACTATCGCCGAGGCCGCAAGGTTTCCTCGTAGAATTACAAGTCCGTTTTTCGCGGTCGGTTTTGTCGTTTCACGGATTATATCGGAGGCTGTGAATCGGTAATCGGCGAGCTGCTCGCCGATTGTGCGTCCGCTGACGGTCATTGCATCGGTTTCAATATGGGCTTCTATCGATTTCAGTACAGCCTGTACGCCTCCCGCTCCGTGAAAGTCCTGCATGGAGTAGGTGCCGCTGGGCGTGACGTTCGTGATGCAGGGTACCTGGTCGCTGAATCGTTCTATCAGATCAAGGTTTATTTCCTTTTCCCAGTGATTCTCATACGCGATGGCTAGAATATGCGCTATGGCGTTCGATGAGCCGCCGAGGGCGTGGAGCGTTTTGATCGCGTTGCGCAGAGCCTTTTGCGTCAGGATATGGGAGGCGCGAACGCCTTCGTTGACAAGGCCGACAATGCGTCTTCCCGTTTCCTTTGCTATCCAGAGGCGCTGCGCGGAAACAGCGGGTGCCGTGCCAGAACCGGGGAGGGCCAGGCCCAGCGCCTCGACCAGGCACTGCATGGTATTCGCGGTCCCCAGGATGGCGCAGGAACCGGCGCCGGGACAACTTGCGTTCTCGATTTTGGAAAGTTCCGTCTCGCTAATCCGCGGTTCACCGATGCCGTACATATAGCATTCGGCGTCAAGATTCGCGATCGTTACGTTGCCGCCACAGGAACCTCCTGAAGACATAGGCCCGCCGGTTACGAAAATAACGGGAATATCCAGTCTCGCCGCCGCAATGAGGTGTGCCGGCACGTTTTTGTCGCAGGAGGAAATCATGACCAAGGCGTCCAAGAG
>Ga0172379_10004475_pt1 | contig 20632 bp, 15 predicted proteins | sample GrowelOW334metaG_FD_119756 | JGI IMG/M metagenome (GOLD analysis project Ga0172379, IMG submission 119756) | Groundwater microbial communities from an aquifer near a municipal landfill in Southern Ontario, Canada - Groundwater well OW334 metaG | ecosystem: Environmental > Aquatic > Deep...
ACTCGTAAACAGGCGTTTCGATAAACTTGATCGGCTTTTTTGCCCCCAGATGATCTTCTGAATTTTATCAACTGTCTCCGGGGCAAAATACTGTTCCCCCGTCTCCAGGCATACCTTGGCTGGCACATGCTCTACGAGGTAAAATTTCCCATCCATTTCTAGTGTATACGTCACGTACTGCTCTCTATATGTTTCCTTGATTGCGCTTCCCATCGCTTTTATTTCCTCCTGATCTTATAGTCGATCCATAGCTCTTTATCGGGCTCATAAGCCGTTATGATTTTAACAAGCGAACGATCTGGATAGCTACATCGATCATGGAATCACTTTTCCTGTAATTTGATTTGTATCAAGAATCAGATGATTTATCAAAACCTGAATAAATAAGATGGATAGCGCCACAATACTTCTTCATCGACAATATCGACGATTTGTGGAGGAAAACGCAACATAACAATTCATATACTTGAAGAATCTGATGGATTATTTTTCATCTGTGTAAGAATATTTTTGATTTTGACCATGTTCAATTAGTACTGATATTTATGTCAAGGTTTTTTGTTTGTCGCTCCTTCCATTACAGTACCCGCCGGTCATGACGCCCCTGGATGAACCATTCTTTATCCGGGTAATCTCCTTGACATGGGAGAACGGCATCTTTATAGTTGCCGCCAGGAAAGTAAATTTCTATTTAATAGGATGTCTTACAGTTTGTCATATCTGAATTATGTGAACCCATTCCCCATCGACCATATCCTTCCGGAGCTGAAAGAGGCTGTCCGCGCCAGGCCTGCGGTTGTTCTTCAGGCCCCGCCCGGCTCCGGAAAAACGACGCGGGTCCCCTTGGCCCTCCTGGAGGTGATCCCCCCGGCGCAGGGGCGGATTATCATGCTCGAACCGCGGCGGATCGCGGCGGTTGCCGCGGCCCGCTGGATGGCCCAACTCCTGCAAGAATCGGTCGGTCAGACCGTCGGCTATGCCATCCGTTTCGACCGCCGGATCTCAAAAGATACCCACATTGAGGTAGTTACCGAAGGAATCCTTACCCGGCGCCTCCTGGACGATCCCGCTTTGGACGGGGTCGCCATGATCATTTTCGACGAGTTTCATGAACGGAGCCTCCAGGCAGACCTGGCCCTGGCCCTAAGCCTCGATATTCAACGGGGCCTCCGGGAAGATCTCAAGCTCCTGGTCATGTCGGCAACCATCGAGGCCGCGCCGATTGCGGCTCTACTGGGCAATGCCCCGGTGATTTCGGCAAAGGTCGAATCCTTCCCCGTGGCAGAGCGCTATTTGCCGGACAATGGGTGGATAAGGGAACGGGGCGAACCCTTAGAGGACCGCATTATCGGCGCTGTCCGCACCGCATTGAGAGAGACGACGGGGGACATCCTCGTTTTTCTGCCCGGGGCCGGGGAAATCCGCCGGGCTGCCGCAGGCATACAGGAAGCCATAAAAAGGTGGGAAGACCCCGTTTCCCTCCATCCCCTCTATGGAGATCTGCCTTTCGAGGAGCAGGAACGGGCAATCCTGCCGGGCTGGCAACGGAAGATCGTCCTGGCGACGAATATCGCCGAAACGAGCCTCACCATCGAAGGTATCCGGGTGGTAATCGACGGCGGACAAGCCCGGAGACTCCAGTATGATCATGCCACGGGCATGAATCGTCTCGTGACAGTTACGACGTCCCAAGCGTCGGCAACACAGCGCCAGGGCAGGGCAGGCCGCCTCGGGCCGGGGATCTGTTATCGCCTTTACAGCCGCTATACATATCAGTCCATGATCCTCTTTACGCCGCCGGAGATCCTCACTTCCGATCTTTCCTCCCTGGTCCTGGAATTGGCGGCATGGGGAGTAACCGATCCCTTGGACTTGGCATGGCTCGATCCACCGCCGAAAGCGGCCTGGGAAGGGGCCCGACAGCTCCTCATGGATCTGGACGCCCTGGATCAATCCGGGACGGTGACCCCTATCGGTCGCGCCATGGTAAGCCTGCCACTCCACCCCCGCCTGGGGAGATTGCTGCTACGGGCCGCCGAATCAGGGCGCCTCCACCTGGGGGCGGATCTTGCCGCCCTCCTTTCCGAGCGGGATATTATGCGCCGGAATCACATGGATGACGGGGATCTACAGAAGGGAGCAGATATCAGCGAGCGCCTCGATATGCTTCGGCGTTGGCGGAAAGAAAAGCAGGCCCCGGCAGGAACGGATCCCTGGACCTTGCAAACCGTAGAGCGGGCGGCGCAACAGCTCCGTAGTCTGGTAGAAAAAGCCGTGAGAAGTGCTGTCCGGAAAAGTGAAGACGCGGTAATTTCCTCCCTCCTCCTCCGCGCCTATCCCGACCGGATCGCCAAAAGGCGCGACGAAGGTGGCGATCGGTATCTTTTGGCTCAGGGAAGAGGTGTGCGGCTGCCCCGGGGGAGCGGCCTGGCCGTAAGTCCCTTTCTCGTCGCCGTGCATCTTGATGGTGGTGAAAAGGCGGAAGGGACGATCCACATGGCCGAGCCGGTATCCGAGGAGATCATCAGACGGGAGATGAGCGCCCATATCGAGACCCAGCGGCAGGTGGAATGGGACAAGCAGGAAGGTCGGATTCTCTCGTTCCTTGTAGAACGGCTGGGGGCGCTGTCGCTCTCGGCAAAACCCTTCCCGGCCCCTGATGAAGAGGCGATCCCGATCCTATGCGAGGCGATCCGGTCCGGGGCCGCCATCCTGAACTTTGACAGGGAAGCCAAGCAATTCCAAGGCCGCATCGCCCTGCTGCGGCGCGCCTTTCCCGCGGAAAATTGGCCCGAGGAAAACTGGCCGGATCTGTCGGAGGCGGCGCTCCTTTCGTCCCCGGAAGGATGGCTTGCGCCCTGGCTCACCGGCTTCCGCACCGGGGAGCAGCTTGCCGGTCTCGCGCTGCTCCCGGCCCTGAAGGCCCTCCTTTCCCGTGAGCAGCGGAAGCGCCTTGACGAGCGCGCCCCGACGAGCCTTGTCGTTCCCAGCGGCCGCAGTGTTTTGCTGGACTACACCGCCGGGGAGCTACCCGTTCTAGCCGTCAAGCTCCAAGAGCTGTTCGGTCTCGCCGCGACCCCCGCCATAGCAGGCGGGCGGGTGGCGGTTCTTATTCATCTCCTTTCGCCCGCTGGACGTCCGGTCCAGATCACCCGTGATCTGAAGGGATTTTGGGAAAGCGGCTACCCCCAGGTAAAGAAGGAATTGCAGGGTCGCTATCCGAAGCATCCCTGGCCCGACAATCCCTGGAACGCAGTACCCACGCATCGGACACAACGCCGATAATCTGGGGACACCATACTTATTTCAAGAAATATCCTGATCCCGCTGGCATGCCTTTTCCTGCGTCTTTTCGGCAAGGCGCATTTCCCGCCGGGTCTTTGCCTCTCCGTGACGCCGCCTCTGTGTGTCGGTCTCCGGGATAAGCGGCGGCAATGGCAGCGGTTTGCCATGCTTGTCGAGAGACACGTAGGTCAGATAGGCCGTAGAGGTATGGAGCCGCTCCCCGGTGAGGATATTTTCCGACTCCACACGGACGCCTACTTCCATAGACGACCTTCCGACAAAATTCACACTGGCCCGGAGGGTGATAAAATCCCCGACAAAGACCGGATGATAGAAATCCAGCCGGTCCACGGAGGCCGTGACGGCATTGGACCGGGCGTGCCTGATGGCCGCAACACCTGCCGCCGTATCGATGAGTTTCATAATTACCCCGCCATGTACATTACCGGCGGGATTGGCATCCTGGGGGTTCATCTGCTGCGCCATGACCACCGAACTATCTCTGACTTTTTTACCTTCCATGATTAACCTCTCGTTTGATTATTGTTATCGACTATATCAAGTACGGAAAATTATCAAACCTCATTTCATGGGCACAATAATGATTTTTTTTACCGTTGACGCTTCACCATTCTTATCCTATGATGAACATCAAGGATTTAAAAGAAGGAGGTATGGTCATGGCCGACGAAGCTGGCAAACATATCAACAAATCAAGTTTCAAGTTATGGATGGCGGTTATCCTGCTCGTGCCGATCGCCGGTTTTATTTTCTATACCTGGATCACGTTGACCTGGAATTTCTCCCAGGGTGAACGGACCGGTTATGTCCAGAAACTTTCCAAAAGCGGCTGGGTCTGCAAGACTTGGGAAGGAGAAATGGCAATGGTGACAATGCCCGGAGCCATTCCGGAGAAATTCTTTTTCAGCATCCGGGACGATAATGTGGCCGCACGCATCAATAAATTAGCCGGTAAGCGGGTTTCCGTCGTTTATGAACAGCACAAAGGCGTGCCGACGACCTGTTTCGGAGATACGCTCTATTATGTCGTTGATGTCAAGGCGATTGATTAACGTAGTTGAAATAACAACCGAGCTTATGATACCCCGTTCCCATGCTATCTCTGTCTATGCAGAAAGGACGTTATCTCTGTCTTGCCATCATCATCGTTGTCTGCTTTCTCGCCCATGGATGCGGCAGCAAAGCGCCCTACAAGACCAAAGAAAAGAGAATCGTCCGGAAGATGCTTGTAACCGGTTATGATGCGGGGAAGAAATCGACGGGATGGAAGCGAAAATGGGGACTCTTCTTTCTGCCCCCCGTTTATGCCTACGGGCCCAATGAAGGCAAGCGCAAGGAGGTTGGCGTTACCTCCGACGGCACCAAGGCCAAAAAAGGAGTCATCGCCGCCGACATCACCCGCTATCCCTACGGCACGAAGATGTATGTGCCCGGTTACGGATGGGGGGAGGTGCATGACATCGGCACCGCCATCAAGGGAGAACATATCGATCTTTTCTTCCCCCGTGAAAAGGATGCCAAGGCCTGGGGGAAAAAAAACCTGGATGTAATAATCCTGCTGAAGGAATAATTGAATAATGGACTTTTTCTTTAAACCAAAGAGCATTGCCATCATCGGCGCGACAACCAACCCCTTCAAGGGTGGCAACGCCATTCTGAAAAACCTGATAACCGGTTACCATGGCAAAATCTATCCAATCAACCCCCGTTACGACGAGATCGAGGGGCTTCCCTGTTATCCTTCCGTCAGCGCCACCCCCGGACCGGTTGATCTGGCCATTGTCTTTATACCCGCCCGCCATGTTCCGGACGCCGTCGCCCAATGCACCGACAAAGGCGTCCCGGGAGTGATCATCGAATCCGGCGGCTTCGCCGAAACAGGGGAAGACGGCAAGACCCTCCAGTCCTCCCTGATCAATCTGTCCAGGACGACGGGAATCAGGCTCTGGGGCCCCAATTGCATGGGGCTGGTTGACGCTGTAAACGGCCATGTCTTTTCCTTTATGGATCCCCGGGCCTTTCAGGCGGGTCTGACGCCCGGCAGCGTTTCCCTGGTTGTCCAGAGCGGCATGTTATCGGCGGGATTCCTTGTCGATATCATGACCCACGGCATCATGGGCATCAGCAAGGTCTGCTCGGTAGGAAACAAGATCGACGTCGACGAGTGCGACTTGCTCCCATGGCTCATCGAAGATAAGGATACCGCTGTCGTCGGGCTTTACCTGGAATCCCTCCTCAGGGGCCGCCGTTTTATCGACATCTGCCGGAGTTCTCCGAAACCGATTGTAGTGTTGAAAGGCGGCAAAAGTGCCACGGGGGCCCAGGCCGCCATGAGCCATACGGCCAGCCTGGCAGGCAACGAACGGATTACCCAGGGCGCTTTTGCCCAAGCCGGTATTGTCGAAGCGAACGACTTTAAACAGATGATGGACCTCTGCCGGACCCTGAGCATGGTTCCCCCCCGGAGAGATGGCCGTCCCGGTCGTGTGGCCATTCTGACCTTCAGCGGCGGGGCGGGTATCGTTTCCGCAGATTTCCTGGAAGCGAAAGGTCTGGAAGTAGCCGACCTTTCCGAACAAACGAAAGAGTCTCTGGGCAGGTTGTTCCCGGAATGGATGCCCGTAAGCAACCCCGTGGATCTCTGGCCCGCCATGGAACGTCATGCCAGCGGGGAGGTCGATGTCATTGGTCAGGCGTTAACGGCGGTACTTGCAGATTCCCAGGTGGATGCCGTCCTCCTCCACGCCTTTGTGGGCAATTTCCGCATTCGCTTCGATATTAAGGATCTGGCGCAACAGACCAACGCGGCGGGTAAACCCGCCTTTATCTGGCTCTTGGGAAAGAGGGCGGAGTCCTTCCAGTTTTACAACGAGGCCCGGAACCTTGGAATCCTGGTATTCTCGGAGATCGGACGGGCCATCGAATGCATGGCCGCCGTATTCAATGGTAGAACATATTAGCGGTAATAAGGATGAAGAGCCGATGTTTTATTCCCGAATCAGGTCGATGATTGTGATTTCCGGTGGTGAAAGAAACCGCATCGGCGGCCCCCATGTTCCTGTCCCCCTGCTCACGTAAAGACGCGACCCTCCCGGTAGATTGAAAGAACCGCTCTGTAAGGGAAAAACCAGCCCCGTCACGATGCTGAACGGGAAAATCTGGCCTTTGTGGGTATGACCGGAAAGCTGGAGATCAAAGGCGCCCAGCGCCTCCTGATCAATTATTGGTTGGTGTTTCAGCAGGAGACGATAGGTCTGTCCGGGGAAATCGGCAAGGATCTTGGTTTCCGGAATCCCCCGGTACTTTCCCATTCTTTTTCCCGCCGGATCGTCCACGCCGGCAATATTAATCATCCCCGCAACATTGATCCCTTCGCCCCGTAACACGGTAAACCCGGCCATACGGGTAAAATCGAGGGCCTGGTCAAGGCCGGCATAGAATTCGTGGTTTCCCGTAACAGCGTATTTACCGTATTTCGCCTGGACACCCTTCAGGAGTGGCAGCGATCCATGGATATTGTCGATCTGGCCATCCACGAGATCTCCCGTGGACACCAGGATGTCCGGCACGGCCTTCTTTACCGCCTCCATCATCCTTACCAGACGTCCTTCCCGGACAATCATCCCCACATGGACGTCGGAGATCTGCACGATCCGGAGTTTCTCGATGTTTTTGGGAAGCTTCGCCGTCTTGACGACCAGGTGCTCCGTCCGGATGTTGAGGGCCTCAAAATAACCGTAAATATTGAGACCGACGGAGATAATGAGCGGCGCCATGAACAGGATCAGGGCGGAAGGATAAAGATGGTTCAGCTCAAAACCGCCGAGTTCGCTGTTCATCCAAACAGCAAAACGGTAAAAATCCAGGCATAGGGAAACAACGAAGAATAAAAAGACCACCCCCATCCAGGAATAACCGAGATACGAGAGAAAACAGGCGGCCCCTTCATAGCCCTCCCGTTCGGAAAGACGGACCAGGATGGGGCTGACTAAGAGAAACATCAAGGATAGCACGACGGCGGCGTGCACCATCGGCGTCAATTGGAAAGCCGCTTTCAGGCGGACATAGAAAAACAGATGGATGCCGCCATAGAGAAGGAAAAAGGAGAGCAGAAATAGGATCATGATCCCCAGACCGAGGCGGCAAATTGAGGGTAGATCAGGCGCATCCGCTCCTGTACCGGCCCCCGCAGCATTATCAGTTCTTCATCCGTCAGGGGGTTCATTATCGGAATGGACCGTTCCCCAATGGCCAGATCAAACCCTGTATTGCCGACGACTTCTTCTAGCGGGACGCCGGGGAAGATGGATTCCAGAATAATTTCCTTCTTCGTGCCGTCGAAGGCCATCACGCAGAGCGGTGTGACCACATGGCTGAGGCCGCCCCGCCGCCACGGAGCGTCATCGGCGGCCGTAGCGTTGACAAAATCTACCTTGGGAACGAAAAGCCGCTTGTTGTGACTGGTCGTGAAAATGATCACCCGCCGGACCAAGGCTGAAAGCATGGACGACCCGGCGCCGCCGGGCAGACGGACGGATGGGCGGTTATAATCCCCCAGCATGGAAAGATTGATCGAACCGCGCTTGTCAATCTGCACACCGGAAAGGAAAAACACGTCGATTTTACCCTTTTGGGCAAGGGCAAACAGCTCATGAAAGCCCTCGGAAAGACGGAAATCAGGGTCGCCGTATATCAGTGTTGTCAGGTGCGGTGCATGGGTCATTTTCGCAAGCAGCGCAGCCGCCGCCGGGAGGGGCGACAGGGTTCCCGTCGCGACCCACTCGCCGTCCCGCAACAGTCTGGAAATGGCGCCGATCATCACTTCCGGGGGTTTAACCGGCTGATTGGGAATGGTTGGTTTCGTCATACATGTTTCCTCCCGCGAAAATTTACAACTTCCAGATACCGGTTATGATCTTCAGGCCCGAAAATATATTTTTCCATATAGGCGGCAAATCCCTGCTCGTCCTTGGACGCCACGACATATTCCCGGATATGGGCGGCGTCGGTTTCATAAATTCCCGGGCAAGCCGTCGGATGGGCCCCGCCGGGTGCCATGACCACCGCATCGATATGTACGGAAGCTACAAAGACCTCCTGACGACCGGGCAACACGTCTTCCGGTTCCACAAGTTCCTCCACCACGGCAATCGTTTTCTTTGCCGCCATGGCGAGGAGTCGGTCATTCCGGTTAGCGTCGGTCGTGATCTCTCCGCTGCGACTGCCTTTGGCGGCATGGATAATGGCTACATCGGGCATGATGGGCAAAACGACGACATATTCGTTACCGGAATAGGGATCGCACACTGTTTTGAGATCCCGGCGAACCTTCATCAGGTCGGAATGCATGATACCAAGGACAGGAATGAACGGCAGGTTATGGACCCCAGCCTGGAGTCCCAAGAGCAGTGCCGGTCAGATCGTCTCCAGGAGCTTGAGTTCGCCCCGCTCGCATTTCCGACGGAAATTGGGGGCCAGGCCAAATTCATCAAGAACGATCTGGGGAAACTGGACCGTCTCGACGCAGCCGGCGCCGATCAGGAGATCCGCTACATATCCTCCGGTGAGAACCGGGGTCAGCGTCAAACCCTTTACCCCCAGACGGATGATTTCCCGCACCACCGCCATGGGGTTCATCGTCATGCCCGCCCCTACCCCAAGGTGCATCCCATCTTTCACCCAACAGGCCGCTTCCTTCGCCGTTATCAGTTTGTCCATCATCGCTTTTTACCCCAATGTCAATTAGTAAGCCTGACTAGTTTATATCTGGAAATAATGGAGCTGTCAATTGACTAGCTCGACCCGGTGGGTGAAATTCTACTGAGAATGTTTAGGTGGCTTTACGCACATAGATGATAAAAAAACGTCATTCCGGATCAAGTCCGGAATGACGAAAGTTAATATTTAAGATTTTGCGAGCTTGCAAATCTTACCGACTGGAGCGATTTTGTCGGTCGCGACTGGGGTAAGACGATTTTGCCGCTGCTGCGGAAGCTGCCGAGCGCTGCAACATGGCTTGTCCCTGGACGCTTGAAAAGCTTCTCCGTCTTACCTGCTGTTGCTGGCGCGGACGGTCGTGACCGCCGTCATTTCCTGCCGGCGCCGGGACGCCGTAGTTAAAGTCCTGCAGCGTCCTCTTTTCTACCGTTTCCCCAAGGGCCTTCTCGATGCCCCAGATGAATCCCCGCTCTTCACGGGTCATAAAGGTAAATGCATCCCCCGTCTTTGCGGCCCGGCCGGTGCGGCCGATGCGGTGCGTGTAGGCGTCGACGGTGTCGGGCATGTCGTAATTGATCACATGGGAAATACTGGAAACGTCGATTCCCCGGGCAGCGATGTCGGTGGCCACCAGGATCTGGTACTTGCCGGCGCGATAACCGCTGAGCACAGCCTGGCGCTTGGTCTGCGGCAGGTCGCCTTGCAGGGACGCCGCGACAAAACCAGCCTGGGCGATCTGTGTCGCCAGACGGGTCGCACGATGCTTGGTACGCGTGAAAACGAGGACGGATTCCGTATCCGTGCCTTCCAGAAGCTTCATCAGCAGGGCCGTTTTGAGGTGCTGCTCGACAGGATAGATGGCATGAGAGACAGTGGATACGGGATTACTGTCGCCGACCTGAATGTTGACCGGATTGCTCATGACTTCCTGGACCAACCCGCGGATATCGGCAGGCATGGTGGCGGAAAAAAGGAGGGTCTGACGCTTGACCGGCAGGCACTTGATGATCCTTTTGATATCCGGCAGAAAACCCATGTCGAACATGCGGTCCGCCTCGTCAAGGACGAGGACTTCGACCTGAGAGATATCAATTTCTCCGTGGTTGACGAGATCGAGCAGACGTCCCGGGCAGGCCACGACAACTTCGGCGCCATTACGCAGCTTTGCGATCTGGGGGTTTTTATTCACGCCGCCATAAACGGTAACACTCTTCACTTTAGTTCGGCGGCCCAACTCAATAATGGCCTCATGGGTCTGCTCCGCCAGTTCCCTGGTCGGGGCGACAATAAGCGCCCGGACCCGCTTGCGCGGTCCGTCCATCAGACGCTGCAAAATCGGCAGCACAAACGCCGCCGTTTTCCCTGTACCGGTATGGGCCAGCCCCATAACGTCACGGCCGTCGAGAATAGACGGGATGCACTCTGCTTGAATCGGGGTGGGTGCCGAGTAGCCGGCGCCCTCAATCCCCGCTTCGATCAGGGGGTGCATGTTAAAAGATTTAAAATTCGTTAATAATTTACCGCTTGTTGCTTTTGCTTCTTGCATGTACTCAATTTCCTTCAATATTTGTCGTCATTATCTTGACGTTGATTTGCCGGATTTCTCCTGACATTCTTTACACCACAGCAGCATAAAAAAATCCCCACCAGCCTAATTTACAGGCTCTGGGGACACTATGGACCAAAACCGGCTCTAAAACTGCGACGTTAATACGCTTCCCCAATGAGCATGTCAAGGATTATTTAAGGGGTCAGACTTACTTATTGACATTTGACATCAAATGTCAATAAGTAAGTCTGACCCCTTTTATTCCTGAGTTTTGAGGAAGGTTACTTCCGGCCAGGTCTCCATGCAGCGTTCCAGCCGGTATTCGCTGGCGGCGAGAAAGGTCGGGCGACCTTCGGCGTCAAGGGCCAGGGAGTTTTCGTTCTTCAGTTCGAACTCCTTGAAGCGGATTTTGTCGTCGCAGGTGACCCAGCGGGCGACGTTGTAAGGCGTCTCTTCAAAAACGGTTTCGGCGCCGTATTCTGTTCTCAGCCGCTCAGCGGTCACATCAAACTGGAGGACCCCCACCGCTCCCAGAATGTAGTCGCTCTTCCCCAGTGGCTGGAAGACCTGCACGGCCCCCTCCTCGGAAAGCTGAACCAGACCTTTATGAAGCTGTTTGCTCTTCATGGGGTTCTTCAACCGCACGCGCCGGAAGTTTTCCGGTGCAAAACTGGGGATGCCCATAAATTTCAGCGGCTCATTTTCCGTGAAGGTATCGCCTATCTTGATATTGCCGTGATTATGAATGCCGATCACGTCGCCGGGATATGCCTCTTCGACATGGCTACGGTCCTGGGACATAAATATGGTGGCATTGGCGAGGGTAATTTCCTTGCCCAGGCGGTGGTGAATCACCTTCATCCCCCGACGAAATGTCCCCGAACAAACCCTCAGGAAGGCAATGCGGTCGCGATGGGCAGGGTCCATGTTCGCTTGGATCTTGAAGACGAAACCCGAAAAGTCCTCTTCGTAGGGGGATACCTCTCTTGTCGTGGTGATACGGGCGACAGGGGCGGGCGCCATTTCCACAAAGGCGTCTAGGAGCTCCTTCACTCCGAAGTTGTTGACGGCGCTACCGAAAAAGACTGGACTCTGGTTGCCCTTCAGATACTGCTCCAATTCAAAGGGGTTAGCAGCCCCCATCAGGAGTTCCACTTCCTCCCGGAGTTCCCTGGCCTGGCTTCCCAAAATGTCATCAAGACGAGGATCGGCAAGATCGGTGATCAGAACACCCCCCCGTGGCTGGGTATGCCCGCCGGGCGTAAAGAGGTGCAACTCCCGGCGGTAGAGATTATAGACGCCCCGGAAGTACTTACCCATACCGATCGGCCATGACATGGGGACGCACTCGATCTGGAGTTTCTCTTCAATGTCGGCAAGCAGTTCCAGGGGAGACAAACCATCGCGGTCCAGCTTGTTGATGAAGGTAATGATCGGGGTGTTGCGCATCCGGCATACCTCCATGAGCTTTTCCGTCTGCGGCTCCACGCCTTTGACGCTGTCGATGACCATCAGGGCGCTGTCTACGGCAGTCAGCACCCGGTAGGTGTCTTCGGAAAAATCTTTATGACCCGGTGTATCCAGGAGATTAATTTCGTAGTCACGATAGTTGAATTTCATGACCGACGTGGTGACGGAAATGCCCCGTTCCTTTTCAATGCTCATCCAGTCGCTCAGGGCATGGCGGCCGGCCTTGCGCGCCCGGACGGCCCCGGCCTGCTGTATGGCCCCGCCAAAGAGCAGCAATTTTTCCGTCAGGGTGGTTTTCCCGGCGTCGGGATGACTGATGATCCCGAAATTGCGGCGGCGGTCTACTTCTCGGCGATGGTGCTTATCCAAATTTTATAACCTCAAAAGCTTTTTTTATACAAAAAGCCGGGCTTCTAGGGCCCGGCCTGCAAGTCGGCGTCAATATAATAATTGACCTTCAAAAGTCAATGATTAAGATAAACGACAATGATCTCCGAATAATCTATTTGGCGGCTTCCCTGTTTTTCTTTTTTTCCGCAATTTTTAGATTCTTGATTGCATCCCCATAACCGGGGCGAATCCTGATCGCCTCCCGGAAATGAATTATCGCCTGATTAATATTTCCCGTCTGGGCATAGGCGATGGCGATATTATTGTGGCCTTCTGCGAAACGTGGTTGCAACGCCAATACTCTCCCGTAAAAGGGCAGCGCCTCCCTATAACGACCCTGCCCTGCCAGGGCCGCGCCCTTGTTGAAGAGGGCCTCTTGATAACCGGGACGGATCTGCAAGGCCTTCTCAAATTGCGGCAAAGCTTCCCTATATCGGCCCTGCAGGGAAAGAGCAGCCCCCAGGTTATTATGGGCAAGGTAATTGTTCTCTGTCACGGCAACCGCCTGGCGAAATAATGTCTCCGCATTTTGCCAGCACTCCACCTGTACCACCGAAATCAGAGCAAAAAAGACGATAACGATCATCCCTAATGTAACAGCGAATATTTCCCTGCGATCACGAGAAACTTGTTTCTCTTTGTCATTTCCCTGCACACCAATCACCTGCCGGGGATCGTTGATGGGAAATTGTCGTAATCTTCTCTGTTCCGCTAATCCCCCCACCCCCCAGACGACGGCGATAAAGATGCCGATCAGCGGAATATAGGTGTAACGGTCCGCAAAGGCATGGCCCCCGATCTGAATAAGACCGATGACGGGAAGGAGGCTGATCAGATACCACAACCAGCCCACGAGTAAATAAGGCGCGTACTTGAAACTTCTGATCGAAAAGTATGTTATCGTCCCCAAAACCGCCAGAGAAAGGGCAACCGGCCCCATGGGCCAGGCGCCCGGATGAGGATAATGAACGGAAAGGTTAAAGGGAAGAACCATTTTGTAGAGATAAAAACCATAAGCGACAACGGCATTGGTCAAACGGACAAAAAAAGGAAATTCTTCGAAAGATTTCAACGCCCCCACCTGCTGCTCCGCCATCATCGTCACGACCCCCGCCGCGACCCCAAGGATCAGGAATGGGATTTTTTCCCCCAACACGAGTTTCCAGTTCCGGCGCCAATTTCCTCCGGACAAACGCTTGCCAGGCCAAACGTCCAATAAAAGCATGATAACTGGAAGTGTAACCATCATCGGCTTGGCCATCAGGCCCAGGACGAACGAGATAAGAACCAGACCATAGCGACCCCACCCCGGGCTTTCAACGTACCGGGCGTAAAGGAACAGAGATAGCATCCAGAAGAGGCCGCTCAGGACATCCTTACGCTCCGCAATCCAGGCGACGGATTCTACATGGAGGGGGTGAAGGGCAAAGAGAGCCGCCACGAAGCCGCTTTTCCAGAGGGTGCCGGTCAGGCGATGCAAAGCGGCAAAGAGAAGCAATGTCGCGGCCAGATGCAGAAGGACATTGGTGATGTGATACCCCCCCGGATTAAGCCCCCAGATTTCATGATCTATCATCAGGGAAATCCAGGTCAGGGGATGCCAGAAACCGGCATCCGTGGCCGTAAAGGCCCACCGGATAGACTCCGGGGTCAGCCCGGCCAAAACCTGGGCCTTCTCGATGATATAAACATGATCGTCAAAAAAGACAAAATCAAAGAAGGCCAGCCGTCCAAAAACAGCCAGGACAGACAGCGCCAGTCCCAGGCAGATCAGCCACCGCCATCGGGAAGAACTGTCAGCGATCTCAGGTATAGGCAAACCTGCTTTCGGTGGGGTCAATTGATTCTCGTTCATATGTTAAGGCAGAGCTTCTCTTTGAGCATTATTTATTTTGCGCCACCCGATGAAAACGAAGCCAAGCAGTCCACCAAACCCGAGCCAGGCAATCACCGAAACCCAGGCCCCAATGACAAATGACCGCGGGAGATATTCGACGCGCAACAAATGCTCACCGGCAGCCAGCGGAATCGCCATGAGGGTGTAGTTCGCAGGCATGACCTCATATTTGGACTGAAACGACGGAGTCAATGACCGCACCCGCCAACCTCGGCTGTAATTATCAGTGATCAACAAAATCGCTGGTGCGGTAAGATTCGCCTTAATCGTTAATTGATCACCTTCTCTATCCATAATCGCGTAAGAATTCCCTGCGTCCGATTTCGTATGGACAGGCAGGGACTCGGATGCGCGGGTATGAGCAGCCCCATGCCTGGCCCCGGGTACAGATGTATCCGCTGCTACATGCGGAGACTTGACGGCAGGTACAGGTACGGGCGCCTTCTCAAGAATCACCGTCCGGCGCGGATCAAAAGTCGGATTCCCCAACTCCTTGAAAATCTCTCCTCTGCTTCCCGCTGCCTTCCAATCCTGAACCAATGAAATACGCGGCATCCAATCCTGGTATTCCTGTACGGTTGCCCCTTTCTCTCCGGGGGTGAAAACATATCGCAGCCGGAGCATCTTGAAGAGGGGATGATATTGATGAATCTTTAAATAGGTCGTTGCCTTGTCCGGGTCCGCCCCTTGCGTCCAGGCCATAAATTGCACATACCGGCCCATCGCCACCGGCCCGTATCCCCAGATATCCTGAACGCCGGTGGACATGGCCGTATTGGCGTTGGTAAAGTTCAAAACCCGGTAATCCCCCGGATGCGTCCTATAAAACGCCTTAATTTGAGAGATCAGCAGATCATCATAAGAAAAGGTCGGGCGATTCATTCTCGCAAAGGTAAACATCTCGATGACTGCCAGCAGGATCAGGACATAGACGGTTCTGCGTTGAGAGCGGATCAAGAATAACAGGCCCGCCACGATCAGGCACAAACCCGCGGCCACGTACAGACCCAGAGCGGAAAACTTTCCCGCCTCCGCCAGGAAGGCGCCATTCCTGAACAGACTTAAGGGGAAGTATGATTCACCGGTATTCGCCACGAACTGGACGATACTTACCCAAAGGGAACTGATGGACGTTACCGTAGAGGCATTAAAGATCCAAGCCGCCATTCCACCCAGAATCAACGCGGCGTTCAAGGGAATCAAGAAGAACTTCCGTGAAGAAATTTCCCGGCGGATCAACCCATCCAAACCATAACCAGCAAGCAGAATCCAGAACAGGGAAGCAAGGAATATAAATTTGGACGTCCCGCGAAATTTGTCAAAACCGGGTAACCAGTCAAATAGAATCCCGAACAGTGGCGTATGGGTCCCTAGCGCCAGAATCATCAGGATAATAATCATGGCAATCAGCCCAGATCGCATCCGTCTCTCGCAGCTAACAACGCCATAGAGAGCAAGAAAAAAACCAGCTACCCCTGTGAACAGACACATCTCCCAGAGATAGCAGCGCCCCCAATAAGGAAAATTCTGGATATCGCCAAAGAAAAACGGCGCTAAGAGGGTAATGATATTTTCCGGCGGGAAGCTGAACATAGCGGCAAAACCGGTTGCGACACCGGCGCTGCGGACCCCTTCCTGAGATGCTGTCAAAACGGGCAATATCTGAAAGGCGGTGAGGAGCAGACTTCCAACGGGGATTATCAAGAGGCCCAGAATAACGTATTTCCTCTTTTCGACGAAAATAAGGCGGCTGCCGCCATACAGGACAACGGCAATGGCCGTGTAATAGACATACTGGAACTGCCCGGTCAGCATCTGCATGGCCACGGCGAAGATCCCCAGCAGCGCCCATTTGAGAGACGGCTTGTCCATCATCCCGTCTATGGACAGAAAGATCAACGGCGCCCAGGTCATGGCGCAAAGATTACCCACATGACCGGCAAAAACATGCATAAAATATGGCCCAGAGAATATGAGCAGCACGGCTGCCAGCAGACAGGACAGTGGATGGAGCCGCCGGAAGGCCGCCCACAAATACATGAAGAAACCGGCCAGAAATACGTGAAAAGCAATGCTCCCATTGACAGCTTGCGACAAGGGAAGGAAGAGATGAAAAAAGTGGGGGGGATATAAGGCCGTCGAAAGCATAAATGAACCGGAAAAGACATGGGGATTCCAGAGCGTTAAATTACCGTTTCTCAGCTCCCGATAGACAAAATCAAGCCCCGATAATTCCCCGGCATACAGATCCAGCCCTTCAGCGGATAATATCCTGCCGCTATCTGTAAAAAGCACATCGCCGAACATCGCCAGGGTGATCATGAACAGGACAAAAAAAGCGTGACGCCAATCAAAGTTATCCCAGAAGAAATTACCTAAAGATTCCAAGGGCGAATGCGCAGGCGGCTGATTAATTGTCATGAGATGCTGAACCTATTGCACGCTGCGCCATAGTAAAGTTCGGCCAAAACCAACTTGGAAATGCACAGTTGTCTTGTCTCAACCTGCTCAAACTGGGCCTTGAAGGAAAGGGGAAGGCCCAGTTTGAGTATCACTTTTTTCAAAAATGCGACCCTCCCCCTTCTCATTCCAAGACATTCACCGTGCCTAAGATATTGGTATCAAAGGTCGTCTTGGGATCTTCATAGGATTACCGTACCAAAGCCTGGGCCGCCAGGTGAAAAACCATCGCCGGCTGATACCGGATGAAGGCATCCATGAGTTATTCCAGATTCCGGACATCCCCGTGCACATGGGTAATCCTGTCCGCCAAACCCGAAGCGGTAAAATTGCTGGGATCACTCGGCGGCTCCAGGGCATAACCGACAACCTCCGCCCCCAACTCCTTCAGCCAGATGGCCAGCCATGACCCCTTGAAACCGGCGTGGCCAGTCACAAGCACCCGGCGCTTTTTGTAGACGCTATGAAAAATCATCCTTTTCATCCTATTATAAATTGTTTAATAAATTGATTTTATTCTACATACATACGGCAAGGAAGTCAAACGCTGTTTTGAAGACTAATATAATCTGTACCTCACTAAATTAAAAGAGTTGGAGGAAAGAAGCGTTCTTGTGTTTCAACAATAGCAAATCCGCATTTCCAGATCATGGATGAGATGCACTATTTACGCTTTTATCTTTAAATTTATCGAATAACACTGATTGATATTGTGCGATTCCGTAAGCAGGATTGATTTGAATCGCTTGTCTATAATGGTTAAGCGCATCTTCTTTCAAGCCTTGCTGCCCCAAAATCAAAGCCAGATGATAATGAGCATTAGCATAATCCGGACGTAATTTGACAGCCGCCAGAAAATGTTCCCTGGCCGCTTCAAATTTATTTTGGCGGTAGAGGATCATGGCGATATTGTTATGGGCACCGGCGTGACCAGGTTGCAGCTCGATGACCTTGCCGAATGCATTAAGGGCATTGGGAAAATCTCCCTTTTCAATCAGGGCAACCCCCAGGTTATTCTGGATATGGGCCAAATCCGGACTCAACTGGGCGGCTTTTTTAAAATTCTCGATGGCAGCGGTTAAATCTCCCTTTTGTCTGTACGCAATACCTAAATTATAAAATGCAATAGGGTTCTCTGCCGTCACAGATATGGAATGCTTGAAGAGAGTAATGCTGTTTTCCCAATGTCTAACCTGCATCGTAGCTGTACTAGCCATAAAGATTATCACCATTACTGCCGCTACGGAAAGTATACAGGCATTAAATCTCCATTTTTTTGCCAGATCCGCTACGCCCCAACCAAGCATGATGAACAGACCGATAAGGGGCACATATGCATATCTGTCCGCCATAGAGTGAGAGCCTATCTGAATAAGTCCGATCACTGGAATCAATGACCCCAAATACCAGAACCAACCCACAAACAGATAAGGAAAAGAGCGGCGTAATTTAATAACAGTGAAGGAAACAGTTAACAGAAACGCAAAGGAAACGAGGACCTGCCAAAGTGACCAATAACCGGGATGAGGATAAAAAACCGTTAGGTTCATGGGATATAAGGTTTTGGCGATATAAGCCGTGTATGATTTTGCTGCGTTAAATATGCGGACATCCAAGGGGAAAGATTCAACAGAGATGAGAGCACCCATTTCCTGTTCAGTGATAAAAGTTACTATCGCTACAATAAACGCCAATATGATCAAGGGGGCCTTCTCGATCACCAGACGGGAAAAGGGAATTTTTCTGAAGCGTCCTAACGGCCAGTAATCGATTAGCAACAAGGCAAAAGGTAATGTTACCACCATCGGTTTTGACATCAAACCCATTATAAATGCAGTTAAAACTAGGAAATAGCGGACATATCCGGGTTTCTCTGTATATTTGAAATATAACCACAATGTCAGCATCCAGAAAAGAGTGCTCAATACATCCTTGCGTGATGCAATCCAAGCCACAGGTTCAACATTCAACGGATGTAATGCAAATAAAGCTGCAACTAAACCGCTTTGCCAAATGCCTCCCGTCATTCGATAGAAAACAAAAAAAAGTAATGTAGCGCTAATGGCATGAAGGATAACATTAGTCCCGTGATACCCGCCCGCGTTCATGAGATACAATTCATGGTCTCCCATTAAAGACATCCACGTCAGGGGATGCCAAAAACCGGCTTCCGTAGCAGTAAGAGCCCACCATACATTTTTCCATGTCAATCCTCTGCAAACATTAATATTATCAATAACGTATATATTATCATCATAATTCACGAATTCGTACTGATGAACAGGCCCGTAAACAAATATTATTGCTAGATTCAAGAAGATAACCATGAATATAATCTTCTGCTTGCGGTCAAGTTTAATGTTGTTCATGATTTGTTTCATAGTAGATGTGTCGGAAAGCCTGCTTTCTCTATAAAACATCTATTTCCTTCGCCGATTTCATTCCATCCAAAACCTTTCTTAAATTGTCCGAAGCATCCCGATAATCGGGATCAAGAGATAGAGCTTTCTGAAAATGATAAATAGTTTCTTCATATTTTCCCTGAGAAGCTAAGGCGGCGCCAAGATTATTGTGTGCTTTTGCATCATTGGAGTCGAGATTCAGCGCAGCAGTAAATTCTCTTTCCGCATCTTTAAATCTCTTCTTACTCATATACACAACGCCCAAGTCTATATGGGCACGTTTATCTGGCTTTAGCGAGAGAGAATGGCGGATATTCTTGATCGCTTGTTCGTCATCTCCTAGACTATGATAAGCCATGCCTAACCCATGGTACGCTTTGTAGTTATTTTCAGTCACGCTTATAGCATGATAAAAAAGAGTCAATCCGTTTTGCCAGTGTGCAACCTGGAGCCGAGAAGTGACAACAAGGAACAGAAGAATCGCCAGTGCAACACAGAGCAATAGTGATTGTCTGTGTTTCATTTGTGCAAAATACTCAGTGCTGCCCCAAACAACCATCACAAAAATACCGATCAGTGGGATATAGGCATAACGGTCTGCCCGTGCCAAGGTTCCCAACTGGATAAATCCAATTACAGGTACCAGTGTTATAAGATACCAAAGCCAGCCAACGAAAAGGTATGGATAGCGTCTCCTTTTTTGGATGGCGATTGAAGTCAGTAAAATGATCAATAAACCCGCACCGATGCTTGTCCAGAGTTGCCATGCACCTGGATGGGGATAATATGCCGCCAACTTCGCAGGAAAGATCATCTTTTCAATATAAATCAGGTAAGAAACCAAGGCATTAGAAATGCGGGCAAGCAAAGAAATGGTTTCCGTACCCGAAATGGCACCGAAACGATGCTCCGCAATGAACGTCACAATAATAACGGATAGTGCACAAACCGCCAAGGGTAATTTTTCCAGAATCAGTAAAGACCATTTTTTTTTCTGATTGTTTGTAATTTCGAATCGAGCAAGGGGCCAGTAATCCAAGAGAAGCATGATAAGTGGTAATGTTGCTATCATTGGCTTTGACATCAATCCCAGCATAAAACATATCCAAACCGATAGATATCGTCCCACATTAGGTGTCTCTGCATAACGCGCATATGTCCACATCGTCAGCATCCAAAAAAACATACATAGGACATCTTTGCGAGAAGCAATCCATACCACCGGCTCTACATTCAACGGATGGATGGCAAATAGCGCCGCAATAATGCCGCTTTGCCAGACGATGCCTGTCATGCGTCGCCATGCTAAAAACAGCAGTAACGTGCTGCCTATATGGAGCAAGACATTGGTCCAATGAAAACCCCCCGCATTCAGCCTGTATAACGAAGTATCCAGCATCAGCGACAGCCACGTCATCGGGTGCCAAAAACCGGCCTCCA
>Ga0172379_10004476_pt1 | contig 20626 bp, 22 predicted proteins | sample GrowelOW334metaG_FD_119756 | JGI IMG/M metagenome (GOLD analysis project Ga0172379, IMG submission 119756) | Groundwater microbial communities from an aquifer near a municipal landfill in Southern Ontario, Canada - Groundwater well OW334 metaG | ecosystem: Environmental > Aquatic > Deep...
ATTTTCTTCATACATATGAATTATCTCCTGAAAAGAAGAAAACGGTGTTATTTTGTTAAATATTTTTAATGTGCTTTCAACCAAATATATGTATTAATACCAAGCAGTTGTCTTGCTCCTCTCCGCCAACACAAAAAAGCCCTAATAAAAAGGCTTTTTTTGTGTTGGCGGAGAGGGAGGGATTCGAACCCTCGAGGGATTTTACTCCCTGCCACGTTAGCAGTGTGGTGGTTTCGACCAGCTCACCCACCTCTCCAAGTGTATTTAATTGTAGTAATAATCTATCACAGAAAGACAAAAAAATAAAGTGCCCGAAGTTTGTTTTACTTCGTTTTTTACTTGGAGGCGAAGCCTCCAAGTTGCTGTACTTATTTTTTAGTGCGCTATTGTTGCACACAGCACTGTTTTGGCTCCGGCTTTCATTAAGACTTGCCTTGCTTCGTTGAGGGTGGCTCCCGTCGTGGTGATGTCATCGATTACCAGCACGTTTTTTCCGATAATCCTTTCCGGGTTTTTGATGCTGAAGGAGCCTTGGATATTTTTTAGGCGCTTCTCGCGGTCTTTTACGGACACTTGGCTTTCTGTTGCTTTGGTTTTTAATAGTACCTTCTTTTCAAAAATGAAGAGGGAAGGGTTCAGTAGGCAAAGTTCTTTTGCCAGCAGTTCGGATTGATTGTAACCGCGCTCTTTTCTGCGCTTTTTGTGGATCGGGATTGGAACGACGATATAGGTGCCAGCGTTCGCGCTGTTTCCTGCTGGGTTTTGATAGAGTTCTTCGTCCGCGAGCGTTTCAAATATTTTGTCGTGGAGCGATTCGGCGAGATCATGGGCAAGAGTCCGCTTTCCGTGATATTTCAATTCCCAGAGCGCTTTTCTCACGGTGTCGTCATCGTATCTCCATAGGGAAATAGTATTGTGGTTAATTGGGCTCGTTTCGATCGGCATTTTACACCGGCAAGATGCGCAAAAACTTGCTCCGTCTTTTTGGCAGAGAATGCAGTGGCGAGGGAAGATAATGTCCAGTAGTATCTCAGTTAATTCGCGTACTTTTGTAAAAAATGGAGTTGTCATTTAGCTCAAATCATTAAAATAATTTCTAATATCCAATTTCTAATTTTCAAGTGAGTGAGTGAAATGAAAGTATCAACTTTCATTTCCGAACGAGCGCGGAAAATATAAGAGTGAAACTGCTTTTATTTCTAATGAAATGTCTAATGTCTGAATACCAAAATACCGATATTTTTAAGCATTTGGATTTTTATTAGAAATTAGTTATTAGGAATTAGAAATTTTACGAATGTCCTCTGTGAATAACTCATATACATTACCTTAGATATTACATATCAAAAAATGAAAACCTGTGGATAATTGTGAGTTTTCCCTAGAGTGCATAATTCTTTTTATGGTATAATACAAATACGTTTTATGTCCACTAATTGTTATACACATGCCACTTCCAAATTTTGATGTTCAACAAATGATGAGTACGGCCAAAAACCTCTTCAAGAAAAATGAGAGTGTTATTGGTTTGGATATCGGTTCTTCCGTTATAAAAGTCGTTCAAATAAGAAAAGAACAAGGTCGCGCCATCTTGGAAACATATGGCGAACTTGCCCTCGGCCCTTACGGCGGTTTCGATGTCGGACGCGCAACCAATCTTCCCGCGGACAAAATAGTCGAAGCGATAAAAGATCTTTTCCGCGAGGCAAATGTCACATCTAAAATCGGATCCGTTTCTCTGCCTCTTTCTTCCGCATTGCTGACGATGATCGAATTGCCCGCCGTTGACGACGAGAAATTGGCAAAAATGATACCAGTTGAAGCAAGAAAATACATTCCGGTTCCCATCACCGAAGTCGCTCTTGATTGGATCATTCTCCCGAAGTCTGCAGCGGAAGAGTCAGCCGCTACCGGCGATCCGACAAAAGACAAATTGCAGATCATGATCGTTGCCATTCACAATCAGGTTTTGAGCAAATACGAAGATATTGTCAAAAAGATCGGACTCTCAGAGGGGACAACTTTTGAAATCGAAGTGTACAGCTCGATCCGCGCAACCATCGGCCGCGATCTTTCCCCGATGATGTTCATTGACATGGGTGCGGGAATTACCAAAGTGGCACTCGTCGAACAAGGTATTATAAAAAATGCCCATATCATAAGCCGCGGTTCACAAGAAATCACCATGGCGCTGTCTCGCTCTCTCAACATCAGTATTGCGAAAGCCGAAAAAATGAAACGCGAAATCGGTCTTGCCGGAAGAGATGAAGAATCCCGAAAAGTTTCGGCGATCATAGAATCAACAGTCAGTTATATCTTTACGGAAGCAAATAGGGTATTATTAGGATATCAAAACAAGAACAACAAAACCGTAAGCAGAATTGTTCTGACCGGCGGTGGCGTTCTCCTCAAAGGTTTATCGGAACACGCGAAGAAATGGCTTGAGGCGGAAGTGGTGTTCGGCGATTCTTTTTCCAAAATCGAAACTCCCGCATTTCTTCAGGCAGTGCTCACAGATGCCGGACCGGAATTTTCCGTTTCTATCGGACTTGCACTCAAACGTTTGCAAGAATTAGCATAACAACAATCGTAGCAATTAATTTTTGTGTTTAAATTTTAATAATACAATATGGACACAAGGCTTCGAACATCATTTGTTCCTAAAAAAACGCTCGTTACAAAAACAAGCACTTCCGGAAGTAGATCTTCGGTTGATCCCGTTGTTTCCTTCGGAGTGATCGTTTTCTTTATGGCGCTTGCAATCGCTGCGGGCGTATTTTTGTACAAAACGCTGCTTCAAAAACAAGTGGATCAGGAAAAGGCGGATCTCATTGCCGCAAAGGACGCTCTCGTTGATTCCAAATGGATATCTTCCGTGCAGAGGCTTGATAGTCGTCTTACCACCGCACGCTCCCTTCTGGACTCTCATATGATAGTTACTCCGATCTTCGAAATGCTGCAAAGAACCACGTTAAAGACGGTAAGGTTTACCTCTTTTGATTTTTCTACCGGGCTGAGCAATATTTTGTCGGTAACCATGAAAGGGGAGGCTAAAAGCTATGCATCCGTGGCGTTGTTGTCCGATTCTTTCAATGGAGAAAAAAATTGGAAAAACCCGATGTTTTCTGATCTGACGCTTACCCCTGAGGGAACGGTAACTTTCTCTTTTGCCGGTGCCGTGGATCCGTCGCTGGTTTCATATAAATCTTCCTTCGCTCCGGCGGAAGAAGGTAACTAATTTTTTAAAAAACCAATCTTATGAAGAATTTAATCGCAGTGTTGCTCATACTTTTCTCCATCGGCATTTTCTATTTTGTCACTCTGCCTACCTATGATGAGATAAAAACGCTCAGTGTCGTAAAAGACGGATACGACAAAGCTTTGAACAACTCGCAAGAAGCGCAAAGCCTTCGCGATTCTCTTGAAACGAAATACAACAGCATCTCGGCTGCCAATCTTTCGAAATTGGAATCTTTTCTCCCCGATAGTATCGACAATATACGGCTTATCATTGAGATCGACAAAATCGCCGGACGATACAATATGACGCTCAGCAATGCTCGAGTGGCGTTGGTCAAAGATGTTGTTCCAGAAAGTGTCGGAGAAGCCATTACATCCGGTTCTTCCACTTATGGTACGGGCAAACTCGATTTTGCCGTTACGGGAACATATGAAGCGTATATCGCCTTTATCAAAGACCTTGAGCAAAGTCTTCGTTTGATAGATGTCACCTCAGTTTCTTTGTCGGATGCCAATGCGTCAAATGCCTCGAAAACAACCACAGGACTGCCGGATATTTATAATTATAAAACGACACTGAACACCTATTGGCTTAAATAATAAATGACGTCGCTTTTTATACTATATGAAAAACCTTAAAAAAATATTTCTCATAGTTGGCATCTTTGGTTTTATCGCTGTTGGAATACTGTTTGTCGCCGACAGGAAGTCGTTCGCACAAGAAAGCCTGATCTCCGTTGAAACTCCAGCGGTTCCTTCATCGGAAACCGGGGAGCAAATCCTTTCTCTTTTGCAACAGCTTACCATGATCAAACTTGATGAGTCCATTTTTACCGACCCGATGTTTACCGGGCTGAAGGATTATCATGTGGATTTGACGGAAGAGCCGAAACAGCGAAGCAATCCATTCGCTCCTATCGGAAAAGATGCGGTAATTATTGAAGAGATGGCCGGTACGTCCATCGCAGTCCCCACCAATATAAAGGCCGCGACCTCGACGCCTTCTTCTGTCTAGTGTGACCCGAATAAAGAGAATATTGGTATAAGGTCGGCCATTTTTCTTTATCGCCGTATCGGAGTTTTGTTCACAATTTTATAGTATCAACATGAATTTTTTACATTTTCTTTCACAAAAGGGAATAATTACCGAGGCAAGCATTGCCGTTGTTGATCGCTATGTTGCGACTGAAAATGTCACCGTGGATGAGGCATTGATAAAAAATGGGATAGACGAAGGGAATCTTTTGCGCCTTAAAGGAGAATATCTGGATATACCGATCAGAATGGCTTCGGAATTCAAAGTGACATCAGAAACACTGAAATATATACCGGAAGAATCCGCACGTCATTACAATTTTGTTCCTATCGGAGTGGAGGCGGGGATTATTGAGATCGGAATTGTTGATCCGGAAAACATGGAATCCACTGATGCCGTTCAATTTATTTCTTCCAAGATCGGGATGCCCTTTAAGCTTTTCCTTATTTCCGAGACTGATTTTAAAACAGTTTTAAACGGATATCGCGGATTAACGGGAGAGGTGGGTCAGGCGCTCACGGAGCTCGGAGGCGAAGCGGCCGCACTTGCTGCACAAAAAGTCAAAGAAATCGGCGCAGGAAAGAATGAATCAAAAGAAGATGAAACGACGATCGTTGAAGATGCTCCGGTCACGAAAATGGTTGCCGTTATTCTTCGTCATGCCACGGAAGGGAACGCCTCGGACATTCATATCGAAAATATGGGAGAAAAGATACGCGTACGTTTCCGCGTGGACGGTACTTTATATACGAGCCTTCTTTTGCCGGCGGCAGTCCATCCCGCTATTGTTTCTCGTGTAAAAATCCTCGCAAGTTTGAAACTCGACGAAAAACGCAAACCTCAAGACGGCCGTTTTTCCGCTCGTATCGATGGACGAAAGATCGACTTCCGCGTTTCAACTTTTCCTTCTTATTACGGCGAAAAAGTTGTGTTGCGTATTCTTGACTCGGAAAAGGGAGTACTCACGCTCACTTCGCTCGGGATGAAAGAAGAGCATCTTGCTATCGTGAGAGACGCCATTACGCGCCCATACGGAATGATATTGCTTTCAGGTCCGACCGGTTCCGGAAAATCAACAACGCTCTATGCAATGCTCAACGAGATGGATCGTGACACCGACAACGTGATCAGTCTTGAAGATCCGGTTGAGTACAGTATGCCGGGAGTAAGCCAGTCTCAAGTCCAGCCGGAAATAGGCTATACATTTGCCAGCGGATTGCGTTCGATCTTGCGTCAAGACCCCGATATCATCATGGTGGGAGAAATTCGCGATAAAGAAACAGCTCAGCTTGCCGTGCAGGCCGCGCTTACCGGACACTTGGTGCTCTCTACTCTACACACCAATACGTCCACCGGCGTCGTTACCCGTCTCATAGACATGGGAGTCGATCCGTATCTTATTGCCCCAACGCTTCTTTTGGCGATTGGACAGAGGCTGGTTCCAAAACTTTGCCAAAAAGGGAAAAAGGAAATTCCCGTTACTGAGCCAATGAGACTTATTATAGAAAAAGAACTTGAGGATCTTCCGGAAAAATACAGAAAACCGATCGTCATTCCGGATCATGTGTACGAAGCGTCTCCAAGTTCAGAATGTCCTTCAGGCACGAAAGGGCGTATGGCGGTGTTCGAATTGTTCAGCGTTGATTCCGACATACAGGGCGTCATTCTCAAAAATGCGAACGAATTAGCACTGTTCAAAGCGGCTCGCGACAAAGGAATGATCACCCTCAAGGAAGATGCGCTTATCAAAGCATTCAACGGAAATATCGCGTATATGGAAGCGAATGCATTATAGAATGATATGTCTATAACGCTTTATTTCACTATTTTATAATACTTGTTATAATAAGAAAGAAAGCGATAAAGAAAGGAAAGATACATCAATTTTTTTCCTCATTACTGATTTAATGTAAAAAATATGAAAGAGAATCACCGTGTGTATAAAATATTGTTGATTGATGACGACAAATTTCTGCTTGATATGTACGCCACCAAGTTCAATGAAAAAGGTTTTGATGTGACGGCTGTTTTTGGAGGAACGGATGCGCTCTCAAAACTTGAAGACGGACTTGATCCCGATATCATTCTTACCGATGTGGTCATGCCGATCATGGATGGATTTGAATTTTTGGCGGAATTGCGAAAAAGAAAACTGGCACCCGATGCGCGCGCCATCGTTCTCTCGAATCTCGGACAGAAAGAAGATATTGAAAAGGGAATGGTGCTTGGAGCCAAGGGTTATATCATCAAAGCGACATCAACGCCGACCGAGGTGGTCAACAAAGTATTAGAAATCGTTGAAACTAAATAAAATTATGGCATCAGACCCAAAACGAGAACTTGAAGATTTTATCTTAACTGTTATCCGTGAGAACGGTTCGGACCTTCATCTTGCTGCCGGACGCGTGCCCTATATTCGCGCCGTTGGAGAGCTTATCCCTCTCGTCAAAAAAGATCCGCTGACACAGGAAGAAATGTTGGAATTCGCTTCTCTGATGCTTACCGAGGACAGGAAAGAAAAACTGTTCAAAGAATATGAGGTTGACTTTTCATACAGTTACGGAAACAAAGCTCGTTTTCGCGGAAATGCTTTTTTTCAAAGAGGAATACTTTCCATTGCTCTTCGCCTCATTCCCGAATACGTGCGCAACGTTGAAGAATTGAATCTTCCACCGATATTGGAAACTTTCGCTCGAAAAAAACAGGGATTTTTCCTCGTGGTCGGACCGATCGGACAGGGAAAATCAACCACACTTGCCGCCTTGATACAGCTCATCAATTCAGAAAGAACCGAACATATCCTTACGATTGAAGACCCTGTCGAATATCTGTTCAAACCGGTAAAATCCATTATTGACCAGCGCGAAATACACACCGATACAATGGATTTTCACACGGGCTTGTATTCGATGTTCCGCCAAGACGTCGACGTGGTTATGATCGGAGAAATGCGCGATCACGAAACGATGTCTGTCGCCGTTACCGCCGCGGAAACCGGACACCTTGTCTTTTCGACCTTGCACACGAATGACGCCACGCAAACCATCGACCGTATTGTCGATACGTTCCCGCCGGAACAGCAAAACCAGATCAGCGCCCAACTCGCAGAAAGCTTGCTTGGAGTTTTTTCTCAGCGTTTGATACCCCGCATCTCGGGAGGACAGATACCGGCATACGAACTTCTCATCAATACCAACGCCGTTTCCAATCTGATCCGCGAAAAAAGATCTCACGAAATACCTCGCGTGATAGAAACCGGTGCCGAATTCGGTATGATCGATTTCAACAGAAGTCTTGCCGAACTGGTGCACAACGGAGAAATCACGCAGGAAAATGCCGTTTTGTATTCCACGAATGCGAAAAGCCTTGAAAGATTACTCTAATATCTGTCGTTACAGAATGCGGAGTTTGAATTGTTTCGTTATTTTGTTCATTAAATAATTTCCAATTTCTAATATCTAATTTCTAATAAAATGACTAATGACTAAAAACAAAACCGATTTAAACATTTGAAATTAGGATTTTTATTAGAAATTAGATATTAGTAATTAGAAATTTTTAGAAAAGATTTGCAAAGAATTCTTACAAAACGTCCCCATCTTTTTTCTTCGTTGTTTTAAGTCTTAATCATTATATGCTCTTCACTTACAAAGTTCTTAATCAAGGCGGAACTGAGGAAACAGGTTCCATTGATGCCATAAATGTCGATGTCGCCATCAATTCGCTCCAACGGCGCGGATTCATTATCGAGTCGATCATTCCCGAGGGCGGAGATTCCATTATCTCTCGGCTTTCTCTCATGTTCGAGCACATCTCCCTGAAAGAGATCGTGATGCTTTCCAATCAGGTTTCCATTCTTTTTAATTCCCACGTGTCTGTTCTTCGTATCTTTCGTCTTTTATCAGAGGGGTCTGAAAATCCGGTGCTTCAAAGAAAATTGGGAGAAATTTCAGACGATATCCAGGGAGGGGAATCGCTTTCTTCGGCGATGGGAAAACATCCGACCGTGTTTTCAGAATTTTATGTGAATATGGTCAAAGCGGGAGAAGAATCAGGAAAACTTTCCGAAGCATTTGCCTACCTCGCCGCCTATATGGAAAGGGAGTCCGCCTTAATATCAAAAACCAAAAACGCTTTGGTGTATCCCGCCTTCGTTGTTATCACCTTTTTCGGCGTTCTGACACTCATGCTTATTCTGGTCATCCCGAAACTTGCCGAAACCTTGAAGGAATCGGGGCAGCCCATTCCTCTTTATACGCAGATAGTTATGGGCTTGAGCGACTTTGTCATCAATTACGGAATATTCTTTTTGGTCTTTGTGGTTGTGGCGGGGGTCATCTTTTCGCAGGTTGGTCTTCCCGGAGGCACCAAAGGATGGTCTTCTATCAAGCTCAAATTGCCGGTCTTCGGACGCCTTTTTAAGAAAACATATCTTTCTCGCATTGCGGACAATCTCGACACTATGCTTTCAAGCGGTGTTCCCATGCTTCGCTCCATAGAAATAGCAGGGAAGGTCGTGGGAGATTCGACGTATGCCGAGATCATGTATGATGCGGGCGAAAAAGTGAAAGCGGGAAGTTCGCTTTCGGAATCCCTTTCCAATAGAGAAGAAATCCCCGGCATTATGGTGCAAATGATACGGGTAGGTGAAGAAACAGGAGAGTTGTCCACTATTCTCAAAACACTGGCCACATACTACAAGAGGGAAGCGGAACAGGCAGTAGATACCCTCGTCGGATTGATTGAGCCGATCATGATCGTTTCGCTCGCCGTCGCCGTCGGTTTTCTCTTGGCGTCCGTACTTATCCCAATCTACAATATTACAGCGAATATATCGTAATGAATACCAAAACTCGCGCTTCGCTTGTCTGTTTATCCACAGTTCTTTTGTGGAGAAACATAAATTATATGCTATCCTTTAACAGAGGGGTACTATTATCCCCCCCCTCTTTAAAAGTCGATTTATTTATCAACGATATTATTAACATTTTATAAGTTTTATCTATGAAAAAACAAAAAGGTTTTACGCTCATTGAGCTTCTCGTCGTCATCGCTATCATTGCGATACTCTCCACCGTCGTTATGGCCGGTCTTAATAGCGCGAGAGCGAAAGGACGCGATGCGAAACGTTTGAGCGATATTAAACAATTACAATCAGCTCTTGAGCTTTGCTTTGATAATGGATTAGGTTATCCGATTATTGCCGGCGGTGTTATTGGTACGGCGGGTCTTATGGGTACTACGAATTGTTCATCTACGGGCATTCCTTTCTCTACTTACATGAACCCATTGCCTGTCAATCCTAAACCGGCGGGAGCTGATTATGTATATACGGCAGCTACTGCGTCAACCTATACAATCACCTTCACCCTTGAAGGGCAGGCCGGTTCTCTCACTTCCGGTGCACACACCGCATCACCAAGCGGCATCATATAGTTCATTAGAATACAAAAGACAGCAAAGACCCCGAAAGGGGTTTTTGTGAGAAAGATATACACAAAAATTTTCTTTCTTTTGCCAACGAATGGTATAATATGAAGTATATTAACGGTTATTATTTTTTACTTATGAAAAAACAAAAAGGTTTTACGCTCATTGAGCTTCTCGTCGTCATCGCCATCATCGCGATACTCTCCACCGTCGTTATGGCGGGTCTTAATAGCGCGAGGGCGAAAAGTCGCGACGCAAAACGTCTTTCAGATATAAAATCATTGCAAAAAGCATTGGATCTTTATTCTGACACTTGCGAAGGTTATCCCGCTCTTGGCGCTGGTGCGTATGTTGATGTTGCGGACGGAACAGGGAATCTTAACACTGCGGTGAATACCGGTTGTACTGGAACAGAAACTTTTGGCGACTACATGAACCCCCTTCCCGTAAATCCGGCGCCGGGAGGAACCCCCTACACCTACTGCAGTACCGCCGATGGCGCAGCGGTTGGTGCGGCCTCTTGCGATACCGCAGAGAATGCCAACTATCAGCTTAATTTCAGTCTTGAGGGAGAATCAGGTTCTTTGGTTTCCGGTGCGCATGTAGCGACCCCATCCGGGCTTCAATAACTTTATCGTACAAAAACAATAAAAAATGAACTTCGCTTTTTTGCGAGGTTCATTTTTTTTGGCACGATCGTAGGGGTGCTCGAATCTGTGCCCCATGTTTGCTATTTATCCTTTGCCCCGAAGCGTGCTCTGCGTTAGAATGAATGAATGGAATACTTCTTTTATCTTTTTGTTTTTATTTTCGGCGCCATTATCGGGAGTTTCTTAAATGTCGTTTTGTATCGGCATAATACGGAAATGACCATTCTTGGCAGATCCTTTTGTTTTTCCTGCAACAAACAGCTTACTTGGCGTGAACTTTTTCCGATTATAAGCTTCGTCGCGCTTCGGGGGAAATGCCGCTTTTGTAAAAGCAAGATATCACGACAGTATTCAATAGTGGAAGCGAGTATGGGGATTCTTTCTGTTTTGCTTTTCTGGAAGCTTGGCGGTTTAGCGGTATTTTCGGATAAGGTATTCGGATTGACCGGCGCTGATGGGGAATGGATCTTTTCTGCAGCAATATTTCTTGCGCTTTTCAGTATTCTCCTTTTGATTGGCGTATACGATTTGAAACACAAAATAATTCCGGATACCTTTTCGTATTCGTTCGCGGCCCTCGCATTTTTTAAACTCCTTTTTCTTCCCGGAACGTATTTGTTTCAGTTGACGATGTGGGATCTTTTCGCGGGTCTTATTCTCGCCACACCTTTTGCCCTTTTATGGCTTATCTCTCGGGGGAAGTGGATGGGGCTTGGCGATGCCAAATTGGCTTTGGGTATCGGCTGGTTTCTTGGACTAAAAGCGGGCTTTACCGCCATCGTCTTGGCGTTTTGGATCGGTGCAGCTTTCGGCGTTCTGCTCATCATTGCCGGAAAATTGAAAAAATATTCTCCATGGAAAAGCCGAGTGAATATGAAAACTGAATTGCCCTTTGCTCCCTTCCTTATTTTAGGACTTTTCTTGGTATTTTTTGTGCCCTCCATTATGAACGCAGTAGCTTTTTGGCTGTACTGATAAAGTTGCCATTACCTCTGAGTTTACGGCGGAACGATGTACTAAAAATCGGGGCTGTCTTTTTAAGACAACCCCGCTTGTTATTATTTTGATTTTCCTATGCGTCCGTCGCTGCATTCAAAGTGCTCCCGAAGGTCAAAAGGATTTTCCGAATCAGGAAGCATCATGTGACGGATGATCGCATCCCTTGCTTCAAGGGCTGTTTTTTCACCGCCGGCGGAGCCGACTTCTATTCTTGCTCCATCGCTGTATATAACATACAGAGAACTTACATTATTCAGAATGGAAATTCGGTCGCTCACGATCGAGTGGAAATTGCCATAGGCATCAAAAAGAGAGAGCCTCGGTCTTGCGCTTTGCTGTTTATGGTTCATGGTTGTTTCCTCGTGTCAAAAATCTATGTAGAGTTGAAGATATTATATATCAAAATAAAGCAATTGTCAAACATTTTTTCACACATTTTTTGTATTTCCCATATTTCTCGCGATAGGTATAATTAACTGATATGACAGAGCAAAAACCATCAAAAGAAATTAAGGAACGGCTTGAACAGCTCAAAAAAACGATAGAATATCATCGTTATCTGTACCATGTTCTGGACAAACAGGAAATATCGGATGAGGCGCTGGATTCTCTCAAACGCGAATTGGTGACACTCGAAACGAGATATCCCGAGCTGATTACTCACGATTCTCCCTCGCAGAGAGTGGCGGGCGAACCGTTGCCGGAATTCGTGAAAATAGAGCATGAGGTTCCGCAGTGGTCTTTCAATGACGCGTTTACGGAGAGTGACATTGAGGATTTTGACGCGCGGGTGAAAAGATTTATGCAGGAAAAATATCCGGGCATTTCTCCCGATTATGTGTGCGAGCTCAAAATCGACGGTCTCAAAGTGGTTTTGACGTACAAAAAAGGATTACTAATCACGGCGGCAACTCGTGGAAACGGAAAGATCGGGGAAGATGTGACGATGAACGTGAGAACGATTGAATCGGTTCCGCTCCGTCTTACTGACGAGGTTGATATTATTGTGGAAGGGGAAGTGTGGCTTTCCAAAAAAGAATTGGTGCGCATCAATAAAGAACGGGAGAAAAAAGGAGAACAACTTTTTGCGAATCCGAGGAATGTCGCCGCCGGAAGCATTCGCCAGCTTGATCCGAAAGTGGTGGCTTCGCGCAAGCTTGATGTTTTTGTGTATGATATTGCGAAATACGGAAAGAAAATGCCGACAACTCAGCGCGAAGAATTGGAAGAGTTGAAACGCCTCGGCTTTAAAGTAAATCCTCATTATGAAAAGTGTCGGAATACCGCCGACATTATCGCCTATTGGAAAAAGTGGCAAAAGCAAAGCAAAAAAGAAAATTATTGGATCGATGGAGCGGTTATAAAAGTAGATGAACGGAAATATCAGGAAGCGCTTGGGTACACAGGCAAAGCTCCGCGCTTCGGTATCGCATTCAAGTTTCCTGCTGAGCAAGTTACGACGGTCGTAGAAGATATCGTGCTTCAGATCGGACGCACGGGCACATTGACACCGGTGGCGCATCTGACGCCCGTTTCTGTTGCCGGTTCAACCGTTTCAAACGCGACGCTCCACAACGAAGATCAAATAAAACGCCTTGATGTCCGCATCGGCGATACCGTCGTTTTGCAAAAAGCGGGCGATGTTATTCCGGAGGTTGTGAAAGTGCTTACCGAAATGAGAACGGGAAAAGAAACGCCCTATCACTTTCCAAAAAAAGTTCCTGCTTGCGGCGGTGACGGTTCCATTGAACGCATAGAAGGGGAGGCAGCATGGCGGTGCGTGAATAAAAAATCGTTTTCACAGCAAAAACGGAAATTCTATCATTTCGTTTCCAAACACGCTTTTGATATTGAGCACATGGGCCCGAAAAATATTGATCTTTTTTTGGAACACGGGCTTATTGTAAATTTTGACGATATTTTTTCGCTGAAAAAGGGCGATCTGCTCACGCTTCCACGCTTTGCTGAAAAATCCGCCGAAAATATCATTGAAGCCATTAACGCAAGAAAAGAAATATCGCTCCCGCGTTTCATTACCGCGCTTTCCATCCCAAACATTGGCGAAGAAACCGCCGAAGATCTCGCTGAAAAATTCGGCACGATAGAAAATTTGGAAAAAGCGACCATGGAGGAACTCGAAAATATCAACGGCGTCGGCGGTGTCGTTGCGGAATCGGTGCGTGATTGGTTTGCCGAAAAAGAAAACAAAGACCTCGTACGGAGATTGTTGAAACATGTCACAGTAGTTCGTCCGCAAAAAAAGAAAGCCACTCCGCTTGCCGGACAAAGTTTTGTTCTGACCGGTTCGCTTTCCACGATGAGCCGCGATGAAGCCAAACAAAAAATAAAAGACTTGGGTGGCGACGTTGTCGGCTCTGTCTCAAAAAACACCAGCTACGTAGTCGCCGGCACTGACCCCGGCAGCAAATACGACAAAGCGCAGGAATTAGGCGTTGAAATTCTGGACGAAGACGAGTTTTTGAGATTACTGAAAAACATAAAATAAGCACTAAGCGGAACCAAGGGCAGTCCTTAGGGAGGAGTGAAGCGAAGCGGAACGACGGGGAAAGAACTGCCCTTGGTGTAGCGGAGATGTAAAAAACTCTTGTGAAAATAGTAGTTAAACAAACCCGATCGTTCCAGAATGCGTATGAGATTGCAAAATCTTTGCCGGAATATTTTAACGATGTCGGATTGAAGGAAATCAAAAAAGATATGCGAAAACACATTTTGTTCGGTGCCTATCTCGACGAAAAATTAGTTGGTTTTGCAACATTTCGAATATGGAACAGCGATACTATTGAAATATCATGGCTCGCGGTACGTGAAGAATATCAAAGGCAGGGGGTTGGCTCCGCTCTCATAGAAAAAACACTTTCAAAGCTTTCAAAAAAATACAAAGTGTGCGAAGTAAAAACTTTTTCGGACAAGGATGAATACGAACCATATATAAAAACGCGAGCATTCTACAAAAAAATGGGGTTTATTCCCATCGAAACGATCAACCAATACCCCGAGTGGAGAGATAATCCCTGTCAGATTTTTGTGAAATTTCTAGGCTAAAGAATTTTTATAACGTCCGATAAAAGTTTTATTCATACTATTTTTACCTCATTTTTCTTCATTTTTTTCTCTATTTTCCACACAAACAAATTCCCTATAAACTTTGCGGTCGCAAAGTTTATAGGGAATTTGTTTGAGGTATGATATAATGGCGCAATGGTAAAAATAACAGGAGAAAGCGTTGGTCGCGACGAAATACGACGAATTATTCTTGGAACATTAGCCGTTACTGGAATTCTTGCTCTTGGGGTTCTTGCTCCGAACGCAGTACAAGCACTTACTCTTTTTGTCGGAAAAAAGAAACGGCACTGGACTCCTTATTATATGAACCAAGCCACGGAACGGCTTCGGAAAAACGGGTATATAACATTTGAAAAAATAGACGGAAAATCTTATGCGCGAATAACACCGAAAGGGGAGAGCGAACTTTTTCGATATAAAATAAAAGAAAAATTATTAAAAACAAAACATTGGGATAAGTGTTGGCGAGTAGTCGCGTTTGATATTAAGGAATATAAAAAAGAGACAAGAGATGGAATTCGGCGCGAATTGCAAAATTTCGGTTTTATAAAACTTCAAAACAGCGTTTGGGTTTTTCCTTATGATTGTGAAGACGTGATTGCTTTGCTCAAAGCGGAATTTGAGATAGGGAAAGAAGTTCTGTACATTGTCGCAAAGCGCATAGAGGGAGATGAGTCTTTGCGAAAATATTTTGAGTTGGAGTAAAACTCTTTCAGGAAGAGTTTCTTATGCAGAAACGGTCAAAAGCGCGTTTTCACACGAATTTTCTTTTTGTTTCAAATCCCTATTAATTTTGCGACCGCAAAATTAATAGGGATTTGAATATCGCGGAATAGATACAAAAACAAATAAATCTTAGAATTCTTCAAAAAACGTTAGTTTCGTTTTGGTAGGTAAAGACCCCGGCAGTAAGTACGATAAGGCGCAGAAATTGGAAGTTGAAATTCTGGACGAAGGTGAGTTTTTGAAGATGATAAGAACTTTATGAAAATAGTCGTTAAACAAACTCGATCGTTTCAAAAAGCATAATACCAACGACAAAGAATTGGTGGCATCCTCATAGAAAAATTTCTCCCTGAACTTTCAAAAAAATACGAATTTATCGCGTTATCAGCCAGCGGCCCAGTTTGGCGGACCAGTCTTTGTTGATTTCTTTTTCGTATTTGTCCCCCATGAGTAGGTATTTTTTTACGAGAGCGTGGTCTTTTCTCGCGACGGCGATGGAAACGAGTTCTATTGTCGCTCCGAGTGCAATCTTGGGGTTTTTTCCTTGGGTTATTTGCAAGTTTAATAATTTTTCCGCTTTGTCGAATTCTCCCGTTGTTTTATAAATTTTTAGTAAGGATTTGAACGAGGGGCTGTAAAGAGAAGTTATTTTACAGGATCGTTCCATATCGGCGATCATAGCGGTATTATTTCCGATCTTTTTATACAGATCGGCGCGCTCGCTGTATGCCATATAGTCATTCGGGTCCAGTTTGATCGCCTCGGCGTACATTTTCAGTGCTTTTTCGTATTCGCCGTTGTCTCGATACAGGCTGCCAAGCACAATGGTTGCACGAACTTTTTTCGGCTCTTCGCGGTGCGTTTGTTCCATAATGCCGATCGGCGTTTCCCACTCAAGGTTGCGATTTACGGTAACAGAAGCAATCCATCCGATCCAGACGAAAAGGAGAAACATGATAGCGGGGAAGTATCGTTTCTCGCGGAATATCTCTCCTCCTACGCAAAAGATCGCGAGAAAAAGTCCCGGCAGGGAAAGATAGAGCCAATGTTCTCCGAATAGGGCCGTCGTTGGCATAAACAGATTCGAGTTCGGAGAATAAGCGATGAGAAACCACGCGAGGCCGAAACTGATTTCCGGACGTCTCTTCCATTGGGTGATGATAGCGGCAAGAAAAGAAAATATGATCACCGTGCCGATGAATGTTTTTGGTTCCCAAAATGAATGAACCCAATAAACGGAATGTTCCATGTGCAGATGCAGGGGAGCAAAGAGAAGGCGAATATAGTCGGTTATCGTGCTGAAGAATACGAGGACCTTTTCGCCGAAGGGGGTGGCGGAGAAGGCGGAACCATACATTTTCGGGAGGAAATCCAGGAATGTCAGTCTTGTGATAATGTAACACACGAAGAGTGCCGCGAAAGGTACAATCTTTTTGACAGCCCGCTTCAGGTTTCTTTTGAGCGGTTCGTTTTTTTGTTGCGAAAAGAAGTCCGCAAGGAAAAGCAGCCCGGGCATCATAACGGCGTTTTCTTTGGACATTAAGGCGCAAGCGAAACATATCCAAGCGAGACCAAGGTACGCTCGTTCTTCGGGGGCACCTTTTTGCGAACGGACATAGGCAATCGTTCCGGCGAGCATGAAGAATGCACCGAGCGGGTCGCCCAGTCCGGCGATGTATACCACTGCCTGTGTCTGCATAGGGTGTATGGCAAACAGAAGTGCGGAAAGAAAGGCTGGCCAATATCTCTTAAAGAGTTTTTTAAAAAGAATGAAGACCAGGATGGCATTGATTGCATGGAGAAAGATGCTCGCGGTGTGATAAGGAACCGTCCATCCGCCCCAAAAATGCCAGATGACGGAGAACATGGTGAGGATGAGAGGCCGCCAGTTCGCGCCGATCGAACCGGCACCTGCGTAGGTGTTTTCGGAAAAGAGGTCCAGGAAGCGAAAATCATGGACGTACTTATTCTTCACGACTCCGTAGAAATCATCCCAAACGAACGGGTTGTTAAAGACACTTATATAGAGGAGGATTACTGAAATGGCAAGTATCCCAAATAGAAAAGGGGTGCGTTTCTGTTTATTTTGGAAAAATGTTATTATGGAGCTACTATATTTTGCGATATGGTTCATAGTCGCATTATATCAAAAAAGATCGCGTTTGCGATAATTTTATTGTTTTTTGGATATGCTTGAATTAAAGAACGAACTTTTTTGTTCTCAAAAGCCACGGTGGTATCATTGGCTTATTCTGGCGGTTTTGTTGTTTTCAACATTTATTTTTCGCGTACATTTGTTGGCGATTCCTCTTGATTGCGACGAGGGAGAGTATGCCGCCATGGGGAATGAGATCCTCCACGGGATCACTCCGTACGCCGAATCATACACCATGAAATTTCCGGGTACGGCAATGATGTATGCCGCGATCATGTCAGTTTTTGGCGAAACGGTTTCCGGAATACATACGGGGTTGTCTCTCGTTATTATCATAACCGCGCTTTTTGTATTTTTTCTCGCGAGAAAGATCATGAGTCCCGGTGCGTCGATCGTCGCATCTTTGGCCTTTATCCTTATGGCGAGCTCTCCCGGAATAACGGGTACGGCATTAAATCCGACGCACTTGATCATTTTGTTTTGCTTGCCGAGTTTATTGCTTCTTTGGAGAAACTATGACGCGTTCGCGCAAGACTCTTTTTCTTTTTCGGAATTTTTGACGGTTTGTGCGAGCGGCGTTTTGTTCGGTTTGGCGATCCTTATGAAACAGCATGCCATATTTTTTGCAATCGCTGCCATTCCTTTCTTTTTTCTCAAGGGACAAAAAAAATCATTGCGCGTTTTTTTTCGGCGCTCTTTCTTTTTTTTCTCGGGAACATTGCTTCCGCTCTTTGTGACTGCTTTCTTTTTGTGGCGCGCTGGCGTGTGGAAATCGTTTTATTTTTGGACCGGTACCTATGCGTATTCCTACGCCACCTTTCTTTCTCCTGCGGAAGGGTTCGATAATTTTTCCAGAAATCTTTTTTATACAATGGGGCCGTCTTTGGCTGTCTGGACGATCGGATTGATCGGGTTCGGATACGCTATAATTCGACGTACGGATCTCTCATTACTATTGACAGCGGAGTGGGTGGCTTTTTGTCTGATGACGATTCCCGGCTTTTATTTTCGTCCGCATTATTTTCTTGTTATTTTGCCCGTCATCGCTTTGGGGGCCGGTTTTGTTTGGGACGCCATTTGCTCCATCAATTTTCCCGGAAGGTTCCGGCGTCGCTTATTTCGCGGAATATTACTCGGTGCTTTTTTGTTCATTGGAATTGCGGAATACTGGTATTATTCAGTACCATCCGAAGATCTCTCTGAACAAATATATGGAGGAACCAGATTTGCCGTTGCTGTTGGGGTGGGCAATTATACTAATCTTCATTCATCACCGAACGACAAGATCCTGATTGTTGGGAATGAACCGGAAATATTTTTTTATTCTCATCTACGAAATGCCACGAAATTTCTTTATTTGTATGAGACGATACGTTCAACCGTTTGGACTGAGAAATTGCAGTCGGAGTATCTGAATGATGCGTTGCGGGAAAAGCCGAAATTTGTCGTCGTTGCGCCGCCGTTTAATGATGATGTTTTGGGTCCGAGCGCTTTTTCATTTTTTGCGAAAATGAATCTTTTCTTGAAACAATATCGTCTTGTTCGCGTGTTTTATCCGAATGGAAAGAACGATTTGCCGGCATATTTCATGCCGTTGCCGGTTGTGCCGGGCGTTCTCGTGTTTGAGCGAGTTGATTAACCTTCGTTTTAAATTGCAGCAATAATGAGAACACTACTCATATTTATTCGGGAGAAAACCCAAGTCATTCGCTTCATTATTTCCGGCGGTATGGCAGCGGGAGCGAATCTTGCCGTTCTGTATCTTTTGACCGAATATTTCGGGGTGCATTATTTGCGATCGGAGACCATCGGATTTATGGTTGGATTCTTTGTGACATTTTTTCTCCAGAAGTTTTGGACGTTTCAAGATAAAGATATCCAAAAACTTTCCCGGCAAATGTTCCTCTCGTTCGCACTTGCGGGGGCGAATTTCTTTTTGAATTTGTTTCTTCTCTACACGCTCACCGATATTTTTCACTGGTGGTATTTTTCCAGCGAGACGGCGGTCATTGTTCTTTTAGCCATCAGTAATTATTTTATCTACAAAAACATCATTTTCCGATAAGAAAATTCGCGTATTTTTTTACTCCGTTTTTATGTGAGACAAACCGAATGGCTACTCCGAGCGTTTGAAGTCCATACTTCACGCTTCTTCTGAAATTTATGGAGAGTGCTTCTTTAAAATAGCGCGTTGGGATGCTTATTTCTGTGGCGCGGAACTTTCCAAGGCTTAACTGCGCGAATATTTGCGAGTCAAACACAAAATCATCCGAGTTTTTTTCAAAGGGAATTCTTTCAAGTGTCTCCTTTGTGTACGCGCGATATCCGGTATGATACTCGGAAAGTCCGAGGCGAAAAATACGTTCTTCAAGTTTTGATAAGGCGATATTGGCTGTAAACCGCCACCACGGCATACCGTTTTTCCACGCATTTTTTTTGGATTGCATTCGCGAACCAAAACAAGCGTCCGCTTCGCCGAGAGCGAGCGGCCGTGCCATGTCAGGAAGAAGGACAGGGTCGTATTGGAAATCGCCATGAAGCATGACAATAATATCAGCACCGCGTTCCAAAGCTGCTCGATAGCCGCTTTTTTGCGCTGCGCCGTACCCTTTATTTTTTTGATGGTGAATGATTACGGCTGTCGGGAATTGTCTCGCTGCAACAAGCGTTCCGTCAGTACTGGCATCGTCAACGATAATGATATCGTCTGCCGTATCGAGAGGAATACCGGAGATGGTTGATCCCAGTGTTTTTTCAGCATTATAGGCGACAATAACTGCGGCGACCTTTTTTCCGAAAATCATGAGTTCATTATACACGAAAGGAATCGAGTCTCAAAAAATCTTGGAATTCTTCTAAAAATGGGGTATGATAAGGCAATGATTACCAACAAAGATGTTCAAAATCTTGCGGATCTGGCTCGTATTGAGGTCAAAGAGGGTGAAATAGAAAGTATCCGCCAAAAAATGGAGGGTATTTTAGCGTATGTCTCCGAGGTACAGGATCTTGCGAAAGAAGATACCGAACAAGAAATGCCTGAAATGGGAGAAAACCGCAATGTTCTTCGCGATGACGCTGAACCACACGAAACAGGGAAATATACCGAATCCATTATTAAGAATGCCCCGCAGAAGGAGGAGAATTATATTAAAGTAAAGAAGATACTTTAGGCGCTTAAAAATTTCTAATAATTACAAATTTCTAATTTCTAAACGAGTGAGAGAAATGGAAGTCGCAACTTACATTTCCGAGCGAGAGCAAGAAATATAAGAGTGAAACTGCTTTTATTCCTAATGAACGACGATA
>Ga0172379_10004477_pt1 | contig 20622 bp, 7 predicted proteins | sample GrowelOW334metaG_FD_119756 | JGI IMG/M metagenome (GOLD analysis project Ga0172379, IMG submission 119756) | Groundwater microbial communities from an aquifer near a municipal landfill in Southern Ontario, Canada - Groundwater well OW334 metaG | ecosystem: Environmental > Aquatic > Deep...
ATAATGTAATATAAAAACAAACCGACTATGCTTAACCCGATTACATAGTAAGTATTCATATGAATTTTTCGTACACCATAAAATGAGATTGGTAAATCTCAAATATATTATACTATAATCCGCCATACTTTTTCAAGGGAAAGATTGTTTATACAATGTGTATAAGAATCGGCCCATCTTAGGCCACTCCAGCGAATAAAGTGCGGCAATGCCCAAAAAAATCCCCTGACTTCCGGTCAGAGGATTTTTTCAAATACGTCTATATTGAATTTTAACTGATTTTACCGATAAAGATTAATTCCAGACTCCGCCCAGAGCATCAAGTGCCGCGGTGAAAGTATTCATGCCTTCATAGTCACCGGATGGCGTACCGACCGGGATGCCGATTCCCCAATATATTTCATCCGTCACGTCGGTCCCATTAGTCGGCCTGGCCACAACCACATCGACTGAAACCGGCGTGGTGGAAGAAATAGCCGTACCGGCCGGATAAGTAAAGGCGGCCAGATTGAAGTGTTGGTTCGCTTCGCCGATCGTATCGGTACCCTGCGACATCCAGGTGCCTTCCAGCGCGCTATCAAGCGGCGTGTTGCCCCAATTGACGACGGTCGTCGTGGCATTGACCGCGCCTGAATTCTGACCGGCGATCAAGATGCCATAAGGAATGGTTGCCTCGCTGACCGAGAGTGCCGGTCCGGCGATCAATTCGACACCGGAGGATGTAGCCGAACCGGTAATCGCTTCGTCATACGCGTTTATGGAGGCTTGCCATTCATAACCGACGTACGGATTATCGCCCGCCGCGTCGGTCGGCGTCGCGTGAAAAGCCAGGGAACCGTAACAGGCAACCGTGGCAATCGTGTCGACACCGCCCGCGCAATCGGAGATTGAGCAATTAGCAGCCGCATCCCAATAACAATCATTATCATTGGCGGTGCAATACTGGACGCCGGATGCGCCGGTCATAAATACGGTACTGGTAGCGTCTACCAGGTCGCTGCAACCGTTATTATCCGTCACTGAAGTGGAGGTCGCCCAGACGACCTTGCCGGCCTCGTTCTTCATATTCAGATTGATCACTGCGCTATTATTGAAAGTGATCGTACCGACCGTCGGCGCCACGTTATTGACGTTCATCGAACTGGTGCGAGAGTTACCGGTAGCGGCCATATTGTGCCAATCTTTGACAAAAGCGTAATAGGTGATCGCTCCATGAGCTGATGGTACCGGGCTGGTATAATTACAGGAAGTAGTGGGATTGCTCGAGGTGGCGGTACAATAAGTCGTGGCCGTACAACCGGTCGTGGCCGACCAGGCATCGGTGCTGCAGACGCTCATTACCATATAGTCCGCGCTGCCTTGTACGTCAGCATCGGTCGAAGAGACCTGGACCGTGAAGTCCTGCCCCGGATTACGGTTATCAAGGGTGGTCGAAACCGCGGTGAAGGTCGAAGCGTGATTGATGTAGATCGGACTGCCCGGATCGCCCGAGCCCTGGTTGGAGCTTGAACACTCGGCTTGCGTCGCGTGATTGTCGCAGACGAAAGCATACCAAGCGTCCGTTTCCGCGCCTGGATCGGCAACATTGTTATAGGTGCAGCTGGCTTGTACCGTATCCGCCGTCACGCTCGAGACGCAAAACTGGGTTCCGCCGCAGGTCGGCGCGCCGCCACCGACGCCTTCCGTCACTGAATCAGAATCGCAAACGATCAAATAATAACTGTTATCTTCAGGATCATCCGCTGTTCCGGTGTAGCCGATCGAAGCGCCGACATTGACCGGAGCGGTCGAAGAAGAGGTCGGGTTCTCTGCGGCATTCGCGCTGAAGGCAGGCGGCGCGTTCCTGACCGTAACCGTACTGGTCGCGGTATCGGCTTTCGCGTCTTTGAGCCAATCAAAAACCGACGCGGTCCTGCCGTTAAGATTAAATTCCAGATTGAAAACCAGGCCGTAAAGCGAAATGTTGATGAGTAAAAAAATCAGAATGACAGGCATCGATCGCCTGATCTGTTTTTTAATGATTTGTGACATAGCATGGGAACTTATGACTCACAAAAGGGCAAAAAATTTAAAAATGTTTGAAAAAAATGCTGACAAATATTATCCACAGTATGATATTATTTTAACACATTTTGTCATATTTTGGAAATATACTATTTTTTACCTGATATTAGGACAATTTATCAATTTTTATAACTCTTAAAACTGCCAAGGACCGCTTCTGTCTCCTTAATCATTTTTTTGTATCTGTCGCCGGACGTCCGACCGGCATCAGTACTACCCTGCTTTTCTACCGTGAAAATGAATCCATCTGCCGATCCTATCACTGTCGCGGTCTTATGAAGTTCAGCCTTCGCGTTCCAATCAGCCTGATCATACCAGCGGATAGTGAAAAGAGCCTGTTTCTCGCCAGCCGGTGTCGTGTACAAGAAATCCGTCGTCCTGGTCGTCTCCTGAGTCAGGTACCACCCTTCCCAAGCCGCCGGAATGGCCAGGCTGGCCCGCGCTGGAGCCGAGAGAAAAAAATTGATCCTTGAATACCGGCTTTCGGACGCCTGCGTTCCGCTCACGGTACCCGCCGGACCTGACAAAATATTATCAGCAGGCGGCGCGTCGCCAGTCGCGCGACCGATCACATCCGCTCCGGTCGCGCGGTCATCGACGCTCTCGGGCTTAATCTCTTTTTTCGTTTCAATGCTGCCATCTTTTCCGGGCGCCCTCGTGACGGCCGGCGAAAAAATAAGTAAAGCCATCACCAATAGGCTAAATATCGCTAAATAGAGAATTTTCTGCCGAACCATACGATTTACTTATATCTGATCGCGTCCAGAGGCGAGAGCGAAGCTGCCCGCTTGGCCGGAAAGACGCCGGTCAGGAAGCCCATGACCGCGCCGAACAGACCGATGGAAAAAAGGAAAAAGAGCGGAAATCGGAAAAGCGTGATAGCCGTGCCGCCCATGCGCGTGGCGATGGTATTCAGCAGGAAATTCAAAGACAGCCCGCCAAAGACGCCGATGGCGATGCCGACCAAGCCGCCCAAAAAACCCATGACGACCGATTCGGACAAGAACATGATCTTGATGTTGCGCGGCGAACCGCCGATGGTGCGCATGATGCCGATCTCATTGGTACGTTCAAGCAGGGTGACGGTCATGGTATTAAACATGCCGATGGCCGATACGACGAGCGCGATGCCGCCGAAGATCGCCAGGATTATCTGGATGCCGGAAAAGATCTTATTGGCCTGCTCGACCGTTTTGGACAGGGCGGTCACGACGAAACCCTTCTTCAATATCTGGTCCTCGACCATGGTCAGAAACTCGTTACTTTCTACCTTGACGCGGGCACTCTCATAGATCGGGACCTGGAAGCGCGAGGTGAGTTCCGGCAGTTGGATGAAAGCATAGATGGAAGACTCGTCCTCGACCACGCCCGCGACCTCATAATCCCGGGCCAGCGGCACTTCCTGGACGTCATCAGCCGTCTTGCCCTGGACAAAAACCTTGAAACTGACTCTCTTGCCGACCATATCTTTCGGTTCGATCTCAAAAAGCTTCAAGGCGGCGGTCGATAAGATGACCTTATCCGTCTCGCCGCTCGCGAACAGCCTGCCTTCTTTAGATACTACGCCGGCGTATTTGAAATAATTCGGATTCACCCCGCGGATGAAGATGCTACCGGTCAACTCGCCGTATTTGACGAGCGAGGTGAAGCTGGCCATGGCCGCGACATCCTGGACATGCTCAAGTTTAGCCAGGTCGTCCAGGTTCGTCTTGGTAAGTTCGATCGTTTTCGAAGTCGGAGCGCTGACATTCAGCGAGAGCAGCGCTTCGCCGAAGACTATTTTCTCGAGAATTATCCCCTGTAGGCCGTAACCGAGGCCGACCAGAACCACCACCGCGGCGATGCCGACGCCGATACCCAAAATCGTCAGCCAGGTCCGTGCCGGCCGCGTTTTGAACATTCTGGTCGCGAGTTTTACCGTATCTTGTATCCTCATAAATGCAGCTGATAGCTGCTAGCTTAAAAATTGTCATTTGTCAGCGGTCAAATGTTTTTAGTGGCCGCTCTCTACCTCGAGCCCCTGGGTCAATATCTTTTCGAAATACTGGGTCAATTTTTCCGCCGCCGTCTTCTCGAAGCCCAGCCCCCCCTCCGCGAGCGGCTTGATCATCTGCTGAGAGAATACGTCGCGCTTAACCAGGCCGGACACCCGGTCGTAGACCAGTTCCTTGAGCCTTCTTTTGGCGGTCGGCGTCATCTCAAAATGGTATTCGGCGATCAGATACTCGGTCAATTTTTTGATCAGATCTTTTTCGGTCGCGAAAAAATTATTCTGCTCCAGCCGCCGCCGGTAGCGCCTGATATCTTTGGCCTGATAGAGGATGCGGTTCAGTTTTTCCGTCATCTCCTCCGCCGGCATCGAATTGAGGCCCAGGCCGCCATCATTAAAATCCTTGATCAGTATGTTGTAAAATTGATCATGAAAAATCTTGCCGTCGATCATCAATTTGACGTAATTCTCCAGCCGGGAAAGCTGATCCAATGTCAGGTCCTGCGTCAGATAATTGATGATGCTTTTCACCTTGAGCTCGCTGGGCGAGAGGTAGGGATGCACTTTGGCCAGCGTTTCCATCTCGGTCACCAGCGTCTTCTGCTGGTCCACGCGGGCGATCTGCTTCTTTTCCGGATTCGGCACGATCCGCACGACCCGTCCGTCCTTGATATAGATCACGCGGTGCGCGTAAGGCAGATATTTGGCATCGTGCGTGACCAGGATGATCGTTTTTTTCTCATTCTTGTTTATCTCATGCAGGGTGTCCATGACCGCGTCGGCCGATTTGGAATCGAGGTTGCCGACCGGTTCATCCGCCAGAAGGATTTCCGGATCGTTGACGAAAGCGCGGGCGACCGAGACTCTCTGCGTCTGACCGCCGGAGAGCGCTTCCGGCAGCTTGTGGCCGTGGGTGCCGATGCCGAAGCGGTCCAAGAGTTCCTGGCCCCTTTTCTTCCTGATGTTCGGGTGGATGCCCTGGAAAATCATGGGCAAGGTGACATTATCAAGGATGGTCAGCGACGGGATCAGGTAAAACGCCTGATACATGATGCCGATTACCTTGGTCTGATAGCGCACCATCTCATCCGCCGAGTAGGCGTAAGGATTTTCACCCTTGACCAGGACCTCGCCGATGGTTGGCGGCAGCACGCCCAGGATGCTGTAAAGACAGGTGGATTTGCCGCAGCCGGAAGGGCCGAAAAAAATGATGTATTCACCGGGATAGATCTCCATATTAACGCCATCAGAAGCCCGGAATTCATTTTCCTTGCCCTTGTTATAGATGATGCTCATGTTGCGGATGCGGATGATCGGTTCAATCATAAAATAGTCCTAATCTACAAATTGTATCCAAATCTACGAATGCTAAAAACAAGCTGACGTGATTTAAAATAATTATTTGTAGATTTGGATGTCATTTGTTGATTTGGACTCGTTTACTTTTTCTTCAGCCAGCCGAAGGTGCCTTCGAAGTTCTTGATGATCAGATCGAGTATGCTTTCCTCCCTGGCCGGAGTAAGCATGGTATAATCTTCGGACTTGGCCCTGTTCAGAGTCTTATCGTAACATTCGAGCCAAAATTTATAGACGGTTGCCGGCTGGAAGGCAGTTACGACCTGGACGTGATTGCCGGTATAATCTTCTTCCTTGGGCAAAGTCGAGTAATCGCTCTTTGACATCGACAGGCCCTGGCCATAGAAAAATTGGCAGAGTGAGGGTTCGTCCGTGCGCCAGCTGATGATCGTCTGGGTCTTGTTTTCCGTGCCCGGATACAAGGTCGATTCAGTATTCACTTTGGAGATGGTCGGCGGCAGCATATCCTTGATGGTGGTGAAGGTTACGGGATTCGAAACTGTCTTTTCCGCCTGTTCGTTCTCGACTTTGACTATGGCCGAATAATAAGTGTCGAATTTAAGGTCTTTCAGGCGGATTGAATGCGAAGTTACGAACATCGGACTGCCTTCCAGCTTGGTCACATTAGTGTTCAGATCGGTGTATTCGATAACGGCCGAACAGGGGACATTGGTCGTCCATTCGATGGTTGCCGAATCCTCTTCCGCCTTGCTGACGTTCAAATTATAGATCTCCGGCAGGATCGATTTCGTCCGGAAAGTGTTATCTTCGCTCTTGCTTTCAAGTCCGAGGGTAGTGCGCGACATGACCTGATAATGATAAGTGGTCGCGGGCTTCAGCCCGATGACGGTCACTTCGTGCGTGGTGACCATCTCGTTCGGCTCGCCTTCATTCCAACGGTATGGATCGGCCGCGTCCGGATTATATTCGGCGTCGGTGGCTAGTGCGACCATGGAATTCGCCTCCTTGTCCGTCTTCCATTTTATGACTGCCGTATCAATGCCTACTTCCACCTTGGCGAAATCGCCGGATATCACCGGCGGCTGGGCCTTCTCTTGCGCCTCCTGTTGTATCTTCGATTCGATCAGCGACAGGCCTTCCTCGTCAGCGACCTGGTCCAGCATGCTGATGGTCTTCTGGATCAATTCCGCCTGTTTCATATCGCCCTTATAACCGCCTCCCTCGCCCTCGCCCTTGCCCGGCCCCTTGTTCTCTTCGACTGTCGGTGTCGGCGGCGGTGTCGGCGTCTCCGGTTCTTCAATCTTTACGGCAGGCGTCGTAAAGATATAATCGTTCGATAGATTCTGATTGCCTGACTTATCCGTAGCTATCACCCGGAAATAATATGATTGGTCAGACAGGAGCTCCGGCACTACCAGGCGATGAGCTTTGGTCAGCGCCGGATCGCGGGTGATGCCATAATCGCGTCTGATGTTGTAATTGACCAGCGAATCGGCCGCTTCATCGGTCGTCCAAGAAATAGTGGTCGAGGTGGCGGTCAGTTCTTCGATCTTTATGTCCGTGATCTGCGGCGGCTTCTTATCTTCCTCCGTCACCGCCGCGGCTGTCTTGATGATCGGATCATTGCCGCCATAGTAAAGAAAATAATAAGCATAGCTCAAGCAGACGATCAGCAGAGTGATGACAAAAAATAATAGATTGACCAATAAGAATTTTCCTCCTCGCATTGATTTTAAATTTTATATCATCCGTCTAATGTCATTGGTTAATGGTTGTTTCCTCTGTCAAATGTCAGATGTCAATTGTCAAATGTTTATTGTCGATTGTTTATATTATACCACATACGCGCACTCGGCATAAATCACCCGCCCGCCTACCAGTTCGTATCGTCCAAAAGCGGCTCAAAGACGTTCTGCCCGGTATAGACGGACGGATCAGATCCGAACGGGATGCCGATACCCCAATAGATGATCTTAGTCACGCCGATGGTCGTCGTCGCTTTCTTGAGATTCATATCGACGGTCACGGCGCCGTTGGTCAAGTCGGTGCCGGTCGACCAGTTGAAGCCGGAAACCAGGCTCCATTCCAGGTTGCCGGCAGGGATGGTGCCGCTCGGGACTCCGGTCATATCGATGCCGGACAGATCAGTATCGATCGGCGAATTACCGGCATTGACCACGGTCGTCGGCTGGTTGGTCGTACCGGTATCTTCACCGGCGTAGATATTCGAGCCGAAATCGATCACTGCTTCCTGCACCAGGAGCGCTTGGGCGGTCATCAATTCCACTCCCGCCGAGGTCGAGGCGGTATAGTTCGCGCCATCGAAAACTTGCAGGCGTGACAGCCAATTATACGGTTCCCAGGGATTCAGAGACGAATCATCGGTCGGGATGGCAAAATGTTTGAGACCGGCGGTGCAAGTATAAGTAGCGATCTGGTCGTTATCGCCGGTACAGTCGCTTTTTACGCAATTGCCGGTACCGATCTGATAGCAGTCGTTATCATCGGCCGTGCAGCTATAGCTGCTGGTCGCGTTCGACATATAGATAGTCGATACGGCGCTGACCAGGCCGGTTGCGCAGCCGTTCACGTCAGTGATCGAGGTACTGACAGTCTGCACCTGCCGGTCGGCCTCGCCCTTGAGATTGACCGTGATATTGGCGCCGCCATTCAAGAGCAACAAGCCGATGGTAGGCGGCACGTTGTTGACCGTGTAAGTACTCGATCTGGAATTAGCGCTCGCGGCTAGACCATGGCTATCATAGACGAAACCATAGGTCGTGGTAGCGCCTGCCGGCGTCGGAGCGGTATCGGTAAAGTTGCATAACGCGTTCGGCGTAGTCGTGGCGATCGTCTGACAGACAGTATTGCCGGCGCCGCCGGTACAGCCCGCGAAGGTCGCGGAGTTGGTCCGACAGACATAAAGGTACAAGGTATCCGCGCCGCCCGCCGTATCGGTCTCGCTTGAAACGCTCGAGATGGTAAAGGTACCGCCCGGGTCGCGGTTATCGACCGAGGTAGTAATGCTGGTAAAAGTCGGCCGGTGATTTATGTTGAAGGGAGAATCATTGTTATCGCCCCAGCCGCCCTGCGAGACGGTCGAACATTTGGCGACGCCGACGCCGGCTCGCCGATCACAAGCATAACCGTACCAATTATTGGTCTCCGTGCTGGTCGCCGTCGCGTATGAGCAGGTCGCCTCGGCCGTACTCGAAGCCAGCGCGGAAATGCACCAGCTGCCGCCATTACAGGTCGGCGGTCCGTCGTTGCCGCCGGTGATACCGGTCGTCTGGCAGATCGCCAGATAATAATTGTCATTGTCCGCGTCATTGGTCGTAGCCGTGAAAACGACATTGTTGCCGAAACTGGTCGGCGTGTTGGTCGCCGACCCGTTATCGGACGGATTGACCGCGAAAGTCGGTATATTATTCGGATTGCCCTGAAGCGTCAATTCGGCGAACCGGTCATAGCTATTCAATAATGTACCGTTATTCGTCATGCGGAAACAGTAGGTCGAGCCGTCGCCGGCAGACGGTGTGGCGTAAATTGCATACTCGGCTTCGGTATACCCGAGCTCGGCGATCGAAGTTGAAGCTGTCCGGTTTGACGGATCTTCGACCAGACGGCCGGCAACAAAGCTATAACCTTCGGCATCGGTAAACTGAGCAGTGGTCGGATCGCCGTCATTATAATAGGTCGAGGTGGCCATACGGAAAGCCCGTGAATTGTCGGTCGGCACGGTCGACCAATTACCCGGATCGACTGAGCAGTTCGAGGTGGTAGTCGCGTACTGCAACTGATAGCGGTATTGGCTGGCGGTCCCGCCGCCGGTATTGGCGGCCGAAAGCCTCAAACGTATCTTCTGGCCTTTGGCCAGTGTCGAAGAAGCGGTCGGACTGCCCACGTCTTCAGCCTCGAGCCAATTGGCGGTTGTCTCCGAACCGTTATCGGCGCGCCAGCGGTAGTGCTTCTGCGCCACCACCGGCAGCGCGGCGGTGAAGGCGACGCCGAAATAATCGCTGCGCACGGTAGAGCCGGTTGTCGCCTGATAGACGCGCCAATAGGTCCAATAGCTGCCGTCATAATATTGGGACAGGAGCGAATTGATGTTACCGCCGATAGTGAAGTCACTGTTGGCGGACGATGTCGCGTTGGAAGCGACCGTCACCCAAGCGTTGGTCGCGCCGAAACGATAGACCTGGAGATAGACGGTTGAGGCCGTGGGCGCGACCGAAGATTGGCCGTTCCAGCTGGCGGTGATCGCCTGGGTGTTGGTCGAATTTTTCGATATGAAATTGACGATCGCGTAATCGCCGGCCCCGGCGGCCAGTTCATCTCGGTTGGCGTTATCATCGGTCAAGATATCGGCATAACCCTCCGGATCGAAGTAATAAGTCGGATCGGTCGTACCTGACGGCAAGGCCGGGTAAAGACCCTTGGCATAGCGGATGGTCTCGCTCGCCACGGTAGAAAATAACGGATAATTGAGATAATTATTCAAAGGCACGTTGTCGGTACTGTTATAAAGACGCAAACGATAAGTCTTGCCCAGGAGAGCGTTGTGGGTGCGGATAGCAAATACGAATTCCGTATAATAGCCGTTGGTCAAGTTGAAGCTTCCCGTCTGGCCGACGCCCTCGTGCCACGTGCCCGGAGTCCAGGAGTTGCCGTTGGCCGTCGCTTTGGCCGAAGTGATCGCGGCGCCGTTATCGCCGGAGAGTCCCAGGCCGAAACTGATCTCCGAGGAGACGGTCACGTCCGTCCAAGTGCCGGGCGCGTCAGTCTGATTATTGAATTGAAGCTTATAAACCTTGCCTGAGATCACGTCACCGCCGTTGTTCTCGATCTGGAGACGCACATTCATCCGCTCGCCCTTGTTGATATTAGACAGGCTGGTACTCGCTGCCACGTCCGCCGAGTTTGAATTGACATCTGTCCCGTCGTCGTTTTCGAGCAAGAACGAGGTCTGGCGCAGATTAGGCGCGGCCAGCGTGGTCGTCGCGACTTCACTGCTCGAGGTGGCTTTATTGCCCGCTTCATCGTAAGCCCAGATGCGGAAGACATACTGCGTAGAGGAAGCCAGGCTCGAAACCGTGGTGTTGGTCGTAAAATTAAAATTTATATTCCCGAGATCGCCGTCGCTGTGCATCAAATCAGCCTCTGTCACGCCCGAAGCGCCGATCCGGTAATAGATCCTGTACTCGAGAAAGTTAGTTTCGGTCGTGGTAGCGCCGAAATTCAAAGTCACGCTCGAACTGTTACGGCTCGCGACCGAGAGATTACCTGGCGCGCTCGGCGGCGTCGTATCCACTTTGAAATTCGGCTGGGTAACATTGAATTTTACCCAATTGGAGCAGGCGGCCGAATCGTCGCAAGCGATCACCTGCCATTTATAGCCGGCTGCCGAGTCGGGTACGCCGGTGATGCTGACTTGGTCAGTGAACGGGAAAACGCTATAATCGCCGGGAGAACTTGAGGCGACGAACCAGATCTTAGAAGCGCAGGCTTCGTAGGCCGTACCCCAGGTGCAGGCGCTCGAAGGCTGGGCGGTCGAGGTGGCAAAAGTATCGCCCGAGCCGATCAGTTGAGCATAAAGCGCAATCGTCTCGCTCGTATCCGGATCGGTCGCGCTCGCTTCGAGATAGACCTGGCTCGTTGACGCCCAACCGCCATTCGCGATCGCGCTTATGCCATCGCCCTTGAACTGGCCGAGGCCGGTCGGCGTATTGGGCGAAGAATTACGACCGGTATAACAGAAGGAGGTGGCTTCATCGTTATCGCTGAACGCGCCGGTCGCGCTAGCGAGCGTCGTCCAGGCCTGGCTGCCGGAAGAATAGAACTGGTTGCTCGCCCCGTTCCAGAAGACCGCGCCGTAGTCGATATTATCGTTCTGATATAAAGCGAGCAGCTCGACCTCATTCGGGTCCTTATACAACTTGACCCTGGACCAGATATCGCTCGGCGCGCCGGCTACCGAGGAGCTGGCCGTATCGATCGAATTGGCAGTAGCGTTGATCTTGCGATATTTAGGCGTGGCCGCCGCCGCCTGGTTCCAGACGACCAGACCGCCGTAATATTTATAAAATTCGATATCGAAAGGCTTCTGGATATAATTGGTATCGGCCGACAATAGGCCGTTCGAAATATTATCACCATTGGTCGCGGTCGACCAGGCAGGCGAGCCGCCGGAAATATCCACTCGGTAGACATTCAGTTCGGCGGAGGTATCGCGGCCGGCGAAATAAGCGATGCCGCTGCTGCCCGGATCGGCCGCGAATTCACCGTGGACATAAGGGCCCGCCCAGTTGTCGGGCGCCGACTGCGGGCTTGACGACGCTGAACCGTATGCGACGGAAGAATTATCGGCGATGAAATACTTCGCATTGGTATAGGCGTTGGTCGCGCTGTTCGAATAATTCAAAGCGCCGCGAGTATTGTCGCTCGGATCGAAGAAGGCGTCGCCGACAAAATTGTTCACGTTATTCTCGTTGATCGAATGCTCCGACCAGGTCTCCCAACTGTTCGAGTAGGTCGCGCCGCCGGTGTAATACGAACTGCCAAGGTCGAGCGAGTTGTCAAAGGTGGTCAAAAGATAATTGTCGCTGCCTGGCCGGCGCACCAGGCGGCAGCCGTTAAGAACGGCCGCCGGATTAGGGCCGGCGCCCTGGGCGGTCCAGCCGGCGCTTGCGTCCCAGGAATAGATGAGCGTACCGTTGGCGTTCTGATTATTGCGCACGATGAAGAATTCCCCGCCGGACAGGCTGGCCAGACAACCGCTGATCCTGCCGTTGGACGTAGCATTGGCCAAGGTAGCGCCGAGCTGCGTCGAGGTGGCAAAATTATTGGCGGCCACGCGATAGACGGTAGCCCACCACTCTTGATTGGTGCCGTCCCAGGTCTTGACCAGGACCGCCACTTTGCCGCTGTCGTCCGAACGGATGGTATCGATATGGCGGATATTGTCGGTAGCGCCGCTGCCTAAAGTCGGCCCGGTCTGCTCGGCTCCCCAGGCCGAGCCGTCCCAGACCCGGTAGAAGAGAGCTCTGGTATTTTTCGTATAAAAAGTGACGCCGGGCGTCGACTGCACCGCATTGGTCGTGACGGCCGTTTCAGTCGAACTGGCGGAGGCGCCGGCGAGGTCATAAGCGAAAATACGGAAATAATATTGCGTATTCGGTTCGAGATTCTCGACTGTCGTCAAAGTGGCGCTATTGAAGTATTTGTCGCCCAGATTGGCATCGGTATGTTCGCTCGAGGAAGCTGTTACCGGCGTCGAAGTCGAATAAAATATCCGATAGGTGCTGAAATTAGCTTCGGTGGTGGTCGCGCCGAAGGACAGGCTCACCTGTGTGCTGGTCTTTGAGCTGAATCCGAGCGCTCCCGGCGCGGTCGGCGGAATCGTGTCGATCTTGACGTTCGGCTGGGTCGCATCATAGACGGACCAGCCGGAGCAATCGCCATCATCATCGCAGGCGATCGCCTGCCATTTGTAGCCGGTCGAACTTTCCGGAATGGCGGTGATGCTCGAAGTGGCAAAAAACGGCGTAACCGAATAATCGCCCGGCGAACTGGTCGAGACATACCAGACTTTGGACGAACAGGAACCATAGGCCGTACCCCAGACGCAGGCGCCGGTCGGCGCCGTCGTGGCAGTCCTGAAAGTGCCGGCGTTCGGGATGAATTCAAAATAGATAGTCGGCTGTTCGGATGTGTCCGGATCGTTCGCCCTTCCGGAAAGCCGTATCTCGCTCTGCGTCAACCAGGCGCCGTTCGTGACGATCGTCGTTTCATCCGGACGGAACTGCCCGATGATATTGAGATTATTCGGGAAAGCGTTAGTCTTGACCGCCAACTGCGCAGTACTGGTGGAGTTTCCATAATCGTCATAAGCCCAGATGTTTATATAATATTGCGTATCCGGCAAAAGCCCGCTGATGAAGGTGCTGGTGGCATTGCTGTAATAGACGTTGTTCAGATTCGTGTCAGTATGCTCGACGCTGTTCTGGGTGACGGGTGAACTGGTGGCGTAAAAGATGCGATAACGGTCAAAGTTGGTGTCCGAACTCTCGGCGCCGAAAGCGAGTCTCATGCTCGAATTATTTTTTTGCACGAGCGTCAAGGCGCCGGGTATTGCCGGATCCAAATTATCCAAGAGTATGAGCTTGGTCGAGGTTGTTGTCTGGTCGAACAGGCCGTCGTTTACGGTGAGACGCAGGCAGTAGGTCGCGTTTATACCAGGCAGGTCGGCCTTGGAGAGCCAGTCGAAAAAGACGAAATTGGAACCCGGCGCGGTCAGGATCCAGCCGGTCGATGAACCGACCTGATAAGCCGAATTATTGTCCACTTTCGGGTCGCCATAAGTAGCGGTCGTATTGGCATCGATCGAATCGATGGTCGCTTTGATGGGCGATATAAAAGCGCAGCTGGAACCGGCTTCGTACTCAAGTTTGGCGCGCAGGGTGTTGTCGTTGTCGGCATCATCGGCGGCGATGGCGATATCGATGCCGCCGGTGCCGTTGGTTTTTTGGGCGGTCGTATTTATCGAACCGGTCGGCGGCGTGAACGAACTGGTGGTCGTCGCCACCAGTTCGATGGTGGAGCTGGCGGTATTGCTTGCAAGGTCATAGGCCCAGATATTGAAGACATATTGAGTGCCCGCGGCCAAAGTATTTACTTATGTGGAGGTCGCGGTGCCATAATCGATGGACAGCAGGTTGCCGTCCAGGTGCTGATTATCCGTCGTGCGCACACCGCTCGCTCCGGCTTTATAAAAAATCTTATAACGATCAAAGTTAGCTTCGGTCGTCGTGGCGCCGAAGATGAGCTCGATGCTGGTCGGTGTTTTTACTCCCTCCGTGAGCGGCCCGGGCGGCGTCGGTGCGGTCAGGTCGACCCGGAAATTAGGACTCGAACCGAAGGAATTCCAGGCCGAGCAGGCGTTCGAATCATCACAAGCGTACGCCTGCCATTTATAGCCTGAATAGTCCTGCGGCAGAACGGTGATGGTTGTCGTGCCGATAAAAGGCGCGGTCCGGTAATCGCCCGAAGTGCTGGTCGCTGCCCAGATCTTCGAAGCACAGCTGTTAAAAGCCGTGCCGGAAAAACAAAAACTGGCAGGCGCGGTCGTAGCCGTGGTAAACGAGGAGCCGTCGGTTATCAGCTCGAAATACAATCCGACCACCTCGTTGATATTGACATCGGTCGACCGGGCAGAAAGCCTCACGCCGTTCTGGCTGATCCAGGCCTGGTTAGCGATGACGGTCACACCGACATTCCTGAACTGGTTGAGCGTGAAGGGCGTGATTGGCGCGGTATTTGAGGCAGCCGTCGTCAAGCGCGGATAACCCGCGTAATCGGCCAAAAGGTTGCCGTCGCTTTTTATCGCGCGAAAGCAATAATCGGCCGATGAGCTCGCGCCATTGTCATAGATCGTCCAATCCCATTCGCCATATTCTCCCTCGAGAAGCGAGCGCGAATTGGCGACGGTCGGATTATCTTCTTCATAACTTTCAAACTTGTCGGAGGTAGAGAGCGAAGTGGTAGCGGTCGAGGTGCCGTCTGACACGTTCGCGTTGTCGATCCCTTTCCAGATGGCGCTGCCGGCTGCCGTGCCGACATCATACCAACCGCCCGACGCGATTGCGGAACAGTCGCTGCCGGCGCCATATTGCAGCTTGAACGCCTGGGTGCCGGTCGCCAGATCCTCGCTGACCAGGCCGATATTGAAGCGCAGACGCAAGCTGTCGGCTATATTGACATTGCCGATGGCCGCATCTTCGGCCGCTTTGGCCGCGCCCGGGCTCACGGAATCGGCATTTTCATACCAGCGCCAGTCGGCTTGCGAATATTGGACCGGTGGCGCGTCCCATTTATAAGTGTAGATGAGCTGGCCGTTCATCTTGGCGCCGGTAGTCGCGTCAAGCCCGCCATCGGTGGAATAACAGGCCGTATACATCTTGTCATTTGCAGACGTCAGCACGTTTAATACGCTCTTATAAAATTCGGTGAAGGCATTGACCGAGTCCGGCCGAGAATAATAGCTGTTGGCGCAAGTCGGCGAAACAGAACCGGCGGCCAGATTAGCGCCTACGGCCAGGCTGGCGCCCGGCACGCCGCCGTCGCCGGCGCTTATCAGATAACTCGACAGCAGCCCGGCCGCGAGTATCGCCTTGCTCGGCGGTTCGGGAATGATGGTGCGGGCGAGAGTCGTAGTCGCCGATTGGGTCGTGCCGGTGGCGATCTGGCCGCCGAAGATATTCAAAGAATTAAGATGGCCAGAGGCCTCGCTCAAGTAAGTGTAGGTTATGACCAGCTCAGCCGAGGTGCCGCCCTGGGCGGTACCGTTAGAATTATCAGTATAGACGGTAATGTCCTTCGATGTGGTCGCATTCGCGGTCTCGAGTTCGGCGTAATCCGACGAAGGGATGACATGGATGATGTTGAAAGAAGGTTTGGCCGCGGTACCGCTCGGATTGTAGCTATAAACAAAGCCGGCCGACTCGGCGTTCGAGCCGACTTTGGTCGAGACAGTGATGGTATTGCCGCCAGTATTATAATTATTGGTGATGATCCTGAACCAGGCTTTCTTGATGGACACCGTACCGTTGCCGGTGCCGTTTTCCGGGAAATAAATCGTCGAGGTGGCGCCATATTTGTCCGTAGTCAGGCCGTCATTAACTACGCCCAAAGGCAACGTGACCGTACGCGTCCTTTCGGCTGCCGAGGTGGAGGCAGTATAAGTCTCGATCGCTTCGCCGCCGATCAAGTAATAAGTCAAGGTGGCGCCCGGCGAGGTGCCGTGATATTCCAGCTGCTGGTCGGTATTATCGGCGAAGCCGGCCACGTCCGAAAAATACATGACCGGTGAGACACCTTGCGTACCGCCGCGCGCCGCTTCGAAGACGTACGTCGCGCTGTCGATATTCGTTCCTTCGACATTTACGTTGACATTCATATCGGCGGTCGAATTGCCATCGTTCTGGTTGTACGTCTGGAACCATTGCGATAGCTGCGCTACGCGTTCCGGCACATAGACATTATAGCTGAATTTCGGGCAGGTAAGATCGACTGTGCAGTCATCAGTCTGCACGGCCAGGCGGCTGCCCGAGTCGCCGGCCGCGGTCGATTCGAGCGGATAGACGACGGTATTGGTTACACTGGTCGTCTTTGTCTCGTCGTACTGATAAGTTACGGCGAGCATTGCTTTCGATTCGGAAATCGAGTTGGTGCTGCTGCCGAAATTTATGCTATAACCGACCTGGCCGGAAAGCGCCGCACCGCTGCCGGCATAGGTGGCCAGCTGTGCCTCGTCGGTCACATCAAAAAGCAGGCGGACCAGGTTGCTACCCGACTCGTCATGAGCCAGAATCGTCGTATCGTTGATTTCGGCGGTCGAAGTGCCGGTGAAAGCGCTCGGAGTGCACGGTTCTTCGCAGGCGTCGAAAGCCAGATCATAGCCGATATAATCGCCGGTATTATTGGCGTAGGCTTCAAAGTGCGACTCGAAGATCAGATAGGCATTCTTGACTTGCGCGTCGGTTTCGGCCAGAGAGAAACTGAACGGCTCGAATACTTGCTCGGTGTCAGAGAGCTGCCCTAAGACGCCGTCGGAGGAATTATATTGCCCGCCCAGAAATAAGACCGTATTCGCCCGCAAGGGTTCGGCCTTGCCCGTGGTAAAAGTCGTCACGGTCGAGCTCGATTTATTGCCATAGTTGTCATAAGCCCAGATAGCAAAAACATACTGAGTCTTCGGCGCCAGGTCAGCAATCACCGTACTGGTCGCGCCATTAAAGCTGATATCATTGAGATTCGAGTCGTCGCTCGAGTTTAATTCGAAATCCGTCTCTGTCACGCCCGACGATCCGGGCTTGTAGAAGATCTTATACTCGCCGAAATTGCTGTCCGACGAAGTCGCGCCAAAGGTGAGGCGGACCGCGTTGCCGACCGTGGTTGAGGCGGCGGAAAGCGCGCCTGGAGCGCTCGGCGCCAAATTATCGATATAGATGGTCGAGGTGGCTGAGGTGGCCTGATCGATCGTGTTGTCATTTACCGTCAGGCGCAAGCAATAAGTACCATCGGCCGACGGCAGATCGGTCTTGGTCAGCCAGTCAAAATCGACCGTATTGGTACCGGAAGCGGTGGTGATCCAGCCGGTGGTAGTGCCGATCTGATAGGCGTAAGCATTGTCTACTTTCGGATCATCGTAAGTCGCGGTAGTGTTGGCGTCGATGGTATCGATCGTCGGGTCGCCCGGCGAGGAGAAGACACAGGTCGTGCCGGTCGCGAATTCTATCTTTGCCCGCGTCGTATCGCCGTACATGTCATAAGCATCGATGGAAATATCGGCCGCACCGGAACCGTCGGTCTTTTGCGCGGCTGAGACGAATGACCCGGTCGGTGCCGCGTTGGGCGGCGTATAGGTCACCCTTATCCTGATCTGATCGATATAGAGGAACCGCTGTGTTCCGCCGGTATTGTTGCCGTGGACCTGAACATCAAGGTTAATTATGTCGTTCCAGGTCCAGGTCGCTGGCGCAGAAGCGTCATTTGTCACGTCGACATAGAAAGTGTTATTCGTGTCAGAGGTGGTGAGCGTAGTACCGAGTATGGTTTGAGCAGTACCGAGTGTGGCGCCGTTGAATCGCGGACGCAAAACCGCGCTCACATAGGTCCGCTCGACATAACCCTCGATGCCTATTTCCACCTGAGTAATCGTACCGCCCAGATCCGAGGCGCCGTTACCGGTCGCTCTTAGATAATTAGCCGAGTCATTGACGCCGTTGGGAATATCCCTTGAAGCATACTGATTGTTGGTCGAGTCCCAGGCGCGGGTCGCGTTCGTCCAGCCGACATTGCTCCCGGCATTGGCATTGATCACCGTCACCGCGTCGGCCGCGACCTGCCAGGTCCTGGCTTCTTTGAAATCACCGATCATGAGCGGCCCCAGGAGATAAAACTCGGGCGAAACATCGGGCGCGTCGAAGCTGTAGGCGATTTCCAGCCGGTCGCCTTTTTTCAGATCGAATTTTTCCCAGGAAATGATCCGTTCTCCTATCTCGCCATTTTTTACCCGCTTCTGATAGTCTCGGCCGGCAATGAGCAATTTGTCGTTCAAGCGGACCTGCTCGCCCGTGACCTGGAAGGCCGCCGGGATGATTTCTCGGACCGCGCCGCTATAATCGGCTTCCGGCCGTATGAGCAGACGCATCCGGTAATCGGCCGGCGGGTAGATCCTGGTCGGCCCGATCCGCTCGACATCAAAAGCCGGACCGTCTCTGACCTCGAGCTGATCGGCAATCTCTTTAGTACCGTTAACGGTCCGAGCGATCAGCTTGAGCCGATAGATACCGGACCCGCCCAGGCCGTAAAAGCCGTAATAATCAGGCGAATCGATCACATTGTTCGGACCGCACTCGCCATTTCGCGTGACCAGGCCGTTGTCGGTACCAAGATAGGAGATCGTGCCGTCCGGTGCCGCTACTTCAAGGAACAGATCAGCATCACAGACCGTATTGCCGTTATCATCCAAGACGGCCATCTGCAGATAGGCCGCTTCGTCCGGCGAGTAGATCGATTTATTGGCGTTCAGGGCCAAAACGCCCCAGCTGAAATCCCGGCTGTCGGTATATAGCTTGTCTTTATCGCGGATGGTGAGATTTACGCGATATCTGCCCGGTTTGAAATTACGGGGCAGGCGCGCGAGCCCGACATGGAACTCTCCGTCAGACAAGTAATCGACTTGAGGCGTCAATAAACCCTTCCGGCCGTTCGAGTCTACGAATTCCGCGTCGATCTTTATGTTCTCATACTGATCCCAGAACATGCCCAGAATCTTCGAAAACAGGCCGCCGATCGCCCCTTGTTTGCGTTGATAGATGAAATTAAAATCCGGCCGTTCGTCGGTTCGAAAATCGGAACGCGGTGAAATCAGATCCAAGTCATAGTCATCGTTTTCCTTTTTCTGTTTATCGCTCTTATCCTCGTCTTCCGGTTTCTGCGCTCGAAGCTCGGAGCTTGCCGGCATGGCATAATCGATTTCCAGCCAAACCGCGTCAAGATAGACCGTCGAGATTCCGTCAGGGGCGTCGTCCCCGCCGATATACTTCACTTTTATCTCAAGGTTATCAAGCCCCGACCAGGTCATGTCGGCCGGCAAGCCGAATAGGAAATAACCGTCATTGGTGCGATTGCTCAAGGCTTCATCTAAGGCAAGCACACCGCCCTCCTGCCAGGCGCCTTGTGAGCCGTAATAGAGCTTGATCATGCCGCCTTCATCGTTGCCGCTAGCGGCCAGGGATAACCTCAACTGTACGTTATTGATCGGATTGGCAGAAAAATTTCCCGGCACCGCGAAATTCTTGAAAATGATCGACTGGCCGGCTTCGTCTTCCGGCGGCATAGTATCGGCCGATCGTTCATCGATCGTGTCGCCTGCCTGATCAGTCTGCTCATCTGGCGGCGTATCGGCTGTGCCCGCGGCTTTGACATCGACTGAATCCGCCGGAGTCGTCGAGCCGGATATTCCGTCGCTATCGGTATTATCAGATGTTGTTTGTTGCCCGGTCAGGGTGTCTTGTCCGGTCTGCTCGTCCTGCGCCCTGGCCGAAAATATGCGCGAAATGTCATCCAGCGACCTGCCTAATCCGCGGAATACATTCTTCAGCCCGAAACTCAACAGGTCCGATGCCTGATCGGTGTTCAGGGACTCCGGTACGGTTGCCGGTGGCTCACCGGTCTTCGGCTCGACCGGCTCCGCTATCTCTGCACTTTCGCTTGCACCCTGGCTTTCGGCCGGCTCCGGCGGTATCTTTCCTTCCGGCATAAACTGCGTGCTTGAGGCATCTACCGGCTCCGGCGCGGGCGCTTGTGCCTTCTCTTCTGTTTCAAAATTAAAAGGCGCCGGGGGAAGCTGATCCTCCCCGGGGCGCGTAATATGAGACGAATTAGAATTGTTAAATTCGGACAGGTCGGCAGTGTCTGATAACTCGATCGACAATGCGTTCTCTGCCGCAAGCCAAGCCGGACTGCTGCTTGCGGCTGTTAATTCAAACGCTTCCGGATAAATATTGATGCTGGCTACCGCCTGATTCGGCTCTTCGGCAACAACTGACTTCAGTTCATTGAAGGAAGAAAAATACAATGACAAAATCAAAACCAACGCCAAATACGTCCAAGCAGGTAGGCTTATTATTTTCCTCCAGTTTGCAAGCATAGGGATTTGGGGACAGTCTCTCTTTTATTTTTTAGTG